>k87-699541_pt1 | contig 21963 bp, 17 predicted proteins | sample MGYA00084031_6733416 | MGnify analysis MGYA00084031
TAGTGATTGTATACGGCAACAGCTAACGAGCGTTTTGCGCGATCTTGTCCAATCACGTAGTTATTCAATACTTCAAGAATTTCTAGTGGTTTAGGGACTTCAGTGAATTCGCGTACAGCTTCTTCATAAAATTCTTCATCAATGATCTCTTTACATAGGTCGATACATTCATTACAGATGTAGACCCCTGGACCAGCTACGATTTTTTTCACTTCTTCTTGGGTTTTCCCACAAAAAGAACAGCGTACGGTCTCATTGCTACTTGGATTGTCATACATGGTCTTCACCCCTTAACTTGCAAAAAGTATGCAAGAAACTATCAGAGACTTTACAGTCTTTTACTATCATAACATAGTTTAGTAAAAAGAAAAAGTGTTTAACAAAGGATCGATTGACCCATATCTTTGTATATTTTCACGCTTAACAAAAAATAAGGGACTGTGACAACAAACATGTCACAGTCCCTTATTTCATGACCTCTATTACTTAATTTTTATTCTTTTGCTTCTGTCGCTGTACCTGTGATCAATTCGATTGCTTTTTTCATTGTCACATCGTGTTCCAGCATATCTTCTGTCAACACGCGTTTGATTTGTTCGATTGGCATGTTGTATGTTTCTGATAATTCTTGGATTTCTGCATTGATTTCTTCTTCTGTTGCTTGAAGATTTTCAGCAGCTGCAATTGCTTCGATCACAAGATTTGTTCTTGTGCGCATTTCTGCTTCACCTTCGAATTGTTTATGCAAGTCTTCTTCTGTAGAACCAGTTAATTGATAGTACATTTCAGGAGAGATACCTTGACGTTGCATGTTGTTCAAGAATTCGTCCATTGAACGATGTACTTCATCATGAACCATCACGTGTGGCAATTCAACGATTTCTGCGTTTTCAACAGCCATACGGATTGCCGCTTCATCTTTTGCATCGTCTGCTGCTTTTTCTTTAGTTTCTACTAATTCTTTGCGATATTTCTCTTTCAATTCGTCTAATGTTGATACTTCGTCATCCACATCTTTTGCGAATTCGTCATCTAATTCAGGCACTTCTTTTGCTTTTACTTCATGGATTGTTACTTTGAAGACTGCTTCTTTTCCAGCAAGATCTTCTGCTTGATAATCTTCTGGGAAAGTTACATTTACATCTAGACTTTCACCTGATTTATGACCAACTAATTGATCTTCAAATCCTGGAATGAATGAACCTGAACCTAATTCAAGTGAGTAATTTTCGCCTTTTCCGCCATCAAACGCTTCGCCATCTACAAAGCCTTCGAAGTCGATTACTACTGTATCGCCATTTTCAGCTGCAGCATCTTCTTTGATAACTAATTCAGCTTGTGCTTCTTGTTCACGTTTGATACGTGCATCCACGTCAGCATCTGTTACTTCACGATCTTGTTTTTCAACAACTAGATCTTTATATTGTCCTAATTTTACTTCTGGTTTCACTGTTACTTCAGCAGTGATTACCCAGTCTTGACCTTTTTCCATGCTTTCAACATCGATTTTTGGTTGAGAAACAGGATCGATGCCAGCTTCTTTGACAGCAGCTTCATAAGCTTCTGGTAATACAGCATTCAATGCATCTTCATATAAAGCTTCTTCACCGTACATACGGTTGAATACTTGACGAGAAACTTTTCCTTTACGGAATCCAGGTACGTTCAAGCTTTTTTTCACTTTATTAAACGCAGTTGTTAATCCTTTTTGGATTTCGTCTTGCGCAATCGTAAATTTTAAAACACCATCATTCGTGCCTTTTTTTTCAAATGTTGCAGTCATTTAATTCCCTCCGAGTTTAGAAATTCATTTTATACATCAAAAACGTTTCATGCATACCTTTAAATAGTACACTAACCCTTTCAAATTGTAAACATATTGAATGGGTAGAATCCTTGTTTTTCATAACATTTTTATCTTTTTCACTGATAAAATCTAATGGAAGAAGATCATTTGCTGCAAAATTTTCTCTCGTTTTTTAAAAAAATCTTGTTTTTCATCTTCCGTACCATCATACATCGTTTTTCCTGTGCATGCCTCTACAGTCAGTTGAAACCAACGCCTCGGGTCTTCAATGTATGTATCATAGACAGGATAAACGATTGCAGATTGCAACGTAAATTCTTCTTTCAACACCGAACTAAGTAGCGCATCTTCATTCCCATAATGATCTGAAAACACACACAATTGTCGATAACTTGACTGTTGCTGTGGCTTAGGCAAATCTTTGGGTATGACTTTGACTAGTTTTTCTTCAATCGTCAAATAGAAAACAGGGTTGCATTCATTCAATTGCCTGAGTGTCTCCAGCAATTTTGCCCTCGCTAAAATATGGACCTCTGGTAATACAATCAGCTTACTCGCTGTTTGGATAAACTCATGGTAAGGAAGCTGTTCGATCTCCTCGATAGACGACAGCTGACGTGCTGGTTCCAATGAAGGAAGTTCCTCCGATTTTTTATGGAGTGCCTTGACTTTTTGCCTCTCCATTTGTCCGGATAATTCTTCTGCAAATTGAATTTTTTCAATGATACGCTGCTCAAAAGATTCATAAAAATCTGTACTTGCTATCAATTTTCTAGCATATAAAAAATCTTGTGCGCTGATTAACAAGTCAAAATAAAATTCAGCAAACTCCTCGTTTTCAAGATACTGTTTTTCATGTAAGAGTGCTTGTTTCAACGCTTCTTTTTTCTCGTCTAACTCATAAAGACAAAAAACAAGCAGGCTATTAGCCTCAAAGCTTTCTTTCAACTCGTAAGCACGTTGAAATAGTTCTTTTGCCTGCTGATATTGCTGGTTTGCTAGTGCTTGTTGGGCCACTCGCATTAAATTCTCATATTTTTCTGGAAAATCAATCGGCTTCACGCAGTGTCCTCCTCTTGCTTATGTTCAGCTCATGTTCAATAGTAGCAAAACAAAAAAAGCATGACAATTAAAAATAATCGAAGCATCCTCTAAAAGCTAGATTTTTGATCTGACTTTTAGAAGATGCTTCAAACTACTGTTTTTTATAGATCATCAGCTGTTAACTTCTTGGTTGAATGCTTTGATTAGATTAATCGTAACGACACTTGTATTAGTGAAAAAATCTCCCAGATGCTGCTTTTTCTGATTAAAGATTGCTGGAAGATACCCTAACATCAGCAAAGGAAACTTTAGAATGAACCGGCAAGCACCTTCTCTAACTAAAACAGTTGACCAGCTAAGTTCTTCTTCATCAAAGCTGATAACTCGAATACCGAAGATCATTTTCCCAATCGTTTGGCCATGATTGAGTTTCGTCAATAAAACAAAATACGCTAAATAAATGAGTAATGCTGTGAATCCATAGAGACTCAAATACGAATCTGAAAAATTCAGCCAACCTAGATTTTTGGCAATACCAAGTGTTAAACGTGTAATAGCTCCGATACACAAAAGATCAATCAAGAAGGCAAACATTCGGATCAAAAAACCTGCATAGAAATAATGAGGAAAATCATTTGCTTTTGGTGGTTCATTTTTTGTGTCAGTATACTTTTTCCATTTCCGTTGTTTCTTTTTGATTTCTTCTGACGTCATCGGTTCTCTTTCAAAAGAGCTCAGCACCTTTTGGGAAAAGCTTGGATCAGGTCCCACAGCAGGCTGCTGTTGCCTCTCTCTTCCTTGTTCCTTATTTTCGTTTGGAAGTTCCGTCATGCTTACTCACCTCCGTAATAATACATTGCTTTTGGTGATTCTGCAGTTCCGAGATTCTCAAGTATTGATAAGATCTGACTAGTTTCAGAAGATTTCAATCCTTGGAACTCTGCCAGTTTGCTCCCTAACCATGTGCTGGCAAATCCAGATGATGCGGAGGAATATTCTACTAATTCAGCATCTTCAAGTTTTTGTTCCTTTCGCATAGCTTGTAAGGCGTCTTCAGGGAATCCCAATTCATCGACTAAACCTACTTCTTTTGCTTGGACACCATCATAAATCCTTCCATCTGCTATTTTTTTGACTGCTTCTTCAGATTTATTCCGTCCCTCGCTAACGATTCTTACAAATCGTTGATACGCACTGTCAATATACGCTTGAAGCACTGCTTCCTCTTCTTTTGTCTCTGGGCGTGTTCCTGAACCCATATCTTTCAATGCACCACTTTTCACTGTTGTGTCTTCCACACCCAGTTTTTCTAAAAGCCCTGAATAATTCAATCCTGACATGATCACACCAATTGAACCGGTCACTGTTTCTTCGGTTGCAAAGATTTTATCTGCTTGAGCAGAAATATAGTAACCACCGCTAGCTGCCATGTTTTTCATACTGACATACATCGGGATATCATGTTCTTTACGGATCGTATCTAATTTCTTAGCGATTTCCGCACTTTCATAGACACCACCACCAGGAGAGTTTACTTCTAAAAAGATTCCTTTGACTGTTGGATCTTCTTCCACAGCTTTCAGTTGTTCCATGAAATTTTCATGGTTATAACCTTCAGAAGCAAATAAACCAGAAGATCCTCCTGCAGCAATCGTTCCATCTACTGTTAGTTTTACGATTTTTTGCGTACTGTCTCCCTCTTCCAACACATTTGGTACTAACTCTTCATCCCCGTATAACCAACTGTTCAACCCCTCGACTTGATTGTTTTCCTGAGGCTTAGTCAAACTCGCCGAAACTAACGAAACCACAAATAATCCCGCAGCAATCAGAACTGCTGCCCAACGTTTTTTATTCATTCTTTCTCCTTTCTAATACAAGTTTTTTATGACGATCACAGTTTCTGACTGCTCGGAAGCGTCGAACCGCTCTGCTTTTTCTTCACGCGCATACCCGGAAAATGACTCTTTTGTCCATTCATCTTCTACCGTAAACTCTCGCGCTTGGACAACTTCCAAGGCATCAGGTGCGATTTCCTGGATGCTATCCCAACCAGTATCTAAAAATATTTTTGTATCATCTGATACACCAGCTGATGCTTCAAATTCGGACAATTGTTTTTTTAACATTCCAAGTGTCATGATTTCAATTTTTGAATCCATTTGTCTCCTCCTTCATCCTATTACTTTCTATTGTACCGAACTCCTGAAAAAGATGATAGATAAAAACCGATTATTTTTTGACACAAAACGCACATACAAAAAGCAATTCGATATATACCAATTTATTTTTATTCTTTTTTTGTTGACAAAAACATTCGCAAAAGGGTATGATTTTAAATGTTTCCAGATAAAAAACAAAAAAGGAGGATAGTTATACCTTTTAGGATAGCGCCTGGTCTGTGTAAACAGATGACGAGGAGAGGGTTTATCGAAAGATTCGGCGGATGACCCTAGGGACTGCACTCTACAGAAGATCCACAAAAAGTATCTGCAAAGATAAAACAAAAGGATTTTCCTGCAGCTGGAAGCATTCATACGAATTCATTATAGAAAGTAGGATGTTTTTTATGTGCGGAATTGTTGGAATGATTGGATTAAAAAATGTAACACCAGGATTGATTGGCGGGCTAGAAAAATTGGAATACCGCGGTTATGATTCAGCTGGCATCTTTGTCTCAGATGGCACGACAGATCATTTAGTCAAAGCACAAGGCAGAATCCAAAATTTAAAGGATAAAATAACTTCTGATACTACAGGAAATATAGGCATCGGCCATACACGTTGGGCAACCCACGGACAACCATCTGAGGAAAATGCCCATCCACATACTTCACAAAGCGGACGTTTCGTGCTCGTTCATAATGGCGTGATCGAAAACTTTGAAGAACTTAAAAATGCTTATTTAACAGATGATCACTTTATCGGTGAGACAGATACTGAGATTATCGCTCATCTGATTGAAACTTTTGCGAAGGATATGACGGCAAAAGAGGCATTTTTAAAAGCTTTGCGCGTCATCAAAGGTTCTTATGCTTTCGCTTTGATTGATCGTACAACACCTGATGTGATTTATGTAGCGAAAAACAAAAGCCCATTGTTAGTTGGACTTGGTGATGGATTCAATGTGATTGCTAGCGATGCAATGGCTGTGCTTGCTCATACGAAGAAATTCGTCGAGGTCGAAGATGAAGAGATGGTTACCGTTACATCAGACAAAATTATTATCCAAAATTTTGCGGGCGACATTATGGAACGTTCTTCATTTGAAGCGCAAGTAGATGCTTCAGATATCGAGAAAGGCACCTATCCTTTTTATATGCTGAAAGAAATCGACGAACAGCCTATTATCATGCGCCGTATTGCTCAAAAATACGTAACAGAAGACAATCGGGTCCCTCTTGATCCAAAACTGATCGATACATTATCTGACAGCGATCGAATCTACATCGTTGCTTGCGGAACTAGTTACCATGCGGGATTAGCTGGTAAACAGACTTTGGAAGAATTGACACAGATTCCTGTCGAGGTTCATTTAGCCAGTGAATTCGGCTATAACACACCTCTTCTTTCAAAAAAACCATTCTTTATTTTCTTGAGTCAAAGTGGCGAAACAGCGGACAGTCGGCAAGTGCTGGTAAAAATCAACCGTCTTGGCTATCCTTCACTTACGATTACAAATGTTGCTGGCTCTACTCTTTCGCGAGAAGCATCCTTCACCCTATTGTTGCATGCCGGACCTGAGATTGCAGTAGCATCAACGAAAGCTTATACTGCACAAATAGCAGTACTGACTTTATTAGCCAAAGCTATCGGTGACAAAAAAGAATTAGAAACTTCTCTTTCGTTCGATATCACTCATGAATTGAGTTTAGTCGCAAATGCGATGGAATCGGTCATTGCCCAGAAAGATTATTTAGAGGAGCTGGCTGCAGAATACCTCAGTGACACAAGAAATGCTTTTTATATCGGACGCGGGGCAGACTACAACGTTTCTCTTGAAGCCGCTTTGAAATTGAAAGAAATCAGTTACATCCAGGCAGAAGGTTTTGCTGCTGGTGAATTGAAACACGGAACAATTGCTTTGATTGAAGAAGGAACACCCGTGATCGGAATCATCAGTGAAGAAGTGACTGGCGCGCATACTCGAGGTAATCTGAAAGAAGTCGAAAGCCGTGGCGCTAAAACATTAGTTATCGTCTCAGAAGGATTAGAAAAGGAAAATGACCAACTAGTACTGCCAGCAGTCCACCCTTATCTGTCTACTCTTGCCACAGTCGTACCGACTCAATTACTTGCCTATTACGCCACACTGTTACGAGGGTTTGACGTTGACAAGCCACGTAATCTGGCGAAATCAGTGACAGTTGAGTAACGTTTCTGTACGGGAAATCATTTGATTTTTGCAGTCTTTTGTAAAAAAATAAAAGCATAGTATGTACCGAACACCAAAAAATTTGATTTTTAGTGTTCGGTATTTTTACTTTATTTCCCGTTTACTTTTTAAAACCTCGTTTAAATAAATCGTTCACTTTCTCTGTCTATAATATTGGAGTTCCTTTAATAATTTGGCTTTTAATTCCGTTTCTTCAACTACTTCAAGTAAATCAAACCCTTTTTGCATTAATTTTGTATCGTTTTGGCAGTACCCCAATCTTACGAAGATCATGCCTAGAAAATCAGCTCGTTTTGCTCGTTTCGCCATATCTTTTGCTAGATTCAACATGTATCGGCCATCTTCTACAAGATTTTTTTGTATATATATTTGAGAGATATTCATCAAAAGTGTCAGCCTTACTGTATCGACAACATCCAATCGATTATATCTATCAAGCTTAGCTAATAGAATAGGATACATTATTTCTAACGTGCTGATTTCTAGATGAAATGAAATGATCGCAAATATTTGAATATCTCTTAATGTCCACACCTCTATTTTTGAAAGCCGCTGCCAAATCGGAGTCACCAACCCTTTGAATTCTGTTTTATCAAAGTCTATAGGATCAGCAGATAAATACAAGCGTAAAATCAACAGGATTTCTTCTATTTTTTTATCTGAACAAGTAGATGTAAATTCTAAACATCGTCTATACAACTTTCTTATCTGTGCACTTTCTGTATTTGAAATAATAGAATAAAAATCCTCAATAAGCCTTGTACGATTATCTCTATTATCTCTATTCTCTATATTTGCCAAATATCTAAATTCATCTAAAGATACATCTATCCTCTCTAATAAATAACAAGCATTTTCAAACCTTGGCTCCGTCTCATTTTTTTCAATCCGCGAAAGAGTTGTCCTATCTAAAAAATCATTACAAACTTCTTTTTGAGTCATTCCTTTCCCTTTCCTTATAAATCGATACATTTCGCCAAACCTCAATTTTTTCTCCCTCCAAAATTTTTGTGAGCTTATGCAACAAATCTACCAAAAACAATTAGATGATTATAAAATATAAGGGTAACAAAGAAACTATTATACTTATATTATAACAAAAACAAAATGGAGGTTGTCCTATGATAAGAAAAATGCTTATTATTTTTGTCACTACAATTGTTGTTTCCTCACTCGTCCTGACTTCTACTGCAATCGTCTCCCTTGCTTCTGAATTAGATACTACCACTATCAAGCCTGATGTTTACAAAAATGATAGTTATAAAGAAATGGAAAAAGAAATGGCATCCATTGCGTTCAAAAGATCATTGGAAACCATTACCCGAACAAACAACATTGAACAGGCAAAAGCATTTGCAGAATATTTTCTTAAAAAATATGAAGGCGCAGAAATGAGGACTAGTGGTTATGGCGAACGTATCCAAAACGGGGGTTGGAATATTTTTTATCAAACAGCTGCCGGTAAGCAAGCAGTTCGTACTGCTTACAATATTTTATTCGTTCAAAGCAGTGCTGGCGTCGCACTTTCCGGAATACTTGCTGCCATTACTAAAGCTACTTTACTAGGGGTGGGTGTTGCTATTGCGGCTCTGTTATCCGGCATGGTATTGAATACGATAGCATCAAGAAGCAGATTTTGTCGTGATAGAATAGATGCTAACGGCAATAGAGGGACTGGTAGAATAACCTTGACCGAAGCACGCTGGAGTTCTACCTATGATTTTCGATGGTAACAAAATTAACGCTCTTACGCTGGTCTATTCTCTTTTTTGATAGTATAGTTGCTTCTCTTGTTTTGTACTTCCTTATTGCGGACGGGCAAAACTATTATTACGTCTATCTATTGGCTCAAATTCCTAGTTATATTATTCTTGATCATATCCACAAAAAAATAGGATTAAAAGCAGATAAAGCACGCAAACGTGCTATTTTACTAGTGATGTTGAGTTTTTTCATCTCTTACATTGGTATAATGTTTCTTACACAATATGTTTTTAAATAAAAGAAAAAGCAAAGACCAGCGACGAATAACCGTCACTAGTCTTTGCTTTTTCTCTTATATTTTAGATTCTTAATCTAGACCGATTTCTTCTTTGACTACTGCCGCGATTTTATCGACATAGTAATTAACTTTCTCATCGGTAGGCGCTTCTGCCATCACACGAAGTAATGGTTCTGTGCCGGAAGGACGAACTAGGATTCTACCTTCTGATCCCATTTCAGCTTCTGCTTCTTCGATCACTTTTTTAATTGCTGGAACATCCATCGCACCATTTTTATCACTTACGCGGATATTCACTAATTTTTGCGGATAAATCGTTACCTCTGCTGCAAGCTCAGATAATTTTTTACCCGTCTGTTTCATAATATTCAACAACTGAATTCCTGAAAGCATCCCATCTCCAGTTGTGTTGAAATCTAAGAAAATCATGTGTCCAGACTGCTCGCCACCAAAATTATAATCGTTTTTGCGCATTTCTTCTACAACATAACGATCACCTACTTGTGTAACGACATCTTTCAGACCGATTCCTTCTACCGCTTTGTGGAAGCCTAAGTTGCTCATCACAGTTGTAACGATAGTGTCTTTTTTCAAGCGATTTTTTTCTGCTAAGTATTTAGCACAGATAAACATGATTTTATCACCATCGACGATATTCCCAAGTTCATCTACCGCGATGATGCGATCGCCATCGCCATCGAAAGCTAGACCAGCGTCCGCTCCTTTTTCAACGACCATCTCAGCTAAACGTTCTGGATGTGTAGAACCTACCCCATCATTGATGTTTAAACCATCTGGATTTGTGCCCATTGTATAGAAGTCTGTTTCAAGATCAGCGAACAAACGATTGACACTTGTTGAAGTTGCTCCGTTTGCTGCATCGACACAAATCGTCAAACCGGAAAGATCGCCATTGATCGTTTGTACAAGGAATTGAGAATATTTCAATAAACCTTCTGGAAATTCTTCTACAGTTCCCAAACCTTCAGCTGATGGACGAGGCAATTCATCTACTTCTGCATCCAACAATGCTTCGATTTCTAGTTCTTGATCATCTACTAATTTAAAACCGTCTGCACCAAAAAATTTGATTCCATTATCCTGCGCTGGATTGTGCGAAGCAGAGATCATGACTCCTGCACTTGCTTTTTGTAACCGTGTCAGATAAGCAACACCTGGCGTAGAAATCACACCTAGTTGGAACACTTCGATACCCACCGATAAAAGTCCTGAAATCAGCGCTTCTTCTAACATTTGACCTGAGATTCTTGTATCCCGCCCCACTAGTACGCGTGGGCGTTTTCCTTCTTCTTCATGCTGGCTTAGGACATAACCTCCGCATCGTCCCAGCTTAAATGCAAGTTCTGGCGTAAGTTCCTTGTTGGCTTCACCGCGGACGCCGTCTGTTCCAAAATATTTACCCATAGTTGTAAAATTACTCCTTTAACTTAATTTTCCGAGGAATTTGTTCTGCTCACTTGTGTTGATTCGCTTGTTTGCGACGTTTCTTCTGTACTCGTGGATGAACTGCTTGTTGCAGATCCCGAACTAGAAGAAATGGACGTTGTTGTTGATGGTACCGTTGCTGAATCAGCAGATGAAGTGCTTATACTTGTATTTGTATCTTCTTGTGTCCGACTGCTCGTCGAAGCGGAACTGCTGCTTGACGTTTGCATTACGGGTGTAATCTCCACACTGACTGATTTAGGTTTGATACTTAGTCCTTCTTCTACTGGTATTTCGATTTTACGAGTTGTTCGATGACTGATTCCTGAGACATTAATCGGTACAGCGATACTGTCGCCGATTGATGCAAGTAAATCGCTAGATCCGCTTACTTCTGCTTCCAGGTCTGAAAAACTGAAATCATAGCTTTCGACCCCAGCAGCCGGTGTTCCTTGTTGCGTCCCATAAAGTCGTACCGTCTTGCTTGGTTTGATTGCATCAGCTTTCACAGTTACTTGCACTGGATCGGAAATGATACTTAATATTTCTCCTGCTGCATTCAGCGCTTGTATCGGCACTTCACTATTGATTCCATCATCCGTGACCATCGAAGCATCCACATCAGCTACTACTCGTTTGATTTCGGCCAATGTTTTGTCGCCTGTAGTGATAGAGACTTTTTTAGGACTAACGGAAGTATCATCCAGCTCATATCCAGATGGTGTGATCGTTGAAGGGATCAACGTTTCAACATCGAAATCTTTTGTCACCTTTTTCTCAACCGTTACTGTAATAGTTGATGGTTCCATCTTTGCTTTGACAGCACTGCTCAAGTTCTGAATTTTCAGCGGAACTTCATGTGTTCCTTCGCCAAGCTTAGTGATATCTGCAGTGATGCGAAACATTCGTGTATCTTCGTTTGCTTCTGCATTCAACTGGACTCGGTTTGCACTGGAAAGTTTGACCGTCACTGTGTTTTCATATCCATGGATATAATAGCGTTGCGAATCATAAGAAATTTTGATCGGCACACCAGTGACTGTTTGATTATACGCTTCATTTCCAGAAAGCGTGTTTTGAACGGACTGTCCATTTGCATTGAAGTACAGTGCAATACTGAACAGCAATGCAATAAAACTGTAAAGAATGCTTGTCCGTCTCTCTTTTGAGATCATTTGCGATCCCCTCCCTTAGTCATACCGTCTAGGAAAGATTGAATCACGTTTTTCTTATTTTTTGTTTTCTCTTCAGCAATTAGTTCTCTACGCAAGATTGCCAAATATTCTTGCTGGGATAAGCCAGCCATCAGTTCATTATCTAACGTGATGCTGACGTCCCCGGTTTCTTCAGAGACAACGATGGTGATCGCGTCGCTGACTTCGCTTATACCGACAGCTGCCCGGTGTCGAGTCCCGAATTCTTTAGGGATCAACATACTTTCTGATAGAGGAAGATAGGCGCTTGCTACTGCGATCTTTCCTTCTTTTACAATAACTGCACCATCATGCAGCGGTGTATTAGGAATAAAGATATTGATCAGCAGCTCCCCAGTGATATCTGCATCTAAAGCAATCCCTGTCTCAATATACTCATCTAATCCAGTATGACGTTCGATAGTGATCAGCGCACCGATTTTTCGCTTGGACATATATTGGATGGCTTTGTCAAAAGACAAAATCATCTTCTCATCTTCCTGCTGTTCGCTTTTTGATTGTTTGAAAAGCGAACTGCGTCCAAGATGTTCCAGTCCTCTCCGGATTTCCGGCTGAAAAATCACGATAGCAGCTATCACCCCGTACGTAATGACTTGGTTCATCAGCCAAGACAAGGTGTGCAAACCAATGATTTCCGCTACGATTCGGATAACAATAAAAATAGCTACACCTTTCAGAAGCTGAATCGCTTTTGTGCCTCGCAGCAGTTGGATCAGTTTGTATACAAGATACCAGACAACCAGAATATCAAGTATGTTCACCAAAAAATTCAGAGAGAACAAGTCACCGGAAAACATTTGCTGCCAATAGTCCAAATTAAAAAGTTCCCCGATTTGAAATGACATAAAAAGCCTCTCTTCTCTTTTGAGATTTCCTCTCTAGTATATCATATGTTTTAATTTTAGAGGCTGATCTGCTCGTATTTTTCTTGAGAAAAACACATAATTTTCAAGAAAATTACAAGTATGCGTTTTATTTTTCTCTAGAATAAAAATTTTTAAACCTCAGAGAATTATTCATTACATTTTTTCTGTTATTTTTCACTTTTTTCTTCTGTAACGTGTTCCATTTTTTTACGTCGTTCTGCTCTGGCGGCTCTTCGGGCAGCTCTTCTTTCTTCCGCTTCAAGATCCGTCGTTTTTTCTTTTCTCGTCTTAACGACTACATCAATAGACTCTTCTGGTTCAAGTCTTTTCTTGATTTTTTCTAATTCTCCTGACAGTGCAGCATAGTTGTAAAAACGTGTTTTAGCATCTTGGACAGTCTTTTCAAATAAAGCTTTTGCAAGATTTGGATTTGCGTTCTCTAGCGAGGAAAAGCGAACTTGTTTCCTCATGAAATCAGGCATAGCAGAGAAATCAGGTTTTTTGTAGTCCAAAGTCATTGGTTTCTTGTTTTTTTCGACCATTGCAGGGTTATATCGATATAATGACCAATAACCAGAAGAAACAGCTTCTTTTGCTTCTTTAAGCGATTCTTTCATTCCACCAAGCAAACCATGTGTGATACAAGGCGTATAGGCAATAATCAGAGAAGGACCAGGATACTTTTCTGCTTCTTCAAATGCTTTGATTGTCTGCATTTGATTGGCACCAGAAGCGATTTGTGCTACATAGACATTCCCATATGTCATCGCCATCATCCCTAAGTCTTTCTTTGAAGCATATTTTCCACTAGCTGAAAATTTAGCGATTGCCGAAGCTGGTGTTGCTTTTGAGGTTTGACCGCCAGTATTGGAATAGACTTCGTTATCCAAAACAAGGATATTTACGTCTGCTCCGCTGGCAAGTACATGATCGATTCCGCCAAAGCCAATGTCGTAAGCCCATCCGTCTCCACCAATCATCCATTGGCTGTTTTTTACGAATAGATCTCTTCTCTTGTATATATCTTCCAGTTCAGGGACAATTGATCGTTCGTTTTCGATCGCTGCTTGCAGTTTTGCTGCTCTTTGCTGCGTTCCTTCACTCTCAAAGAGATGTTCCAACCAGTCTTCCATCAATTCTCGCAGTTCTTCTGATACTTTTGGCAATACTTCTTTGATTGAATTTGCCAAAGCCTCACGACGAGTCTGTGCCGCCAGAAGCATACCATAACCAAATTCAGCATTATCTTCCAATAAAGAATTTGACCATGCAGGCCCTTGACCACATTCGTTTGTCGTATAAGGAGAAGCCGGAGAGGCACCGCCCCAAATAGAAGAGCAGCCTGTCGCATTCGCGATCATCATTCGATCGCCGAACATTTGTGTCAATAATTTTACATAAGGTGTTTCGCCACAGCCTGAGCAAGCACCTGAGAATTCAAGAAGCGGTTGGTTGAATTGTGTCGATAAAACCGTATTTTTCCCTTTCACTGGATTTTCTTTTTGTCTTAGCGTCATTGCAAAAGCCCAATTCATAGCTTGTTCTTTCTGTTCTTCATAAGGTTTCATTACTAAAGCTTTGCCTTTTGCGGGACAAGCCTCTACGCAAAGACCACAACCTGTACAGTCTTCCACTGAAACTTGGATACGATATTTTACGCCGTCTGCGCCTCGCATTTCTCTCACGATAAATCCTTCTGGCGCTTCTTCCATTTCCTCTTCATCTGCTAAAAATGGACGGATGGCAGCATGAGGACAAACAAAGGCACATTCATTACACATCGTACAGCGATCACTAATCCACTCGGGTACTTCTAAAGCGACACCTCGCTTTTCAACAGAAGCCGTTCCTAAAGGCATTTCGCCAGTTGTCATTCCATTTGCTACAAGCGTACCAACAGAGAGATGATTCCCTTCCTGCGCATTCACTGGCTTAAGGATTTCTTGTACATATCCCCTGTTTCTTTTATTGATTTTTTCAGGCATCTCCAATGTTTTCCAATTTTCTGGAATCACAACTTCATGAAGCAGTTCGATTGTCCGATCAATTGCCTGTATGTTTTTTTCTACGATAGCCATTGATTTATGCCCGTAGCTTTTTAGTGCTTCTTCTTTTAGCAACGGGATCACTTCATCAAATGGAATGATGTCAGCTAATTTAAAAAATGCTGTTTCCATTGCCGTATTGATTCGGCGTCCCAAACCAACTTCTTGGGCCAATCTCATGGCATTGATCGTATAGAACCGAATGTTATTTTCAGCCAAGTAACGTTTTAATTTTATGGGCAGATGCGTTTCTAATTGTTCGTCATTCCAAAGAGTATTCAGTAAAAAGATTCCACCTGGCTTCAATCCTTTGACCAAGTCATAGCTATGCAGGTAAGCTGGTGTGTGACAAGCAACAAGGTCCGCATGCTCGACAAGATACGCTGAACGTATCGGTGTATCTCCAAAACGAAGATGAGAGACAGTTAGACCGCCAGATTTTTTCGAGTCATAATAAAAATAGCCTTGAGCATATTTGTCTGTGTGATCCCCGATAATCTTGATGGCTGATTTATTTGCACCAACTGTTCCGTCAGATCCAAATCCCCAAAACTTTGCCTGGAATGTTTGCGGTTCTGTCAAATCCAGACTTTCTTTTGTTTCCAAAGATTGATAAGTCACATCATCCACGATCCCTATGGTGAACCGTTTTTTGCGTATGCTTGGATCTTTTTTCAATTCATCAAAAACTGCCGAGATTTGATCGGGCGTCACATCTTTCGAACCTAATCCGTAGCGACCACCAATAATAGCCGGGCGAAATTCAGAATCATATAACGCACTTTGAACGTCTAATAAAAGGGGTTCTCCCCCTGCTCCTGGCTCTTTACTTCGATCAAGAACAGCGATTGCTTTTACTGTATGAGGTAACTTTTGCACGAATGTTTCCACTGGAAAAGGTCGATAAAGATGGATATTCAAAAAACCTGTTTTCCGTCCGTTTGCATTCAAATAATCAACTGTTTGCTCAATCGTCTGTGCAACTGATCCCATCGAAACAATGACCTCTTCTGCATCAGCTGCTCCGTAATAAGTCACCAGATCATAAGAAGTACCTCGTAATTGATTGATCTCTTTCATATATTTTTGTACGATTGCAGGTAACTTATCATAATACGGATTGATTGTTTCCCGTTGTTGAAAATGAATATCTGGATTCTGGTTCGTGCCACTAACTGTCGGATGATTGGGATTCATCCCTCGCTTACGAAAAGAAGCTAATTTCTCCTGATTGATCAAAGGAGCTAATTCTTCATATTCCAAAACTTCGATTTTTTGAATTTCGTGACTCGTACGGAACCCATCAAAGAAATTCAAAAAAGGCAATTCACCTTCAATGGAAGCAAGATGTGCAACAGGTGCCAAATCCATCACTTCTTGCACACTGCTTTCAGCTAGCATCGCAAACCCTGTTTGTCTTGCAGCCATCACGTCTCCATGATCTCCAAATATATTTAAAGCATTCGTCGTCACTGCCCGACTAGCAACGTGAAAAACACTTGGCAGTAGTTCCCCAGCAATTTTATACATATTCGGTATCATCAAAAGCAACCCTTGTGAGGCGGTATATGTAGTTGTCAGCGCACCAGTTTTCAGTGAACCGTGAACCACGCCAGCTGCTCCTGCTTCGGACTGCATTTCCACTACTTTTACTGGTTGACCAAATACATTTTCTTTTCCTGCTGCTGACCATTGATCAACTAATTCAGCCATGGTCGAACTTGGCGTTATCGGATATATTGCAGCAATCTCGGTAAAAGCATAAGAAATATACGCGGCTGCCGTATTGCCGTCCATTGTTTTCATTTTTCGCATGATTCATCATCCTTGTTCATATTCTCTCTTATTATCTGTTCCATTATAACGTAAAATATTCCATTTTTTCTTTTATTTAGAAAAATATTTCACATACGTCTATTTCAATCATTTTTTTAGAAAAACAGTCTAAATCGTTGCCTTTTTTTATCAGACATGTGTAAACTATAACCGAAAGAGGTGTTTTTACATGGATATATCAGTGATTGATGCAACAAAAACAACTACAGAAAAAGGTATTACTTATGGTTCATCAGATGCTCCTAAAAAAATGATCGAATTCATCAACTTAGCTTGCCCATATTGCCGCCAATGGTTTGAAGAATCTCATGAGCTATTGGAAGAAGCCGTCCAAAGCGGACAATTGCAGCGAGTGATCAAATTATTCGATAAAGAAAAAGAAAGCTTGCAGCGAGGAAACGTGATGCACCGGTATATCACGATTAGCGATGGGCAACAAGCAATCAAAGAGATCAAACAAATATTCGATGCTCAAGACGAGTGGAAACATCTTTCGCTCCAAGGAGTAGCGGATTTTGCAGCAGATAAATTAGGGCTGGCAGAACAAAAAGACGAACAGCTGAGCCAAGCTATCATCAACGAAGCTGAGCAAGCACATATTCGATTTGTTCCAACTGTCATATTGGGTAAAGAAATCTTTGATGAATCTATTTCAAAAGAAAAACTAAAAGAATTGATCCAATCAAAATAAAACAACAAGGGGGCTGTGACAAAAGTCTTGTCACAGCCCTTTTTTCTGAATAAACGGTGTTCCAGAAGTAGCTTCTTCGGAAATAAGCCGAAATTTCACAAAAATTTGAGAAGCAATTTTCGTACATTCCTTCTTATTTCTTGAAGCTGACCACTTCTGTCACAACCTCTCCACTAAACAGTGTTCAATCAGATATAGTTTCCAGTGATCGTTTGTGCGTTCTTTAATCCTCCTGGAATCCCTTCATAAAGGATACTTCCACCACCAGATCCACCTTCTGGACCAAGATCAATGATCCAATCAGCACTTCGGATCACATCGAGATTGTGTTCAATAACAATGACCGTGTTCCCTTTATCCACTAAGTTATTGATAATTCGAATCACATTTTCGACATCTGACATATGCAGTCCTGTTGTTGGCTCATCTAGAATGTATATTTGTCCATTTGTTTTCAATTCATTAGCTAATCTCAGCCTTTGCGCTTCTCCGCCAGACAAGGTATCCATCGGCTGTCCAAGAGTCAGATAACCAATACCAACTTCTTTTAGATTCTCAAGCTTTCGCTGAATCTCTTTCTCATCAAAAAATTCAAGTGCTTCTTCTATGGTCATATCCATAACTTCTACGATATTTTTTCCACGATAACGATAATCCAAAACAGCTGGATCATAACGTTTCCCATGGCAATTTGAACAAACTACCTCTGATTTGTCCATAAAGGATAGATTAAGCTCGATTATACCCGTTCCTTTGCATTCTGGACAAGCCCCTTTAGAATTGTAGCTGAAATATCCAGCATCAACTTGATTTTCTTTACCAAAGGCTTTCCGAATATTATTCATGATTCCACTGAATGTAGCTGGATTTGACCGTTTGTTCGTATGGATTGGATTTTGATCAATAAGTAGGCTCTCTGGAAAGTCTTTTAAAAATACTTGATTGACCAATGTACTCTTGCCAGAACCAGCTACCCCTGAAACAACGGTAAATACACCTTTAGGGATTTCTAAGCGAATATTTTTTAAATTATGCAAAGAGCTCTGGCGGCTAATGAAGGTTTCTGAAAATGTCCGTACTTCTTTTTTGATTGGTAATTGATGTCGCAAATAGTTTCCCGTTAACGTACTAGAATCCAGTAATCCATCATAATCCCCAGTATACATGATCTCACCGCCGTGACTTCCAGCATAAGGTCCTACATCCACGATATGATCGGCCACCTTGATGACATCAGGATCATGTTCGACTACCAGAACTGTATTCCCTTCATCTCGAATTTTTTTTAATAAATCATTAAGTAGGTGGACATCTCTAGGATGCAATCCTGTACTTGGCTCATCAAAAATATACATTATATTAGTCAAACTGCTAGCTAATTGCTTCACCATTTTTACTCGCTGTGATTCCCCTCCAGATAAACTTGAAGTCTCGCGTGTCAATGTCATATAGCCTAATCCAATATCAATCAAATCTTGGATACGTTTTTTGATACTGGCAATCAACGGATGACGCTCTTTGTTATCTAACGTTTCTAGTATTTGTAATAGTGAAGATAATTCTTTTGCTGTCAAATCGTATATATTATAACCGTTTATTTTAGAGCTTAGGACTTCGTGTGAGAAACGTTTTCCTTGGCATTCTGGACAAGTGTCCATCTTTGTATACGTCTCCAGAACCTTTGCTGTTTTTTTCGTTGTTTCTTTTTCAGTATGGACATTGGTTCGCATGAATCGAGTGACAATCCCTTCATAAGTCACATTCATATCTCCCGCACTTGGTATATTGATTCTCTCTGCTTTTCCATACAATAATCGATCGTATTCTTCTGATGTGTATTCGGAGATTGGTTTGTTTGGGTCGAATAAACCAGTCTCTGCATACATTTTCCAATACCAAGTCCCTACCGTGAAATTGGGAAGCAAGATTGCTCCTTCATTTAGTGAGCGTGTCGCATCTACGGCGGCATCGATATTCAATGTTATCGTTTTTCCAATTCCTTGGCAGACAGGGCACATACCTTGAGGATCATTAAATGAATACGCATTGGCATAACCTAATGGCGGTTCAGCAAAGCGTGAAAATAAAACTCGAAAAAGTGCCTGGATATCCGTTGCAGTACCTAAAGTGGATCGAGCATTTCCTCCCAGTTTCTTCTGATTGATCAAAACAGCCGTAGATAAATGCTTGATCTCATCAATATCAGGTCTGCTATATTTAGGCAAAAAATTACGTGCAAAACTACTAAAAGTCTCATTCAGCTGTCTGCCCGCCTCCTGTGCAATCGTATCAAAAACAATAGAAGATTTGCCAGATCCTGATACGCCAGTAAAGATAGTAATTTTATTTTTTGGGATACGCAAATCAATGTTTTTCAAGTTGTTTTCACGGGCATGAATCAATTCAATATACTCTGTCATCCTTGTTTCTCCTTTAAAATCGATTTTTAAACAAATCTATGGCGAACAACGGGCAGTAATAGGGATTTATAGTTTGACAGAAGAAGAAAAGAAAAGCAAGTAATATTTTGTTAAATAAAAAAACTGATACATCCGCATCTCTGCTTCATGTATCAGCTTTTACATTGGATTACACTGCTTCTTCACGTAGTTTTTCCGCAAATTCATTGATTTTGCGAATGCGGTGATTGATTCCCGATTTGGATATCGCACCTGAGGGAATCATTTCCCCTAACTCTTTCAAACTGACTTCTGGATGCTGAAGCCGGAGTTCAGCAATTTCCTGAAGTTTTTCAGGAAGGGCATGCAGACCGACCTTTGCTTCGATCAATTCGATGTTTTCGATTTGTTTAGAAGCCGCATCGATCGTCTTATTCAAATTTGCTGTCTCACAATTAACTAGGCGATTGACTGAATTTCTCATATCCCGTACGATCCGTACGTCTTCAAATCGAAGCATCGAATTGGTTGCACCAATCAGTGTCAAGAAATCAGCAATCTTTTCTGCACCTTTTAAATAGGAAATATAGCCATTGCGTCGTTCAAGCGTTCGAGCATGCAGTCCGTAATAATTCAACATATCGCAAATGTCTTGGTTATGCTGTTCATAAATGGAAAATATCTCTAAATGATAACGGCTTGTTTCCGGATTATTGACTGAACCCGAGGCCATAAAAGCCCCACGTAAATACGAACGCATTTTTTGCGAATTCCCCATAATCTCGTCCGAAACGTGTCCATTGAACATCATACCATCCATAATATCAAGATCCATCAGCACATCTTTTGTGCCTTGCTTCAAGCGGACGATATAGACATTGTTCTTTTTTAATTTCATTTTTTTACGAACGAGTAGCTCACTTCGTACCTGATAATGATCTTTCAAAAGAGAATAGATACGTCTGGCAATTGCAGCATTTTCTGTTTGGACGTTCAAAATAAACTGCTGGTTCACAATACCTAAAGAGCCGTTCATTCGCAACAAAGCAGCTAATTCTGCTTTCGCATGTTCTCGATGAACTTCCAAACCAGTTAGTTCTTTCTTCACATCTGCAGCAAATGACATCCTATTCTCCTCCTTTCTCCAACAATAAATTGCTTAATATTTTGAACCGAAAACTAATCGGAACAATTCTTCTACCACTTTGTCTCCATCATGGAAGACACCACCGTCTTTCAATTCTAAAAAGTCGGTAGAAATCACTCGACAGCCTTCATTTCTCAATCCGTTGAAATCATGTGCGACTTGTACTAAGTACTCATCATAGATTTCCGGGTCCATATAATCTTCTGGTACTTTTTCCGTATTGACTAGTACCGTGTCGATAAAGGGCTGCTTCAAATGCTTGTGTAAGACACGTATATGATCGGCATCGGTGAAGTGTTCAGTTTCCCCTTTTTGGGTCATGATATTACAGATATACACGGTTTCAGCAGTTGTATTAATCATAGCTTCGCCAATTTCTGGTATCACTAAATTGGGAAGGATGCTAGTGAATAAACTGCCGGGACCCAAAACGACCATGTCGGCATCCATAATTGCTGAAACGACTTTTCGTGCCGCTTTAGCTTCACTTTTATCATTCGTGTTGCAAACATAGACATGATCGATCGTTTTGCGATCAATCGCGATTTTAGATTCTCCTACTGCAGTCGTTCCGTCTTTAAAGACCGCATGCAAGGTCAAAGGCGTTTCTGAAGAAGGATAGACGTGTCCATCTACATGCATCATTTTCGCTAATAATTGAATCGCCTCGTATGTGCTTCCTCGCATTTCGGAAACTGCAGCAATGATCAGGTTACCGATCGTATGATTGGCTAAGAACTGATCTTCTTTTTTAAAACGATATTGGAAAATATCTTCATAGAATTGCGGCATATCCGATAACGCTACTAAGACATTTCTCAAGTCACCAGGAGGAGCCATAGCAATCGATTCTCTGATTGCGCCGCTGCTTCCACCATCATCCGCAACAGTCACTACTGCCGTGATATCTGCTCCCTGATTTCGTAAACTTTTTAGGATAACCGGCAGACCCGTGCCACCGCCGACCACTACGATCTTTGGTTTTCTTATCCGGTAGGTTTTCATTTTCACGACCGGTTCACCGTCTCTTTCCTTTTATCCTTGTCCCGATGTGTCACATTGACTTTATA
>k87-914858_pt1 | contig 21954 bp, 14 predicted proteins | sample MGYA00084031_6733416 | MGnify analysis MGYA00084031
CGCGGGAAACCGTCCGCACCACCGACCCGACGGACCGGATCCACCGGCATCACGCCCCGTCCCGCACACCGGGATCCAGGACGGGGCCGCCGTGATCCGGTCACGGAGCAGGCGCATCGGAATTCCTCCGCCTCCCGGCGGGCCCGGTCGCCGGCGGCGGTCCGTCAGCCGATGCGCCCGGGGACCGGGTAGAGGCGGGCCGGGGAGGAGGTGTGCCTGCCGACCGACTCCAGGTGGTCGCGTAGCGCCCGCCCCGCCCAGTCGTCCACCTGGTCGATGAGCTCGTGCACGCGCGACAGCGCCCGGTCCGCCGCCGAGTCGTCGCCGATCCTCCGCAGGGCCTCGCTCAGCATGATGAGCGCCTGCGCCTCGAAGAGCGGGACGCGCGTCTGCCGGAACAGCATGGTGGCCTTGCGCAGGTGGCTGACGGCGTCCTCGGGTCGTCCCGCCGTGGTGGCCAGCTCGCCCAGCCCGAGCAGGGCGTGGGCTTCAGCGAGCCGGTGCCGCGAGGTCTCGGCCGTGCTGAGCGCGCGCTGCAGCAGGGATTCGGCCTCCTCCCGCTTGTCCCGCCGCAGCTGGGCGAGGCCGAGACCGTGCAGGGCGTACGACTCGCCGATGCGGTCGCCGATCTCCTCCACGATGGCGAGCGACTCCTCGAAAGCGCCCGCGGCGAGCGCGAACTCCTCCGCTCGCAGGTGGACGCGTCCCATCCGGTACAGCACCTGGGAGATGACCCGCCTGCTGCCGCCGCTCTTGCCGCGGACCATGGCCTCGGCCAGCATGATCTTGGCCTCGTCGAGGTCGCCGCACTCGCTGCGGATGGCGGCGAGGTTGTCGAGCGTGTGCGCGGCCGAGATCTGATCGCCCAGGTCGATGAAGATCTTCAGCGCCTGCTTCAGGTGGGCTGCGGCGACCCGGAACTGGCCGTTCATGCGTTCGAGGAAGGCGAGGTTGCGCCGGGCCCGGGCGACCTGGCACAGATCGCCGCTCCCCTCGAAGAGGGCCAGGGCGGCGGTGAAGTCACGCCGCGCGTCGTCGAAACGCTGCTCGGTCTGGGCCAGCGCGCCGCGCACGCACAGCATCTCGGCCTGGCCGCGCTCGTCGCCGCTTCTGCGGGCGGCCTCCATCGCGATCTCGTGCGCCTCACGCCAGTCGTCCAGGTAGACACGGAGCTCGAAGAACGCCTCCGCGTTCTTCGCCGTACGCCAGCACAGCTCGGCGAATCCCGCCTGCGCGGCCTGGCGGATGCCCGCCAGCAGCATGGGGCGTTCACGTTCGAACCAGGCGATCGGGTCGGCGACCAGCCGCTCGACCAGCTCCGCCGGCAGCGGTGACTCGATCTCGGGCAGCAGGCTGGGGCCGGCGGGCGCGCCGTACTCGCGGTCGCGCGCCGCCTGCGTCAGGTGATGCAGCGAGCGCAGCACGCGGGCGAGGGCCGCGGTCCGCTCGGCCGGGGGTTCCTCCGCGGCCAGGCGCTCGCGCGCGTACACGCGGACGAGGTCGTGGAACCGGTACTGCACGTTGACGCTGCCGCCGGTGCCCACCACCTCGATGAGCTGGGCTTCGACCAGGTCGTCGAGGAGGTCTTGCGCATCGGCGAGCGGCTGGTCCAGCAGGGCGGCGGCGGTCCAGGCGGAGAAGATGTGCGACTGGAGTATCGCCAGCTGGCGGAACAGGCTGCGGGTCCGCTCGCTGAGCCCCTGGTAGGTGATCAGCAGACTGGCCCTGATGCCCATGTCACCGTGTTTGAGCTCGTCGAGCCTGCGGGTCTCGTCGGCGAGCCGCTCGACGAGCTGCTCTACGGCCCAGTGCGGGCGGGAGGCCAGACGCGCCCCCGCGATGCGCAGGGCGAGCGGCAGGTGGCCGCATAGATCGGCGAGGGCGGCGGCGGACTGCGGCTCGGCCCACACGCGCTCGGATCCGGCGATGCGCGAGAGCATCTCGATCGATTGGCCGGCTTCGAAGAGGCCGAGCTCCACCTGGGTCGCACCGGCCAGCCCGGCCAGGCGGGTGCGGCTGGTGGTGATGACGGCGGAGGTGGGGCTGCCCGGCAGGAGCGGAAGCACCTGGCTTTCGGACGCCGCGTCATCGAGCACGATCAGCACCCTGCGGTCGGCCAGCAGCATGCGGTACATCTCCGTCCGCTCGGTCACGGCCTCCGGCAGCGCCGCCCCCGACACGCCGAAGGCCCGCAGGAAACGGTCGAGCACCTGCATGGGGCTGGCCGGACGGGAGGAGCTGCCGTGCAGGTCGGCGAAGAGCTGGCCGTCGGGGAAGTGAGAGGCGACGCTGTGCGCGGCGTGGATGGCGGTGGTGCTCTTCCCGCTGCCCGCCCGGCCGAAGATGGCGACGATCGGCAAGGCGAAACGGCCCGCACCGTCCAGCGGCACGGTCAACCGCCGCTTGATGATGTCGATCTCCTCGTGCCGCCCGACGAAGTCCGCGATGTCCGGGGGGAGCATGCCCGGGACGGACGGCGCGCGAGCGTGCGTCTCGATCTCCGGCTCGACGGGCAGCGGGCGCGGTCCCAGGCTCTCGTCGGAGGTGAGGATCGCGGTCTCGAGCCGCTGCAGCTGCTCGGTGGGCTCGATCCCCAGTTCCTCGACGATCAGCTGCCGCGCCTCGCGGTACACCCGCAGCGCCTCCGCCTGCCGTCCCGAGCGGTACAGCGCGATCATGAGCTGGCTGATGAGCCCTTCGCGTAACGGGTTCTCCTGCACCAGCCTGACCAGCTCGCTGACCAGCTCATGGTGACGGCCGAGGTCGAGTTCGAGCTGGAGGCACTCCTCGTTGGCGGTGAGCCGCTGCTCCGCAGCCCAGCTCGCCAGGGCTTGCACGGCCCTGCTCTCGATGCCGTCGAAAGCAGGACCGCGCCACAGTGCGAGAGCTTCGCGGTAGTACCGGATGGCCTCCCGGTAGCAGCGGTCGTCACGGGCCTTGCGCGCCTGCTTCACCAGCTTCTCGAAGCGGCGCATGTCGATCGCGTCGTCGGGGACACGCAGCATGTATCCCTGCCGGGTCGTCACGATCGCTTCGGGATGGCCGTGCGCGCTGAACAGCCGTCTCAGCGCGGAGATGCAGATCTGCACCTGGGATCGTGCGGTGGCGGGCGGATCGTCGTCGTAGATGGCCTCCACCATGCGGTCCGGGGTGACCGACTGGTTGGCGTTCAGGACCAGAACGGCGAGGACGATCTGCTGACGTAAGCCACCGATGTTGAGCTGTCGCCCCTCTTCGGTGACCTCGAGTGCACCCAGTACCCGGAATTCCACACGCATCCCCTCAAGGAGCCACTGCCCTCACTCAAGGCTCTTTATGATGCGCTGAGTTTAGGACGTGGAGCCCTTGATGAAGGCTGGGTTTGCACTGATCCGCCGCCCTTCGCACGGATAATACATCCCCGACCAGTTTGCGGCTAGTTTTTCATAGTTCTGACCTTAATCGCCAGCGGACGGGCGCCCCCGGCGAGTCACCCCCACGGAAAGTCGTCGTCCTCGACGGCGGCCGACCGCCACTCGTCGCCGCCGGGCACGGCCGCGTGGGCGGGGTTGGACAGGGCGAGGCCGGCACACGTGCTCAGGATCGCACTGAGCACGATGGCGATCGAGATGCGCGTGCGAGCCGTCCGCCGAACGATGCTTGCGGTCATTTTTCGATCAACCTCCTTAACGGCGCCGCGGCTTTGTCCCGCCGCTCGCCAAGGAAGCTCACACAGCCCGCAATCAGCTCCGTATCGCGTTTCTTTCCGCCCGGCATCCTCGCACGTTGAATGCCATATACGACCGCCTACACGATGATCGAAAAAGTGCGGCAATAGCGGCTATCGAGATCTCTATCGAGCGACGATAGCCAGACGATAGCGCGCCGAGGGGCCGCGAATAGGAGAGGTCGCGACCCTGGCTATGAGCCCGGGTGGCATGCGCGAAGGGCCGTGGCACCCGGGCGGCCATGACCTCATCGACGACCAGTGAAGTGACATGGGCATCGCGATACAGGCACAGGACACCGTTTACGGCCGGGGAGCCGCCGGCCTTTGGGTGCTCCTCGAACATATAGACGACGGATCGTGGACGCTCTCCGCCCGGGCGCAGACCGACCAAGACGGGACGGTGGCCCAGTGGTGCGACCGCAAACTCGAACGCGGGATGTACCGGATCGTCCTCGACACCGACCCCTATTTCGTCAGCCTGGGCTTGAGGGCCGCCTATCCCGAGATAGTCGTCGCCTTCCGCGTGGTCGACGAGACCGCCGTGGGCAACGTCCAGATCCTCCTCTCCCCGCATTCCTTCTCCGCTTATTTCGGTTCGCTCAGCTGAGATGCAGCGCGTACGGTCGCGCAGACAGTGAGGCCCGCCATGAAGATCAGTCGCTACTCGGCATTCCCTCCGGTACCGCTCGACGACCGCCGATGGCCGACCGCCACCGTCAGCGCGCCGCCGCGCTGGCTCTCCACCGACCTGCGGGACGGCAACCAGGCCCTGTCCCGTCCGATGGACCCCGAGCGCAAGCTGAGGCTGTTCGATCTGCTGGTCGACATGGGCTACAAGGAGATCGAGATCGGTTTCCCGGCCGCCAGCCGGGACGACTACGACTTCGTCCGGCTCCTCATCGAACAGGAGCGCATCCCGGACGACGTGTGCGTGTCGGTGCTGACCCAGGCCCGCGACGAACTGATCGAACGGACGGTGGCGAGCCTGAGCGGCGCGCCCCGGGCCCTGCTGCACCTGTACAACGCGACCTCCCCGCTCATGCGGCGACTGGTGTTCGGCATGAACCGGGAGGAGTGCAAGGACCTGGCCGTCCACGGCGCCCGCCTGGTCCTGAAGTACGTCGACGAACTGCTGGACGGCTGCGACGTCCGCCTGCAGTACTCCCCCGAGCACTTCCAGGACACCGAACTGGACTTCTCCCTGGAGGTCTGCGAGGCCGTCATGGACGTCTGGCAGCCGGAGCCCGACCGCCAGATCATCCTGAACTTCCCCACCACGGTCGAGCGTGCGACGCCCAACGTCTTCGCCGACCAGATCGAGTGGATGCATCGCAACCTGTCCCGCCGCGAGCACGTGTGCCTGTCGGTGCACCCGCACAACGACCGCGGCACGGGTGTGGCCGCCGCGGAGCTGGCGATGCTGGCGGGGGCCGAGCGGGTCGAGGGCTGCCTGTTCGGCGGTGGCGAGCGGGCGGGCAACGTCTGCCTGGTCACGCTGGGCCTGAACCTGGTGACGCAGGGCATCGACCCCGGCATCGACTTCACCGACCTCGACCGGGTGCGCCGAGTCGTCGAGGAGTGCACCGGGCTGCCGGTCCCGCCGCGGCATCCGTACGGAGGCGAGCTGGTCTTCACCGCGTTCTCCGGGGGCCACCAGGACGCGATCAAGAAGGCGTTCGACGCCCTGGACCGCGAGGCGGCCCGCACCGGGCTCGACCGCGCGCTGCTTCCCTGGCGGGTGCCGTACCTGCCGGTGGATCCGCACGACATCGGGCGGACCTATGAGGCGGTGGTGCGGGTCACCAGCCAGTCGGGCAAGGCGGGCCCCGCCTACCTGCTGGGCCGGTACGGGTTCAGCCTGCCCAGGGAGCTGCAGCTGGAATTCGCCCGGATCGTCCAGCCGCTGACCGAGGGCGGCCGGGGAGAGATCACGCCGCAACGGATCAGGAAGCTCTTCGAAGAGGAATACCTCCGTCCCGCCGCGCCGGCCCTCGACGCACCGGCCTTCGCCCCGCCGGGCGCCGCGGCCACCGTGCACATCGACGGCCACGCCGACGGGGACGGCCCGGAACGGGCCCGGGCCGTCGCCGAACTGCGGGCGGTCCTCCGGCGTGGCGGCGTGCGCCTCCGCGCGGTGCACCACCTCGACGGGACGGCGAGGGCCCACGGCCGGATCGTCGTCTACGCGCGGTGCGAACTGGACGACGCCGTCGTCTGGGGGGTCGGCGCCGCCGACGACGTCGCCGGCGCGGCGTCGGCGGCCGTCGGCTCGGCCGTGGCCAGGGCGCGGCGCGCCGGGCTGCCCGCCCCCGGTTCTCACCCGGCCCGGACGGAGGGCGACGACGGGACGGGACACCGTCCCCGTCCGGCATGAGGGCCCCTCGGACATCCATCAGGAGACGGCCATGGCACTCATCGAACGCCAGGAGGAGATGGCCTGCCTGGAGTCGCTCGTCGCGAACGCCATCCTCGGCCGAGGAAGGGTCGCGCTGGTCGGCGGGCCGATCGGGACGGGGAAGAGCGCTCTGCTGCGTGCGCTCTCCGAGCAGGCCATCGAGCTGGGCGCCCTGGCGGTGACCGCCTCCGGTTCCCGGCTGGAGCGGCACCTGCAGCTGGGGGTGCTGCGCCAGCTCATCCAGGACGCCCCGTTGACGCGGGAAGAGCGGGAGCAGGCGGACACGCTGCTGGAGGAGGCCACGCGGACGGCGACGGGAAGCCGTCCCGACTCCGAGCGGCTGATCGACGCGCAGATCGTGCACGCGCTGGTCACGGTGCTGCTGGATCTGTCGGAGCGCTGCCCGCTGGTGATCGTGGTCGATGACGTGCACCACACGGACCGGACGTCGCTGCTGTGCCTGTCTTATCTGGCACGGCGGGCCAAGAACGCCCGCATCGTCGCGGTGTTCTCGCACGACGACCGCGACGGCGACGACCACTTCGAAGCGGACCTGCTGCGCCTGCCGCACTGCAGCCGCATGCGGCTCGCGCCGCTGTCCCGCAAGGGCGTGGCGGCGCTGGTGGCCGCGCAGGTGGGCCTCGGGGCGGCGGAGCGTTTCGCCGAGGACTGGTACGCCATCAGCGGCGGCAACCCGTGGCTGGCCGGCGAGCTGGCCGCGGACCACCGGCAGTTCCTGCACACCGCCGAGGACCCGCCGCGCGAGGTCGTCGTCGGGGAGCGGTTCGTGCGGGCGATCCAGGAGTGCCTGCGACGCTGCTCCTCGCAGACGGTGCGGGTGGCGCACGGCCTGGCCGTCCTCGGCGATGCCGACGGGCTCGACGAACTGCTGGCGCTTCCTTCGATAACCGTCGAGAGGGAGCTCATCACCATCGGCGCGGTGGGGCTGCTCAAGGCGGGCGGGTACCGGCACGAGGCGGTACGGCGGGCCGTCCTGTCCGGCATGGACCCGGACGAGCGCGGGGAGCTGTACCGCCGCGCGGCCGAGCTGGCCTACACCCGGGGCATGTCGCCGTGTGTGGTGGCCGACCGGCTTCTGCAGGCGACCGGGATGGAGGCGCCATGGGTGGTGCCCACCCTGGAGGAGGCCGCGCTGATCGCGCTGCGCAAGGGCGAGGTGGAGTCGGCGGTGGCCTATCTCAAGATGGCCTGGCGCGAATGCACGGACGAGCGGCACCGCACGAAGATCATGACGATGATCGTGCGCGCGGAGTGGCGGATCAACCCCGCCGCGCCCACCGGGCACCTGGACCGGCTCGCCGAGGCCATGCACCGGGGCAGCCTGCGCGGCAGCGACGCGGTCGTGCTGGCTCGGGCGCTGCTGTGGCACGGCCGTTTCGACGACGCGCGCGACGTGCTGGAGCAGCTCAACCGGGAGGCGGCCGCATCCGACCACGACACGCTCGCCGAGCTGGTCGTGGCCCGGCTCTGGCTCCGCGTCACCCACCCGCCGCTGGCGGCCCACGTCGGTCACCCGCCGCGGGAGCACATCCTCGCCTCCATGATGTCGACCGCGGTCAGCAGGCGGCTGGAGTCCACCCTGGCGCTGGCGGAGGTGCTCACGCGGGGTCCTCGCGCGCACAGCCTGGACACCGTCGAGCGCATATTGGAGGGCGCCGGGCTGGACGAGATGTCCTTGGACGTGGTGGAGAACTCCCTGCTGGCCCTCACCTATGCGGGGCGGTGCGAGCGGGCCGCCTCCCTGTGCGACGTGTTCGGCGCCGAGGCGGCGGCCCGGCGGGCGCCCAGCAGGCAGGCGCGGCTGGCGGCCATCCGCGCGGAGATCGCGATCCGGCAGGGCGACATGCATCTCGCCGAACGGCACGCCCGCGTCGCCCTCGACACGATCCCGATGAGCAGCTGGGGTGTGGCCGTCGGCGGCCCGCTGGCCAGCCTGGTCATCGCGTTGACCGCGATGGGGCGGCACGACGCAGCGCGCGAGCTGCTGGACCGGCCGGTGGACGAGGCGATGTTCCAGACCCGGTACGGCCTGCACTACCTGTACGCCCGAGGCCGTCACAACCTGGCGGGAGAGTCGTTCCGGCTGGCGATGCACGACTTCCTGCGCTGCGGCGAGCTGATGACCGCCTGGGGCCTGAACACCCCGGCGCTGATCCCGTGGCAGGCCGACGCCGGGGAGGCGTGCCTGCGGATGGGCCAGGCGGAGGAGGCCGCGCGGTTCATCGACGCGCACCTGAACGCCTGCGCTCCGGACGCGCACCGCAGCCGGGGCATCGGCCTGCGGCTGAAGGCGGCCGTGTCCGAGCCGTCGCGCCGTCCGGCGCTGCTGCGCCAGGCCACCGAGTACCTCCAGCTCGCCGGGGACAAGTACGAGCTGACCCGGGCGCTGTTCGACCTCGTCGAGGCCTACGACGCGCTGGGCGAGTACCGGAGGGCCAGGACGGTCGCGGGCCGCGCCCAGGCGGCGGCGTGGAAGTGCGGGGCCGAGTCCATCGCCGAGGCGCTGAGCCGGGCGGCGGACGCCGCCACGCCCTCCCCGCTGCCCGACAAGCTGATCGACGTGCTGAGCAGCGCGGAGCGGCGGGTCGCCGCCCTGGCGGCGGCGGGCTACACCAACCGGGAGATCGCGGCGAAGCTCTACATCACGGTCAGCACGGTCGAGCAGCACCTGACCCGCACCTACCGGAAGCTGAACATCAGCCGCCGCGCCGACCTGCCGCTCGTGGTCGAGTTCGACGACCGGGCACGGCCCTGACCGGGCACGACCGAAGATGCGCGCGCCCGCCGGGCGGGCCGAGCGTCGAGGTCATGGAACTCATCGTGGTCCGGGGGCGGGCGACCCCCGAGGAGTTGGAGGCGATCGCCGCGGCCATCACCCGGCAGGTGGCCGAGCATGCCGGGCGGGAGGCGTCGCCCTGGTCTGATCCGTCCTGGCTCGTCCGCGGGCCGCTCACGGCCCGCGGCGGCGACGGCTGGCGGCTGGCCGCCTGGACGCAGTGATATCTGATTTCGTGCTGTCTGCCGCTTGTGCGGCAAACGGCGCAACTTATGAAAAAACTCGCCCCCCGGTCCGACGGCATCCTGAGGACACATGCGGAATGGGAGGGCGACATGCACCACACGACGACGTCGCGTGACACGCAACGCGACTCCGTCCCCGCGACGGCTTCCCCGGTGGTCACGGCCGCGGACCGGCCGCATCGGAGGTGGAAGGTCATCCTGTTCAGCTCCTTAGCGGGCTTCCTGCTCACGGTCGTCTGGTCGGCCGAGTTCGTCGATCGGACCATCGGCGGCGGCATCGCCGGCGCGATACTCGGCGAGGAGACGCTCGAGCAGCCGATCGCCGGCGTGGCGGCCGGCATTCTGTTCGCCTTCGTCAGCGGCCTCGCGGGCACGTTCACCGCGTGCAACATCGCCGCGTTCAGCGCGATCGCCCCGCTGGTGAACTCCGAAGGCGCCTGGAGCAGGCTCACCCGCGCCCTCGCCCCGCTGGCCTGGCTGGCCGCCGGGATGGTCGCGGTCTCCGCCTGCTACGGGGCGATCGTGGGCGTGGTGGGCACCTCCATGCCGCAGTTCTCCACCGCGCGGCCCGCCCCCGGCGTCATCTCCCCGTACCTGATCCAGTCCATGGTGGTCTTCGGCGTGATCGGCCTGGCCATGCTCTACCTGGGCCTGGCCACGCTCGGCCTGGTGCCGGACCCGTTCGCCCGGGCCCCGCGCGGCAGGATGGTCTTCCTGGGCATGCTCATCGGCGGCTTCCTGATCGGGCGGCCGTTCCCGATGTTCCGGCAGCTCTTCAGGGACGCCGCCGAGAGCGGCGACCCGCTGTACGGCGCGGCGGCGTTCGTCCTGCAGTCCCTCGGCAACGTGTTGATCATGGGCGTCCTGTTCGTGCTCCTGACCGTGATCGGCGGGAGCAGGCTGCATCGCTGGCTGGCGGCCAAGCCGGGCCGCGCGGCCGTGCTGACCGCGAGTGCGCTCATCGCCGCCGGCGTCTTCACCTTCCTGTACTGGGACGTACGGATGCTCGCCAGGCGGGAGATCATCCCCTGGTACCCCATGGCGCCCTGGACCTGATCGACGGGAGACCACCGTGTCCACTCTCCTCGGCTCCCTGCGCAGGACCGTCCTGGCGCCCTCCCTGGCCGACGTGTCGTTCAGCGGGCGCGGCTTCCCCGTGTCCCCCTCCCCGCGGACGGCCCGCCTCGAAGCGATCCCCCAGGCCGTCGTCTGCGGTTTCGAATGGGGGATGGACGCCCACGACCTGTGGGAGATCGAACGCAGGCTGGCCATGGTCGACGCGGAGCTGCGCGGCTTCGCCTACGAGGGCGCGACGATGGCCTTCACCATCCTGGACGTCATGCCCGGCCGGCGCTCCGACCGGACCCGCGCCCTGCTCTCCGGGCCCGGACAGCCGCACATCTTCCTCGCCTACATCGGCATCGGCTTCGCCATGGCGCGGCTGCCCAGGCCGCTGTGGAAGAAGGTGCTGCCCGATCTGACCGGCACGCCGTACCACCCGACGATGAGCTGGCTCGCGGTCGACGGGTACGGCTTCGACCTGGCCTACTTCCACACCCACCGCTGGGTCGGCCAGCAGCGGGTGCCCGAGCCCTACCCCTGGCGGGGACATGCCGACTACTTCCCACGAGCGGTGGACCAGGGCATCGGCCGGGCCCTGTGGTTCATCCACGGCGGCCGGGTACCCGCCGTGGCCGCCGCGGTGCGCGCCTTCGCCACGCACCGACAGCCCGACCTGTGGAGCGGCGTCGGCCTGGCCGCGACGTTCGCCGGCGGCTGGGAGGACGGCGCGCTGAGCGCGCTTGTGGACGAGGCCGGCGAGCACCGTGCCGAACTGGCCCAGGGCTCGGTCTTCGCGGTCAAGGCACGGCACTACTCGGGACACGTGCCGGCGCACACGGTGGCCTCGACCGCGGCGCTCACCGGCCTGTCCGTGGCGGACGCCGTCGCGCTCGCCGACGGCTGCGCGGTCGAACCGGGAGACCACGGAAGGGTCCCCGATTACGAGATATGGCGGCGACGGGTGCGCGAGCATTTCACCGCTGAAATCAACACGAATTATCGATGACGACACCGGACGAAATCCGGCCGGCCCCGATCATGGTCGGCCGGATTTCACTTTTCATCCCCCAGAAACACCCGCTCACCTGAGCAAATCCGGAGTTGTCCGACCGCCTCCTGACATGTGTAAATGTGAAGGAATATCAATCTGTTGAGCGGCGGAGGCTGGTTTGGGCAGCGGAGCATTACGGACGTTGATCCGAAGAATCCTGGTACCGGATGTCAAGGAGACGACGGTCGAGAAACGCGGCTTCTGGGTGAAGAACGCGGAATCCACGGAATTACTGGAGACGATCGGCGAGTTCTTCCTCGCCGGTTACGCCTACGCCGTGGAGGCGCGTACCCCCGCCGCGGCGGAGGAGCGGCTGGAGGAGATCCCCGCCCGCTTCCGGGGCTTCGCCTACGAAGGCGCCGGCATGGGCTTCGCCGTGCTGGACGGGCTGACCTTCAGCGGCCTGCGCAGGGTGAACGCCTTCCTGCGCGGGCGCGGCCGCGTCCACAACTACATGATCTACGTGGGGATCGGCTGGGCCATGGCCCGGCTGCCCCGCTTCATGTGGCCGAAGAGCGAACTGCTCGATCCGGTGCTGCTGTGGCTGGTGCACGACGGGTACGGCTTCCACCAGGCGTACTTCCACACCGAGCGGTACGTGCACCGGCAGTTCCGGGAGACCTCCTTCTCCTGGCCGGCGGGTCAGGAGGCCTACGCCGCCCGCGCCATCGACCAGGGCATCGGCCGGGCCCTGTGGTTCGTCGGCGGCGCCGACGTGAACCGGGTCACCACGCTGGCCGAGCGTTTCCCCGAGGAGCGACGGGCCGACCTCTACAGCGGCATCGGCCTGGCCGCCACCTACGCCGGCGGGGTCTCAGAGGCTGAGCTGCGGCTCCTGCGCGACCGCGCCGGACGGTACCGTCCCCAGCTCGCCCAGGGCAGCTCGTTCGCGGCCGAGGCCCGGATACGCGCCGGGCTGCTCTTCCCGCACACCGAGTCGGCCGCCCAGGTGATCTGCGGCACCACGGCGGAGCGCGCGGCGCAGATCGCCCGGGAGACCCGTCCCGACGCCGCGCCGTCCGGCCGGCTGCCCGCCTACGAGACGTGGCGCCGACGCATCGCCGACACGTTCGTCTCCCATGGAGGTGTCACCACGTGACCAAGGTAACCGCATGGCTGCGCAGGCAGATGGCGGGAGTCGTCGCCCTCGCGCTGATGATCGCCATGTTCGCGATAGGCCGTCCCACCTTCGCGTCCGATGCGGACAAGGCGGAACTGGCCGAGTCCTACGCATTCACGCCGATGACCATCTCGCTGCCGGGCGGTGCCCCGGAGCAGACCGTCCGCAAGGTCAACCAGGCCTACGCGCACATCGAGGCGTGGATCTCCTCGGTGGGTGCCGCGATCGCCATGAACGACCTCGACGGCAACCAGCGGGACGACGACCTGATCATCGTCGATCCCCGCACCGACCGGGTGATCGTCACCCCGGTACCGGGCACCGAGAGCGGCAGATACCGGCCGTTCACGCTGAGCTACGGCTCGCTGCCGATGAACTACACCATGGCCCCCATGGGTGTCGTGCCCGGTGACTACAACGACGACGCCCGCATCGACCTGCTCGTGTACTGGTGGGGCCGCACGCCCACCCTGCATCTGCAGCGGCCCGAGGCGACCGGGCTCGACGCCGAGGCGTTCGAGGCCGTCGAGCTGGTGCCGAACAGCGGCGGCCCGGAGTACCGCGGGGAGGTGTGGAACAGCAACGTCGCGACCGTCGCCGACTTCGACGGTGACGGCAGGAACGACATCTTCATCGGCAACTACTTCCCCGACGGCAGCCCGGTCCTCGACCACACCGTCAACGGCGGCGTGGAGATGAACGACTCGATGTCGAAGGCGGTCAACGGCGGCATGAACTACTTCTTCCGCGGCCTGGGCGGGGGCAAGTACGCCAGGCTCGACAACGTGCTGCCCGCCGACATCTCCGGCGGCTGGGAGCTCGGCGCCACCTCCGTCGACCTGGACGGTGACGGCCTGCCCGAGCTGATGCTCAACAACGACTTCGGCCCCGACCACCTGCTCTACAACACCTCGACGCCGGGCAGGATCCAGTTCTCCCGCGTCACCGGTCCGTACGGCTTCGAGATCCCCAAGTCGAAGATCCTCGGCTACGACTCCTTCAAGGGCATGGGCTCGGACGCGGCCGACTTCAACCGGGACGGCATCTACGACTTCTTCGTCAGCAACATCACCACGCCCTTCGGCCTGCAGGAGAGCAACTTCCACTTCATCTCCGAGGCCGAGAACCGCTCCGACCTGCGTGCCAGCTTCCAGCACGGCGTGGCCCCGTGGCGGGATCTCAGCGCCGAGCTGCGCACCGCGTGGTCCGGCTGGGGCTGGGACCCCAAGATCGAGGACTTCGACAACGACGGCGAACTGGAGATCGTTCAGGCGACCGGGTTCATCAAGGGAACCGTCAACCGGTGGGCGCCGCTGCAGGAGCTGGCCGCGTCCAACGACGGCGTGACCAGCAACCCGAAGTCCTGGCCGAACATCAGCGAGGGCGCGGACATCGCGGGCAGCCAGCCGCTCGCCTTCTTCGCCAAGGGGGCCGACGGGCGCTACGCCAACCTGTCGGAGCAGCTCGGGCTGGACGCGCCCATCCCCAGCCGGGGCATCGCCACCGGCGACGCCAACGGCGACGGCCTGATCGACTTCGCGGTCGCCCGCCAGTTCGATGCTCCGGTCTTCTATCTGAACACCGGCAAGCAGGCCGGTTCCTTCCTGGGGCTGCGGCTCCAGCACGACCAGCCCGCCTCCGACGGCCCGCTGCCCGCCGCCGGTTCGCCGGTGATCGGCGCGGAGGTGACCGTGACCACGCCCGACGGACGCACCCTCATCGGCCGGGTCGACGGCGGAAGCGGCCACTCGGGCAAGCGCGCGCACGCGGTCCACATCGGCCTCGGGGAGAACGTGTCCGGGCCGCTCGACGTCCAGCTGACCTGGCGCGACCGGACGGGCGAACTGCGCAAGCAGACCCTCCGGCTCACCCCCGGATGGCACCGCCTCCAGCTCGGCTCGCAAGCGAAGGAGATCTGACGACATGGCCGACAAACCGAAGACCCCGCCACGTCACGACCCCAAAGTGATCACGGCGCTGCGCAGGTTCGCCATCTCGATCACGGTCTTCAACATCCTCGGCTACACCGTGTTCGGCTTCGAGCAGCCGTGGAGCTGGCCGTTCGTGGCCCTGGCCACCGGCTACACGGTCGAGATCGTGCTGGAGCTGATCGGCGCCCGCGCCGAGGGCCGCACGCCCAGGTTCCGCGGGAACGGACTGCGCGGGCTGGTCGAGTTCCTCTACCCGGCGCACATCACCTCCATCGCGCTGAACATGCTGATCTACGTCAACGACCAGGTGTGGGTCATGATGTTCGGCGTCGTCGTGGCGGTGGGGGCCAAGTGGGTGCTGCGGGCCCCGGTGCGCGGACGGCTGCGGCACTTCATGAACCCGTCCAACTTCGGGATCTCGGTGATCCTGCTGCTCTTCCCGTGGGCCAGCGTCGCACCGCCTTACCACTTCACCGAGCACGTCACCAACCCGATCGACTGGATCGTCCCGGCCGTCATCATCCTCGGCGGCACCCTGCTGAACGGCAAGCTGACCAACCGGATGTGGCTGATCGGCGGCTGGGTGGGCGTCTTCGCCCTCCAGGCGGTGGTACGCGGCCTCATCATCGACGACATCTCGATCATCGGCGGCCTGGCCATGATGACGGGCGTCGCGTTCATCCTGTTCACCAACTACATGATCACGGACCCGGGGACGACCCCGTCCCGGCCGCTGTCGCAGGTCGCCTTCGGCGGCGGCGTGGCCCTGGTCTACGGCCTGCTCATGGGCATGAACATCCCCTACGGGATGTTCTTCGCCACCGCCACCGTGTGCCTGATCCGGGGCGGCTTCCTGTGGTCGCTGCACATCGTGGACAAGGCCCGCAAGATCGACGAGGCCAAGGTCAAGGCCGCCGCCGAGGAAGCGCTCAGGCCCGCCGCCCAGGAAGAGGTCGCGAAGGCATGACGAGGATCGCGATCGTCGGCATGGCCTGCCGGTACCCCGACGCCGTCTCCCCCGCCGAGCTGTGGGAGAACGCCGTCGCCGGCCGGCGGGCCTTCCGCCGGCTCCCCGACGAACGCATGCGGTTGGAGGACTACTGGGATCCCGATCCCGCCGCCCCCGACCGCTTCTACGCCAAGACCGCCGCCGTCATCGAGGGCTACACGTTCGACCGGATGGCCCACAGGATCGCGGGAAGCACCTACCGATCCACCGACCTCACCCACTGGCTCGCGCTGGACATGGCCGGACGGGCACTGGCCGACGCCGGGTTCCCCGACGGGAACGGGCTGCCGAAGGACCGCACGGGCGTGGTCGTGGGCAACACCCTCACCGGGGAGTTCAGCCGGGCGAACGCGCTGCGGCTGCGCTGGCCGTACGTGCGGCGCACGCTCGCTGCGGCCCTGAAGGACGCCGGATGGGACGACGACCGGCTGGCGGAGTTCCTGGCCGGCTACGAGGCCGTCTACAAGAGCCCCTTTCCGCCCGTGGACGAGGACACCCTGGCCGGCGGACTGTCCAACACCATCGCCGGACGCATCTGCAACCACTTCGACCTCAACGGCGGCGGCTACACCGTGGACGGAGCCTGCTCCTCCTCGCTGCTGGCCGTGGTGACGGCCAGCAGGGCGCTGGCCGACCACGAGGTGGACGTGGCGATCGCCGGCGGCGTGGACCTGTCCATCGACCCGTTCGAGGTGATCGGCTTCGCCAAGACCGGCGCCCTGGCCAAGAGCGATTTCCGGCTGTACGACCGGCACTCCAACGGCTTCTGGCCGGGTGAGGGCTGCGGCATCGTCGTCCTGATGCGCGAGGAGGACGCGCTGGCCGCCGGCCACCGGATCTACGCCACCGTCGCCGGCTGGGGCGTCTCCTCCGACGGCCGGGGCGGCATCACCCGCCCCGAGGTGAGCGGCTACCTGCTCGCGCTGCGGCGCGCCTACGAAAAGGCCGGGTTCGGCATCGACACCGTCGGGCTGTTCGAAGGGCACGGGACCGGCACGGCGCTCGGCGACGCGACCGAGCTCACGGCGCTGTCGCGCGCCAGGGCCGAGGCCGGCGCCGCGACGCCCGCGGCCGTCGGCTCCATCAAGGGGATGATCGGCCACACCAAGGCGGCGGCGGGCGTGGCGGGCCTCATCAAGGCGGCCATGGCAGTGCACGAGCAGGTGCTGCCGCCCACCATCGGATGCGTCGACCCGCACCCGGTGCTGGCCGAGGAGCCCGCCATGCTGCGGGTGCTCCGGACCGCCGAACCGTGGCCCGAGGGGGTCCCCCTGCGCGCGGGGGTGACCGCCATGGGCTTCGGCGGCATCAACACGCACGTCGTGCTGGAGCACACCGCCCCCCGGCGGCGCATGTCCCGCCGCACCAGGATGCTCGCCTCCTCGGTCCAGGACGCCGAGCTGCTCCTGATGGACGGCGCCTCCTGGGACGAGGTGCGCGAGCTGGTGGCCGAGCTGCGCGACTTCGTGCCGAAGCTCTCATACGCCCAGCTCGCCGACCTGGCCGCCACGCTGCGCGACCGGCTGCGCGACCTGCCGTGCCGCGCGGCCGTCGTCGTCACCTCCCCTGACGACGCCGAACGCCGGCTCGCCGAGGTGCTGGCCGCCCTGGAGTCCGGGCAGACCCGCCTGTTCAGCCCGGACGGCAGGACCTTCCTGGGCCGGGCGACCGCCCGGCCCAGGATCGGCTACCTCTTCCCCGGCCAGGGCTCGGGCCGCGGAACCGGTGGCGGCGCGCTGCGCAGGCGCTTCGCCGAGGTGGACGAGGTCTACGTCAAGGCCGCCCTGCCGGCCGCCGGCGACACGGTGGCCACCTCGGTCGCCCAGCCCCGCATCGTCACCGGCTCGCTGGCGGGACTGCGCGCACTGTCCCTGATCGGCGTCGAGGCGGACGTGGCGGTCGGGCACAGCCTCGGCGAGCTCACCGCGCTGCACTGGGCCGGCGCCATGGACGAGGACGCCCTGCTGCGGGTCGCCGCCGAACGCGGCCGGGCCATGACCGAGCACAGCTCCTCGGGCACCATGGCCGGCCTGCGGGCCGCCCCCGAGACCGCGCGGGAGCTGATCGGCACGCGGCCCGTGGTGATCGCCGGATACAACGCGCCGAACCAGACCGTCGTGGCCGGTCCAGTCGAGGCGGTCGAGGAGGTCGGCCGAGCGGCCGAGCAGGCCGGGGTGATCTGGACCAGGCTGAAGGTCTCGCACGCCTTCCACTCGCCGCTGGTGGCCCCGGCCGCCGACGTCCTGGCCGAGTACCTGAGAAGGGAGCGGTTCGGCCGGATCGGGCGGCGGGTGGTCTCCACCGTCACCGGAGCCGAGCTGGCCCCCGACACCGACGTCGTCGCGCTGCTGCACCGGCAGATCACCGCCCCGGTGCGGTTCGCCGAGGCGGTGAAGGCGGCGGCCGAGAACCTGGACCTGCTCGTCGAGGTCGGTCCCGGCCGGGTGCTCAGCGGCCTGGCGGCCGAGCTGACCGAGGTGCCCGTCGTGGCCGTGGACACCGACAGCGAGTCGCTGACGGCGTTCCTGGGCGTCGCCGGCGCCGCGCACGTGACGGGTGTCGCGATCGAGCACGGTGAGCTCTTCCACGGCCGGCTGATCCGGCCGCTGGAGATCGGCGCGGAGTTCTCCTTCTTCGCCAGCCCCGCCGAACAGGCGCCGCAGGTGCGGATCAAGGACGTGAAGGGCGCCGCGGACGTCCGGGACGCCGGCTCGGACGCCGCCCGCCCCGCGGCCCCGGAACGGCGACCGGCGGACGGGGAGGACGAGTCCGCCGTCGAGCTGCTGCGCCGCCTGGCGGCCGAACGCGCCGAGCTGCCTTTGGACATGGTGACCCCGGACAGCAGACCGCTCGACGAGCTGCACCTGAGCTCGGTCACCGTGATGCACATCATCGACCACGCCGCGCAGCGGCTCGGCGTACCGGCGGGGCAGGCGCCCGCCAACCTCGCCACGGCGACCCTGCGCGAGCTGGGCGAGGCGCTCGACCAGCTCACGGCCGAGCCGCGCGGCCAGGCCGCACGCGGCGTGGCGGGAGCCGCCCCGTGGGTCCGGGCGTTCGCCGTGGACCTGGACGAGCTGCCCCGGCCCGATCGCGTGCGTCCGGGACCGGGCGGACCGTGGGAGGTGTTCGCGGCCGCCGGTTCGTCCCTCGCCCAGCCGCTCCGCGAGGCCTTGGCGCGGGAGAAGCTCGGCCCCGGCGTGCTGGTGTGCCTGCCGTCCGAGTGCGCGGAGGAGGACCTCGAGCAGGCGCTGCTCGGCGCCAAGGCCGCCCTGGCGAACGGGCCGGGCACCCGGTTCGTCCTCGTCCAGCACGGACGCGGCGCCGCCGGGCTGGCCAAGACGCTCCACCTGGAGACCGGCTTGCCCACCACCGTGGTGCACGCGCCGGAGCTGCCCGAGGCGGTCGCCTGGATAACGGCCGAGGTGGCGGCCACCACCGAGTTCACCGAGGTCTGCTACGACGCCGACGGGGTGCGGCGGGTGCCCACCCTGCGCGCGCTGCCGGTTCGGCCGGCGCGCGAGCAAGAGCCGCTCACCGCCGACGACGTGCTGCTGGTGACCGGAGGCGGCAAGGGCATAACCGCCGAGTGCGCCCTGGCGATGGCCGGCGGCGCCAGGCTCGCGGTGCTCGGCCGGTCCGATCCCGACCGGGACCCGGAGCTCGCCGCCAACCTGAAGCGCATGGCCGAGGCGGGACTGACCGTCCACTACGTCCGGGCCGACGTCACCGACGCCGAGCGGGTACGGCAGGCGGTGGCCGAGGCCGAGCGGGTGCTGGGACCGGTCACCGCGGTGCTGCACGGGGCCGGGCGCAACGAGCCGGAGGGCATCGCCGGGCTCGGCATGGACGACTTCCGCCGCACGTTCGCGCCGAAGGTCGACGGCCTGCGGAACGTGCTGGCGGCGGTGGAGCCGGGACGGCTGCGGCTGCTGGTGACGCTCGGCAGCATCATCGGCCGGGCCGGTCTGCACGGCGAGGCGCACTACGCCACCGCCAACGAGTGGCTGGCCGACCTGACCCGCGAGGTGGGCGAGCGGCACCCCGGCTGCCGGACCCTGTGCGTGGAGTGGTCGGTCTGGTCCGAGGTCGGCATGGGCGAACGGCTGTCGGTCGTGGACCGGCTGACCGACCAGGGCATCACCCCGATCCCGGCGGCCGAGGGCGTGGAGATCATGCGCCGGCTGGTGCGAGACCCCGACGTCCCCGGCGTCGTGGTCGTCAGCGGCCGCACCGAGGGCATTCACACGGTGCGCCGCGACCTGCCGGAGCTGCCGCTGCTCCGCTTCGTCGGCACGCCGCTGATCCGCTACCACGGCGTGGAGCTGGTCAGCGAGGTCGAGGTGAACCCCGGCACCGACCCGTACCTGAGCGACCATCTGCTGGACGGCAACCTGCTGGTCCCCGCCGTGCTCGGCATGGAGGCCATGGCCCAGGTGGCCCACGCCGTCACCGGCCGCGATGAGACGCCGGTCATCGAGCGGGCCGAGTTCGTCCGGCCGATCATCGTGCCGCCGGACGGGAGCACCAGGCTGCGGATCGCGGCGACCGTCACCGACGACGACACGGTGGCGGTGGCGGTCCGCAGCGAGCAGACCGGGTTCGACGTCGACCACTTCACGGCCGTGCTGCGCCTCACCGGCGAGCGCGCGCCCGCGGGGCCGCCCGAGCAGGTGGCGGACGACGTGCCGGCGGTGGAGCTCGACCCGGACACCCAGATGTACGGTGACGTGCTCTTCCAGGGCAAGCGCTTCCACCGGCTGCGCCGCTACCACCGGGCGGACGCCCGCGACGTGGACGCCGACCTGCGGGTGGTGGAGGACGGCGACTGGTTCGCCGGGTTCCTGCCCGGTGAGCTGCTGCTGGGCGATCCCGGCATGCGCGACGCGCTGATGCACGGCTGCCAGGTGTGCGTGCCGGACGCCACGCTGCTGCCGACCGGGATCGAACGGCTCCACCCCGCCGGTCCCGCGCTGGCGGGGGTGCGCGAGGTGCGGTACTGCGCCACCGAGCGCAGCCGGGACGGCGACACCTACGTCTATGACATCGCGGTGCGCACGGCAGACGGCGAGGTCGTCGAGCGCTGGGACGGGTTGCGCCTGCAGGCGGTGCGCAAGAAGGGCGGGCACGGCCCGTGGTGGCCGCCGCTGCTCGGCCCGTACCTGGAGCGGACCCTGGGAGATCTGATCGGAGCCGAGGTCGCGGTCGTCGTCGAGCCGGGGGACGACAGCGCGGGGACGGTCCTGCGCCGTCTGGCCACGGGAACCGCGGCCGGGCGGACGATCGCCCGGGGGCCGGGGTTGACGCTCGGTGTGGCCGCCGACGGCGTCGTCGGCTGCGCGATCGTGCCGGTCGAGACCGAGGCCGCAGAGCCGCGGGGCGGGCTCGTGGAGGCGATCGCCGCGCAGGCGGCGGAGAGCTCGGCCACCTCCTCCGCTCGGATCCGGGCTGCGGTGGCCTGCGCCCGCGAGGCGGGTGTCGTCGCCGAGGAGCCGCCGACGCTCACCCGGGCGGGGACGGACGGCTGGGTGGTCCTGTCCGCGGCCGGCCGGCCGGTGGCCACCCTGGCGACGACCGTGCACGGGGTGCAGGGCCTGGTGGTCGTCGCGGTTCTCGCCGACGGAGGTGCGTGATGGGCACCTATTACGAGTACCTCCACACGGTCGGCTTCGAGGAGACCAACCTCGTGGGGAACGTCTACTACGTCAACTACCTGCGCTGGCAGGGCCGCTGCCGGGAGATGTTCCTCAAGGAGCGGGCGCCGGACGTGCTCGCCGAGCTCGAGGACGACCTCAAGCTGTTCACGCTCAAGGTGGACTGCGAGTTCTTCGCGGAGATCACGGCCTTCGACGAGCTGTCCATCAGGATGCGCCTGATGGAGCTGGCGCAGACGCAGCTGGAGTTCGGCTTCGACTACGTGCGAATCAACCCCGACGGGAGCGAGACCCTCGTCGCCCGGGGCAGGCAACGAGTGGCGTGCATGCGCGGGCCGAACACCAAGACCGTGCCCGCACGGGTTCCCGAATCGCTTGTCCGGGCCCTCGAGCCGTACGTGCCCTAGACGCGGATCTAGGAGGTCAGCGTGCAATTCTCCTCATCAACGTCGTCGCTGGACGTCATCGATCCCACGGCGTTGCGCCGCGCGTTCGGGACTTTCGCCACCGGCGTCACCGTGATCACGACGGGCGGCCCCGTCCCCCATGCGATGACGGCCAACTCCTTCACGTCGGTATCGCTCGACCCACCGTTGATCCTGGTCTGCATCAGCAAGGACGCGGTGATGCACCAGCACCTCAGCGCGTCGAGGTCGTTCGGGGTGTCCGTGCTGGGCGCGCACCAGGAGGCCACGGCGCGTCACTTCGCCAACCGCTACCGCGCGCTGGGCCCGGCCCAGTTCGCCGACGTCGAGGTGGTGCGCGGTGACGTCACCGGCGTGCCGCTCATCGCCGGCGCCGCGGCCTTCATGGAGTGCGACGTCTGGCGGGTCTACGACGGAGGCGATCACACGATCTTCATCGGCCGGGTCGTGTCGGTGAGCCGGCAGGACGACTGCGACGGCCTGCTGGTCTACCGGGGCCGCTACTCGGGGATCGCCGCCGAGTTGCGGGAGGTGCCGACATGAGCATGACCGGTAC
>k87-1452448_pt1 | contig 21952 bp, 18 predicted proteins | sample MGYA00084031_6733416 | MGnify analysis MGYA00084031
ACGGTACGAGCGCGCTGAGCGTGTAGACGGACCAGTGGTACTTCAGGTCGAGCACCAGATGCGCCTGCCGCTCGGGGCCGACGGCAGCGGACGGCGCAGGCTGCGGGCCGGCGCCGGGCGGAGCCCCGGGATGGAGACCTCCCGGAGGGGGAGGCATGTGCGGACCACCGCCCGGAGGAGGGGCCGGGTACGGCCCGCCGGGCGGCGGCCCCGGATGGGGACCGGCAGGAGTCGGACGGGCCGCGCCCGGCGGCGGTGGAACGGTCACGGCCGCCCCACCGCCATCAGCTCGGATCGTCGCATCACCGGAGGAAGGGGTGTCAGCTCACCGCGGCGGCGATGAAGCTGATCAGTATGAGAAGCATGAAGAAGCCGAGGAGCCCCATCATGACGTACATGACGACCTTGCCGGGCCACTCCTGAGGCGCGGGACCGAGCGCACCTCGAGCGAACGCCAGCAGCGGCGCGCGGTACTCCAGCTCCACCATCTCTCCGGGCTCCAGCCACACCGTCGTGTCAGCGGGACCGATCCGCGGCGGCAGGAAGTAGGGCAGGTGGATGTGCACGTGGTTCTGCCCGGGCGGCACCGGGATCATGTTGCGGCCCCATCGGCCCGTCATGAGGTTGCCGTTGATCGCGATCATCGGCGTGACCAAGCCGAGTATGAAACCGAGCCAGTGGTACTTCAGGTCGAGCACGAGGTGCGCCTGCTGGTCGGGGTCGACGGCGGCGGACGGCGCAGGCTGCATGCCGACGCCGGGCGGAGACCCCGGGTAGGAGCCTCCCGGCGAAGGGGCCGGGTAGGGACCTCCCGAAGGAGGAACCGGATGAGGAGGGGCCGGATAGCCCGCGCCGGGCGTGGGCGCGCCGTAGGGCCCGGCTCCCGGAGAGCCGTAGGGTCCGCCCCCCGGCGGGGGAGGCATGTGCGGACCACCGCCCGGAGGAGGGGCCGGGTACGGCCCGCCAGGCGGCGGCCCCGGGTAGGGACCTCCCGGAGGGGGAGCCGGATAACCCGCGCCGGGCGCGGGCGCACCATAGGGCCCGCTGCCGGGAGGTGGAGGCGGTGCCGCGGGTGGACCGGCGTGGCCCTGGCCCCCCTGGGCATGCTGAGGGCCGTACGACGAGGGCGGATACATGGGGCCCATCGTACTTATCCGAGATATCGGTCAGCCGTACTTCAGGAAATGTTGTACTGTCCGCGGAAGCGGCGGCCCGGGGTCCGGGGCCTCAAAAGAGGGTCAGCGGCTCGGTCGGCGTGACCGGCTCGGGCAACGGCTCGACCTCGGGCAGGCGCGCCCGCACCTCGTCGTGGAAGCGACGGGCCAGAGTCAGCGCGTCGGCGTTGTCGGGCGTGTGGATGAACACGGTCGGTGAACGGCCCTCGCGCAGCCAGCCGACGACCGTGTCGAGCCACGGCTTCCAGCCCTCCACCGTGCGCTCGGCGTCGTCCCTGCCGAGATAACGGACGATCGGCCGGTCGGTGAGCGCGGGCGCGCGGCGGGGCAGACGCGGCTTCCTCGTCCACGTCTCACGCTCCGCGTCGCTGGACGGCGGGCTGCGGAAGAACACCGTGGTGTCGAAGGGGACCCACTCGGCGCCCGCCCGGGCGAGGACGCCCTCCAGCAGCCGCGCCGCGCGCGGATCGTCGAAGAACGCGCGGTGGCGCACCTCGACGGCGTACCTGTGGGAGCGCGGCAGCCGGTGCAGGAAGGCGGCCAGCGCGCCGAGCTCACCCGGTGTGAACGAGCCCGGAAGCTGCACCCAGAGGGCGTGCGCCCGCGGGCCGAGCGGCTCGATCGCCTCCAGGAACGCCCGCAGCTCCTCCTCTGCCCCGGTGAGCCGCCGCTCGTGCGTGATCGTCCGGGGCAGCTTCACCAGGAAGCGGAAGCCGGGATCGGTCTGCCGCGCCCAGGACTCCACCGTGCTCCGCGGCGGGGTGGCGTAGAAGGTCGTGTTCCCCTCGACCGCGTTGCACCACGACGCGTAGGCCCGCAGCCGCTCCTCCGGCGGCAGCGGATGCGGCAGCATCCGCCCCTGCCACTGCGTGTGCGCCCACATCGCGCACCCCACGTGAAGCCGCATGCTCCGACGCTACCCGAGGAGAGCGGCACAGCCGTCCCCCTCCCCTCGGCCGCGCCCGGGAGGGCCGTGGCGAGGCCGGGCACGACGGCCGTCCCCGCACGCTCGGGCCCCGTCCGGACAGGCCGCCCCGCGTTCCAGGGGCCTGACCCGGAGGCTTGACTTCGAGCGCGCTCGAACAGGTTGACTGCACGACATGACCGGTAACAGCATCGGAACTCGCACCCTAGGCACAGCCTCGCCGCTGAAGGTCTCCACCCTCGGCCTGGGCTGCATGGGTATGTCCGACTTCTACGGAAGCCCCGACGAGGCGGGCGGCATCGCCACCATCCGCCGCGCGCTCGACCTCGGGGTCACCTTCCTCGACACCGCCGACATGTACGGCCCGTTCACCAACGAGCGCCTGGTCGGCAAGGCGATCGCCGGACGCCGCGACGAGGTGGTGCTCGCCACCAAGTTCGGCATCGAACGGCTGCCCGACGGCACGCGTGTCGGCATCAACGGCCGCCCGGAGTACGTCCGCGCCGCCTGCGACGCCTCGCTCCAGCGTCTCGGCGTGGACCACATCGACCTGTACTACCAGCACCGCGTCGACCCGAAGGTGCCGATCGAGGAGACCGTCAGCGCCATGGCCGAGCTGGTGCAAGCCGGCAAGGTGCGCCACCTGGGGCTGTCGGAGGCGTCGGCGGCGACCATCCGCAGGGCGCACGCCGTCCACCCGATCACCGCGCTGCAGAGCGAGTACTCCCTGTTCACCCGGGATCTGGAGGACGAGATCCTGCCCACGCTGCGGGAGCTGGGCATCGGCCTGGTGCCCTACTCCCCGCTCGGCCGCGGACTGCTGACCGGCAGGTTCTCGCCGGAGAGCCTGGAAGCCGGCGACAGCCGCGCCACCGGCTACTTCCCCCGCTTCCAGGGGGAGGCGTTGCAGGCCAACCTGGCGCTGGCGGAGCGGGTGCGCGAGCTGGCGCACGCCAAAGACGTCACGCCGGGGCAGCTCGCGCTGGCGTGGGTGCTGGCCCAGGGGGACGACGTGGTGCCGATTCCCGGCACCAAGCGCGTGAAGTACCTGGAGGAGAACGTGGCCGCGGCGGGCATCCGCCTCACCGCCGACGATCTCGCGGCCCTGGACCGCGCGGTTCCCCGCGGCTCCGTCGTCGGCGACCGCTACGGCGACATGAGCGTCGTCGAGATCTGAGCGAGCGGCGACCGCACCGCCGCGGTTCTCCGGCCACGATCCGCCCGCCGTGCTGAGAGGGACGGAGGGGCCCGGGGACCGGCAGCGTCCGCGTAGAACGTTCCATGAGGTCCCTTGCCCAGGTGAGAGGCCCACCGTAAAGCGGGAATCTCCTAAAGGACAAGGGAGGTAGTGCTGTTGACCACTTTCGTGCGGTCACGTGATGGAAGGACGCTGGCGGTGGAGGAGCGTGGCGAGCCCGAGGGCTTCCCGATCTTCCTGCTTCATGGGACGCCGGGCAGCCGGCTCGGGCCGTGGCCCCGCCCGGCAGTGCTCCACCGGCTGGGAGTACGGCTGATCTCCTACGACCGTCCCGGATACGGGTTATCGGACCGCCTGTTCGGGCGCAGGGTCGCCGACGTGGTCCATGACGTGGCGGACATAGCCAACGCCCTGCGCATCGAGTCCTTCGCGGTCATCGGCCGCTCGGGAGGCGCCCCGCACGCGCTCGCGTGCGGGGCGCTGCTCCCCACCCGGACGACGAAGGTCGCCGCCCTGGTTCCGCTCGCGCCTCCGGGGGCCGAAGGGCTGGACTGGTTCCAGGGGATGTCGTTCTCCAACGTGGCCGAGTTCACCGCGGCGGCGAGCGGCCACGGCGCCGTCCACGAACTGCTGAGCCCCACCGTCGAACGGGTGCGAGACGATCCGACCCGCCTGGTGCCCGCGCTCGACGACGAGCTGCCGGAACCCGACAGGCGGGTGGTGGCCGACTTCGGCATCCGGCGCATGCTGGCGGCGACCTTCGCGGAGGCGCTGCGGCACTCCCCCGCCGGTTGGGTGGACGACGCGCTCGCCTTCAGCAGGCCGTGGGGGTTCGACCCCGGATCGATCACCGTGCCCACCCTGCTGTGGCACGGCGGTGAGGACGTCTTCTCACCCGCCGGCCATTCCCGCTGGCTCGGTGAACGCATCCCGGACGCCACGCTCGTGATCGAGGAGAGCGCGGCGCACTTCGGCTCGCTCGCCGTCCTTCCCGACATCCTCGCCTGGCTGGCGGACCGGCCGGGAGCGGTGATCAGAAGGGCTGCGGCTCCAGATCAAGACTGATCAGTCGCGCTTCGCGCAACTGCCGCACCATGGGGTGCTTCTCGCCGAGATGACGGATCATCTCGGACGTCACGCGTTCGGCGACCTCGTCCCCTCGGGCCTCGTCACCCGCCGTGCGCAGGATGGTGGCCAGGTTCGCCTCGCAGGCCAAGGTGTCGGGATGCTGGAAGCCGAGCTTACGGCGCAGCCGTTCCAGAGTCGTTCTCGCCACGGTCTCGGCCCGGTCCAGCTCTCCCGAGGCGGCCAGGCAGTTCGCGAGGTTGACCGCTGCGGCGAGGACGAGCGGATGGTCCTCACCGAGCTGTTCACCCAGACCGCTCACCACCGTGTGCGCCATCCGCGTGGCCTCCGGCACCTCCCCGGTGGCGCGCAGATACGTGGCGAGGTTGTTGAGCGCGATCAACGTGGTCGGGTGGTCGGGGCCGAGGTCGGAGCGGTAGTTCTCCACGATCTCGGCGGCCAGGTCACGCGCTCCGTGCTCATCGCCCAGGGCGGACCTGCAGCAGGCCACCTCCAGGGCGGCCGCCAGCGCTCCCGGCGTGCCGGGATAGCGGCGCCGGTAGCGCTCGTCGGCCTCCTGGGCCAGTTCCCACGCCTCTTGATGCTCGCCGCCGCGGCGCAGCGACACGGCCAGGCTCTTGATGGCGCGCAGGGTGTCGACGAAGTTGTTCCCGAGCGTCCGCCGGTAGTGCTGCAGGGTCGAGCGCAGCAGTTCGACCGACTCCTGGTAGCGCCCGATCTCGCGCAGGTCGCGGGCGAGGTGCGTGGCCGAGAACAGCGTGTACGGGTGGTCCGGGCCGAGCACCAGGGTACGCCTGTTGAGCGTGTCCTGGTCCAGGTCGCGCGCGCTGAACCCGTCCCCCACCAGGCGGTAGCAGAGGGCGAGGTTGTGGGCGGCGGAGAGGGTGCGCGGGTGGTCCTCGCCGAACAGCGTCTTCCACCTGTCGTAGGTGACGCGGTCCATCTCCAGGGACTTGTCGTAGGCGCCGAGCGCGCGCAGGTCGGCGGCGAGGCCGCCGGCGGTCATCAGCGTGTGGGGGTGGTTGTCGCCGACGACCTGCCGCTGCTTGGCGAGCACCCACTCGTCGAGCGACTTGGCGCGCTCGTAGTCGCCGTTGGACCGCATGACGTTGGCGATGTTGAACAGCAGGTGCAGGCGCTGCCGGTCGTCGACGCCGAAGTTCTCCTCCCAGTAGTCGGCAAGATAGTCGCCCAGTTCCCGAGCCTGCTTGAAGTCGCCGCGCTTCCACAGGTAGCGCACGCGGTCGGTGAGCAGCTGGCGGGTCTCCTCCTGCTTGCATTCGCGGGCGCGGGAGGGAGTGAGGTGCTGCCAGATGGTGTCGTAGCGGGACCAGTTCTCGGGGTCGTCGACGTCGCCCTGGCGGGGGCGGGCGCCCACCAGGATGCGGTGCACCTCGTGGCAGGCCTCCTCCTGCTCCTTCTTCGTCATCTGGCTCCTGATGACCGCCTGGACCAGCCGGTGCACCTGGATCGTGTTCTTGCCCTGGTCGACCTTTGCCAGCGCGTAGCGGCCGATCTCCTGGATCACCCTGCCGAGGACCAGCTTCTCGCGCAGCGCGTCGTCGTACGGCACCAGCGCCTGCTGCATCTCGTCGCTGTAGAGCAGCCGCATCGAGATCGGTTCGGGTGCGAAGAACGCGCACAGCTGGAGCAGCCGCACCGAAGCCGGAGAACTCTCCTTCAGCTTGGTGAGGGAGACGTTCCAGGTGACGGCCACGGGGTGGGGGTATTCGGAGGGCGTGCCGAGTTCCAGCACCCGAGCCGTCTCCGTCTCCAGCTTCTCCAGGAACTGCGCGGCGGGCATGCCGGACTCCGCCAGCCACGCCGCCGCCTGTTCCACGGCCAGCGGCAGGTTGCCCAGGGCCTCGGCGATCCGGATGGCGTCGGACTCCTCCAGCCCGGGAACCCTCCGGCTCAGATGCTCCAGGCTCTCGGCCTGGCTGAACACGTTGACCTCCAGCGGCGCCGCCACGGTGGACCACGCCTGGTTGCGAGAGGTGATCACCACGTGGCCGGAGCCGCCGGGGAAGTAGTCCCGGATCTCCTCGGGGTCGCCCGCGTTGTCGAAGATCAGCAGCCATCGGGCGTACGGCTCCCGCCCGCGGCGCAGCGTCTCCCGGACCGCGCCCACGACCTCGGCGATGTTCTCACCGACCGGGATGTGCAGCTGGCGGGCCAGCTCCTCGAAGGCGGAGTTGATGCGGTCGCGGTCCTCCGCGGAGATCCACCACACCACGTCGTAGTCCGCCTTGAACCGATGCGCGTACTCCAGCGCGACCTGTGTCTTGCCCACCCCGCCCAGGCCGTACAGCGCCTGCGGCAGCACCACGGCGGGGTTGCCGCCGACGAGCTGGGCGCGCAGCGTGTCGAGCACGGCGCCGCGGCCGGTGAAGGCCGCGTTGCGGGCGGCGACGTTCCAGACCCTGGGCTGGCTGCCGGGGAACCGGGCGCCCAGGGCGGTGAGGTCGGGTTCCTCCTCGGCGCGGCCGAACGCCTTCAGCAGCGTCATGGCGGCCGAACGCTCGTTGAGCCTGGTCAGGTCGAGCATCGGGCGGTCGCTGAAGGGCACGGGGAAGCGGGCCTCGGCGATGCGCAGGGGGATGAACTCGCCGCGGTTGGCCGCCTCGATCGAGGTCATGCGGTTCCACAGTTCCGACGCGTCGGAGGCGCGCACGTAACCGTTCGACACCAGCGCGATCGCCCAGGGAACGTTCACGGGGAAGTCCACGGGGCCCTCGTCGACGTCGACGGCGCGCATCGTGACGCGGTGACCGTACCGTTCGAGGACGGCGGCGATCCAGTCCGCCCACATGCGGTCCTCGGTGGCGTAGCTGAGGAAGACCTCGCTGTGCAGCACCGCCCGGCGGGTGAAGGACTCCAGGTAGCGCAGGCGCACCGACTTGTCCATGGGAGGGAACGCGGTGACTGCGCCGTCGGTGATGACCTCGGCGAGCCGTTCGAAGGCGGCCAGCAGCGAGCCGGGCCGGTTCGGCTCGTCACCGAACGTGGCGAGGATCTCCTCGAAGGCGTAGAAAGGCGTGTACGGTATCTCGACCGCGCCCCAGTACCGGTTGAGCTCCTCTTGCGTCATCCCCTTGGGGAATCCCTCGAACTTGCGGCGGGCGTGGCTGCGGCCGGCGTCGCACTTCTCCTTCTCCCCCAACTCGATCCGCATCGGCACGGGCAGGATGCGGATGGCGCGGTCGGGGTAGCGCTCTTCGATGTGCCTGGCCACCGAGGACGCGCCGTCGATCCCCTGATCGGACAGGGTGAAGCAGTCGACGAGGATGTCGGGTAACTCGATCGTGCAGATGTCGGCGATGTCGCTCAGCCCCGTCCGGCTATCGATGAAGACGTAGTCGTAGCAGGCTTTCATGTCGGCGCGGAGCGCCTTGAAGAACCGGCCGCCGCCCTGCCGTTCGTAGAAGGTGTCCCAGTCGAAGCTGGACACCAGCGAGGAGTAGTCGCGGTTCTGACGGCCGGCGGAGATGAAGTCGAGGGTGCCCTCACCGGGGAAGTCGAAATCCAGGGAGACCGCGTGCGGTTCCACCCTGGCGTAGTCGACATGCCAGTCCTCGGGCCGCTGCTCCTTCTTCATCGCCGCCCACTGGTAGGTGGTGATGAGGTCGATGACACCGGAGGTGGCCGCGACCACGCCTGGGTCGAGGAAGGGGCGGAAGAACTTGTGCAGGCCCGGCGACTCCAGGTCCCAGTCGATGGTGAGCACGCGTTTGCCGTTCGCGGCGAGGATCCACGCCGTGTTGGCTAACGCCATCGTCCGGCCGGTTCCCCCTTTATAGGAGTAGAACGTGATGACCTTCCCCTCGCCCATGACTACTCCTCCGGTCCCGCCAGTCGAGGCTTGTCCACCTTCTCGCCCACCGGTGGATACGCGGGGGCATATTTCAAGTACTGCTGGGATGCCTTGTCCAGCGCCTCCGTCAACGCGATCTGGAACGCGCTGCGGGTCGGCACGGACGGGGCGCAAGCGGGTTCGTGAAGCTTGACGTTCAAGACCTCCTCCAGGCGCTCGCGCAGCCACCGCCCGTGCTCCATCAGTTCACGGTCGTCGCTGTTCCACGGCACCACCACGGCGATCCACTGTCTGTTGGGGCAGGCGATACGGCGCAGCAACGCCCTCCAGCGTTCCCCGGTCACCACCCACGGGTCGATGAGCACCACGCCGGGCGACTGCGGTTCTTCGGCGCACAGCGCGTCGAGGTGGTCCGTTAACGAGCCCACTTCGGGGCGGAAACCGCGGGCTCGGACCAGCTCGGAGGCGAGGTCGGCGAGCGGGCGGGAACCGTTGTGGTCGCGGAACGGATCCCATTCCCGCGCCGTCCGGCCGTAGTGATAGGGCGAGCGGCCCTCGGGGAGGTCGCTCAGATCGGGTGCGATCACTGTGAGCGTGACGGGACGCTCCGGCTCGCTGTGATCGAAGGCGCTGGGAACGCTGCGATAGTCGGCGATCTGCCGCTCCGGCATGGGGTTTTCATTCGCGATCTCGATGATGCGGTTGGCCAGAGCGATCGTCGCCTCCTGGTACTGCGACCGATATTTATTGAGTTTTATGATCTTGTAGAGGCCCTCTTCGGCATATCTCGGACTGATATCGGCGTGATTGAACTGGATGTCTTTTGCCGCCGCGGGTAAGTTCAGCCCCCGCTCGGGGGTCCACAGCGCCGGGACGATCGCCTTCGGCCCGCCCTGTCCGCCGGCTCGACTGAGAAAGGCGGCCCATTCCTTGCCGCAATGTTCGCTTTCGAAGTAGCGGGGGGAGTACAGGGGGACGAAGACTCGGCAGGTGGAGAGCTTTCTGGACAGTTCTTCCGGCCAGTTGTCACCGATCTGTAACTCGCGATCCATGTAGCCGGCTTCGTCCGGACTCGCCTGAGTCAGGTGGACAATGTGCTCGCACAGGGTGCGGAAGAACTTGGTGACCCAGAAATTGGGATCCTTGACAGAGGGATCGGAGCGCGGAATGTGCGCATAGCTGAGAAAGAAGTACGGACGCCCGACTCCGTCTCCCGCCGGGGTCATCGATGCCATCGGCCTCCTCCACCTGCGTTTACCAACTATATGAAGGCAGTCGATGGCAGAGAAGTGATGAACCTCGTCGGGGTATATCCGAAACAGGAAGATCGAGGTTACGGGCGCGTTCCGTTCCCCCGTTCCACGGCCGCCCGGTGTTCGCGTGCCTGCCGCGCGGCGATCGCCACCGCCTCGGGCGGGACCGGCTCCGCAAGCCAGGGAGTGATCGTCTCACGCATCCCGGCAACGAAGATCTTCCCGATCTGCGTCATCGATCCCGACTCCGCGAGCGTCTCCACCGCGGCCGCCGTATCGGAACGCCAGCGGGCGAACTGCACGTCTCCCCGCTCCGGATCGACGTACCGGCGCACCCTCCAGAAGTCGGTGACCGCTATATGCGCGTATGCCCCCTGGAGCAGCCCCTCGAGAGGACGCAGATCATTCCGCCACGGCGCATAGAACAGGCGCTCGTCTGATTCATCGTAGAGATCCAGGATGTCGAGCACCGCTCCCATCTTCACGTGCTGGAATTCATGGAGCAGGAGAAGGGCGAGAACGGCGGGGTCGGCGGGCAGCGCGATCGCGACCGCGCCGAAGGCGTGCCGTGCGGCCGCGCTGATGTCCTTCCCCGATGCGGCCGGCTCCAGCGGCATCACCACGGACAGCCCGGCGCGCAGCGCCGGCGCGTACCTTGAGAAATCGGACTCGATCAGCTTCCACGCGTCGTCGAAGGCTCGCTGCCACCGGGCGACCTCGTCGTCCGGCAGGGACGGCGCGGGCGGCAGGCCGTAGCAGTCGCGGAAGGGATCGGCGTCCTCCAGGACGACCGAGAAGTCCCCCGCCGTCAACCGGCGCAGGGGCCGCCACTCCCCCTCCGTCACCGGTTCCCCGCCGCGCACGCGCAGCCGGTCGATGTCCGGCCCCACCCGCAGGGTACCGAGGGTCGGCAGGTGGACCGCCCCGTCGATCACCTCGACCGGCGCCTCCGCCTCCACGCCCGCGTGCGCGGCCGCCGCGACGGCGATGTTACCCAGGTAACGAGGGTGGGCGTCGACGGCGTTGACGGCCCACGCTCGGATGTACGGGTGCGTCAAGACGCGCCGGACCGCGTCCCGATGGCGCTGATCGAGGGTGACCAGCAGGTCCCACGCCTCCGCCGAACCGCCGAGGTCGGCCGCCCGGCCGATCAAGCCGCGGCTGATGCTCTCCTGCGCCTCCGCCAGCCGTGCGATGTCATCGGCGTCGCCGAAGCCGCGCGCGAGATCGTGCAGGGGAATGGTGTGCGTACGCATGTCCACCCTCTCCCGTATGTAAGTGATGAGCTTCAGCAGGTCGGGCGAGTAGACGCTGGGGTTGGCGAAGCCCGTCCCGCTACGGAAGCGGTGGGCGTACAGGCCGCCGCCGCACGTCTTCACGACCGGGCAGGCCCGGCAGGTCTCGCATAATCCGTCCAGACCGCGCTGGCGGGCGACGATGCCCGTGTGCCGCGCCACCGTGTCCAGGTCGTGCCGCATCACGTCGAGGCCGGTGGCCGGCGCCCCCGGATAGGCGGTCTTGAGGGAGTCCGCCTGCTCGTAGGCGCCATCGGTCTCGACGACGACGAGGTCGGCCGGTTGCAGCCCCAGCGACTCGGTGCCGCTCGGGCCGTCGATGATGGAGCGGAACATCCGGACCGGAGGCCGGCAGCCGTCCGCCAGCCACAGCTCGAAGACCTCGATCAGCCAGTCCGCGTACGCCGTCGGGGTGGGCCGCAGCGGAGGCGTGTCCCAGGTGGCGTGCGGCAGCAGGAAGTCGATCTGAGGCGGATCCAGCTCGGCGAGCGTCCGGTAAACGGCCGCGGGATCGTTGCGGACATCGATCGTGCACAGCAGCCCCGCGAAGAGGTCCCGGCGGCGGCGCAGCCGCTCGATGGCCCGTATCACCCTGTCGAAGGAGCTGCGGCCGTCGGCGAAGAGCCGGTGCCGGTCGTTGGCGGCGCGGTCGCCGTCCAGCGACACCCCCACCTTGACGCGATGCTCGGCGAAGACGTCCATGAAGCGGTCGTCGAGCAGAACGCCGTTGGTGTGCAGGCGCAGATCGAGCTCGCACAGCGGATCGAGGGCCGCGCGCAGCTCCGCCGCCGTCCGGCCCAGCCGCTCCGGACCCGCCAGCAGCGGCTCGCCGCCGTGTAAGACGATGGTGACCCTGCTCAGCGCGTGCGCCTGGACATGATCGGCGATGCGCCGCGCCGTCCGGACAACGATCTCATGGGGCATCGCCTTCGGACGCGTACGCCAGCTCTGATCGGCGTGTTCGTACACATAACAGTGGTCGCAGGCGAGGTCGCAGCGGCTATGGACCTTCAGTACGAACTGCCGGAACGGCACGAGGGGCCCATCCATAGCCGCCTCTGCCGCTCAGATCGATGAGTTGAATGCCGCGACGTCGACACGCGGAGCATCCGACCGGACGATTCGCCGGAGGATCTCGTCGGAACCGACTTCCCGGACAAGCGACAGCGGAACGGCCCGCAGATCGGCGACGTCAGACGCGACTTCCGTCTGCTTCTCTTCAGCGAGAATACTCATAGCCGTCCCCACATATATTCACGTCTCGAACGATCGTTCGAGATGCCGACAGGGCTCGCCGGGGGGACGCCCCCTAGCATTCCCACTGGCCGCCCAGCCATACCCACGAGCTTTCCCACCTCAAACCACACATCGGCAAACCGTGGAGGCCTGGGGCGAGATCCGGCGATGAGGATACCTCTATCACGGCGCCAATGTCTCGTCGAGCCGGGGAACGATTTCACCACGTCGCCCGGGGGACGCTTTACGAAACCACCCTAATGGACATAGCGGTCAATTCAGGCATGGGAGGCGGCCCACAGCACCCTTTCCCGGGCAATCGCCTCTTCTGCCTCATCGACGAAGTGCGCCCATTCGGTTTCGCTTCTCGGCCATTCGGCCCGGACGATGATCTCACCCAGCTCCAAGGCCGCCACACCGTAGGCCGTCGCCAGCTCCTGGTGCTGGCGCGTCTGCACCCACGCCACGCCCGCCGCGGCGATCGCGCCGAGTATCCCCGGCAGGTCGACGTCCAACCCCTCCCCCGCCAGCGCGGCCTTGACCACCGCCGCCACGAGGCCGAGCGCCTCCACGACGGCGACGCCGACGAGCCAGACCGCGGCCCTGCGCTCGTGCAGCGCCGCCTTCGCCGCATACCATGACCGCTGGTCGTTCAGCCGTCCGTTCAGATAGTGACGCTTGCGCTCCTCCAAGGTGGCCGCCCGTACCCGGCGCATCCCCTCCGTCACCTGCGTCGCTCCGTCGATGACGGGAACCGGCCCTATGCCGTTCAGACCGGCGATGATCTTCCTGAACCGGCGTAAGAGAAGCTCGTCCGCCCTGCGCCCCTCCCCCGCCACGATGCCGAACGGCTGGCCGCCGACGAGATAGCGCCAGGCCAGGGTCTTCGCCGACTCCGCCGCCGTCCGGGCCTGATACCACTGCCGCTCCGGCCGCGTGGTCAACAGGTACACCTCGGTGACCAGGGCGACGGCCATGGCCGCGGCCGCGATGGTGGCGGCCGCGTCGAGATCTCCCACGACGAGGTCGAAGGCGCCGAAGGTCGCCGCCGTGACGAGGCTGGACAGCCTGACCCCCATCGCAATCAGGAATCGCCGCTGGCCGGATATCGCCGTTCGGTCGGCGGCACGGTAAAGGGCGGGGAACTCGGATTCGGCAAGCACATTCACTATTCGAGCTGAACCAACCTCCTAATGCGGTGTCAACCCTGGGCTTTTCAGACGGTCGCGCCGACGCGCACACGCGCTTCATCCCGCCGAGTCAGCGGATTGCCGCCATCCCCCGCAACGACGATTCACGGAGGGCGCACCGCATATTACGCAGATAACGTCAGAAATCAGCAGCATCGCGAAAGAGCAGAAACAAATGAAATCACACTGCCGTACGGCCGCGAACGGCCGACGCCGGCGAGCCGGCGCTCCCCCGGAGCCGACCACGAGCAGACCGCGACCCGCGGGCGAAAGGGCGGCGCCCCGGCGACCGGCCCGGGAGCGGCGAGGCGGGGGCACCGCACACCCTCGCCCCGCACCGGCCCCCTCCCGACCGCTCCGCCGGCAGGGCGACGGATACCCGTAACCGAGAACCGGCTGCCCGCTGCAGAGAACCGGGTACCCGCAGAAAGGTCAACGGGTACTCGCCTCCAGCAGCGGGACGAGCTGCTCCATCGGGGTCAGCGCCCCGTGATAGCCGACGAACCGGCTCTCCACCGGGTTGGCGATCGGGTCGACGATCGCCACGTCGGCGTACGGCACGGCCACCACGTCGCCGATCCGCTCCACCCACTCCGCGCGCACCCGCGGGCCGAACCACCCGGCGTCGATCGCCTCCTGCCGGGAGACCACCCACGCCCGCCCGGCCAGCGTCTCCCGCCAGGCGGCCAGCACCGCCGCCGCGGCGCCGGACTCGGCGTAGACATGCCGGGCCCGCGCCTCGCCGCCCAGCCCGCGCACCCCCTCGCGCAGCGCGGGCACGGCCTCGGCGTCGATCTTCTCGGTGACGTTCACCATGCCGTGATCGGCCGTGACGTACAGCGCCGATCCCGGCGGCAGCGCCTCGGCCAGCCGCTCGGCCATGCGGTCGACCACGGCGAGCCGGTCGAGCCACTCCTTCCCGCCCCACCCGTGCATGTGACCGGCGGTGTCGAGGTCGCCGTAGTAGACGGTGACGTACGAGCCCGGCTCGGCGAGCGCCTCCCTCGCCCGCGCCACCCGCTCCTCCACGGTGTCGGCGGGAAGATAGCGGGCGCCGCGGTGGACCGCGCCGGTGAGGCCGCTGTTCCGGAACGCGGCGGGCGCGACGTGGCTGCACCTCACCCCCGCCTCCGCGGCCCGCTGGTAGACGGTGGCGGCGGGCTGCCAGGTACGGGGGTCCATGGCGGGCAGCCCTTCGGGGAGCGTCCAGCGCAGGCAGTTGAACAGGTGGCCGGTGCCGGGAACGGCGAGGACCATGCCGAGCATGCCGTGCTCGCCGGGCGGCGTTCCGGTGCCGATCGTGCACAGGCTGGTCACGGTCGTCGCGGGGAAGCCCGCGGTGAGCGTACGGCGGGCCATGGCGGACAGGAACGGGGCGCGGTCGGCGTGCGCGGCCAGCAGTTCGGCGCCCAGGCCGTCCACCAGGAACAGGCAGATCCGTTCGGCCGGTTCCAGGCCGAGGACGCCGCCCTCGCCCTCCTCCCGCCCGCCTCCGCCGCCGGGCAGCGCGCGCACGCCGAGCGCGGCCATGAGGGAGCCGGGCAGGTCGGCCAGCGACCCCTCGCCGTAGCGGGGCAGGAAGGGCGTGGCCGGGGACGCGGCGGGATCGGATCCGCCGGTGCCATGGTGGACGGCGGGGGATGTGCGGGGTGTCCCTTCGGGTTTCATCGGCATCCGCCTCACTTCGCCGCTTCGCGCCTCGGCTCCGGCCGGGGCGTGCCGGTCGCCTTCTCACCGTAACCACCTTCGCTCCGGGCGGCCGGTCCGTCGAGAGGATTCCCGCCCGTCGAAGCGGCCGTCCCGCTCCGGCGGGCGGGTCACCCGTGGAGGGCCTGGTGGAGGGCGTCCATGAGAGGTCCGCGCAGGGCGGGGCAGAACGCGATGGTCGCGGCGGAGTCGGTGGTGTGGTCGGTGCCGTCCTGGTCGAGGACCACGCCCCCGGCCTCGCGCACCAGCAGGACGCCCGCCATGGTGTCCCACGGCCGGTTGGCCAGGATGACGGTGGCGTCGAGCATGCCGTGCGCGACCCACGCCAGGTCGATGGCGGCGCTGCCGACCATCCTGACCCGCTGGGCGTGCCGGCCGAACAGGGCCAGCAGCGCGAGCCGCGCGCGGTTCTTCTCCTCGCTGCCGGGGCCGACGGCGAAGTCGCCGAGTGAGATCATCGCCTCCGGCAGCTCGCGCGTGCCGGAGACCCGCAGCCGGTGCTCGCCGGCGTACGCGCCGTGCCCGGCCGCGGCGGTGTAGCGGACGTCGAGGAACGGCAGGTCGATGGCGGCCAGCACGCTGGTCCTGCCCTGGACCAGGGCCAGCGACACCCCGCACAGCGGGATGCCGCGGGCGAAGTTGGCGGTGCCGTCCACCGGGTCGAGCACCCACCACGGCGCGTCGCCGGCGGGGCCGGTGCGGCCGTGCTCCTCGCCGAGGAACCCGATCTCGGGGGTCTCCTTCTCCAGGAAGCCGCGCACAGCCTCCTCCACGGCGAGGTCGACGTCGGTCACCATGTCGCGTTCGCCTTTGAAATCGACCGAGGTCGTCTCCCGGGAGGCGATGACGCGGCGGGCCGTGGCGACGGCCTCGACGGCGACGGGCAGCAGCGTGACGGGATCGGTCATCTCATCCTCCCACCGTGCCGCACCGGTCGTCGGCGGCGTCGAGGCGGGGTTCGTCGAGGTGGGGGAGGTCGTGTCCGAGACGGTCCCGTTTGGCGGTGAGGTACCGGATGTTGTGGTCGTTGGCCTGGATGAGCAGCGGCACACGGCCGCTCACCGTGATCCCGTTCATCTCCAGTGCGCGGATCTTGTCGAGGTTGTTGGACATCAGCCGCACCGAGCGCACGCCGAGGTACTTCAAGACGCGCGCCGCCGGGCTGAAGTCCCGGCGGTCCACGGGCAGGCCGAGGGCGGTCGCCGAGTCGACGGTGTCCAGCCCTTGCTCGTCCTGGAGCACGTGGGTGCGCACCTTGGCGACCAGGCCGATGCCGCGCCCCTCGTGGCCCCGCAGGTACACCAGGACGCCGCGGCCCTCGCGGACGATCGCGTCCAGGGCGCGGTCGAGCTGGTCGCCGCACTCGCAGCGCAGCGCGTGGAAGATGTCGCCCGTCACGCACTCGGAGTGGACCCGGACGAGGACGTCCTCCCGCATCCGGGTCTCTCCCAGGACGAGGGCGAGATGCTCGTTGCCGTCCTCGGGGTCGCGGAAGGCGACGGTGCGGAAGGTGCCGTGGCGGGTGGCCAGGTCGGCCTCGGCTATGTCCTCGGCCGCGATGCCGTGGTCAGGCATTCTCTCTCCTCGTCGTCCTCCTGCCGGCGTGCCTCTGCGCCGGTGTGGTCCACCGGCGTCCCGCGGACGCCGGACGCGCGTGCCACGACATGCACCGGCCCGGGTTGCGGGGCCGCGGGCGGCGGCGGAAGGCTGGCGGGCTATGAGCGAGTCTTCCTCTCTCCTGCCGCTGGCCACGACCGTCGATGAGCGGGAGCGGGGCGCCGACGTGGCGCTGTTGCCCATCGGCAGCTTCGAGCAGCACGGGCCCTTCCTCCCTCTGGCGACCGACACCGTCATCGCGCAGACGATCGCCGGTGCGCTCGCCGCCGCCTATCCCCTGCTGCATCTGCCGCCGATCACGATCTCCTGTTCCCACGAGCACGAAGCCTGGCCGGGGACGGTCAGCATCTCCGCCTCGACCCTGTACGCCATCATTCATGACATCTCGGATTCCCTGCAAAGGTCGGGGATCACGCGGCTGATCCTGGTCAACGGGCACGGCGGCAACTACGTGCTGGGCAACGTGGTCCAGGAGTCGGCGGGCAGGGGGCGTCGCATGGCGCTGTTCCCCGGCCCGGCCGACTGGGATCGGGCACGCGCCGCGGCGGGGATGGCGACCACCGGGTGGAGCGACATGCACGCCGGGGAGCTGGAGACGTCCATCCTGCTGTACGCCCACCCTCATCTGGTACGGCCCGGTCACGAGACCGCCGACCGGGTCAGCGACGACCGCAGGCACCTGCTCACCCTCGGCATGGCGGCGTACACCGAGTCGGGTGTCATCGGCAGGCCCTCGCTGGCGAGCGCCGCGAAGGGCGAGGCGGCCGTCGGCAGCCTCGTCGAGTCGTTCGCGGACGTCCTCGCCGTCGTCCGCTCCTGAAAGGCGCGCCCGCAGACCGGCGGCGGGACGCAGCGGGCGAGCAGCACCACCGCTCCCGGCAGGCTCGCCGCGAACGCCAGCACGCCGTACACGACAGCGGTGGTGAGTCCCTGCTCGGCGCCCAGCCCCGCGGCGCCGAACGCCGTCGCGGCGAACGCCTCCCGCGGCCCCCATCCGCCGACGTTGACGGGCAGCGCCATGACCAGCAGCGTCGGCAGGATCAGCGGCAGCAGCGTGCCGACCGGCGCGGCGACGCCCGCCGTCCGCGCGGCGACGAGGAACAGCGCGACGTGGCCGAGCAGCGCCGCCGCGGACAGTCCCAGAACGCCGGGCCAGGCGTCGCGGCCGAGCAGGCCGCGGCGTGCGTCGGCCACCGCGGCGGCCAGGCCCGCCGCGACCGCGCCGCCCGCCGGGCGGCGGCGCGGAAGCCACGCCGCCCAGGCCAGCAGGGCGCCCGCGGAGAGCAGGGCCGCAGCCGTCACGGCCGACGGGGACAGCCCGCCGAGCAGCGCCACCGCCGGGGACGGCTCGGCGAGCAGCGCCGCCGCTCCCGCGACGACGAGCACCGCCTGCCCTCCCGCACGTTCCAGCACCACCGCCCGTACGCTGCGGCCGAGGTCGCCCGATGACCGCCCGTGCCGCAGGGCGCGCTCGGCGTCGCCGAGTACCCCTGCGGGGAGCACGGCGTTCAGGAACAGCGCCCGGTAGTAGTCGGCGAGGGCCGTGCCCAGGGGCAGCGGCAGCCCGAGCCGCCGTGCCACCAGCCGCCAGCGCAGGACGCTGCACACGGTGGTCAGCAGCCCGATGCCGAGCCCGGCGGCCACCGCGGGGACGGTGACCAGGCGCAGGCCGTCGAGGAACGCGGCGGTGCCGAGCCGCTGGACGAGCACGGCCAGGATGGCGAGCGCGAGGAGCGTGCGAGTCCACGGCCACAGCAGCCGTCCGAGGCGTGCCGCGCGACGCGCCGGAGCGCGGACGGCGGTGGCGGAGGCGGTCACGTGTCCTCCTTTCCGTGCGGGGGCGGGACGGCGAGCAGGTCCTCGTGCCCGACCTCGACGCGCAGCCTTCCCGCGGCGCACGCGGCGAGCCGGTCGCGCAGGTAGCGGCCGGCCCGGAGGGCGAGCTCCGGCCGCTGTTCGCATGCGGCGCCGACCCAGCCGCGCAGCCACTCGGCGATGAGGTCGGCGTGCGCCGGGCCGAGCCGCCACGGGCTGGGGCCGACGTGGACGGCGTACCCGCGCCGGGCGAACGCCGCCGCCGCGGCGGCCGGGGCGTCCGGGCCGAGCAGACGGCGCCCGCCGGTGACGCGGCGCTGGTGGGCGTCGAAGGCGGCCGCCAGGTCGGCGTCGAGGGGGTCGGCGGGGTCCAGCCTCACCCGGCCGACCACCGAGATCGTCAGCAGCGCGGGGAGCTTCGCGCCCGCGCACGCCCCGGCCAGGCCGTCCACCTCCTCGGCGGTGAGCAGGTCGAGCAGGGCGGAGGCGGTCACCAGCGAGGCGCCGGCGAGCCGGTCCGCGCCCAGGCGGGAGACGTCGCCGTGCTCGGCCTCGGCGGTGACCGGGGTGCCGTCGGCCGCGACGCCGGCGACGCCGGCGACGGCGAGGGCGAGCAGGCCGGGGTCGGTGTCGTGCAGGATCCACCGCTGCGGCCCGGGGAGCCGCCCGGCCAGCCAGCGCCCCATGGACCCGGTGCCGCATCCCAGGTCGTGCACGACGAGCGTGCCGGTCCGCCGGGCGGCGAGGTGGGCGCGCAGCCGCGCCACCAGCTCGGTGGAGCGGGCGGCGGCGTCGGCCGGTTCGCGCAGGGCGAGCCAGGCGGGCGGGTAGGCGTTCACGACGCCGGGACGGGCTGCCATCGGATCCGCTCCAGGACGCCGGTCAGGGCGCGCGCGGTCGTGTCCCAGCCGTCCAGGGCGTCCCGCCGGGCCAGGGCCGCGGCCCTGGCCGTCGCGCGCAGGGCGGGATCTTCCAGCCAGCGCCGCAGCGCCCCCGCCAGCGCGGGCGGGTCGCCGGCGGGCACGAGCAGGCCGGGCCTGCCGCCGTCGGGGGCGCGGCCGAGCGTGTCCGGCACCGCGTCCACGTCGGTGGCTAGCACGGGCAGGCCGCGCGCCAGCGCCTCGGTGACGACCATGCCGTAGGTCTCGCCGCGGGTGGGCAGCACCAGCAGGTCGGCGGCGGCGTAGACGGCGGCCAGCCGGTCGCCGGTGTACGGGCCGGCCAGCCGCACCCGTCCGCCGAGGCCCAGCTCCCCGATCAGCGCGCGCACCCGCGCGGCGTAGCCGGGGTCGCGGCTCAGCGAGCCCGCGCACACGCACGTCCAGGCCAGATCGGCCAGCTCGCCGAGGGCGCGCACCAGCACGTCCTGCCCCTTGCGCGGGATCACCGCGGCGACGCACAGCAGCCGGGACCCGTCGGCGGAGCCGGGGACGGGCGGCGCGAGGTCCACGCCGGGCGGCGCGACGTGCACCCGGGCGGGGTCGAGCCCGTGGCGGCGGACCAGGTCGCGGGCGGCCCGCGCACTGGTGGCGATCACCGCGGCCGCGGCGTGCAGCGTCTCACGCTCGGCGGCGTCCAGTTCCCGCGCCGCCGCGGACGGCAGCCCGGTCTCCGCGCCCAGCGGCAGGTGCACCAGCACGGCCAGGCGCAGCCGCCGCGCGTGCGGGACCACGACCTTCGGCGACCCGCAGACGACGAGCCCGTCGGCCAGCACCGTCGCACCGTCCGGGAGGGCGGCGAGCGCGCGGTCCAGCCCGGCGCGGGCGGCGGCGTCCGGGCGCGGCCACCCGCCGGGGACGGCGGTCTCGCGCACGCGCCACCCGGCGGCCGCCAGTTCCCGGCAGACCCGCCGATCGTAGGTGTTGCCCCCGCTGGGCACGGTCACGTCGTCCACGTCACCAGGTAGTACGGCGTGCACCTGCCGGGCGTTCAACGCGTCTGCAGCCGGCATTCGTAGCTCGCCCAGGCGACGTGCGATTCGTGCAGGGTGACGGTGAGACCGGTCAGTCCGCGGGCCCTTTCGCCGAGCTTCCCGGCGCGTATGCGCTCGGCGAGCCGGTCGGCGATGACCTTGGCCAGGAACTCGGTGGTGGTGTTGACTCCGGCGAACGCCGGTTCCTCATCGAGGTTGCGATAGTTCAGCTCGCCGAGCACGGCGCCCAGCTCGCGCGCTGCCAGGCCGATGTCCACCACGACGCCGTCGGCGTCCAGCTCGGGCCGGTGGAAGGCGGCGTCGACGACGTACGTGGCGCCGTGCAGCCGCTGCGCCGGGCCGAACACCTCGCCGCGGAAGCTGTGTGCGATCATCAGGTGGTCGCGCACGGTGACGGTGAACACGTGTCTTCCTCCCAGGACATGCGGAGACGGGGGCCGGAAGAAGGTACGGAGGGAGCGGCGCGCCCGGCCGTGCCGAGGACGCGGCCGGGCGCGCCGACCCGCCGCGGCACTAGGCGCGTCCGTATCCGACCCGGTGGCACAGACCGGGTATCTGCCCGCCGGTGAGGCGGGGCATCACCTCGGGCAGCTCCTCGAACGCGCACTCGCCGGTGATCAGCGCGTCGAAGGCGGGGTCGGCGAGCAGGCGCAGGGCCAGCGCCATCCGGTCGGCGAAGGTGCGCCGGGCGCGTCGGGCCGGGGACACCGCGCCGACCTGACTGCCGCGCACGACCAGACGGCGGGAGTGGAACGCCTCGCCCAGCGGCAGGCTGACCCGGCGGTCGCCGTACCAGCTCAGCTCCACCACCGTGCCCTCGGCGGCGAGCAGCTCCAGGGAGCGGGCCAGCCCTTCCTCGGTGGCGCTGGCGTGCACGACGATGTCGCACTCCCCGGCCGCCTCGGCGGGTGCGGCGAACTCCACGCCCAGGGCGGCGGCGACCGCGGCCCGTCCGGGATCGACGTCCACCAGCTGCACGCGCACGCCCGGGACGGCGGCGAGCAGCCGGGCCACGCAGCAGCCGACCATGCCCGCGCCGACGACCGCGATCTTGTCGCCGACCAGCGGCGCCGCGTCCCACAGCGCGTTCACCGCGGTCTCCACGGTCCCGGCCAGCACCGCCCGGCCGGGCGGCACGTCCGGCGGTACGGGGGTGACCGCCGTCGCCGGGACCACGTACCGGGTCTGGTGGGGGAAGAGGCAGAAGACGGTGCGGCCGAGCAGCTCGGCGGGGCCGTGCTCGACGACGCCGACGTTGAGGTAGCCGTACTTGACCGGGGCGGGGAAGTCGCCTTCCTGGAAGGGGGCGCGCATCACCCGCCGCTGGCTCGGCGGCACGCCGCCGCGGAAGACGAGGCTCTCGGTGCCCCTGCTGATGCCGGAGTAGAGGGTGCGGACGAGGACGTCCCCGGGGCCCGGCGGGGGCAGGACCACCGGGCGGATCTCGCCCTCCCCCGGCGCGCGAAGCCAGAAGGCCTGCGCCTCGCGCTCCATCGGATGCTCCCCGGCCTCGGTGAACGCGTGTTCCGCCCCGCTTTCCGCGGAGTAAGGATGATGATATTGCAAGTCCGCGACTCCGGCGCTGAGGAGGCGGTGGTGACGGCACTGCGTGCACCGTGCCCGTTGTTACCGAGCCGGGAGCCTGTGGGATGGGTCGCCGGTCAGACCGCCCTGCTGGTGCCGGTCTGGGCGGCGACCCATCCCACAG
>k87-469174_pt1 | contig 21808 bp, 23 predicted proteins | sample MGYA00084031_6733416 | MGnify analysis MGYA00084031
CCTTTATCGTCGGACTGCGCGTGATGATTTGCCTGATCAGATGGTTTGGATGAGGTTTTTCACAAAACTGTCCCGATTTTCCGCAACTTTCTCTCACAACCGACGGCAGAATTACCGAAACCATATATAGAGATATTTTTCGAACACGGTAGTTAGGGAGTGTCACAATGGAAAAATCGACCTTGCTCGGTATTGTATTAGGGATTATTGCAGTTGTCGTCGGGATGATCTTGAAACACGCGAGTCCGAGTGCCTTGCTGAATCCGGCAGCCTTCATGATTATTATCGTCGGTACGGTTGCGGCTCTGATGAACGCGTTTCCCCTTTCGGAAATCAAACGGATTCCTGCACTCTTCAAAATTTTGTTCACCGAACAGAAGCTGCCGTCCAAGCGGGAGCTGATCGACCAGTTTATGAACTGGGCTTCCATCGCTCGCCGCGAAGGCCTGCTGGCGCTGGAAAACACCTCGGACGAGATCGAGGACCCGTTTCTGAAAAACGGCATGAAAATGATCATCGACGGCGGAGAGCCGGAGTTTGTCCGGGACGTCTTGAATGAAGAGATTTACGCCATCGAAGAGCGGCACCAGTCCGGCGCACTGATCTTCAGCCAGGCGGGAAGCTACGCGCCGACGCTCGGGGTATTGGGTGCGGTAGTCGGCTTGATCGCCGCCCTGGGGAACCTGAGCGATATCGATGCTCTCGGCGTGTCGATTGCGGCGGCATTCGTGGCGACGCTGCTGGGGATTTTCACCGGGTACGTTTTGTGGCACCCGTTCGCGACCAAGCTGAAGCGCAAATCCAAGCGCGAGATCGAGATCAAAAAAATTATGGTGGAAGGACTCCTTTCCATTCAAGCGGGTGTTTCCCCTGCGGCTATCGAGCAGAAGCTCCTTGTCTACATTCCTTTGCAGGAACGTGCAGCAGTGAAGGAGGAGAAGAAGGAGGAGGAGGCCGCAGTAAATGGCTAAGCATTCCAAACGTCACGGCAATCATGAAGAGCACACGGATGAATCCTGGCTGATTCCTTACGCGGACCTGCTGACCTTGCTGCTGGCCCTGTTTATCGTATTGTTTGCCTCCAGCAAGATGGACGCGAAAAAATTCGACCAAATGGTTCGTTCCTTTGATGTGGCGCTGAATGGCGGGATCGGCGTGTTTAACCAGCCGAGCCCCGTGCCGCTCGACCCGTCGCTGCCCCAGCAGACCTTGCATATGGGCAAGGAGACGGACGACAAGGAAAAGACCGAGGAAGAAAAGAAGATGGAAGAGGCCATCCGCAAAGAGACGGAGGATCTGAAGAAGCTTCAGCAGCGCATGGAAGACTACATCAAGGCAAACAATCTGGGAGACAAGCTGCAGACTCAGCTGACGGACGAAGGCCTGCTGATTACGATTTTGGACAATGCCCTGTTCGATTCCGGAAAAGCAGACCTCAAGCCGGAGGCCCGCAAATTGGCCGCAGAGATGGCTTCCATGCTGGTGCCGCATCCGAAAAAGGTGACGGTTACCGGCCATACGGACAACGTTCCGATCCATCGTGCCGAATTTCCGTCCAACTGGGATCTCAGCGTGAAGCGCTCCGTCAACTTTTTGAAGGTCCTGCTCGAAAACAGCAATTTGGACCCGTCCAAGTTCAGCGCGACGGGAATGGGCGAGTACCATCCGGTGGCATCCAATGCGACACCGGAGGGAAGAGCGAAAAACAGGCGTGTTGAGGTGGCGATCCTGCGTGATCTGGCATCGCCGCCAAAGAGCAGCCCTCCGCCGGCGACCGAGTAGATGAAAACAAAAGACCAACTGGCTAAAGGACAGCGGTTTTTCGCCGCTGTTCTTTTTTCTTGAAGGGCTTGGCTGACCAGGCAGGAAGCCTTGACAATCAAAGAGGAAAAAGGAATAATACAGATGTATAACAAAGTAAATTAATCGGAATACTTTTAATAAAGAGGGGGAGTTCAGGTGAGATATGTAGAACGGTCGGTTCGGATTCCTTTTGACCAATATGAGCTGGCTGCCACTATTCATGAGCCTGAGCTGGTACGGAAAGTCGACAGCCTTGCTGATACAACATTGTTGATATGTCACGGATTTGTGGGCAACCGGATTGGGGTGGACCGGCTCTTCGTCAAAGCGGCCCGCGATCTGGCAGTGTCTGGTCTGACAGTGGTCCGATTTGACTACGGCGGATGCGGGGAAAGCGAAGGAGATTACGGTGCCGGAGGACTGGAGCTTTTGGTCAGACAGACTCGTGAGGTGCTTGCTTATGTACGCTGCCGTGAGCAGGGCCGTGCTGCCCGCAGAGTTATTCTGCTGGGACACAGTTTGGGCGGAGCCGTTTCTGTCATCACAGCATCATTGGAACAGAGCGTAGATGGATTGATCCTCTGGGCCCCTGTCCCGCGTCCGTTTGAGGATATTGTGCGGATTGTGGGCGAGCAAGGGTACGAGGAGGCTGTGCAATACGGCCGGACCGATCACCGGGGGTACTCCTTGCAGGAGACATTCTTCCAGTCGCTCCATGCCTACGACCCGTTGCAGCAAGCGGGTCAATTTGACGGCGATGTCCTGCTGCTTCACGGAAACAGGGACGAAGTCATCCCGCTGGACCCTCTCTTTCACTATGAACGCGAATTTCGTCTCCGCAAGAGCGGACACTGCGAGACGGAGATTATCGTACGGGGGGATCATACTTTTTCGGCGCAAGACGCCTACCAGCGGCTGGTCGGGAGAACGAGCAGCTGGCTGAGCGTATTTGCCGGAAGCGAAACCGTGGCGATATAAGCAAAGAGCCAGGGGTTTGGCTGAAGAGATTCTGCCTTGGCACAAAAGATTTTGGTACAAAAGAGGTTGACACAAAAGAGAAAGAGACAAAGATCGCAGGGAACGGTCTTTGTCTCTTTGTTTATAATCCTCTTTGTCTTCAGTACCAATCTGGAAAGAGCTTCTCTCTCGAGTGAGGTTACTCTTGTTTTTGTTCGAGCAGACCAAGCGCTCCCTGAGCCATCTCCATGTGTTCTTCTTTGCCCGTGTGCAAGGCGAACATGCCGATCAGTACCGGATAGGCGGCCCATTGCTCGGCGATATGCTCGCGCATGCGGGGCCACACTCGGCCGCCAAAAGCCTGGTACTGGTTCAACAAGACATCAAGTCCGCTTTCTCCAAACAGCGCGTAATAAATGGTGAAATCCGTTCCGGGGTTCGTTACTTCTGCTTCTGTCCAATCCAGAAGTCCCGTCACCTGATTACCCTCGTTTATCAGAATGTGCGGCGGGTGCAGGTCGCCATGAACCAGCGCGGAATGCTGAGGCCAGTAGCTATCGTCAGCTATCCATCTTTGCCACCTGTCCCACAGCGTATCAGACACTCCGATCTTGCGCTTGATGTCATCCATATTTTTAGCGAAGGTCTCTCGTGCTTCGGCTGGACTCTTCACGCGGATACCGGCAGAAGCCGCCAGATCATGGTCAACCCCATGCAGGGTGGCGAGTGCCTGGGCCAGAGAGCTGACAAAAGCGGCGGGCAGCGGGTCGTGCTCCATTTTCCAAGCGTATCCATTGGACACCGGATCTACCGTTGCAGCGGGAGTTCCCTCCAGCAACGGATAGGCGATCAGCTCAGACGTGTATACACGCCAGTTCGGAACGGCAACAGCCAGATGACGTTGGAGTAGCTGCAGAACCTTGTATTCATTATCCGCTCTGTCCATTACGTCGGGCCGTCTTGGCTTGCGTAAAACCCAAGGCTTGCCGTCTTCATCGGTTACGAATGCGACTTGAAAGTCCATGCCGGACTCATTGATCTCTACGCGACTCGGATCAATCCGAAGACCGTTGTTTTTGGCGATACGCAGCATATCAGCGACAACTGTTTCATGATTTGTTGGTTGAATGGGGTTCATAAGGGCGAGTCCTCCTTTTATTTTGCTCTTGTCTGGCAGTAAAACTTGCTCTCTTGGCTGCCCGAGAACTGCGCCAAAACGAAAAAACACAGGCTGCTGCTGCCTGTGTTTGGGATAATCGGAAGGGATGGGACAGCTACAGGAGGAGTCGCTTGTTTACGGAAAGCGAAAAACACTCCTGACGGCTGACTGATTGGCCGAGATCAAATGAAATGAACAGTAACCACCGACAAGTGCGGTATGTTGACAGGCACGATTCCTCTGACGTCCACACCATCCCTACTGCGATGCGAGGTGCAAAAAAGCGATGAGGACACAAAGCGGCCTTCAAGACCAAAACCTGGAATTGTTCAATTATTCGATCATGCGTGTAGAAACAATGAGTACAAAGAGGAGGCTGCAAGGCCATCTCATTTTGCAACTTAGTTAGATTAGGTTACGAAAAATAGGCAGACCAATCCCGATTACCCTGCACACAGGCAGAGCCTTTGAGCACTATGATTTTTTAGTGGCGCAAAGTTCGCAAGCGGGAAAAATGGTCTAACACACGTAACCCTCCGTTCCTGTAAGATTGTTTAATTCTAACAGATTTTCGTTCCAGTTGCAATACTTGGAAAATGACGTCCATTATGTTCGTGCATAGGGAAAATATCATACAATTTTACTTGTGCATTGAGGAAGGCGGTGAGGTCATGTATGACAGGCTGACAGCTTGATCTCCTCGATGGAAGAGATGGAAAAGATCAAAAAAGGCCAGGAGCCCGTATTGGATCAATATATGCACTGCCGGTCCTGATATGATCGGGAGAAAGAAGCAGTACGCATTTCTTTTACTGACACAGGGTACAGATTTAATCCGTTACATGGAGGCATTTCGCAATCTGAAGCCGCTCGTAAATGTGATGTCTGGAGCTCAAGACCTGGACGTTGTTTTAGATGGTGTTTCAGAGGAAGAAATGACGGGGTTAGCCGCTGAAGTAGCCTTCCTTCTCCAGCCGTTCAGCCAATGGATAGATATGCTTGCGGAAAATGTATCCGTAAGCGGCCAAGATGATGCCGTAGGTCAGCCAGCTTCCGAGGGATAGCGCCGATAGGTACACGCCGTAGCCCTCGATGCCGAACCGGCTGATGAGCAGCGCCCGGATCCCGGCTTTGACAAAGACCGGTAGTCCCATAAGGAAGGTAAGCAACAAAAACCAGCGATATGCCTCCGGGTGTCGAAATAACCGCAGGCTGCTCTGAACGGGATAGCCTATGGAAGCAGCGACATCAACAGAAAAGAGCATAGCGGCGGGTTCTTTTTACTGCAATCGACAGAAAAAAGAACAGGCCGAGTGCTGCATCGGTGTATATATTGTTCCGCAGCAGCCATTCAGGGGAATCGGAAAGTAGGTCGAGGAAACGGGGGATAAGCAGTGTCGCGAGCAAAAAGACACCCGTAAACGTGAAGCGCCGGTCTTTGAACAGCACGTAAAGGCCATAGCAAAAGCCTGGCAGCCCTGACAAGAGAATCGCGCTGTAGTCCCCGAGGACAGGCCTGCCGTAAGACCACACGAGGAGAGGCAGCGCCAGAAAAAAAGCAGCTTCCAAAAAGACTCTTTTCATCTGTAACACTCCACTCCCGAAAAACAGCCTTGAAGCTACAGGATTTACCACATGATTATAGACAAGAAGCGATACCTATGCCAAGTGAAATCTCTCACTTAGCCGGGGTTTCGCTCTTTTTGATTTCCTCCAATAACCCCCGGCATCCAGCTTCCACTAGCTGATATACATACTCAAACCGTCCGGTATAATACGGGTCCTCGACGTCTCTCTCCGGCAAATGTGCGGCAAAGTCCATCAAGCGGTGGACATGCACTCCTGGAGGGGCCATCCGCTTTAGAGCGGCCAGATTTTCTTCATCCATGCAGACGATGTAGTCAAAGGTGGAAAAGTCGTCTTGGGTGATCTGACGAGCTTTCAGGCTTTCGTGGGCGATTCCTTTCCCGGACAGAACCTTGCGCGTACCGCTGTGGGGTGGCTCGCCTGCGTGCCAGCCCCCGATACCCGCCGAGTCGATGGAGATCTGGCCGCTCATCCCTTCCGACGCGACCATATGGCGAAAAACGGCTTCGGCCATCGGAGAGCGGCAGATGTTGCCCAGGCAAACAAATAGGACATGTGTCATGGCTGTTGCTCCTTTCCTTGCAAAACGTTCTCGAAACTTCTGTATGATAGAATACCATAGAGAGGGACAAAAAGAGAGGGACGGGAAGGTTATTGTGAAGTCATATGTGTACCGCATCCGCTTTATCGTGTCCGTCATCGCCGTTACCGTTCTGCCCATCATCGTGACAGGAGTTGTGCTGTTGAAAGCGGCGGAGCAGGCGCTCTTGCAGGAGAAGGAGAAAAAGCTGCTGGCGATCACAGAGCAGCTTGATTTTGCCCTGTCGCAAGATTTTGAAAACGTATTGCGTGAAGAGGGGCTGCAGAACGCCTCGCGCGAGCAGCAGATCGCAGCGCTGAACCGGAAGCTTGAGCAGCTAACCGATCAGATCGCAACCGCTCATCCGGGCATCGGTGTCGGCTATTATGCGAGGCGGCTGGACGCGATCATTACATACGGCCCCAGCCGGGAAATGGGCCAGCATGTGGGCATGCCCATCGCGCCGGATCATCCGGGAAGACAGGTGATGAGCCGGCGGTCAGCCGATGTTGTCGTCGGTCCGCAGGTGCGCGGCGAAATTATGAATGCGATGTATCCGATCGAACGGAACGGAGAGGTGATCGGCTACGCATGGGCAAATGAACTGATGCAAAGCATTGATATACAGCTCGCCGGAATGCGCCAAGGCATCTACTCCATCGTAGGGATTGGCTGTGTGATTGCAGCCGTAGCCAGCGGACTGATGATACACAGAGGCGAGATTATTTTGCAGGAAATCAAAGAAGGCTTGCGGCGGCTCAGTCTCGACCTTTCCTTTCGGATGAAACCGGCGAAGGGCGAACCGGGCGAGATATTCGAGGCGATCAACAAAATGGCAGGCGACCTGCAGGCGAGCCGCAGCCATACGGAAACGATCATTCACAGCATGGAGAGCGGTGTCATCGCACTGGACCACCGCGGCCGCGTCACGGCATGGAATGAAGCGGCGACCCGCATTACAGGGGTCAGTCTGGAACAGGCGATGGGCCGGGACTACGAGGATGTGTTTCGCGGAGAAGAGGAGATTTTGAAAGCGCTGTCCGATGCGCTTGGCGAGGGAAAAACGACACGGGATGCGGAATGGAGCCCTCGGGGCGCGGGCAGAGCCAGACTGTTCGTAAAAATCGGCACGTTTATCTGGAAGAGTCCGATGGAGCAGGTGCTTGGCGCGATCATTGTGATGGATGACCGAACCGAATGGAAACGGATGGAGTCGAGTCTGGCTCAGGCCAAAAGGCTGGCGGTGATCGGGGAGCTGGCGGCCAGCATTGCTCATGAAGTCCGCAACCCGCTCACCTCGATCAAGGCTTTTGCGCAAATCATCGAGGAGGAGCTGCCTGCCGGGCATGACAGTCGGGAATACACGGGGATCATCGTCGACGAGGTGGAACGGCTGAATCGGTTTGCCGATGAGCTGCTGCTCTTTTCCCGGCCCAATGAAGAGCATCATGTGCCCTCGCGTGTCGGAGAGGTGCTCGATCAGACGCTGCTGCTCATCGAGCGCCGCGCCGTCAGCCAAGGAGTCTTCTTGCAAAAGGTGTATCGGGATGCGCCTGCAACTGTTCTGGCTTCACCCGAGCTGCTCAAGCAGGTATTTCTCAATATTTTGATCAATGCCCTGCAAGCATTGAGGGACGGGGGACTGCTGCTGGTGGAGACAGAGGCAGTGGATGGACATGTTTGCATTCAGATCACCAACGAAGGACCGCCTATCGCGGAAGAGCATCTGTTGACCGTGTTTGAGCCGTTTTTTACGACCAAAAAGTCGGGAACCGGGCTCGGCCTTGCCATATCGCAACGGATCGTGCAGGCGTACGGCGGGCAAATTTTCGCCCGCAATGTGGACATGGGCGTGCAGTTCACTGTGGTGCTGCCCGCCAAAAAGGAGGAGGCATAGCGATGAAAAAACGAGTGCTGCTGGTCGATGACGAAATCAATGTCCGAAAAGCGCTGACCACGGCGCTTCGGAAGGTGGGATATGAGACGAAAGAAGCATCCAGCGGAAGAGAAGCGCTGGAGCTTTTGAAAGACTTCCGCCCTGAAGTCATGCTGCTCGATTTGCGCATGCCGGAGCAGGACGGAATGGAGACTTTGCGGCGGCTCAGAGACATGCAGCAGATGGAAGACGCTTGTCCCAGCGTAGTGATGATGACGGCCTACGGCTCGGCCAAGGACGTGATGGAAGCGATCAAGCTGGGCGCATTCGACTACGTGCAAAAGCCGTTCGATCTTGGACGGGTCAAACAAGTAGTGGCACAGGCGCTCCGCCAGCGGGAAAGCGACCAGGCCAACCGGCTGAGCGAGGCATCTCTCGACGAGCCGTGGGAGGGCCCCGGTCTGGTCGGTCTCAGCCCGGCCATGCAAGAGGTATACAAACTGGTCGGACGGGTGAGTATGACAAAGTCGACGGTCCTGATCCAGGGCGAGAGCGGCACAGGAAAAGAGCTGATTGCCCGAGCGATTCACAGCAACAGTCCGCGGGCAGGAAAGCCGCTGATCGCCGTCAATTGCGGCGCGATTCCGGAAAATTTGCTGGAGAGCGAGCTGTTTGGGTACGAGCGCGGCGCTTTTACAGGAGCGACGGGGCAGAAGCCGGGCATGGTCGAGCTGGCGGATGGCGGGACGCTGTTTTTGGATGAGGTCGGCGAGCTCAGTCCAAGCCTGCAGGTAAAACTGCTCAGAGTGCTCCAGGAGCGCACCTTCGTCAGGCTGGGCGGCATAGAGCCGGTATCCGTAGATGTGAGAATTATAGCCGCGACCAATCGCGATTTGCAGGAGCGTATCCGCCAGGGGCTGTTTCGTGAGGATTTGTACTACCGGCTGAATGTCGTTCCGATCCACATGCCTCCGCTGCGGGAGCGAAAAGAAGATATACCGCTGCTTGCTGAGCACTTTTTAGCCAAATACGGGCGGGAGATGGGCAAGGGGCCGTGCTATCTGTCAAAGGCTGCGATGGAGTCGCTGCTGTCCTATCATTGGCCGGGCAATGTCCGCCAATTGGAGAATACGATTGAGCGGGCATTGGTCATCGCGGGCGGCTCCGCTATTTTGCCTGAGCACGTCGAGGGTCCTTTGCAGGAAACAGAAACGGCAGAGACGGGCAGGATGGGGAGCATGCTCCGTTGGGAGGATCGGACGATGCGGGAAATTATCCAGGAGGTAGAGCGGGAGGCGATTGTCAGAGCGCTGCAAAAGGAGGGGGGAAACAAGCTGCAAACGGCGAAACGGCTGGGGATTTCCAGACGGGCGCTGTTGTACAAGCTGGAGATGTACGGATTGAACGGGACAGACGGTGTGCAAAATGGAGGCGAAGTGCGCAAAAAGTAGCCAGTTCGTTGTCAGATGCTTTATGAAAGCGCATACATGGCGTGGGGTTGGCTCTCTGAAAAGACTGGCACGCCAGTTGCATTCTCCTGACAAAGAAGTCATCAATCTTTTTTGGAGAGGAGAATGCCTTGTGTTTCAAGCGTTGACCAACGCCTCCGTCCGGATGGTGCAGCGTTATTTGCCTGACGCCTTTTTATTCGCGGTCATTCTTACTTTTCTCGTTTTTGTGGCAGGTATTGTCGTCAACGGGAAATCGCCTCTGGAAATGGTCAGCTTCTGGGGAGACGGCTTCTGGGGACTGCTCAGCTTCACCATGCAGATGGTGCTGATTCTGGTCACCGGACATACACTGGCCGAGACAGACATTTGCAAAAAGGGCCTGCGGGCAGTCGCTTCCATGGCCCAGACTCCGGGACGGGCGATTGTTCTCGTCACGCTGGTTTCCTGTATCGCCAACTGGATCAACTGGGGCTTCGGACTTGTCGTCAGCGCTCTGTTGGCCCGCGAGATCGCCAAGCGTGTGGAGAAAGTCGACTACCGCCTGCTGGTAGCCAGCGCATACGGCGGATTTGTCGTCTGGCATGGCGGCCTTGCCGGCTCGGTTCCGCTCACGGTAGCGACGGAAAAGCACAGCCTTCAGGATGTGATCGGCGTCATTCCTACGTCCGAAACGATGTTTTCCGCGATGAACCTGACCATTGTAATCGCGATCATGGTGATTTTGCCGCTGGTCAACCGACTGATGCTGCCAGCCGAGAAGGACAGAATCGTCTTCAAGGGCGCAGACCTGGGGCGTGAGGAAACGGCTGCCACTGCCGCTCCGGCAGCGGATGAAAACAGCCCGGCAGTAAAGATGGAGAACAGCCGCATCATTTCCTATCTGATTTCGGCCATCGGCTTTGTGTATCTGATCTCTTATTTTGTGGAAAAGGGCTTCAAGCTCAATCTCGACATCGTCAGCCTCGCCTTTTTGTTCCTGGGAATTTTCCTGCACGGGACGCCGCGCAAATTCCTCGATGCGATGGGAGAGGCGATCAAGACCACGACCGGGATTGTCGTGCAGTTTCCGTTTTACGCCGGCATTATCGGGATGATGACCGCTTCGGGACTGGCTGCAAGCATTTCCCAATGGTTCATCAGCATTTCGACTCCGACCACGTTCCCGCTCTTTACCTTCTGGAGCGCCGGTCTACTGAACGTGTTTATTCCTTCGGGCGGCGGCCAGTGGGCTGTACAAGGGCCGATCATGATGCCCGTAGCGACGGAGCTGGGCGTATCGCATGCCAAGGTAGCCATGGCCATCGCCTGGGGCGATGCATGGACCAACCTGATCCAGCCGTTCTGGGCGCTGCCCGTCCTCGCTCTGGCAGGACTCGGGGCAAGGGATATTATGGGTTATTGTCTGATGATGCTCTTCGTCACAGGAGCCATCATCAGCCTCGGATTTTTGCTATTCTAGTATCAACGTTTGAAAGAAAAATGCCGCAGGCGGCTGGAAGCTGAGCGATGCTCGTTTCCGCCGCCTGTTTTTTGAAGACAAGCCGTCTATTTGGTCAAAGTTCAATCGTCTTCGTCGCTATTGTTTTGCAAAATTCACTGTCGTGCTCCACAAACAGAATGGTAGGCGCGTATTCAAGCAGCAGCTCCTCGATTTGCATGCGGGAGATGACGTCGATAAAATTAAGCGGCTCATCCCAAATGTGCAAATGGACGTTCTCGGAAAGGCTTTTGGCGATCAGCACTTTCTTCTTTTGGCCGCCGCTGAAGGCTGCCATATCCTTTTCAAATTGATCCCGGGAAAAATCAAGCTTTCGCAGCAGGGATTTAAACAAGCTTTCGTCTATCCCGTTCATTCGGGCATAGTCCTTTAAATTGCCCTGCAAATGCGAGGTATCCTGGGAAACATAGGAGATTTTCAACTGGCTTCCCTTGTTGAACGTCCCCGTATAGTCGATGTTCTCGCCGCAAAGCAGTTTGAGAATGCTTGTTTTGCCGGAGCCGTTCTTGCCTGACAGGGCAATTCGCTCCCCTTGCTCAATCGTAAAGCTGACATCGCTGCACACCAGCTTTTTGCCATAGTATATCGAAACGTCTTTGAGCTCGGCAAGCTGGTTTTTATGATAGGGCAGCTGCGTTATTTTCAAGCTGTCTGCGGTCTCGATATTTTTCAGGAGCCTGCTCCTTTCCTCGATCGCAGCTTGCTGCCTCTGCTCAATTGCTTTTGAGCGTTTCATCATTTTGGCTGCCTTGTGGCCGATATACCCTTTATCCACCTTTGAACCGGAATTCCTAGTGCCGTTTTTCGTCTTTTCCACTTCATGGGACCAGATGCTCGTTCGTCTGGCGGCGTCGGACAAGCGCTTGATGTCTTTTTTCAGCTTTTCGTTTTCTGCAAGCTCAAAGTGATCCTGTCTCTTTTTATTTTCCCACCAATCGGAGAAGTTGCCTTTTTGAATATCGATGTTAGTCTTGTTGATGGAAAGGATGTGATCCACGCAGTTATCGAGAAATGCCCGGTCGTGGGACACCAGAATAAAACCGCTCTTTGTACCCAAATAGTCGCTGACCAGTTTTCTTGCAGCCATGTCCAGATGGTTGGTTGGTTCATCAATCAGCAAAAAGCTGTTTTCCTTGAGAAACAGAGCAGCCAATAGCACCTTCGTCTGTTCCCCGTTGGACAATGTGGCAAAGGGCCGGTACAATACATCCTCTGAAACCTGCAAAAGTGAAAGCTCGCGCATGAGCTGCCAGTTCTGATAGTCGGGAATCATCTCGTTGATGACATCGAGCGTATGATGTTCCTTGTTGTCGACGTGGAAAGGAAAGTATTCAAAGCTGACAGCGGCGGAAATGGTTCCGCTGTATTCATATTTTCCGAGCAGCAAGTTGAGAAAGGTCGTCTTGCCTCTGCCGTTTCTTCCCGTAAATCCCAATTTCCAATCGGTATCGATTTGGAAGCTTACGTTTTCAAATATGTGATCGAAGCTGCCGTCATGGGCAAACGTCAGGTTTGCCACTTTGATCAATGACATGGACATATCCCCCTGTATGGAAAATAGAAAAGCCGCAAGAAAGTTACCTTCTTGCAGCTCAAAAAACATACAGCAAATCCAACCCGCTTCGGAGTCGGATGAGGATATATGATTTGAGTGAAAAGATATCGTAACTTTCTTGCACATACGAAATAAAACATGCGAAACATGATTCGCTTTATTGTTTTCATTTCATAAGCAAGAAAAATTACATTCTTTTCAACTCCATATCAGTAAATTACATGTATCATATCATGCGTTTCTTTTCATTTCAACAAAAACGAAAGGGGTGATCGAGGCCGCCGTCCGGTACGCACAGCTCCCAACAGGAGTTATCCTCCAAATCAGCAAGTTGAAACGTCTGTTTTGTCTCCGCCAACAAAATATGCTCGGACCGGAAAATTTGTTGGATGAATCTGGATGGTCTGCTAATATACATAGAGAGACGGCAAACATAGGCGTACGGACATGGAATCAAATGATGGGGGTACAAAACCATGAGCCCTAGTGCAAAACCGCGGGTATTTGTCGGCTCCTCGGTCGAGGGGTTACCTCTGGCGCAAGCGATCCAGGCCAATCTCTCATACGTTGCACAGGTTACACTCTGGTCACAGGGCGTATTTGCCCTGAACCAAACGGCGCTTGCCAGTCTGCTGGAACATTTGGAATCAACCGATTTTGCCGTGTTTGTCTTTTCCCCCGACGATCAGGTTCGTCTGCGCGGAGAGGAGTGGACAACGGCTCGCGATAATGTATTGTTTGAGCTCGGGCTGTCCATGGGCAAGCTGGGACCGAACCGGGCCTTTTTTGTAAAGCCTCGCGGGATGACGATGTTCCGCATTCCCACCGATCTGTTCGGCATCCAGGCAGGAGACTACGAGGCCGACCGGGATGACGGGAATCTTTCTGCCGCGCTGGGCGTTTTCACGGGCGAGCTGGCCCGGATTATCAAAAAATGGGGACGCAGGCAAGAGATTCGTGATATTATTGAAAGAAAAGAGAGACTAGAGGCACAATTGCACTTTTTGTATTCACTGATTAAGTACAGCAAGCATACCGTGGAGACGAGAAATCATGTCAACCGGATTCTGGATAAAATGCTCGGCTCCTGTCACATCCCGGAGACGTTCAGTCCTTCGGCAGCCACGCTGTTTTCCCTGGTCGGCCGTGAGCTTGTTCAGATCGGTCACGCCCGGGACGTCGATGAAGACCACCGCTTTCGCCTGGATCACAATGAACTTTTCCCGCAGAACCAGAACTGGATGGTAGCCGCATTTTTGTCCAATGAGTCAGTGATGGGCTGCAAGGGACAGTTTGGTCTGCTTGGCGAATACGAGTACATCATCTCCATCCCCATTGCGAAAACATACGTGATCACGTTCCATCTCGTAACACACACGCAGATAGCCGAGTCCGAGTACGATCACTTTCTCGAACAGTTTACGACAGTGAATAAGCCACTTCTTGATACATTCAATGTATTTCTGGAGAGGGGGGTGGAATTGTATGCTAGCCAACAACCATCCACGCAAAAGAGGTAAAACCATGCGATTGACATTGACAGGACACCCGTTTGGTCCAGACGAGACGGATGTGACATGGAAGCGCAAGAAAACAGTAGAGATCGCCGAAGTCGCTCGCGAGCAGTACGCCCAGGAGGCGGAGACCCTGCTGGACGAAGTGTTTCCGGAGGGACCGAGCGTCTTGAAATCAGCGGAAGGCGTACGGATTGTAGCGACGCGGAGAATCAACTTTGACGAACCGACTTTCGGCTGAGGACGAGGGAGCTCCCCTCGTTTTTTGTTGGCTGAAAGGCATGAATCCATCGCGGGTGCACGGTCATTGCGTGGTCCCGGAAAAAGAGAGACAGAATATACGGAAAGACAGAGAAAAAGCCGACAGCCCCAGAGGAGGGCGTCGGCTTTTTCAGCAATGTTGAATGATTGGCACTTATTTTATATGGTAACGCGATTGAACCATATCGTGGTCGCTGTTACACAGCGCTCATTTCCGGTTCTTCCTGTTTTTCGGCCTGCGGGCGGACCAGTTGTTTGATCGTGACCCGGGTGACGCGGTGGTTATCCATTTGAGCGACTGTGAACACGTGATCCTCAAGCTCGACGGACGCTCCGACGGCGATATCCTCTTCCAACTGGCTGTAGAGCCATCCTCCGACAGTATCGACGTCTTCGGAAACGAGCTCAAACGGCAAGTGGTCATTGAGTTCGCTCAGGAGCATTTTGCCGGCGACAGACAGGCCGTTTTCCAGCTTCTCAAGCTCAGGGCGTTCGTCGGTATCGAATTCGTCTTGAATGTCGCCGACGATTTCCTCCAAAATGTCCTCCATCGTCAACAGGCCGGCAGTGCCACCGTATTCATCGATGACGATCGCCATCTGCGAACGTTTTTTCTGCATCAGACGGAGCACATGGCTGATTTCCATCGATTCGGGAACAGTCAGCAAGGGACGAAGCATATCCTCCAGACGAGCGGTTTCATCCTGCAGGGCAGACAAGTAAAAGTCGGTCGCATGCACGAAACCGATCAGATTGTCCTTGTCCTCTGCGGCCACAGGGAAGCGGGTGTGACGCTCCGTGCTGATAATCTCCAGGTTTTCTTCAAACGTATTCGTCGTATATAGACACACCATATCGATCCGGGGGATCATGATCTCCCGTGCGAGGGTTTCCGAAAAATCAAATACGTGCTCCACGAGCGACAATTCTGTCTGATCGATATGGCCGCTCTGGTGGCTCTGGTTGACCAGCAAGCGAATCTCTTCTTCCGTATGGGCCGCTTCATGTTCGGATACCGGTTCCAGGCCTACCCATTTGAGCAGTCTGTTGGCGGTTCCGTTCAGCACCCAAATAGCCGGGTAAAGCAATTTATAGAAAAGCATCAATGGTGCAGCAACCCACAGCGAAGTTGTTTCTGCTTTTTGAATAGCGAGTGATTTCGGAGCGAGCTCACCGAGCACGATGTGCAGGAAGGTGATGATCGCAAACGCCACGCCGAAGGAAATCGTCGACACAAGGTAGGAAGGCAGCTGGTACGAACCGAGCAGCGGCTCCACGATCATGTGAGCGATCGCGGGTTCACCCACCCATCCGAGACCAAGCGATGCGAGCGTAATCCCTACCTGACAGGCAGACAAGTACGCGTCCAGCTTTTGTGTAACCTTCTGGGCAAAAGCGGCTCGCTTGTTCCCCTCGTTTACGAGCTGAGTCAAGCGTGTCTGCCGTACTTTGACGAGTGCGAATTCGGCGGCTACGAAAAAGCCATTCAACACAACCAGAAACAATACAAGCAGCAGGTTAAGCACTATCGGAATACTGTCCAAGCAAGAAGTCATCCTCTCTGGAATTATTTTGAATGTATACTACTATGGTACAGCCTTTTCCCTTTTTGCTCAAAGGCGATTTCCGTCCATTGTGAGCAATTCACCCCCATTCCGACCGAAAAACGGCAGTAGGGTGTCCGGCTCACACGTTTTTGAGCGCTGGGGTGGCCAGAGAGGTCAAAACAGAGTTCTTTAGCCTCATCGAATTTGAAGCAGCTGCTGCGCGTAAACGAAAAAGACCGACAGAACGGCTGCCAATCCGAGATAGGCGGCCAGTACCTTCCACTTGGTAGAAGCGGGCGCCTCGTAATAGGTCGTCAGACGGTGCAGGAGCTCATCGATCTGGGCAATCCGTTCCCGGGCCTGTTTTTCGGCCTCGGTCAGCAGGCGGGAGGGAACAGGCTGCGTCCGTTCGTAGTCGTAGAATTCCATCGGTTCCCGCTCCCATTTGCGGAACAGCTCCCAGGTTTGTTCCGCGAACAATTTGTCCAGGCGTACCCGATCCTTGGCAAACCGTTTTTCGTCCTGCAAAAAGGGAATGGCAAAGCCTTCCGGTGCTTTCTTTTTAGCAGCCTCCAGATGTTTGGCGTTCAGGCTTTCCCGCGTTTCCCATGTCGATTCAAGCTGCGGCCAGCCGGCCATCGTCTCCAGCAGGGTGTGGAGCTTCTCTTTTTCGTATGCCAGCACCTGTTTTTTATACCCTTCCCGGGCGCGGTTCCACCAGGTAACCAGGCCGAGGATAAAGATAAAGACCATGATCGGTCCCGGTCTTGCAAACAGCATGGCTCCCAGTCCGATCAGTCCGATCAGCCAGATTTTTGTCGACAAGACGGAGACGATGCGTCCGCCGTCCAGCGGGGAGACCGGAAGCAGGTTGAACAGGTTCAACAGCGCCCCCAAATAAATCACCAATGCCCAAAACGGATCCTGTGTCCACCAGTACAGCGGCAGAGCGGGAAGAAAGGCAAGCATGCCCGCCAATGGTCCGCCGTAGGCCAGATACGCTTCGGTGCTCGCGTCCCGCGGATGATCCTTCATCGCAATAAAGGCACCGGCAAACGGAATAAAGACGGCCGGTGAGGTAGCAATTCCTTTTTGTCTCGCGGCAATCACATGGCCCATCTCATGGACAAAGATGAGGTAGACCAGCGCAGCGGCAAACTTCCAGCCGTAAAACATCGCATAAGCGCCGAGGCTGAGAGCCATCGACAAAAGCGTGGTTCCAAATTTGGAGAATTTCAACAAACCCAATACCCACTTAAGGTTGGTCAAGAGAAAAGCGCCGATGGCCAGCAGCGCCGACCTGGTTTTATTCATGCCATTTCCTCCTGTACGGTTTTCAAAGCTGCCCTCCGGGAAAAACGTGCATGTGCAAAAAGGAGGATAAGCAAAGTGCCGATCATCCTTTTCATACGTACAGAGCAGCGGAAAGTTTCCTATTCGTCCAGCAGACGAGGGTTGACAAAGGAGAAGCCGTACTCCCCGTATCTTCTGTCGTAGCGCAGCTCGCCGCCGTCAAAATACCAAAAATCGTTCGGGCGAATGACGAACCGCATCCCTTCTACTTCGAAAACAGCGTCGCCTGGCTCGACCTCGTCCTTTTCAATCGCGAAAAACAGGCCTCCTGTTCCCGGGCCTCCGGTGCGTACGTACAGCCGAAGCGTGTCTCCGGGACGAAAGTCGGCGTATTGCTGATAGGCGAGGGCGAATGCCGGTTGAATTTGCAGGTGAATACTCATGACGCGACTCCTCTCAAACATCTGTCTATCCGTCTAGTTTACCATTAGAAAACGCGGTTCCGCCAATTTCCGCCTGGAAAAAGGGAAAAACGCCGCTGGTGGTGGCGGCGTTTTCTTTGGTCCACGTTTGGACAGCTTCAAACGAATTCCTAATCTTTTCCTTTGCTTACATCCAGTGTCGGGTGCATGAATCGGGCCCTATTGGGCGGAACGTCCTCAAGCAGCTCCCTGTTCTCCGTCGTGTTCCACCCGATGTCGTTGGTCGGATGGACCCAGCCGTCCCCAGCCATGACGGATGGGTCCGTGTCTGTGCTCCACTGGTTGAGCGGAGAATCCTCGGAGTTGTAGTAGCTGTCCCCGATGACCACACCGTGCTCGTTTACAAATGGCTTTTGCATGGTGCGGGAAGAGTCCTTGTAGTCGGGGGAGCTGATTTGATGGGGGAGCGTGCCGTCAAGGGACACGTCTTTTACCTCTTTGGAAGTATGATCAGCCATGCAGGTGCCCTCCTTGGTGGAGTTACCGGTTTTCTTTTAGTCTCTCTTGTGGTTCACTATTGATGGAGCCATCAGAACGAACGGCCTCCGACTGGGCTTTGGGACCGCGAATCTCGGCAGTTTTCCCGAAATCCTTAGCTTTGTTTCGTACCATTGTCTGCCCTCCTCTATTGTCACATGGGCTTAGTATGGCCCAATCGGGCAGATTCGATCATAGCATTGTGAAAGGAGCACGTATGTATGGCAAAGAAACAGCGCAAGCAAGAACGCCAGGCGCCGAAATTCGCCAAGGCGGAAACCCCTGAAAAAAACGGTGTGAACGTAAAGGAAATGTTGAGTGACGACGCGCTTGGAAAATTGAAGCAGCTGGAGCGCCAGATGAAGGAAGAACTGGAAAAAGCGGAGCAGGCAGCCGCCGAACGGAAGCGGCGTGAGCAAGAGGAGCGGGAGCGAAACAAAAGCTTTGGCGAGCTCCTGGAAGAGTATGAGAAAAAAGGCGGAGGCAAGTACAGCTGATGACCGAGGAAAAAAATCAGCGTGAAGGCCGGCCCGACACGTCAAAAAACGGCATGCTGAAGCGCCGGGAGCTTCACGTCAAGGACGATGCCGTCAAGGAGCGGGGCAGAGCAATCCTCTCCCGTCTGGGGAAGAAGAAAACATAAACAGGGATTTTTACTCCTCTTTTCCCATATAGCTAGTAGAAGGGGAAAGGGGGAATGACCGTGGGGACCATCCTGCTCTTTGTCAGTGTCATCTGTGTGACGGTGGGTACCTGGCGGTTGCTTCGCATCTACAAAGCGGGCAGACCCGGTGGAAAAGTGTTGTGGTGGGCGGTAGCCAGCTTCGGCATTACGCTGTTCTTTGTCCTGAAGCTCGTGGCGGATACCCCGACCTTGTTATGAGAAAGCTTTGATGGCCGATCCAGTCTTTGTGCCGGTTGAACGATGATACAGGTTGGCAGACGTAAAAAAGCAGCTGCTCAATCGTGAGGTGATTGATCAGCTGCTTTTCATGTTTGCAAGTAAAGTTAAAGTTTACTCGTAGCGCAGCGCCTCGATCGGATCAAGCTTGGCCGCTTTGTTTGCGGGGTACAATCCGAAAAAGATCCCGATGGCGCTGGAAAAGCCAAATGCGATGAAGATGCTGTTCCAGGACAACAGCGGCGGGAGCTGGGCGAAGTAAGAAACCAGCGCTGCGGCTCCGAGCCCGAGCAGTACCCCGATCAGGCCGCCGATCAGACAGACGATCAGCGATTCGATCAAAAACTGCATCAGGATATCCCGGCGGCGGGCCCCCAGTGCTTTGCGAATGCCGATTTCCCGCGTTCGTTCTGTAACGGAGACGAGCATGATGTTCATGACGCCGACTCCCCCTACGACCAGGGAAATGCCGGCGATGACGCTGAAAATAATCGTCAGCGTTCCGGTCAGTTGATTGAACTGATTGACCTGCTCCTGCATGCTAAAGGAGCGGTAATGATTCTCCTTTTGATGCTTGCGGGACAAATATTGGGTAGCCTGCTTCATCGCGGCTTCGACCGACTCCTTGTCTTTTGCCTTTCCGATCAGCGTGCTGACAAAAGGCTCCTCTTGAAAACTCAGGTCGTAGCGGATCGGGATATAGGCGCCGCACGTTTGACTCATGTCAAAGCGGAACTTTTCTTCCTTGTAGGTGCCGATTACGACAAGCGAGTTGTCTCCCATCCGTACCCGCTGGCCGAGCGGGTTCATTTGTCCGAACAGCTTCTTTGCCAATTCATCCTCAAGCACGATGACGGCTCGCAGCTCCTTGTCGTCAGCTTCACTGAAGAAGCGTCCCTTGCTTATTTTTACCGTTGGTTGAATCTCCAGGTAGTGAGCGGTTGTCGAATAAACATTCACCCGCTCTTCCTTTTTCGGACCCTTCACGATCGAGTTGGATTGATTGTACGGGACGAGCCGCTCGATGTAGGGACTGATACGGCTCAAGGTTTCGGCGTCTTCCACCGTCAGGTCGTCATTGGAGTGCTCTTCCTTGCTCTCATAATCGGTATAGATATTAAAGCTGTTTTGCCCGAATTTCTCCATTTCGCTGGTGATGGCCCTCTGTCCGCCTTCGCCAAGCGTGTTGACGGCGATGACGGATGTGATCCCGATAATGATGCCGAGCATGGTCAGTCCGGAGCGCATTTTGTTGGCCCAGATGCCATCGATGGCGGTGCGCAGTGCTTCCCAAAAATTCATGTCAGAATCACCTCATCGGACGGGACGGCGGTCAGGCGCTCTTCCACGCGCTCGTCCTTCATAATGACACCGTCCTTGAAGGTGACGATGCGCTCTGCATGCTGGGCGATATCCAGCTCGTGGGTAACGAGAATGATCGTTACACCCTGCTCATGCAGCTCCTGAAACATGGCCATGATCTCCGTACCGGAGCGGCTGTCCAGATTTCCCGTAGGTTCGTCTGCAAGCAAAATGGCTGGCCGGTTTACGAGTGCACGGGCAATTGCCACCCGCTGCTTCTGTCCGCCGGAGAGCTGTGTCGGCCTGTGGTTCATCCGCTCGCCCAACCCGACTCGCTTCAATGCTTCCATCGCCCGCTTTCTTCGTTCGGAGCGGCTGATGCCCGCGTACATCATCGGCAGTTCGACATTATGCAAGGAAGTGGAGCGAGGCAGCAGATTGAACGATTGAAACACAAAGCCGATTTTCTGGTTGCGGACGAGAGCAAGCTGCTGGTCGTTCTGCTTGCTGACCTCGATGCCGTCCAGCACGTAGGTTCCTGAATCCGGCCGGTCGAGACATCCGAGCATGTTCATGAAGGTTGATTTTCCGGAGCCGGACGGTCCCATGATGGCGACAAATTCCCCTTTTTCCACGGAGAGGTTTACCCCTCGCAATATGGGCAGTTCCGAATCGCCCGTCCTATATGTTTTCGTCAGGCCTTCCACGTAAAGCATGGGCCGACCTCCTTTTTTGCAAAGTAGTTACATTCCTGCCATGGGGGACGGGGTGACCGGCGCATTCTCCTGGATCGCATCCAGAGGACTCAGGATGATTTGCTCATTGCCGGTTAGTCCCGACTTGATCTGGGAGGAAAGCTCATTTTCCATGCCGACCTCAACGTTTACCTTCTTGGCCGTGCCATTGTCGGCTACCCAAACAAATGTGCTGCCGTCCGCCTCCTGTTGAATCGCTTCGATCGGCACCTGCATGGCATTGTCGATTTTCTCCGTCAGGATATTGATGTCGACGTGAAACCCGGGCTTGAGAGCCGAGACGTCGCCATCAGGCTGGAGAGTGACTTTGACGCGTGTTTTTTCACCTTGCCCGGAGCTGTTTTGCGTGGTTACGGCAATCGGGGAGATTCGCACCACTTTGGCATTCAGCTTCTGCTTTCCAAGAGAGCTGCCCTCGATGACTGCCGATTGACCGAGCTTTATTTTGCTTACGTCGGACTCGCTGATATCGGCCTGGATGAGCAGGTTGTTCAGGTTCGCGAGTGTAAAGATCTCCGTTCCTTTGTTTACGTACTGGCCGTTGTCTGCAGCCAGGCTGATGACGGTGCCGTTTTCGGGAGCGACCAACACGCTTTGGGTGCGCTCCTTCTCCAGTTGCGCCTTCTCCACCTGAAGCTTGTTGATTTGCGCTTGCAGAGAAGCGAGCTCCTCTTTGCGCGGTCCCTTTTGCTTCAATGCCAGCTGCTGCTTGGAGACGTTCAGTGACGAGAGCGTAGAATCGAGCTGGCTTTTTGCCTTGTCCACCTCTTGCTGCGTAGTGGCCCCGGATGCGAACAGCTGCTGCAGCCG
>k87-3600_pt1 | contig 21748 bp, 17 predicted proteins | sample MGYA00084031_6733416 | MGnify analysis MGYA00084031
AGTCGCAGGGCCAGAGCCATGTCATATGCTGGCGTGGCAAACGACCCGATGGTAGTAAGAGCGATAACAACGACGGTAATCGGGCTGGCAAACCCTGCTGATACGGCAGCTTGTCCGATCACAAGCACTCCGACGATCGACAGTGCGCCTCCGACCTGCTGAGGCAGCCTGATCGTCGCTTCCCGCAAAACTTCCATGGAGATTTCCATGATCAGCACTTCTACGAGGGACGGAAAAGGGACCCCTGCGCGACCACCGGCAACAGCAACGGCGAACTCGGTCGGGATCAACTCGGGATTGAAAGAAATAACAGAAACATATAAAGATGGAAAAAATTAAGGAAAACAGAAGGGCTACCAGGCGCGATAGCCGGACAAAGCTGGATAGCACGAACCGTTCGGAATAGTCATCGACAGATTGATAAAATTGGCTGAACACAGCTGGGGCTATCAAGGCAAAAGGGCAGCCGTCGACGAGAATAATCACTCTGCCTTCCAGCAAGTTGGCCACACATTTGTCCGGGCGCTCCGTATTTTGTATTTGCGGGAACGGTGAAAAATGGTGATCTTCGATGAACTGTTCCAAATAGCCGGAATCGATCACGCCGTCGATGTCAATTCGCTGCAGTCTGTCTATCACCTCTTTAGCGAGTGCAGGATTGCACACATCCCGCAGATAACAGACTGCCACTTTCGTCTTTGTCCTTCGACCGATCTGAACGGTTTTGACGAGCAAATCCACGGAAGGAAGCCGGTTTCGCAGGAGGGCAAGATTCACGCCAAGGCTTTCGATAAAGCCTTCCCGGGAACCGCGGATCACTTGCTCCGTTTCGGGCTGACTGATAGCACGGTGCTCGACTTTGCTGGAACCCGAAATGATTGCTCTATCGAATCCGTCGATGATAATCACGACTTGACCGGACAAAACCTGCTCGACCAGGGAGCGAATCTCATGTTGGGTAGATACGTTCCCTCCGATCAGGATGTCATTTGTGATCATGGTGAGCAATTCATTTTTATCAACAATTCCGTTTTCATCCTGCGTACCGTTTTTTTGAAGGAGCGGGCGCAGGATGTCCTCATTCATTTCCCGTTGATTCGTAAGGTGCTCCAAGTAGAGTAGTGCTGCCGGAAAGCGGCCAAACACATCAAACCGACGAATCTTGAAGTCGTCGGTGTCTCCAAATGTCTGCCTCATGTAAGCAAGCGTCTCTTCTAGATTGGCGGTTAACCGCCGATTGTCAGCGAAGGAAGAGCCAGACGTGGCCTTGGGAGAAGAGAGCTTCTGAGTCTCTTTCTTGTACTTTAGCCTCTGCCACACAGACATGCGGGCCACCTCCTTTTCGGCAAGTTACCCTATAGTCTGTCAGATTCCCGCCAATTCATTCTGATAGGTGCTCTTTTTTATTCTGGAAAATGACTTTTCCGGGTGGTTGTTTTTTCTTGTGTTCCACTTTTCGATTCGGGTATAATGAATCTAAGTGATTTGGGGCGGTTAATTTGAGTGTGAAAGACAACTAAATATAGGAGGTTACACGTTTTGGCAAAATCGAATCACTCTGTTCTCATTTTCGCCCTGGGCGGAGTAGGCGAAATTGGGAAAAATATGTACGTAGTCCAATGCGACGATGAAATTGTGGTCATCGACGCCGGATTAAAATTCCCGGAAGAGGAAATGCTGGGAATTGATATGGTAATCCCGGACATTACGTACCTGGAGGAAAATCGCGACAAAGTTCGCGGTATTATTGTTACGCACGGACACGAGGATCACATCGGCGGACTTAGCTATGTGCTAAAACGTTTGAAGGTACCGGTATATGCGACAAAATTGACGCTGGGTCTGATTGAAGCAAAATTAAAAGAAGCGGGTATTCTAAACGATACAAAGCGCATTTTAATTAACAGCGACTCGGAAGTTGATTTCGGGAACATGAAGGCGACGTTTTTCCGCGTCAACCACAGTATCCCGGACAGCGTAGGCGTTTGTCTGGAAACCCCTGAAGGATACGTAGTGCATACGGGGGACTTCAAATTTGATCAGACACCGGTAAACAATCAACAGGCTGATTTGGCCAAGATGGCCATGATCGGTGACCGTGGCGTATTATGTCTGCTGTCGGACAGCACCAATGCCGAGCGGCCCGGTTTTACCGGCTCGGAGCGTTCTGTCGGTGTTGCGATCAAGGATGTGTTCAGCAAAGCGGAAGGACGGATCATCGTTTCCACTTTTGCATCCAACGTTCACCGGATTCAGCAGGTAGTCGATGCTGCGACCGAATATCGTCGCAAGATCGCTGTCGTGGGCAGGAGCATGCAAAACGTCATCAATATCAGTAAGGATCTGGGGTACCTCAACGTGCCTGAAGGTCTGTTCATCGATACGGATGAAGTGAACAAGCTTCCTGCCGAGCAAGTAGTCATTTTATCCACTGGAAGTCAAGGGGAGCCGATGTCCGCGCTCACTCGTATGGCCCGATCCGCCCATCGGAAAATCGATATTCTTCCAGGGGACACAGTAGTAATCGCAGCTACACCTATTCCTGGCAATGAAAAATACGTAGCACGCACCATCGATCAATTGTCCCGGATTGGCGCTGAGGTGATTTACGGCGGGCACGGTCCGAATGGCGCTGTGCACGTTTCCGGTCACGGCAGTCAAGAAGAGCTTCGTCTGATGTTGAATCTCATGAAGCCAAAGTACTTTATCCCGATTCACGGCGAGTTCCGCATGCTGAGAATGCACGCCATGTTGGCAGAACAGGTGGGAGTTCCAAGTGAGAACATTTTCCTGTTGGACAACGGTGACACAGTGGAAATCTCCGGGGGAAAAGCACGGTTTGGGCCAAAGGTCAACGCTGGCAATGTCTTGATTGACGGCCTTGGTGTCGGCGATGTAGGAAATATTGTTCTTCGGGACCGCAAATTACTGTCACAAGATGGAATTCTGGTAGTTGTCGTTACACTCAGCAAACAAAATGGTACGATTTTGTCCGGTCCAGACATCATTTCCCGCGGATTTGTCTATGTTCGGGAATCTGAAGAGCTGTTGGACGAGGCAAATCGCATCGTCACCCAAACACTTGTAAAATGCATGGAAGAAAATGTGAATGAATGGTCTTCTTTGAAAAATAACGTCAAGGAAGCCTTGGGCCGTTTCTTGTACGATCAAACCCGCCGTCGTCCAATGATCTTGCCCATCATCATGGAAGTTTAAAAATGCTTTTTTCTTACAAGCAACATCCGAGCCGAAAATCCTGTTTGCACAAGGGTTTTCGGCTTGTTTTATTTTTCTTGAAAAGCCTCTTTACTGCAGCGAAATTAGTGGCCCTGCACTACTTGCCAAGGCTTTTGCCCTGCTCTCCTTATTTTTATTTTGAAAAAAATGGAATAGCACGGTAAAATGAACCAATCCCATGCCCGGGATGTAATTCCCAAGTTGCTGACAGTCCTGGATTGAAACAATCACGAAGCGTACAACGTCACATTACATGCTACACGTATTTCTTGAAGGTTCTTCCCTTATATGTGTTTAGAAGCAAAGGAGAGCGATCATATTGAAAACGAAGATCATTCCTCTGGCGATTGTAGCCTGCTTGCTGGTACCCTCATCCCAAGTGTGGGCCGAATCTGCCATCGTCAAAAAAATGAAAGAAACGGATCAAAAACAGCTGGCCGAAGAACGAAACAAAGAGTGCACAATGGGATGCCGGACGACGAGGGGATGGTCCCATCAGATTGGACCCGATTTTTTCGCATATCCCGACATGGCTAACGGTGCTGAGCTTTCACCCGATCAACTGTATCTTTTGCGGCGGTTGAACGATCTGTATCTGCAGCAAACGAAAATACTGCAGCTTGTCTGGGAGCAAAAGGTTTCCGCTCCCTACTCTCAGCAGAGAGAGGAAATAAAGGGGATTGTGCTCGACATGTTTGCACGTGTCGGGTCAATGCAGGACGTTTCTCCGAATGAAGTGAAGATCCTGCAGGAGGCTGTCCGCGTCGCAAGCAATCTGCACCTCTGGGACGACCTGCGAGAAGAGTGGGTGGAGGACAGGGATATCAATTTTGCTTACCAGTATGCAGAAGGCGTAGAGAAAGCTCTCGACCGTTTTCGGGAGGACATTTACAAGTACCGGGACCATATCCCTGGTGGACATTTTGCCCGCTTTGAATGGGGGCACGCTTTTACGATGAATGTCCTTAAAGAATTTCATAAGCCGTTGGCATCAGCGTACCCTGAGACTGTACACGCCTGGACCGAAAAATATACAGTGAAATTTTTAGATGATCTGCAAAAAGACAACACAGCGAAGCTGGATGAAAGATTACAGGCTGTTCTTTCGATCTACAACACTTACAAAGCGATGCCTGGAACAGCAGGGAAAGGCAGTCTGTCTTTTTCCCTGGGAGACAGAATCATTGAAATGATCAAAACCAATAATCAGACGATCACAGAGAACGAACGATACTACCAGGATTATGCCATCTCTCTTGGAAACCTATATGAGGTCTCCAAGCTTCCAGATATCGCTGCCGACAAGAAAAAGGCGATGAAGCTGCAGTGGTACCGTTCCTTTATGGAGGGACTTGGCAAGCTCGATGTCCCGGCTGTCTACAAAGGGAATTTCTATTGGTATGTTAACTATTTGGTTGACAATGACTTGAAGCTGTTCAACGCAGAATTTCCAAATGAGCGGAAGCTGCTGGCCAAACAGCTACTCACAAAACTGAAGGAAGAAAAAAATCCGGAAAACAAGGCGGAATACAACCAAACAATCGCCAAGCTGACAAAGCTGGCGAACGGTAAATAAACGGATTGTCTTCCAAAGCTTGCATCTTTTCTCCTCCTGCGACCCATACTATCACAGACAGCGAAGGAGGAGGATTCATGCAAAACAGACAAAGGCCCGATTATTTGAATCGCCCCCCTTTTGGGAGCAATCAGGAGGCCCCGCAAACCGCGCCGACAGAACCGCAACAGCCTGGCCAGCCTCCGGGTGCAGAAGATCCGAAAAAGCGTTTGCTCGACTCCATCACGCAGTTGGGGCAAACCAATGTTCCTCAACTGGAAAGCAATATTTATTGTTTGACGATCATCGGACAGGTGGAAGGTCACATCCAGCTGCCGCCGCAAAACAAGACGACGAAATACGAGCATATCATTCCGCAACTGGTTGCGGCAGAGCAAAACAGCAAAATTGAGGGAGTCATGGTGATCTTGAATACGGTCGGGGGAGATGTAGAGGCAGGCTTGGCGATCGCGGAGATGGTCTCTTCTCTCTCGAAACCGGTCGTTACACTGGTCCTTGGAGGAGGACACAGTATTGGCGTGCCAATCGCCGTCGCTGGCGACTATTCCTTCATAGCAGAAACGGCGACCATGACGATTCACCCGATACGCTTGACCGGCCTTGTGATCAGTGTCCCGCAAACCTTTGAATACCTGGATAAAATGCAGGATCGAGTCGTCAGCTTTATCGCCCGCCACTCCAGGATCACAGAGGACCAGTTCCGCGAGCTGATGCTGAGGACAGGCGAATTGACGCGGGATATCGGCACCAATGTCATCGGAGCAGATGCGGTCAAGTACGGGTTGATTGACGAGGTAGGAGGGCTCGGCAAGGCGTTGAAAAAGCTGAACGAGCTGATCGAAAAAGCCCGGAACGGAGAGAAGGTGCTGCAGTGATTTTCTATTCCGTGGTCCCGATGGAAGTAGTGTTCGAAGGGATGGATCAGGTAGAGAAACAAGTCCTGCGTGAGCTCCCGATGGGTGAGGCGACTATGGTGGTTGAGCAAACAGGTCCTTACGAGGGCAAGATGGTTCGCCTGATCAGTCCCAATCCGCAGGACTATCTCAACCCGGCGTTTGCACCCGGTCAAGTGATCCGTTTTCGGCCGGAAGGTTTCGGGCAATAAGACCTGTATTTCTATGAATTTCCTGTGTTATACTAGATGTGGACAAACAGCAGCCGACCTACAAACGGCTGCCTTTTTATACGTCCGGACTTTTTTTGAGTGATAGATGAGTGATGGAAACGAAAGAAGGGAGGCATGCCACCTGAGTAGAAGAGCAAAAAGACAGTCGCAAACGGCAGTTGCCTCTGTTGTCAAACTGGAGCTGCTGGGACTGGTCATGATCGTGCTTTGTCTCATCGGACTTTTGGAAAGCGGCTGGCTTGGAAAGAACATTCTCGCCTTTTTATTCCGCTTTTTGGCCGGGTCGTGGGATTTTACCATCCCATTATTGATCATGGGGCTGGCCGTACATATGATGTTTACCCGAAAACCGCCGCGGATGTCGTTGCGCGTTTTTGGATTGCTGCTCATACTTGTCGCTGTTTTGACCTGGGATCACATGTTTTTGTACAAGCAGGTAACGGCTGGAGGAACGTTTTCCGATCAGAGCATCATCCGCGTCACCTGGGATCGGATCTGGCTTGACCACAGCCAGAAGGTGTCGACGACCGGAGTCGGCGGCGGGATGGTGGGGGCGGTATTTTTCGCTCTATGCAATGGTCTCGTCGGGCCGATCGGTACCGGATTGATTATCGGCTTTTTGATTTTGGCCGGAATCATGTTTTTGTTCAACCTGTCTTACGTGGACATCGCCATTTTTGCGAGAGACAAAATCGCTCTGCTGTATGCCAAGATGAAAGATTCGGTCAAAGATTCTGTTCAAATGCTGCAAAATGAAAGCGAAAAGCGAAAGCAACTGGCTGAAGAAGAGCGCGAAGCGAAGAAAGCCAAGGAAGCGCAGATGGCAGCCGCGTCGAACGCAACACAAGCCTTTGATGCCGGCAATGCTGCCACTTCCGGGGACAGCCAGCCTGGAACAGGCGGAGAAGAGCAGACACAGCATGCAAGCGCACCGCTTATTCGCGATTTTGCGGAAAGGCTGGTGACCGAGCAGGGAAGCGAGGCGGACGAGGAAGCGATTGCAACTCCTCGCACGAAGCCACTGGTAGAGCGCGAGATTACCTTTTCGCTTGAGGGGGACGAAGAGATCTTTGGCACGCTGGAGGAGGAAGGCGCGCAGCCGAGCGTTCCTTATGTGCTCCCCAGCATTCAGATGCTGACCCGACCAAAGGCGTACATTCCAGGCAAAGATGTCGATCATACGTCCAACGCGAACAAATTGGTGCAAACGCTCAAAAGCTTCGGGGTCAATGCGATCGTCTCCGAGGTTCACCGCGGTCCGGCCGTTACCCGTTATGAAGTGCAGCCTGCAACCGGGGTGAAGGTGAGCAGGATTGTCAGTCTGACAGACGATTTGGCGCTGGCGCTCGCTGCCAAGGACATTCGCATCGAAGCGCCTATTCCGGGAAAATCAGCGATCGGGATCGAAATCCCGAATTCCGAGGTTGCGGTTGTCTCGCTTCGAGAGGTGCTGGAATCGGCCTCTTACCAGGATGCCTCCGCGAAATTGACGGTTGCCCTCGGGCGCGATATATCTGGCGAGCCGATCGTTGCCGACCTGACGAAAATGCCGCATTTGCTCGTCGCAGGCGCTACGGGCAGCGGGAAGTCTGTATGTATCAACGGGTTGATCATGAGTATTTTATTCAAAGCAAGCCCGGACGAAGTAAAGCTGATGATGGTCGATCCCAAAATGGTCGAGCTAAACGTATACAACGGCATCCCGCATCTGTTGGCACCGGTAGTCACTGACCCGCGAAGAGCCTCGGTTGCGCTGAAAAAAGTCGTGGCTGAGATGGAGCGGCGGTACAATCTGTTCGCCAAGACAGGCAGCCGCAACATTGAGATGTACAACCAGCAGGCAGAAGGGGCTCCACTTCCTTACATTGTCGTGATCGTGGACGAGCTGGCAGACCTGATGATGGTCGCGCCCGGTGAGGTGGAGGATGCGATTTGCCGTCTCGCCCAGATGGCGCGTGCGGCGGGGATCCATCTGATCATCGCTACGCAGCGCCCGTCAGTAGATGTCATCACGGGATTGATCAAGGCGAATATCCCTTCCCGGATTGCCTTCGGCGTATCATCCATGGCCGATTCCCGAACCATTCTGGATATGGGCGGTGCGGAGAAGCTCCTCGGACGCGGAGACATGCTCTATTTGCCGATGGGCGCTTCCAAGCCGACCCGTGTACAGGGGGCCTATGTTTCTGACAAGGAAGTAGAGGAAGTAGTAACGTTTGTCAAGGAACAGCAAGAGGCACGCTACCAGGAAGACATGATTCCGGAAGAGACAACAGAAGACGCGCAGCCGGTAGTCGACGATGATATGTACGACCAGGCTGTCCAAGTCGTAGTAGAGGCCCAGACGGCATCGGCTTCGCTTCTGCAGCGCAGACTGCGGGTTGGGTATACACGTGCGGCCCGTTTGATTGACATGATGGAGGCACAAGGCGTCGTGGGGCCTTACGAGGGAAGCAAGCCGAGAGAAGTGCGTTTGCCAAGGCCCACTCCCGAGAGCAACATTTCCTAAAATGAACATGATTTTCATAAATGTACCTGCGGGGCGCAGAGACGAGACGATCGTCAGAAAACTGTCATCTAGTCAAAAAAATTGGCTTGCATGATATTCGCCCCTAGGGTACAATTTTTACGGGATTGAAGGAAATTGTTGTTATCCTCTCTTGATTTCAAGAGGTCTGACGTCCTACCTATTCGAATAGCTGAGGAAGCAGGAGTGGAGGAAGATGAGCATCAAGGGGAATTTCCGTTCGCTTTGTCTCTTGGTAATGGACAAGATCAAAAGCGACATCGATTCCGGGAAGCTAAAACCCGGTGAACGTCTACCTTCCGAAGCCGACCTTTCCAAGCAATTGGGTGTGAGCCGAGCGACGCTGCGGGAAGCTCTTCGCTTGCTTGAAGAAGAGAAGATTGTCATTCGGAGACACGGTGTGGGGACCTTTATTAATTCTCGACCTGTTTTTTCAGGTGGAATTGGGGAACTCTTTAGTGTGACGGATGCAATCGAACGCCAAGGCTATGTTGCCGGCACAACCATTTTGCGTACGGCTTACGGCGAACCTGCGGAGGAAGAGCGGAAAAAGCTTTCTCTCAATCCGGGAGAGGGCGTTCTCATGGTAGAACGGATTCGCACGGCAGATGGGGAACCGGTGGTCTACTGTTTTGACCGCATACCCGCCCATTTGGTACCTGGAGGCTATACGGAGGGTGGAGAATCTATTTTCAAGTGGCTGGAGTCCGTGACCGGGATCCGCATCGCTTATGCGATTGCCGATATGGAACCGCTCGGACATTGCGAAAAGGTATCTCCCCTGTTGCAGTGCAACAAGGCGACGCCTCTCTTGCTCTTGAAACAGATTCACTACGACGAAAGTGAACGGCCTGTCTTGTATTCACACAATTACTTTCGGGCTGACAAATTTCACTTTCACGTTGTACGCAGACGGTTGTAACACGTGAGGGAAACCTCACTCAACAATTTCATCTCATTAAAAATAGGGGGTATTCTGACATGAAAAAGGTACTTTCTGTCCTGTCCGTGGCAACCCTTAGCCTGTCTTTGGTTTTGGCCGGCTGTGGAAGCAAACCAGAAGGACAACCAGGTGGTGCTAACCAAGGTGGAGCAGAAGGGGGAGCCCAAGGCGGAGCAGCGCCTACTGCACGCATCGGCATGGTTACCGACGTGGGCGGGGTAAACGACAACTCCTTTAACCAAAGTGCATGGGAAGGGCTGCAAAAACTGCAGAAGGACCTGAACCTGCCGCAGGACAACGTAAGCTACCTGCAATCCACCTCTGATGCTGACTACATCCCGAACTTGACTCAATTTGTAAAAGACAAGTGGGATCTGACTTGGGGTATCGGTTTCGTTATCGGTGACCACGTGAAGAAAGTAGCTACTGAAAACCCTGACAGCAAGCTCGCTATCATCGACGCAGAAGTAGACGCGCCAAACGTGGAATCCGTTCTGTTCAAAGAGCATGAAGGTTCCTTCCTGGCTGGTGTCGTAGCGGCGAAAATGTCCAAGAGCAAAAAAGTTGGTTTCGTGGGCGGTATGGAAATCCCAGTAATCAAGCGCTTTGAAGTTGGCTTTGAAGCTGGTGTAAAAGCAGCTGATCCAAGTGTTGAAGTAGTAAAAGTATACACGGGTGCATTTGACAAGCCTGACCTCGGTAAATCTACTGCATCCCAAATGTACGGCCAAGGCGTAGACATCATTTTCCACGCTTCCGGCGCAACTGGCGATGGCGTGTTCAACGAAGCAAAAGACCGCAAATCCAAAGGCGAAAATGTTTGGGTAATTGGTGTAGACAAAGACCAGTCCCTGACATTTGGTGATGAAGTAACGCTGACTTCCATGGTAAAACGCGTGGATGAAGCTGTTTACCGCGTATCCAAAGACGTGATCGACGGCAAATTTGAAGGCGGAAAAATCGTATGGCTCGGTCTGGCTGAAGACGGTGTAGGCCTGGCAGAAACCTCGAAGAAAAATGTGCCTGAAGACGTATTGAAGCTGGCAGATGAGTTCAAGCAAAAAATCGTTAAAGGCGAAATTACAGTACCAGAAAAGTAAGAAGACCTCTAAGACTGCACACGGACAAGGCTAGTTCGAGCGACTAGCCTTGTTCTTTACCTTCTACACTAGACCCACAAAAACGGGGGGAACATGGTTGAAACCTGTACAGACTGTTGTTGAAATGCGCGGTATCACAAAGCGCTTCCCCGGCATTATTGCCAATGACAACATCAACCTTGTTGTGAAAAAAGGGGAAATCCACGCCCTCCTGGGAGAGAATGGCGCTGGCAAGTCCACACTGATGAATGTTTTGTTCGGTTTGTATCAGCCTGAAGAGGGCGAAATCCTCATTAACGAGAAGCCGGTGAAAATCACCAGCCCCAGCGTAGCGAATGATCTTGGTATTGGAATGGTTCATCAGCATTTTATGCTCGTAGAAAAGTTTACGGTTACAGAAAACATTGTATTAGGAAATGAACCGAAATCCGGGTTACAGATAGATATGCAGAGTGCCATCAAAGCAGTCGAGAAGTTGTCCAATCAATACGGCTTGAAGGTGGATCCGCGAGCCAAAATTGAGGATATATCCGTGGGGATGCAACAGCGTGTAGAGATTTTGAAAACGCTTTACCGCGGCGCCGATATTCTGATCTTCGATGAGCCGACAGCTGTGTTAACCCCTCAAGAAATCGTGGAACTGATCGAGATTATGCACAACCTCGTCAAAGAAGGCAAAACGATTATCTTGATCACCCACAAGCTAAAAGAAATCATGGCTGTCTGTGATACGGTTACCATCATCCGCAGAGGAAAAGTCATCGATTCCGTAGGGGTAAAGGATACAAATCCGGATGACCTTGCGGCAAAAATGGTCGGTCGTGAAGTTAACTTCCGTGTCGATAAGAAGGAAGCAAATCCGAAAGAAGTCATTTTGTCTGTGGAAAATATTACGGCGATGGGCAACAGAGGCGTCAATGCGCTCAACAGCATCTCGCTGGAAGTAAGGAGCGGGGAGATCCTCGGCATCGCGGGTGTCGATGGCAACGGGCAAAGTGAACTTATCGAGGTATTGACAGGGCTGCGGAAAGCCTCCAGCGGACGTGTGCTGCTCAAAGGTCAAGATATAACGAACAAGACACCGCGCGTCATTTCGGAGTCGGGCTTGTCGCACATTCCCGAAGACCGCCACAAGCACGGTCTTGTCCTTGACTTCCCGATGAGTGAAAACATGGTGCTGGAAACGTATTTCCATCCAGAGTTCAATAAAAACGGCTTCCTGGACTACGCGGCAATAGACAAGCATGCGAGCAAACTGATCGAGGAGTTTGACGTGCGGACACCGAGTATTCACACCCCTGCACGGGCTCTTTCCGGGGGCAATCAGCAAAAAGCGATTATCGCCCGCGAAGTGAACAAGGATCCGGATCTGTTGATTGCAGCTCAGCCTACACGTGGTCTCGACGTTGGAGCCATCGAATTTATCCATAGACGTCTGATTGAACAGCGGGACAAAGGAAAGGCCGTCTTGTTGCTATCCCTAGAGCTTGACGAGATCATCAACGTTTCCGACCGGATCGCGGTCATTTACGAAGGCCAGATCGTCGGCATTGTTGATGCGAAACAGACGGACGAGCAAGAACTTGGCTTGATGATGTCTGGTGGAAAACGAATGCAAGGAGGCGGCAACGGTGAATAGAGTCATTGCCATCTTTACCAAGGAGTCGTTCCTCGTACCGGTTGCTGCCATTATTCTGGGCCTGTTGACGGGCGCTGTCGCCATGCTGGCAGGCGGTTTTAATCCAATTCAGGCATATGCGTCCCTGGTTGAAAAGGTATTTGGAAGCTCTTATAACTTTGGGGAAACGATTCGTCAGATTACCCCGCTGATCTTTACAGGTCTCTCCGTGGCATTTGCGTTCCGGACCGGTCTTTTCAATATCGGTGCCGAGGGGCAATTTATTATCGGGATGATCGCTTCTACGGCAGTAGGGATTTCTTTTGATCTTCCGGCGTATATTCATGCTCCGCTCGCAGTGATTGCAGGTGCTCTTGCCGGGGGACTGTGGGGCGCTATCGCGGGATGGCTCAAGGCTGCGCGAGGCGTAAACGAAGTGATCACGACAATCATGTTAAACTGGATTGCCTTGTACTTTGCCAACTACGTTGTCAAGGCGTTTTACCTTCAAGAAGGCCAGCAGCGCTCGGAAATGATCAAGGATTCGGCGTCTATCTCTTTTGCATGGCTTTCCCAGATGTTTGACAGTGCCCGCCTGCATTGGGGGACGTTGCTTGCGATTTTGGCCGCGGTATTCTTTTATATCCTTCTCTGGAAGACAAAGTCGGGCTTCGAGCTCCGCGCTGTAGGGTTAAACCCGCATGCTTCGGAATACGCGGGGATGAATGTGAACCGCAATGTGGTCAATGCCATGTTCGTCGGCGGCATGTTCGCAGGTATCGGCGGAGCGTGCGAGATTTTGGGCGTATTCCATTACCAATCGATTATGGCTGCACAGCCCGGATACGGCTTTGACGGTATTGCGGTAGCGCTGATCGGAGGAAACACCCCGCTTGGTGTCATTTTGGGGGCCATTCTGTTTGGAATGCTTACATTTGGAGCTGCCGGTATGAAATTCGGTGCAGGGGTACCGGTCGAGCTGATTCGGGTAGTAATCTCCTCTGTCATTTTCTTCGTTGCAGCGCATGGAATCGTCAAGTTTTTCATTAAGCCACTTTTACAGAAGAAGGAGGGTGGAAACTGATGGATTGGGGAGTGATTATCGGCAACCTTATTCATGATACCATCGTGTTTTCCACTGCCTTGATATTCGCCGCTCTGGGCGGTATGTATTCGGAGCGATCCGGCGTGGTGAACATCGCGCTGGAAGGGATGATGGTCATCGGCGCCTTTACCGGTGCAGTGTTTACTTTCTTTGCTCAGGATTCATTCGGCTCATTGGCTCCTTGGATCGGTTTGGTGGGAGCGTGCATTGCCGGAGCGCTATTCGCTACGCCGCACGCGGTCGCTTCTATCACGTTTAAAGCCGACCAGGTCGTCAGTGGTGTCGCCCTCAACTTTTTGGCAACAGGTCTGTCTGTCTACCTGACCAAGATCATTTTCAACGGTGCAGGACAAACGACGACATTGCAGCAAGTATTCAGCAAGTGGCACATCCCGGTGCTCAGCGACATTCCCATTTTGGGACATGCCATTTTCGAAGGCTACCCGACCAGTTATATTGCCTTCGCACTGGTTGCGCTTTCCTGGTATCTGCTGTTTAAAACGTCATTCGGGCTTCGCCTGCGGGCGGTCGGGGAACACCCGCGTGCTGCCGATACCGTTGGGATCAACGTAAAACGCATGCGTTACACGGCTGTTATGATCAGCGGCGCTTTGGCAGCTATGGGTGGAGCAACGATTGCGCTTACTACCACCAGCAACTTTTCTCACAATACCGTGTCCGGACAAGGCTTTATCGCCCTTGCCGCTCTCATTTTCGGGAAATGGCATCCTGCCGGCGCGATGGGGGCTGCCCTGTTCTTCGGGGTAGCGCAAGCGATCAAATCGCTGGTTCAAATTTTTGGTCTCACCAAATACGTCCCGACCGAAGTGATTTTCATGCTTCCATACATTCTCACCATCCTGGTGTTGGCTGGTGTGGTTGGACGCTCCAGCGCTCCTGCCGCATTGGGCAAAGTGTATGATACCGGATCTCGCTGATTAACATTTTTTGCGTCTGGAACCTGCTTTCTCCCCTGTGCGATAATGTGTACGAGTTTGAACGCATAGGGGGGAAAAAGATGACTCGCTGTGTACATACTAACAGCCCTCGTCTTATCAGCAGGCTTCTGGGCGCTTTTTTGCTTGTGACATCTTTCACGATAACCCACAGCATGGATGCTCATGCCCAGACATCACGCCCCGTCATCTCGATGATGATAGATGGCAAAGGGGTGCTCTCCGATGTACAGCCTCTTCATCAGAACGGACGCATTTTGGTTCCAATCCGCCTGCTTGCGGAGCACTCGGGCGCAGATGTTTCCTATGATCCGGATACACGCCAGGTGACCTTGCGGGATGGAGCCCATCAGGTGGCTGTGTTCCCTGAAAGCAGAGTGGGATATGTAAATGGAAGCCGCAAAAAGCTGGATACAGCACCCGTAGTCAGAAATAGACGGACACTTGTACCGATTCGGTTTGTCAGTGAATCCTTGGGATACGAAGTGACGTGGGACCAACGGGCAAAAGTGGCGAAGATTTGGACAAAGCCAGTCGCCGAAAATGAAAGGAAGCGCTTGGAGCGAGGAAACCCGTATATCGTCCAGGCTGGAGATACCTTGGAGACGATCGCCAAGCGGCATGGTACAAGTGTTTCTGCAATTCAAGGCAACAATGCTGACGACGCCGGGTATCTGCTCACGGGTCAACTGCTGTTTTTGCCGGGTAACGCGAAAAAGGCAGTGAACCCTCTGTCTGCCGCGGTGGACCATTCTGTGCTGCTCTCGGAAAGATACGTCTTCCCATTTGACAGCAAAAGCGAGTATCAGCCATTTGGAGACAGCTTTGGCTTTGGGCGGGAGTGGACAGAATCAAACTCGGGAACAGTCCGCTCCCATGAAGGAATTGACATCATGGCACCACAGGGGACGCCTGTTTACAGCGTAGGAGACGGCGTGATCAATCGGATCGGCTGGAACACTTATGGCGGGTGGCGAGTCAACATCACCGATGAAAACGGGAAATACCGGATGTACTACGCCCATTTGACAGCCTATCCGCCTGATCTGAAAGTAGGTTCGACGGTCAGACCCGGGCAGTTGATTGGATTTGTCGGCACGACAGGCTATGGACCACCTGGGACAGATGGCATGTTTCCGTCTCACCTGCATTTCGGACTGTATCGGACTGCAGACGATCGGGCAATCAATCCGTACTACTACCTGCAATACTGGGAAAACAACAAGGTTGATTAGCAGCTGATTAGCAAAGGAAGCATTTGGGGCAGACTACCTGTATGGAAGGACTTCAACCATGAGGAAGAAGGAGGACACCATATGTGGACATGTCCCTACTGTGGCGGGAATCACGGCTTGCCTTTTCATGACGGTCAGCTGGACGGCATGCTTTGTCTGGAACCCGATTGCGGGCGATTTGCAGAAAGCGTTTCAGACCACGACGATCTCAGTGAATGGGACGCCACGGATTTTTAGTGCATGATTAGAGGGAGCGCCAATCGCTCCTTTTTTCTTTTCCTTTTTTTCGGTAAAGTGGAAGCATAAAGGAGGTAATCCGATGCAGATTGAATTGATCGAATTTTTAGACTTGATTCCGTACGGGATTGTTTTGGTTGATCGGGATGGAATGATTACCTTTGTCAACACGGCCGGTTCACAGCTTTTGGGACTGAAGAGAGAAGAGATTGTGGAGCGGCCGATCAGCAGTATTGCCCCCGGCTCTGATATGCTGCAGGTCATGAGCCAGGGACGACCCAGTTTACGCAGAGAGATTCGCTATGGCGAAAAGCTTTTTCTCGTTGACCGCCTCCCTTTCTCTGTTGCAGGAGAAGTGGTAGGTGGCATTTCCATTTTTCAGCCTCTGGGCCATATGGCAGACAGCCTCGGAAGGTGGACCGAACAAGAACGCGAGCTGCATCAGTTCAAAGAGCTGGTCGAGCAGCTGTATGACGGAATTGTCATGTGTGACAAAAGCGGGATCATTACGATGATCAATCAAAGCTACTGCGATTTTTTAGGCACGACGATTGAGGAGGCGATCGGACGCCATGTTACGGAAGTGATTGAAAATACGAGAATGCATCTCGTCATCAAGAGCGGCAAACCCGAGATAGACCAGCTAATGCGGATCGGTGACAGGGAGATCATTGTAAGCCGTATGCCGCTGAAGGAAGGGGAGGAGACGGTAGGCGCATTGGGCAAGGTCGTATTCAGCGATTTGCGCGAGCTGCGCAGTATCGTGGAACGCTACAACATCATGGAGCGAAAGCTGGACTTTTACCGTCAGGAGCTAAAGCGGATGATGGGAGCGAAATACTCGTTCGCCCATATTTTTGCCGAGCACCCCCTCATGAAAGAAGCCGTCCATCTGGCCAAACGGATCGCGCAAACGAAATCCTCGGTATTGATCCTCGGTGAGAGCGGGACCGGTAAGGAGCTGTTTGCTCATGCAATCCATGAAGAGAGCAGCAGGGCGGATGGAGCGTTCGTCCGGGTAAACTGTGCCGCCATCCCAAAGGATCTGATGGAAGCAGAGCTGTTCGGGTACGAAGACGGAGCGTTTACCGGAGCGAAAAAAGGAGGAAAGCCCGGCAAGATTGAGCTGGCAAACAATGGGACGCTGTTTCTCGATGAGATCGGGGACATGCCTTTGGATATGCAGGCGAAGCTGCTTCGCGTCCTGCAAGAAAAGGAAGTGGAGCGGATCGGAGCGACCAGACCGGTCAGCGTGGATATTCGCGTCATCGCGGCCACCCATCGTCCTTTGGAGAAATTGATTCGGGAAGGCAGCTTTCGCGAGGATTTGTATTATCGACTGAATGTCTTCACGATTAACCTGCCGCCTCTCCGGGTGCTCGGACTCTCCATCATTGCGCTGGCCCATGAGCTGATCAAAAAGCTGAACAACGAGCTGTATACCGATGTGACAGGCATCAGCCGGCAGGTGCAGGAGATTTTTTTGGCGCATCGTTGGCCGGGCAACATGCGGGAAATGAACAATGTGCTGGAGAGGGCCGTACAGTTGGCGGAACAGGGGGAGCTGGAGGTGGAGCATCTGCCGCCTTATTTGCTGGACAGACAGGTGACTGTTGACAGTGAAAATGCTTCGTTTGACCTCGAGGCGGAGGTGGCCAAGACGGAAAGACGCGTGCTCGAAGCTGCACTGGCTCACTGCGGCGGAAACAAAGTCCAGGCAGCCCAACTGCTAGGCATACATAGGGCAAGCTTGTACCGGAAGCTGGAAAAGCACCGGATACCCAACGAATGATCGTCGCAAAAACGCAACATGTCGCAAAGTTGAATCAAGAATGTGTCGCAAAAATGAAACATTCAGATTCAAGAAAGCGATCAATTCTGCTCCTTTCCACTTGGCACAAAGGTTGCAAATATTCTGAATTGCAAACGGTTACAAGTGTGGAAGGAGGACCTATGCAAACAAATCTGAAACTCGACAAAGTCGCTTTGATTACAGGGGGGGCAAGCGGGATCGGGCTGTCGATCGCAGAAAAAATGTATGCCGCGGGGTGTCAGATCGCCATCGCTGACATCGACGAAAAGAAGGCGCGGTCTGCTGTTGACTCCATGGAAGCGAGGGACAGCCAAAAGAAAATCGCCATTCAGGCGGATTTGTCCAACTTCGCTTCGATCCGCGAGATGGTTGCTGTTTGCCAAAAAGAGCTTGGCGCTGTCGACATCCTCGTGAACAATGCCGGCTTCCAGCATGTTTCTCCGATTGAGACGTATGATCCTGCGACGTTTCAAAAAATGATTGAGGTCATGCTGGTAGGACCATTCGTGGCGACACAAGCCGTTTTTGCCCAGATGAAACAGCGGGGCTGGGGCAGAATCATCAACATTTCCTCGATCAATGGCAAAATCGGTGCTCCGTTTAAAGCCGGTTATTGTTCTGCAAAACACGGGATTATCGGACTGACGAGAGTGACGGCGATGGAAGCGGCAGACTCAGGTGTGACCTGTAACGCCATTTGCCCCGGGTATGTGGATACGCCGCTCGTCCGCAATCAATTGGCTGATCTTGCAAAAAGCTACCAGGTACCAGAAGAAGAAGTGCTCGAAGAGGTGATTCTCAGAAACGTGCCCCAGCACCGCTTGCTGGAGGCGGGGGAAATTGGCGAATTTGCGGTATTTCTCGCATCTGACCAAGCTGCGGCAATCACCGGTCAGGCCATCAATATCTCGGGCGGATATGTCATGCACTAATAATTTTGGGTAAGAGGGGGACTGGCAGCAGTGAAAAAGGCAAGATGGTGGTTTACGTTGGCGATGGTACTTGCCGTGGGGGCAGCGGGATGCGGACCGAAGCTGGACCAATCTTCAGGCGGTCAATCCGGCGGGCAGACGCAGGCGGGAGCAGCACCCGGCAGCCAGAGCTCCGGGGGAGAGTTCAACGTCGGATTGGCGATTTCGCTCAGCGGCGGAACGGCCAAGTTCGGGGAAGCGGTCAAGCGGGCTGCCCAAATGGCGGTCGACGAGTTTAACGAAGCGGGCGGAGCTGATGGCAAGAAAGCGAAGCTGATCGTGTACGATGACGAGGCCAAACCCGAGAAATCGGTTGAGATCGTTCAGAGATTGATACAGCAGGACAAAGTGGTCGGCTTTGTCGGGCCTGCCAACTCCGGAAATGCAAAAGCCCACATCAAGTTTGCTCAGGAAGCCGGGGTGCCGGAGATCATCCCGGTCGCGACGGGAACGACCATTACCCAGACCTATGAAAAGGAGGACAAGAACTACATCTTTCGGGTAGCGCCCTATGACAAGGGGCAGGTAGAAACCATCCTGAAGTGGGTCGTGGAAGAGAAAAAATTGACCAAGATCGGTCTGCTGCATGATACGACCGGTTACGGGCAGGGCGGCAAGACGGACGTGGAAGGCGTGCTGAAAGAAAAATACAACATGACTTTGACCGCAACCGAGTCGTTCCAGGTAAACGATACGAACATGGAGGCGCAGTTGAGCAAAATGCGCGATGCACAGGTTGAAGTCGTGATCTTTTACGGTCTTGCCCCGGAGGCGGCTCAATATTTGAAATCCCGGCAAAAGCTGAACTACTATCCGCTGACGGTCGCGTCCTGGGCGATGGGGGACCCGACAGTGAAAGAGCTGGTGGGAGATCTGGTCAACAAGGACGTTTACATGGTTCAGTCCTTTACGATCGATCAAAGCGCTGAATCAAAAGCATTTCACGACAAGGTGGTAGCCAAATACGGCGAAGACATCTTCCCGATCGCATCGGCTCAAGGGTACGATTGCATGCAGCTGATCCTGCAGGCCGTCAAGAAAGCGGGAACAGACCCGAAGGCGATACGGGACGCTATCGAAAATATGACCGGCTTTACCGGCATCACGGCGATTGGGGAACAGCCGTTTACAAAAGAGAATCACGAAGCGTTGACCAGCTCCAATATGTTTTTGGCGACCTATAGGGACGGCGTAATCGTCAAGCCTTAGCGCTTCGAAGTTCTCTTGACGACTTCGTGGCACGGAAGATCTGGAGAGGAGGTAGTGTTATTGCTGCAAGCCATCGTGAGCGGATTGATTCTGGGGAGCATTTACGCGATTATTGCCCAAGGCTATTACATTACGTTTGTGACCAACCGGACGATGAACTTCGGCCAGGGAGACTTTCTGATGCTGGGCGCTTTGGTGGGATTGACAACATTGGGTACGGTGACTTCTGCAGGAATGAACCTGTTTGTATCAGTTCTCGTCACGATGGTGGTCGTGGCAGCGGCTATGGCCATGCTTGGCTGGGGGCTGGAGAGGGGAGCGATTCGGCCCCTCGGCCACGTTTTGTCCGTGGGCTGGATTCTCAGTACGGTTGCCGTTTCCTTGATGATTCGCAATATTGCGATGCTGATCTGGGGGAGAAATGTGATCCCGTTTCCGTCCCCTTTTGGAAATGAGGTCTACCGATTTGGTTCCGTGGGCATCACCAAGCACGAGATCTTTGTCGCGATCTGTGCCATCGTCATCATGGCCTGCCTGTTTTTCTTCCTGAACCGATCGCTGCTCGGAAAGGCTCTCGCTGCTGTCGCTTTCAACCCGGATGCTGCGTCGCTGATGGGCATTAACCCAAGGCGGATGGCGGTACTCGCCTTTGCTCTCTCGTCAGCGTTGGCCGGCGTCGGCGGCATCCTGGTCGGACCGATCACCAATACCGCGTTTTTCATGGGAGCAACACTCGGTTTAAAGGCTTTTGCTGCTGCCATTATCGGGGGATTGACCAATCCGCTCGGAATTTTGATCGGCGGACTGCTGCTCGGGGTCATCGAGCAGGTATTCTCTCTCTACAGTTCTGCCTACAAGGATGCCAGCGCGTTTTTGCTGATCCTGATCGTCCTTATTTTTATGCCCCAAGGATTGCTCGGAAAGAAAGTAAAGGAGAAGTTTTGATATGAAAAAGTGGCTCCTTTATCTCTTGATAGCGCTTGCCTTGTACTTCTTTCCCTGGCTGTTTCCCAGCTCGTATTACGTGCATATGGCCCAAGGCTTCCTCTACACCTATATTGTCGTAGCCGGACTCAATCTGCTTGTCGGCTTGTCTGGCCAGCTTTCATTGGGGCATGCCGGATTTTATGCCATCGGTGCCTATGTCACCGGCCTTTGCACTGTAGCCGGGGTGCCGTTTCTTCTCAGCTTGCTGCTAGGGGTCCTGATTTGTGCCGGAGCGGGCGGACTCGTGGCAATGCTGTCGCTCCGGGCCAAAGGGCCGTATCTTGCAATGGTGACGATCGCCTTTGGTTTGCTCGTGGAGATTGTAGCCAATCGCTGGGTAGAAGTGACGGGTGGACCGGCAGGCTTGTATTTGCCGGAAGCAAAGCTGTTTGGACTTGGTCTTGGAACGGTGTCTTACTACTGGTTCATTGCTGTCATAGCGCTTGTCGTCACCGTTTTGATCGACAATCTCTTTACCTCTCGATATGGCAGAACATTCCGGGCGATGGGGAACAGTGAAGTAGCTGCGGCCACAGCAGGCGTACACGTCCGCAACTGGAAGGTGCTGGCGTTTGCAATCAGCGCCTGCACGGCCGGTCTCGGAGGAGCGCTGTTTGCGTTTCAAAATGCGTATTTCAACAGCGATACCTTCACCTTCGACAAATCGATTCTGTTTCTTGTCGGCGTCATTGTCGGCGGTGCCGGTACGAGACTGGGACCGCTGGTCGGGACGATTGTCATTTTCCTCCTGCCGCAATGGGTGCAAAGCTTGTACAATTACCACCTGCTGATATTCGGCGGAATTCTGCTGCTTAGTCTGATCGCCCTGCCTGAGGGGATCGTCGGGGGGATCCAGCGCATCTTCAAACAAAGGAACCAATATTCCGGCACACCTTCGCTACCTGCTCCTGATTCGGATGGGCCGAGCCAGATGGGCAGCCGGGACGGAGCCGATTTAAACGTACAGGCAGCGGTCATGGAGTTTGACGGATTTCGGGCGGTGGATGCCATCGATCTGCAGATAAAAGGCTCGGAGGTAAGAGGGCTGATCGGGCCGAACGGGTCGGGCAAAAGTACGACTGTCAACATGCTCTCCGGCGTCTATGTC
>k87-701871_pt1 | contig 21733 bp, 19 predicted proteins | sample MGYA00084031_6733416 | MGnify analysis MGYA00084031
GACGCTCGCGGCCGCGGCCGCGGAGGAAGCGAGCATCGACTACGCGGGGACCATCTCGATCAGTGAGTACGCGCTCCCCGCGGCGACGGTGCGCGTCGGGCCGGCGGTCCGCTTCGCGAACTTGCCGCCGCTGGACACGGGCTCGCCGATTCGCGGCGTGCTGCGTCCCGGAATCGAGCTTCTCCACTTCCCGCCGGATGACGTCCGTCGCGTCGACGTGGTCCTCGACGAGCAGCCGGTATACTCGGAAACGGCGGCTCCGGAGCCGGAATCGTTCGCCATCGATACCACGTCGCTGGAGGACGGTCCCCATCACTTGCGGGTGATCGTCACCGGCGAGCGGGCCGGAACGGTGGAGCGGTCCGTCTACTTTGTCACGCAGAATTTCGAGTACCTGATCGACCCCTTCGAAGGTCCGAAAGAGGTGGCGTGGCTGGGGACGGTTTACAAGCCTGTGAGCATCGATCAATCGGCGGGTTGGCAGTACCATACGGACCGGCCCGAAGACTTCTTCCGTGATGCGACCCGCAAAGCGCGGGTGGGCGACACGACCGAGTTCATCGTCTGGGCCACGCCGCGCCTGTACGACTTCACCTTCGATCTGTATACCCGGTCTCAAGATCTCGGAGAGGGGATCCGCGTCGAGGGCTCGCCGGACCAGCAAAGTTGGCGGACCCTGGGATACGAAGTAGTGCACGTTGACACGTCTGCCGCGGGATGGCACAAAGTTCAGGTGCGCGGCACCGTCGACGCCGCCGCTGAGATCGCATTTGTGCGGCTCACCGTCGAGGAGTCCGTCGCGGCTTCGGAGCTTCAGCTGGGACAGGCCGCTTTTCGCCTGCTGCGGCGGTAAAGGAGCAGGGGCGCTGCCGGCTCGAAAAGGGGGATGGTACCGTGCAATCCGTGCGTTGGGCGCCGAAGCCGACGCCGCTGGCCGCGGTCGTGCTTGTCGCCCTGGGATGGTTGGCGGCTTTTGCCGCTCCGGCGGCGGCGATCACCCTCTCTCCCGACGAGCGCAGCCGGCTCCCGGGAGCGCTTGAGCCTCGGACCGGTGACGGATGGAGCGTGCTGACGCTCCGAGCTCCGGTCACGGCCGGCGCGTTCACCGTGATTTCCGAGGTGATGCTCGACGAGGCCTGGACCCGTGAGAGCACCCGGGCGATTGGGCTGGCTGCTTTGGTTGACGGGGACTCCGGCCCGAACCTGGGCCTGGGATTGATCTGGACGGAAGCGCCCACGGGATGGTTTCCGGTGTGGAAGCTCCAGCTGTGGGAAGGGGGCGCGCTCAACAGTGCGGGCGGGTCGGCGGGAGGCGACGCATCGCACCCGGATCCGCGCCGAACGGATCTGGCCACCGTCACGCCGCAGCGAGGACACACGTACCGAGCGGTGTTGAGTTTTGATTCCCTAAGCGGCGTCGGGTCCGTCCTGGTCATAGACGTGACGGAAGGCCGGGTGGTTTTCTCGGGCGATTTTACCGCCTCCGTCGACCCCGGGGGCCTGCACCCGTCCGCCGGAGCAGCCGGCCCTCAGCCTGGTTCGGTGAAGCCAGCGAGCGTTGAGCTTTACTCGGTCTACCTTCCGGTGGCAAGCCGCCTTGAGTTGTACTCGGCGCACCATCCTCGGATTACCGTACGGGCGCTGGCTCGAGACGAAGAACCTCGCGCGCGCCTGATCACCTCAACGGCGCGGCTGACCGGTGAGTATTGGGTGCAAGTTGACCACCACGACACCGGAGGCAGCCGGCGGCTGGGACCCATCGCCGCAAGCGGTCCGGAGACGGCGCTGCCGCTGCCGCTGGCGGAGCTTCCCGGCCGCTCGACGATCCGGTGGGAGTATGTCATCGCCGGCCACCCCTGGCTGAGCGACGCGCTCGACGTTTCGATTGGCTGGCTCGGCGCAACGTTTCACGCCTTCGAGGTTTCGGCAGGCGAGCGCGCGGTGCGGAGCCGGTTGAGCCTTGCGAGCGACGGCGAACTGGCCAGCGTTCCGCTGACGGTCAAGGCCCAGCTGCGGGCGGTGTTTCGCAGCCGCGAGACGGGCATGCTCGCGATCAGCGATTACGATCCCGTCACCGTCTTCACCGGCCGGGTTGACCTCGGGCGGGAGGGGACGGAGGTTCACCTGATCACGCCGGTTCCTCCCCTTCCTCAGCCCGGCCTTTGGCGGGTCACCTACAGCGTCGAAGCCGGTTCGACCATCGACGTCCGGGTCTTGCAGCGGGAGCACGTGTTCATGCTTCCCGCGGCCGAAGGCGTGGAAGCGGTCTCGGCGCCGGAGGTCGCAGCTTCGGCGAAGGCGATAAGCCTCGAAGAGGAGGCGCGCCTGCGGCGCGAGGCGGCGCTTCGGCCCCGCCGGATCTTGTTTAACAACGACGGCGACGACGTGCGCGTTTTGACGAGCGAGCGGACGGTGGCTGCCTTTTTGCAGCGGCGCACGACACCGCTGATCGGATCCCAAGTGGACACCATTATCTACGATACGACCGCCGGCACGTTTGGGAGCTTCTCCCGCTGGACCGAGGTGGGGGAGATCTTCCTTACCAAGGAAGGCATATTTGGGAATAACCTGACCGCAGACCTGCTCCTTCAAGGAATCGACCCGTTGCAGGCTGTCATCGACTTTGCCAGAGAACACGGGTTCGAGATCTTCTGGGCCATGCGGATGAACGATACGCACGATGCCGGCGTCGCGGAAATGCTGTCGGAGCTAAAGCGCAATCACCCGGAGCTTCTGTTTGGCTCGCCCACGAACCGCCCTCCGTACGGGGCCTGGAGCGGAGTCGACTACGGCGAACCGAAAGTGAGGGAGCTCGCGTATCGCTTCGTGGAGGAGGTGGCCCAGCATTACGACGTCGACGGCATTTTCCTGGACTTCTTCCGGCATCCCGTCCTATTTAAGCGCGTAGCGTGGGGCGAGCTTGCCGGACCGGCCGAGCTCGACGCGCTGACGGAGCTGATGCGGCGGATACGGGGCCGGCTGCGGGAGATCGGTGCCGCTCGCGGCAAGCCGATCCTTTTGGCGGTGCGGGTTCCCGACACGACGGCCTACGCCCGCGCGATCGGAATCGACCTTGAGCGGTGGCTGGCCGAAGGTCTCATCGATTGGCTGGTACCCGGCGGATACTTCCGGTTGAGTCGCTGGGAAGAGAGCGTCGCGCTGGGCCGCCGCTACGGGGTTCCCGTCTATCCCAGCCTGGACGAGTCGCGCGTCGCTTTGTCAATCACCCCCGACGCGCCGCGACAGTCTTTGGAGAGTTACCGCGCCCGAGCGATGAACGTGTGGCAGGCCGGTGCCGCCGGCGTGCACCTGTTCAATATGTTTACGGCGAGCCACCCGATGCTGCGGGAGATCGGCAGTCCCCAGACGCTGTTGGGAAAAGACAAGGTGTACTTTATCAGCGTGCGGGGCGACTCGGGCAGTGCGAACCCGAACCGGTACGTCCCGAGCGCGGAAAACTTCTTTCAGACGCCGGTGGTGACGCCCGATTCGCCCCTGGCGCTGTGGCCGGATTCACCGCTTACGCTCTTCATCGATGTGGGGGAAGACCTCCACGGCGCGGTGGCCGCCGGCTTCCACCCCACGCTGACGCTGCGCCTGGTGATCGCCGGCGTCCGAGAGCCGGAGGCGCTGGCGGCGGAGCTGAACGGCAGGCGGCTCGAGAACGCCCGGATCTTTCCCACCTACGTTGAATACGACGTCGACCCCTCTTGGGTGCGGCGCGGGACCAACCGGATCGAACTCGCGATGACAGACCGGGCGGGCACCTTCACGCGCGCGACCTGGGCCCCTCCCGCGGGGAACCAGAATGCGCTGCGGATTACGGAGCTGACCGTGAGCGCCCTGGAGCCGAGGGCATTGCGCCTGCAGCTTAAGGCAAAGGCCGCCGGCGAAGCGCGGGTGGGCAGCGTCATTGTGCGGGCGCACGGCGAGCCGGGGAATGTACCGGTTCCCCCCGGGTTCGAGGTCGAGTACGGGGGTTACTTGCATCCGCGCGGGTGGACGGCGCCCGGATTCCGCGTCAACGGGCCGTTCGATGAAGACGAGGACGAAGACGGGTTTACCATCACGCTTCCGATGGAAGGGGGCGAGCCGGGCGAGTACGCGCTGGCCCTTTACGTGACGAACCGCCCGGCGCCCGGAACCTATTACGACGACCGGAGGTTGATTCACTTCCGCATCGACGGCGAGGGTAGGGTCCTGCTGCCTTTCGAACTTCACGACGTGCAGCTTTTCGTGCGGTACACCCGCTGACTCTCCCGGGCGGAGAATCAGCTGACAGGGCGCACCTGTTTCAGTTTTTTGCGCTGCTCAATCTCGATGGGCAGGAGCTCGGCCGTCTTGGGAGCCAGAGCCTTGGCAACGTTCTTCAGATCTCTGACGAGCCGCCGCAAGCCGTCGGGTTCGAGGGAGGCCGCGTGATCGGTCCCCTTCCATGTCCGGTCGAGCGTGAAGTGGCGCTCAATCCACTGCGCGCCGAGGGTCATGGCTGCGATGTCGGCCGCGATGCCCAGGTGGTGGCCGGAGTAGCCGATCCCCTTCACCAGGTGCCCGTAGGCCCGATTGAGGCGTTCGACTTCCAGGAGGGAGAGCTCTTCGAAGGGGACCGGATACCCGGAAACGCAGGCGTACAGGACGGTGTCGGCCAGACGGCCCCGCCTTTGGAGAAAGTCGAGGATCTCTTCCTCCTCCCGCCGCGTCGTCATGCCGAGCGAAACGTGCAGCTCGCCGCCGAACTCGTCGCACAGATATCCCAGCATTTGAAAGTGAGTGTTGCAAGCCGACGGCACCTTGATCATGACCGGTTCGAGCCCGACGACCTCGCGAGCGCTGGTCATGTCCCAGACGCTGGTGCTGTAGACGACGCCGCACTCTTCGCACAGCTCTTTGAGGCGGCGGTGCTCATCGATGCCGAACTCGAGCGCCTCGCGGTGCTCCCCGTAAGTGGCGCCGTAGGAGTTGGCCGGCACAGGGTGCGGGGCGTTGTACTGTTCGGGCGTCAAGCACTCCCGCGGGTTGCGCTTTTGAAACTTCACGGCGTCGACGCCGCAAACGTGTGCGGCCACTCGCACCATCTCTCGGGCCGTCTCCGGCTCCCCGCGGTGGTTGCACCCGATCTCGGCAATGACAAACGGTGCTTTCACTTAGGCTCCCTCCTGATCCCCAAAGAGTAAATCGACCAGCTCCCGAATGCAGCCCCGCCCTCCGGGACTTTGCAGGATGATCGTCGCCGCGCTTTTGGCCGCGGCGTGCGCGTCTTGGGGGGCAACGCCGCAGCCTACGTACCGCATGCACTCCACGTCCGCCAGGTCGTTGCCCACGTAAACCGTGAAGCGGGGATCGGCGCCGCGCCGGTCGAGCCACTCCTCGAGGTAGGGCCTCTTGGCGCCGGCGGCGACCATGCACTCAACCCCCAGCTTCTCACAGCGGCGCTGGACCACCGGGTTATTCTCGTGGGTGAGGACGAGGAGGCGAATGCCTGCGTCCTTCAGCCGGCCGATGGCCCAGCCGTCGCCCCGGTGAAAGGCGACCGACTCCTTTCCCTCTTGGTCGACGTAGACGCGGTTGTCGGTCAGCACGCCGTCGCAGTCCATCACGACCGCATCGAGCCGGTGGGGTAGGCGAAACCGCTGCTCCAGGGCAAGGCGGCGGCGCATCAAGGTTTCGGCCAGGAGAAAGTCGATCTCGTCGTCGATCTCGATGCTCCGCTCCGGCGCAACGGGATAGATGGCCGTCACGCCGTAGAAGCGGTGTCCGTGGGCGATCAGACCCTCGACGGTCATCGCGTAGGCCGCTCCTACCTCGACGTACTGGGCCTCAAGCTCTTGCCTGCGGGGACGGCGGCTTTTGTCGTGACCCACGGGAACGGCGCCGGTCGGGCCGCGGCGCCAGGTGAACCGGTGGGAGGGGGCGGCAGTAAACGCCGTGTCCGCCCGCGTCAAAAGGTCGAGGACGCCGTCGATGTCCGACGGGAGCATCAGGGGCGCCGTGCACTGCAAGAAGGTCAGGGGCCCGCGGGAGACGCCCAGCTCTTGAACGGCGTGAAGCAGGGCCGCTTCGGAAGGGGCCGTGTCTCCGCTGATTTCCGGCGGCCGGTGGACCACTTCCGCCCCGTGAGCCCGGCTTACCTCGGCGATCTCCGGATCGTCCGTCGAAACGACGACGCGGCCGACACGCCGGGCCCGCAGCGCCGCTTCGATCGTCCAGACGATCAGGGGCTTGCCGCAAAAGGGACGAACGTTCTTGCGCGGCAGCCCTTTCGACCCGCCGCGGGCGGGAATGACGGCGAGCGCGTTCAAGGGAAAGGAACCTCCTCGGCTGCTTGAGCCTCTGTTCTGAAGTCCATACTAGTCGGCAACGCCGCGGGAGGAACAGGAATGGAGGACGATTTTTGCCAGGTAGGTGCGAACTGAGGAGGAGTTGTCATATCGTGATCGAGACGCGACCTCCAGCGGAGGCGCACCTTGGCAGCGAGAGGGATCCGACGTGACAAGCGGACCAGAGCTGGGCGTACTGCTTCCCCAGTCGGCGCTCAGTCGGATTGTTCGGGGGCGCTCGACATGGGAACAGGCGGAATATTATGTGACCGCGGCCAGGCAATTGGGGACGGACGTCGTCATCTTTTCGCTTTCAGGTTACGACGCGGCCAGCGACAAGATTCGGGGGTACGTTTATCGGGGCCGGCGGTGGGCGCCGTGGCGGGGCGACGGACCGATCGTGGTGCACAACCGGTGCGTTCCCCTGACCCTGGGCGCCGCGTACCTGGTTCGGTGGCTCGAGCGTCGCCTGCCCCGAGTCGTATTCAATCCTGTGCCCCCGTACGACAGCTGGGAGCTGTGGCGGCCGCTCATCAAGGGCGACGAGACAGGGCCTCACACACCGCCCATGTGGCCCGTTACGATCGAGCGCTGCGGTGAGCTTCCGGCGTTCGTGCGCGAGCACGGGGCCGTCGCCCTGCGTGCCCGGACGCCAGAGGGGAGTATGTTCGGACTTTACATCGAGGAATCTTCGGGAAAGTCGCGGCGGCTGCGGGCGAGGAGTCCCAAGCGACCCACGGCGTCGCCCCAGCCCACCAGCGACGCGGCGTTGGTCCGCCTGGTGGAGCGGAAGCTTCGGTGGCGGCCCTACTTCGTTCAAGCGGTCGTTCCCTCGCTCACGTACCGGCGGAGGCGCTTCGCGATCCGCGTGCCGGTGCAGCGCGACGGAGCGGGACTTTGGCAAGCGCTGGGTGCGGCTGTCGTCCCCCGGCACATAGGTATTCCCGGCGTAAGCCGGCGCGCCGCCGCGCCGGCCGAAGCCGTCCTGAAGGAGCTCTTCGGCCTGGATGGAGCCCGCGAGCTTCAGGCGCGGCTGCAGCGCCTGGCTTTAGCGGTCGCCGCGCGCCTTTCGGCGGAGTACGAACAGCTGGCGGACCTTACCGTGGACATTGTCGTCGATCCCCGCGGGGATCTGTGGCTGGAGGACCTGAACCTGCGAGACGACCGGCTGGCGTGGAAGCGTTCGGGACAGCATCACGTCCACGCAGCGCTTTACCATAATCCCATGGCTTACGGGCACCGCCTCGTGGTGCACGGTGTGCGCTAAAGGGGGGCGGCACACGTGACGCGGCAAGTTGCCATTGTCGGAGGAGCCAGCTCTCGCACGCAAGCGCCTTACGATGACGAAACGTGGGAGATCTGGGCTTTCTCCAGCTTAAAGCTGCATACGCCCAGGATTACCCGTTGGTTTGAGATGCACGCGCTCGGTGACTTGAAAAGCCAGCTGCGGAAGGAGACGGCTCGCCGCCGGTCGTTCGAGAATTACTGGGAGTGGATGAAGCGCCTCGACTGCCCGGTCTACATGCAGCGAGTCCATCCGGAGATCAAGCGCAGCGTCGAGTACCCGCTGCAAGCGGCCCTCGACGCCTTTGGCCGCTGCTTCACCAGTACAGCCTCGTACTTAATCGCCCTGGCCATTCTCGAAGAGTTTGATCGGATCGGCGTGTGGGGCATCCACCTGACGGCTCGCAGCGTGTACGCGCGGCAGCGGCCCGGAGTGGAGTACCTGCTGGGTGTGGCGCGGCAAAGGGGGATCGACGTCTACATTCCTCCCGCTTCGCCCCTCCGCATTCCAAAGCGACCTGTCCTGCCGTATACAGAAATCTTGTACGGCTACGACTGGAAGTCGCCCAAAGCGTGGTGGCGCTGGTCGATCCGCAAAAGGCGCAGGGCCCGATCTCGACGCCGACGTTGACAGACGCGGCGGCCCGCCGGGGCCCAAAATGTCAGCGAATAGGCTGGGAACCTTTGGGGGAGAGGTGAAAAAGTCAGTGAGCGCAACCGCGTCCTCAACGCAGATCGTGCCGGTCGGAGAACTTCGCCAGTCCTGCGCGGCAGGTCATCCGCGCAAAGTGGCAATCGTGGGCGGGGGGCCGTCGCGGCGCAAGGCGCCGTACGCCGATCCGTCCTGGGAAATTTGGGGCTTTTCCAGCCGGGCCTGGCGCTACCCGCGGGTCACCCGCTGGTTTGAAATCCACGCCCTGACCGACCTGCGCCAGCAGCTGGCCGGAAGGCGCCCCGGCCGGCGCACCTTCGCGGGCTACATGCGGTTCATGGCCAGCCTGAACTGCCCGATCTATATGCAGGAGCCGCATCCGGCGCTGCCGCAAAGCGTTCCCTTCCCCTTCGAGCAGATCCTGGAGACCTTTGGACCCTGCTTTACCAGCACGGTCTCATACCTAGTCGCCTTGGCGATCGTCGAGGAGGTGGACGTGATCGGGCTGTGGGGGATCGACGTGCGGCGCAAAGAGTACATGCGCCAGAAGCCAGCCCTGCAGTATCTCCTGGCGCTGGCGCGTCAAAGGGGCATTGAACTGAAGATCGCCCGTGAGTCCGCGCTGCGGGTCGTGGACCGGCCCGTCTACGTGACGACGAGGGTGCTTTACGCGTACGATTGGCGTTCGCCGGGCGCCTGGTGGCGCGCCCGGGTGCGGCGGCGGGCGCGCCGCAGGCAGCTCGGTCAATCTTGAGGCCGCCAGTCTTTGCCTGCGGCGATGATCCTGCTCAGATACGCGCAGAACATGACCGGGTTCCGGTATAAAGACCGGAACTCGTCGTCGAGACCGGCTTCGTGGAAGGTGTAACGCTGATCGCGGGTGTTCACCTCGATCAGCCAAGGTTTTCCCCGCTGATCGACGCCGATATCAAGGCCCATATCGGCGGCAAAGGGGTGGTGGCGGGCGACCGTCCGGGCAACGGCGACGGCGAGGCTGCGGACCCGCTCGATCACGTCGGCGGCCTCGGACCCGGGAAAGGCCGCTTTAATAGCGGTCTCCCCGGGGATGGCCCGCCCTCCTTGCGCCATGTTGGTTAAGAACGCGTGCCGCCGCGCCACCTTGGCGACGATCCCCGGCACGATCCATTGGCCGCTTTCATCGCGCTGAACGGGGACCCGCAGATCGAAAGGTTTTCCTTCGTACTGCGCGAGGGACAAGTACTGCTGCAGCAGGTACCGCCGGGCGCCCATCCGCTTTTGGAGCCAGCGGCGCAGCCGGCTGCGCAGAATCACCCGCGGGTTTCCGGCCGCTGTCACCTGCACCCGGCGGGCGTCTACAGGAATGGCGCGGATGATCCCCTGGCCGACGGAGCCGACTCGCGGTTTGAGGATGGCGCTTTGACCGGAGGCGAGCATGGCTTTGAGACGCTCCCAGCGGTACCCTTGCGTAAAGGGAATGTGGTCGCTCACCGCCGGAGCGCTGGCCAAAGCGGCGTTCATTGCCCGCTTGTCCTGGATTTTGATGGGGTTTACAAAAACGACGCCCCGGCGGCGAAGCCGGTACAGTTTGCGCAGCGGCGCGCTGGAACGATAGAGGACGCGCTTGTGAATGACGGGGGGAATCGCGGTGCGCACGCGCTTCCAGCCCTTTGCGGTAGGGACGTAGCCGACCAGCTGCCGGCGGGCCACGTTGATGCCGGAGGCGGAAAAGACGACCAGTTCGCCTCCCAGCTCGTCGAGCGCAATGGCACGGTAGATGGATAACCGTTCGATCGTAGGCCGTCCCCGCAAAGCTCGTTGAAGGACACGCTGGTCGAGCAGGATGCCGATTCTGGGGGACATGCGCCACACTCCTTTGGCAAGGCTACCAAAAGAGTGTATGACGGCTCAGCGCAAAAAGAGATACACTGTGATAAGAGTCACTTCGATTGGAAAAGAGCGACCTTAAAATGGGAACCAAGGATGGCGGCGGCGGAGAAAAAATCACCCCCCCGACCCCCGGACGAACCTGCCGCACACCATCCTCGCCCGAAAGCTGACCATCAAGGGACCGAAAGGTCGCCCGCAGCCCCTGCGGGCGACCTTTCGGTTGTCAAGAGCTTCCCAAAGGGGCGCCTAGGGCAGGCGGCTGTACAGGTCCCATATCACCCGGAGCGATTTCATTGCTTCGCGTCCGTGAGTCATGGGCTCTTTGTCCTCGATGATGCAGTCCAGGAAGTGCTCGATCTCGTCGATGACGCCGAAGCCGGGCGTGCGCTGGACGCCCTCGGGGTCTTCGTACAACGCGCGCCGGCCTTCGGCGTCGTACACAATCAGTTTGGAACCGGTCACCGCCAACATGGCTTTCGTCGTGTGGACCTGAAGGCGGGCCGGTTGATCTTTGTAGGGAAAGCCCCACGTGACGCTCAGGTTGCCCAGGGCGCCGCTGGGGAACTCAAAGACGCATTGCGCCGTCCCTTCGCCCTCCATCCACTCGGTGCCGACGCGGGTTGTGACACAGTAGGAGCGGATGGGCATCCCCAAAAGCCAAATCATGATGTCGACGTCGTGACACCCGTGGCTGAACAATACGCCTCCGCCCAACTGATCCTTCCGGGAGAACCACGTGCCCGGCATCTCGGGCAGTTTGCCGTGTACGAACCCGTTCGCGCAGATGACGCGACCGTACTCGCCCCCGTCGAGCACTTCCTTGAGCTTGCGGTACGGGCCGCGGTAGCGGAGCGGGAAGGCTACCATCAACTTGACGTTCTTCCGCTCTGCCGCTTCGATCATCGCCAGGCACTCTTCCTCGGTGTTGGCCATGGGCTTCTCCACGAGGACGTGCTTTCCCGCTTCCATCGCTTTGAGCGACACCGGCGCGTGGAGGTGGTGCGGCAGGCAGACGCTCACCGCGTCCACGTCGTCGAGGATCTCCTCGTAGCGGGTCGTGTAGCGGCAGCCCACCTCTTCCGCGACCTTAGCGGCTCGCTCTTCGTTCACGTCGACGACCCAGCGAATCTCCGCGCGGCTCGCCTCTTTAAAGGCGTGGGCGTGCGCGCGCCCCATCCCCAGACCGATCACGGCCGTGCGAATCTTGGTGTTCGGCATCTTTCGGCGGCTCCTCTCAGTCCTGGAACTCTCCAATCTCAAATGTTGAAACACGACATTCCCGGTGGGTTATGCTTCGCTAGGCTTGGGGAGGTTTCCTAGCCGATTGACCGCCGGCGCACGAAATTTTCCTGGGCTCCGTATGTTTCGCGTGACGAAACATAGGGCGAAGTTCCCACCGGTCCGATCTTGCGAACACATGTTCGTTCATGCTATCCTAGGCGCAAGAAAGCGGGATACGAACATGAGTTCGGTTGCCGTTGGTTATCATTCCGGCGTGTTGATGGGGAGCGCGTTGGGAGGGAGGCTCGTTGTGGCCCGGGACAAGGTGCTTGTTCGTGAGGTTGAGTGCAAGTCGTTGCTCAATAAGGTGCAAAGCGCCAACATGCCGTTTCGCTGGTCCATCAATCCGTATAGGGGTTGCGTCCATGCCTGCCGCTACTGCTATGCCAGGCGATACCACGAGTACTTAGGGCTGGGAGCGGGTGAAGACTTCGAGCGCCAAATCCTGGTGAAGGTGAACGCGGCCGAGGTTCTGAGGCGTGAGCTTTCCCGGCCCAGCTGGAGGCGGGAGTGGGTGGCGCTGGGCACGGCTGTCGACCCTTACCAACCCGTGGAGGGCCGCTACAAGTTGACGCGGTCGATTCTGGCCGTGTTGCTGGCGCATCGCACGCCCTGCCTGCTGGTCACCAAGAACACCATGGTGCGCCGCGACCGTGACCTCCTCCGGCAGATGGCCGCCGAGTGTGGATGCCGCGTCTACTTCAGCGTCGTGACCATGGACGCAAACCTTGCGCGGCGGCTAGAGCCGGACACGCCGCCGCCGGTTCAGCGGCTCGCCGCCATGGAGGCGCTCGCCCGGGAAGGCGTTGACGTGGGAGTGTTCGTGGCTCCGGTCCTTCCGGGGCTGACGGACTCCGCCCGCAACCTCCATGAAGTGGCGCGCCAGGCGGCGGCTCACGGGGCCCGCTACCTGAGCGGAGCGGCGTTGCGGCTCCAAGGAAGCGTGCGCGAGGTCTTCCTCAATTTCCTTCAAGTGGAACGCCCCGAGCTGATCCCCTTGTACGAATGGCTCTATCCCGGAGCCTACGCTCGCTCGGGATACCGCGCAGGGATCGCAAGGCGCTTGGCCCAACTGGCCGAGGGATATGGAATGAGCTGCGGGGATCGCCCGGCCGCAAAGCCAATGGCCGACCGCCGTAAGGTGATGAGCCGGCTTCCCACGACGGACGCGCCCAAGGCGGTCGCCCAGCTCAGCCTTTTTTGACACATTTTGACGGCGCGACGGCAGGCGGCGCGCGCGACTCCGCCGCGGTGAACGGGGGGTACCATAAGCTACGGAAGCCTCCGCTTCGCTGTCAAGGCCTATCTGCGGGCCGGAACGATGCGGGGAGGCTTACTAAGTGCCGAAGGCTCATGCGGGAAGGAGGAGGCTCCTTGAGCAACATCGTGAGGTGGAGTCCTTACGAGGAGCTGCAGCGGATGCGGGACGATCTGTTCAGGATCTTCGCTCCCGCTTTCGGCTGGAGCGGGCGGGGGGAGTCGGGCCCCGGGCGCTTCACTCCTTCGGTCGATGTGACGGAGACGGCCACGCACGTCATCGTCAGTGCCGAGGTGCCCGGTGTCGACGCTAAGGACCTCGACGTCGTCCTCACCGAGGACACGCTCACGATTCGCGGGCAGGTTGCGGAGAAAGCCGAGGCGGCCGAGGGGGGGTACCGGCGCATTGAGCGGCGGTACGGCGCCTTCGAGCGCACCATTCCGTTGCCGGCGGCGGTGCAGCACCAACAAGCGAGGGCCGAGTACAAAAACGGCATCCTCGAAGTGACTGCGCCCAAGTTGGGGCCGGACCAGACCAAGGCGACGCGGCTTGTCGTCAACGGAGAGAGCGGCTCGGAGCGTACGTCGCTCCCTCAATAGGCGGCGCGCCTTGAGCTAAATCTGCGGAAGCTGAGAACCAGTGACGAGGAGGCCGTGGGTCATGTCTGAACAGCCCCGTCTTGAGGTGTACTGCACCGTCGACAATTGCCAGTGGTGGGGCGAAGGCAATCTCTGCCATGCGTCGGTGATCCTCATTACCCACGACAGCATCGGGGAACAATACCCGGAGAGCGTCGACAGTGAGGATGTCGATCAGATTGTCGCCGAGAACGGCGAAACTCCGGCCGAGGACTGCACGGACACGTGCTGCAAGACGTTCACGCCTCGGAAGCAGTAGCGGCCGAGCGCCGTCTGGCCAAGGCGTCGCAGGCTCGCGGTAGAAAGGAGGGACGCGGGTGGACGCGCTGAGAGCAACCGCCTTGACACTGGTGATCATCGGCGCCATCAACTGGGGGCTGATCGCTTTGCTCAACTTCGATCTGGTGAACGCCGTCTTCGGCGGCAACAGTCAGTACGCTCCCAGCGTCGCGTCCAGATTGGTCTACATTCTGGTAGCCCTATCTGGGCTGTACGCCTTGACCTTCTACCGCAGCGGCAACGCCGTCCGGGAGGAAGCCGTGCAGGATCGTGGCGAGCAAAGCTGAGTCGGCTCGCGGCAACACGGACGCGAGACGGTGTGCGTCGAAGTAAGGAGGTGACGGGAGGATGCAGGAGATCAGCAACACGTGGGAAGGATGGAAGTCGCAGCTAGCGGCTGCGGTGAAGATCGGCGAAAACCTTAACCTCTCGCCCGACCAGATCGCGCAGCGGGCGCAGCAAATTGGCGACTTCCTCGCTAAGAACGTCGATCCGCGCAATCCCGAGCAGAAGGTCCTGCAAGAGCTTTGGCAGGCCGCCGACGAAGATGAACGGCAGGCGATCGCCGGCGCACTTGTGAAGCTCGTTTCGAACAATCAGACGCATTAGGCGGCTGGCGATCGGCGGTGGGCGCAGGGATCACCCCGTGCCCACCGCACAGAAAGGGAAGACGAGACACCCGGCAAAGACAAGGCGCTCCCCGTGGACGGGAGCGCCTTGTCGCGCCCCGTTGCCTTGTGTATAATCGGATGCGGTGATTAAGGGAAAGTCTGCCTGAGCCGGAGATAATCGGCGCGGGCAGCCCCCCGGCGAGGTGGCCGACGTGAAGGTACTGGTGATTCAAGAAGAGGGCGAGAGCCGGGATCAGCTGGTGGAGTTCCTCAAGGCCGGCGGCGCCGAGGTGATCGTCAGCAGACCCGTGTGGCCCGGTTTTTTCCACGTGGCAAAAGAAGAGCGCCCCGATGTGGCCGTTGTCGACTGCTCGGAGCCCGGCCCCGGCAGGGAGTGCGCCGGTTACCTCGGTGAGACGGGCTTCACTCGAAACATCAAAGTGCTCGCCATCAATGTTCCCCCGGACCGGACAAACCGGCTCAAAACGCGGGCCCCTCAGGCCAGAATCGTAAACCTCGACGACCTCGGCACCGTGCTGCGCGAAATCGACCCCGAGTTCGGTGAGGAGTAGGGCACGCTGATTCCGCGCCGCTCGACGCCGCGGGAACGATTAAGCGTTGTCGAACTGGCCCGAGATGAGGGGATCGCCGTCGTCCAGTTCGTCTGGCTCAGCCGACAGGTAGCCAGGGTCCTCGGTGAGCTCAAATCGGAACCAAGAATGGTAGCAGTTCGAGCACAGGAAAAGATCGTCAGGTCGACCGGTCGCCGCAATCGTATCCAATTCGGTATGGCAACCGGGGCAGGTGAGTCCCCTTACCACGTAAACACCTCTCCTTTCTTGTTTCTTGCTCACGTGAAAGGATGCCGCGATGGAAGGCTTCTCATCCGGCGGCTTGAGCCAACGCGGCAGCGGCCTTTGGGATTGCCTGTCTGATTCGAATTCACACGTTGCCTTCCTGCGCGGAGCGAAAAAGTACCAGAGCGTGCAGGACTTTCCCCCAGTGCGCACGAATCCTTGCCCAAGTCACGGATGGCGCGGACCTCCGGATTTGGGCGGGGTGGGCAGGAGGTGAGACGACGACCGCGGCTCGTCTCCTGATGCGCCGGGGGATGTGCATCACACGCCCTTCGCGGTGGCTGCGACGCGTGCCAGCAAGGGGTGAGGAAACAGCGGAGGCTCACCCTCTTTCTTTGCAGCGATGCGTTGGGTCTAGCGGCCGCGCGCGAGAGGGCGCAAGCACCAAGTTAAGTGTAGTTAGGGGGAAACAGAATGCGGAAAAAGGGAGTAGCGCTCGTTCTCGCGGCCATGATGCTCTGGTCGCTGAGCGCTCCCGCGTGGGCGGCCGAAAATCCCTTCCCGGATCTGCGGCGTGATCACTGGGCGTTCGATTCGGTGGTCAAGCTGGCCGCGGCCGGTTTGATCGAAGGGTATCCCGACGGCACCTTCGGCGGCGAGCGGACGTTTACACGGTACGAAATGGCCATGGTCTTTGCGCGGATCCTGGCCCGTTTCGAAGCGCTGATCGATCAAAAGATCGCCGAAGGGATTGACGCGAAAACTGTCAATCTCGAGCAGAGCATCGCAGCGACTCGGGACGAACTGACTGCCTTGATCACCGAGCGGTACGAGGAGCTGCGGGCCGCGATCGCCCGGGTGGAGCATCCGGAGCGTCCCGTTGCCGAACCGGTGGGCGAAGCGGTGCCGCTGACGCCGGAAGCTCGGGCGGTGCTCGAAGAGCTGGCCGCGGGTGAGCTGCAGGCCCGTTTGGACGAGCTCGCTTCCTTGCGCGACGTCGATGAGCTGGCCCGGCGGGTGGTCGCACTGGAAGGTGCTCTCTCCGATCTAGAGCGCCGTATGCTCCAGCTCGAAGGGTCGACGCCGACCCGCGCGGAAGCTCAGATGATCGCGGAGCGGGTCGTGGCCGATGCGCTGGGCGGTCTGGAGCCCACGGCAACCTTGGCTGCGCAAGGCGATCCTGAAGCTTTGGAGGAATTGATCGAAGCGCGGGCAAACGAGCTGGCTGCACACATCGATCGGATGGCGACCGAATTCCGGGACGAGCTGGCCGCTTTGGGCGTCCGCGTCGACGAATTGGAGCGGCGCATCCTTGCGCGGGAAGCGGAAAGCGCGCGTCAGGCCCAGCTTCTGGCTGAACACGGCGAGCGCCTCGACGCCGCCGAGGCGGACATCGAGGACCTGCGCGCCCGGCTCGGTTCGTTGCAGTTCTCCGGTTCGGCCCAGGTTCGCTTCCGTCACACGTCGGTTGAGGGCGACGAGCCGTTCCTGAAAGATCCCCGTGACATCCACAGCCGGGTAAGGGAGCCGGGGAACGAGTTCGTCAACCGTTTGCGCTTGAACGTTGCCGCCGAACCGGCTCCCAATGTCGATATTAAGGCGTCGCTGATCTTCGATGACGTCTTCGGACTCGAGGAGGACGGCGCGCGGCCCCGGTTTGACTTCGATCTGACGACACCGGGAGTGCTGCGCTTGCTGCACCTGGGCCGGATCAACCTGAAGGAGACGGCCGACGAGTCGTTCGACAAGTACACCCTGCATCGGAAGGCGCCCGTCTTCCGGGACGACCTGGTCCTTGGGCCGGCCGAGCAAGAGTATAAGGTCCAGGGAGCCGCGGTCAACCTGGTTTACGGGCTGAACGACAGCACCGACGTGCGGGCCTTCATCTCCCGCGTCGACGACGCGGAGTACCTGGGCGGTGCCTCGGTCTCTTACACGCTGAGCGAAGCGTTCGATCTCACCTTCCGCGGGGTGCGCCAGGTCAGTTCTCCGCAGGCGTCGACGGGCGCGGTGGAGCCTTACGGGAACACGACGGTCGCGGTGGAGTCGAAGGGCGTCTTGGCCAGTGCGAACTACGGCGCCGTCGTCGCCGCCAACTGGAACGCCGAGGCCGGCACCCAAACGTCGGGAACCGCGATTGACACGTGGTTTGCCGCGCCGCTCAACATTGCGACGCTCAAAGTGGAGTACGCCGCAGTCGAAAGCGACTTCAAGCCCCTCTACGGCAAGCAGTTGAACAGCGGTCAGGGTGAGCTGATTGACGGCGTTCTCGAGAACGAGCTGCCGAGCTTGGGCAGGGACTGGCTTGAGCGCACGCTGAGCCCGCCGCCTGACAAGGTCGCCCAGGGCGAGAGCGAAGTGCGGGCGACGCTCTCGGCGCCGGTGTTCGGGGTGAACGCGGCAGTGGCCGTCGGTCAGCGTGACGACAGCGCCGGTGTGAACAACTACACCCAGGTGACCGTCTCCGACGTCGATTTTGCGGGACTGAAGATCGGCGTCCTGTACGATCGCCGGGTCGACCAAGACGACAACGTAGACAATACGGTCCGGGCCACCTTCGGCACCACCATCCTCGAGGCGGATGTCCGGGCGACGATTCACAACCGGACCAACGATCAACTGTGGGCCGGTGCCGAACCGGAGCAGCGGGTGACTTGGCTGTCCGCGGTTCGCGACCTGGAGCTGGGTATCCCGCTGCGGGTTGAAGGGCATTACGGAATCAACCACGTCCTCGACGAGTCGGCGACGCGGCTTGGGGTATCGACGGAGATTCCCGTCAGCGATCACTTCACGCTGCGCGCCGGTTACCGCACCGAGGCCAACGCGGTGGGCGACTCGCTGGTCGACGACTTGGAGCTGGCTTGGTGGAAGAACTCCGAGTGGACCGGCAACTCCCGCGACGTGACCACGGTGGGCTTCGACTACACCATCGGCGGTGTGTTCGGTACTGAACTGAAGACCGGATACGAGTACCGCGTGGCCAGAGTGAACGGCGACACCTACGGGACCGCTCGGAACACCATCCGTGCTTCCTTCGAGAAAGCGCTGCGCGGTGGAGAGTCGATCCTGTCGGGTGAGGCTCGCTACATTATCGGCGGGAACCCCGATGAGGATCCGTACGGCAACGATCGGGACCTCGTGGCCAGACTGCGGCTCACCTATCCGGTGCTCGAGGGCGCCAACCTGCTGCTCGGCGGCGAGTGGGTGAGCTCGAAGGGCGACCGGTCGAACGAGTACGACTCCTTCCGCCTCAGTGCGGGCGTGAAGGTGGAGTTCTAATCGGGTCGCGGGACGTGCAAGGTGGGGAAGCCCTTCAGGGAGTTATTTCCCTGAAGGGCTTTCCTTTAAGCAGCAGTTTTGGCAGAATAAAGGTTGGATCCTGTTGTACATTGTGGCCGTTGATCCCGGGCGCGAAAAATGCGGGCTGGCAGTCCTCTCACCGGAAGGGGAGGTTCGCGAGCAGCGGGTCGTCTCGCGTTCGGAATTGTTTCATCATCTGGCCGGATGTCTGCAGCGCTACGGCGTATTCCAACTGGTGGTCGGGGATCGAACCGGGTCGAAAGAGCTTATCGCCGAGTTTGACAAAAGTCCCTTGAGCGAACGAGTGCCGCCCGTACGCCGGGTCGACGAACACCTCTCCAGTCACGAAGCGAGGCTGCGCTACTTTCGCGATCACCCTCCTCGGGGGTGGCGGCGCCTCATCCCCCGCACGATGTTGACACCGGCGGAGCCGTACGATGATTACGTTGCAGTGATCCTGGCAGAGCGATATTTGGCGGCGGAGCAAGCCCCCGACCGTGGGAAGGGGCAGTAGCGTGAGAGAGGAGGCAGCGTATGGAGCGAGCAGGGGTGCTCACGAGGCCGCGGTGCCGAAGGCCGGCGACGGTCGTCTTGGCTTACGCCTTCGCGCTTTGTTGCGCCGTTCTCATTTGGCTCGCTCCAGCGGTGCGCGCGAACCCCTTCGAGGCCGTCGCGCAAGAGAGTTATGCATACGATGTCGTCCGGCGCCTCGATGGGCGCGGCCTCGGAAACCTCTATGTCCAGGAGAGGGTTCGGTCGGGAGAGGCGATTACCTATTTCGATTTAGCGATTTGGGTCGGCCAGGTCATCGAGGCGCTGCGCGCCGAATACGCGTCGGCGCACGAGGGCGACGCTCACGGCAGCGTACCCCTTGCCGCGTTGGTCGAAAACTTTAACCGCCGCTATCCCTCCCTAGCCATCGACGCCGACTTGGAAGGCGCCCTTGCCCGGCTTGAGGGCGACGTCGCGGGGTATATGGTCATCTTGGGGTACTCGCCTACAAGGGAAGATCGCGCAGGAGGCGCCGCAGGCGTTCGCCCCGCGGGCGTGGCGCGGTTCTTGGAGAATCTGCGCGCCCGAAGCGGGGCGGGCCTTCGCTTCGCGAGCGTTGGCGCGGACGTAAGCGGTGCGCGTGCGTTTGGTGACGACGAGCACAGCGAAGGCGCGGCCGACGCGTATACGCTCGAAGTAGTTGCCCAACTCGCTCCCACGATCCGATACGGCACCGATGTGAGTCGGCAGCACGCTTCCAGCGCGGGAGAGGGCGCCTCGCTGGCTGTTACCCCGAGCGCTCCGGACGTCGGTGCCAAAGGCACAGGGATCGGGCGCAGTCGTGACCTTGGGGAGTGGGGCTTGAGCGAGCTGGCGCTGGGAGACCTACGAGGACTATCAGGGTTGCAGGCCGGGCTGCACATCGAGACGCCCGGTTCGACCATTGTCGTCGGCCGGCACGAGGAATTGACGGGTCGCCGACCCTTCGGCGGGGGGGAAGGGGTTGAGCGGCTGCTCACCGCTTGGGATGGTGCGCTGCCCCTCAGCGACCGCCTCACGCTTGGGGCCACGCTGGCGCACTTGGCGGTCGCGCCGCCCGAGGGAACGTCCAGCGTCCGCATCGTCGGTGAGAACACGGTGGTGCGCGTCGGCGGCACGTACGCACTCTCTCCTCAGGTGATCATCTCGGGCGAAATGGCAAGGAGCGCCGAGGCGGATGGAGGCGGCGAGGCCGTCAAGATCGGGGCGATCTTGCATCCGCTGCCGGATTTGACGCTGGGAGCCTCCCTTTTGACCGCCGATTCGGGCTACAGGCCGATCTTCGGCGAGAAGAGCAGTCCCGTCTCCCGCATCGATCTTTCAGCGGAGGTGGGCCGCTGGATCTTATCGCTCCGGCGGCAATACATGCGCGCCGAAGGGTCCGAGACAGGGGGAACGCTCCCCCTGGGCGAGAGCGGGAATGACCGGGGCGAAGAAGCGTTGGCATCGGGCTCCCGGGGGCGGGAAGGAAACAGCCAGACGGAGGTAGACCTGGAGCTGCGGCTCGATCAAGGCCGGGTGAGCCTGGGTTACGTGTTGGAAGATGTAAAAGACCGGGCGGGAGCCGGGGGGGCGACGCCCGTTCGCGTCGCGCGTGCCTCGGTTGAGCACGCGGTGGGGCCGATTGGAACGGCGACGGCGGGATTTGTGATCATCGACCGGGGAGAAAGGAGTGAGTCCAGCTCAAATTTGGGGTTGAGGTACGAGTTTCAAGACGCCAGCGTCTCGCTGCGGTATGAGATCTTTAGCAAAGGCGGCGACGAACGGGAGAACGTCACCACCGCGGAACTGTCGATCAGGTTTTAGAGGAGTTAGCAGGGGGTATCGCGGCGCGCGGTCCGGGGCGCGAGCTCGTCCACTCGTCGTGGGAGGAGATGGGACATGCGCAAGAAAGTGGCGCTTGTGCTTACGTTGACGCTCATGCTCAGCCTGTTCCCGCCGCAGGCTTTCGCCCAGGAAGGGGCGATGGGCCCGCCGGGGCTCGTCCAAGTCGAGGAGATTCTTTACGGGAAGGCGCAAGAAGGGGCGCTGATTCCGCGGCTGGAGCGAGTGGAGCGGGATGTGCTGGGGCAGCCTCAAAGGGAAGGGGCGGTCCTGGTCCGCCTGCAAAGGATGGTCGACCTGCTTACCGGCGCCCGCGGCGAAGTCTCGCTCAAGTTGAAGCTGAACGCGATCGAATGGGCTCTCTCGCAAAAGATCAATGAAGGACCAGCGATCTCCCGCCGCCTCGAGCAGATGGAGATGGCGGTTTACGGCCAGGCGCAAAGCGGTGCGGGACTGGCGGAGCGCCTTGACAATCTTACGGAGCTGATGTGGCCCGGCGGCCGCATTTACGTGGACAAGGCGGTCCTTCCCGCCGGCACGCTGGTCCGCATCGAGCTGCTCACCGAACTCGACTCGGAACGGAACAAAGCAGGCGACGTGGTGCGCTACCGAGTGGTGGACGACGTCGTCATCGACCAAAAGGTCGTCATTCCGGCCGGTGCGCTGGGCAGCGGGGAGATCATCTCAGTGAACTCGGCCGGCCGGCTGGGCCAGGATGGGCTGGTGCAGGTCGATTTCGGTACGGTGAGTGCGATGGACGGTACGCCGGTCGCGCTCCATGTGGCTGAGCGCGCGACGGAGCAGAACAAATCCCTCGAGCTGGCTGCGGGTGCCAGCCTGGCGGGCGTGGTCCTGCTGGGGCCTGTGGGCCTGGCTGCCGGTTATTTTGTGCGGGGCAAGCCGCACGTCGTCCCGGTTGGCACCAGCTTTTACGCGGAAGTGGCGCGCGAGGCGACGGTAAACGCGCTCTCTTTGATCCCGGTGAGGTGATCGGCCGGGCTGAGCGCCGGGCGCGCCCGGCCGGGCCGGATACGAAGCCAAAGAGGGCCGGATCGACGGATCCGGCCCTTTCGCGTGTCGGTGTGACTCGAC
>k87-379340_pt1 | contig 21720 bp, 19 predicted proteins | sample MGYA00084031_6733416 | MGnify analysis MGYA00084031
CTGCAGGATGTCCTTTTCCGCCGGAGACAGCAGCTTCTGGTCCTCGCCGCTTTTCAGCCGCATGAATTCGTTTCGAAGCGCGGCGGCGGCGGTGGGATGGATGGCGGACTGGCGCTGATAGGCGGCGCGGATCGCACCGGGTATTTCCTTGAAATTGGACTTGCTGATGTAATTGACGACCGCCGCGGCGGAGAAGGATTCGACGATGACCTCCTCTGCCGTCAGCGAGGTGAGCATGATGATGGCCAGCTCGCGGCCCATCTCCGTCAGCGCCAGCGCGGTTTCGATCCCGTCGAGATTGTTCTCGGTCAGGTTGATGTCCATCAGCACGACGTCGGCTTCGCCGTCCTGAAACCAGGCGAGCGCATCGTCCTTGGCGGCGGCCTCGCCGACGATGGAGAGATCGGCCTCCTTGCTGATGAAATCAATCAATCCCTTTCGCCACACAGGGTCGTCCTCCACGATATAGACGCGGATTTGTTCCATGGGTCTCCCTCCTTTTCACAGGTGCTTTCTTTATTCGACTGACTCCACCCGCTGGTGCGGGAAGTACAAGAAGACATTTGTTCCCTCGTCCTTGACGCTGTAAATTTCCAGGGTGCCCTGGTGTTTTTGCATCACGTTGTAGCAGTAGGAAAGCCCGAGCCCGAAGTTTGTCCCCGTCTTCTTGGTCGAGAAGAAGGGATCGAGTACATGCGGAAGGTTTTCCTTGGCGATCCCTACGCCGGTGTCGGCTACGGCGATGACGAGGTGTTTCTTGGATAAAAACAGGTGCAGCGTTAGCGTGCCGCCCTGCTTCATCGCCTCCAGGGCGTTCATGGTCAGGTTGATCAAAATCTCGCGGACCTGCACAGGATCGCAGCGAAGCAGCCACTGGTCGTCCAGCTCTGTCCGGATATCCACCTGCTGTTGTTCCGCGAGGGGGCGCAAATTTTGCAGGACGTGCTCGATCAAGGCGGCGGGCTGAATCGTTTCCTCGCGCAGGGCAATGTCCCGAAGCTGCCCTTGGATGCGATTGACCATATCAAGCAGGTGGGAAGTGGACTGCTTGATCACTTGTATATCTTCCTGCAGGGCAGGCTGGTTGGTTTTCTCCGCATAATCCTGCATCCGTTCCGTGTAGAGCGAGATTTTTCCCACTTCGTTTTTGATGGTGTGGTTAATGATTTGCGCCCCTGACGTCATCGCCCGGAGTGTGCTGTCCAGACGACGTTTTTCCACGCGCCATTTGACTCCGAGAAAGCCGTACTTGACACTGATCACCAAAATCAGAAGAAACTGAATTCCGACGATCAGACTGTTGTACCTCCAGGCTTCATAGTGGTTTTGCGTCCGCATCACGTAAATGGTAATAAACACCAGAAGCACCGGGAAAATGACGAGAATATTGGTAAACAGCCTGCTCTGTTTCACGAGCGGGTCTTTTTCCTTTTTGTACAGCAAGATGAGGATCAGACTGGCGGCGATAAAATACGGAATCACCCATGCCACCATCAGCCAGTAGTCAAACTGCAGCACCGGGTAGATCGGTGTGATGAGCAGCATGATCAGGGGCGGGAGCAGAGCCGCATACTGGAGAATGGTCTTGGTCTTTTGCCTCAGAAAATCTCCGGAGTGTACGGCGAACATGAGAAACGCGTAAGGCAAGCCCACCTGACAGATAAAGGACGAGACCCTGCTGGCCATGAGCAGCGCGGCGGACAGGGCAGCGGAAAGCGGAAACGAGTCCTTTACGAGCGGCAGGAGCGTCTCGTCGAATACGGCGGACAAGAACCCGCATCCTCCGACGAATGCGGTGGCGCTGGCCCAGCGTGTAGACGTGTTTTTCGGATCCGTGTACAAGACAAAGGCCCCGAAGGCCCATATGGCCAATAAGATGAGAACCATCATGGCGGCTTTTCTCCTGTCATTTGTATAGATTCCATTATACCGTACCGGAGCGGCAGGCGCCTTATTGGCAAGGTTCTCTTTTGCGGAAACTTTTGCTTCGCCCCGTCCAAAATCAAGCGGAAACAAGCATGGCTGACAGAGAAAAGGAAAAGCGCCGGCAAAACGCTTCAAGCTTTCTGATGGACAAATAAAAACAGGCCCCTTTTTCTACATGATAAGTAGAGAAAGGAGCCTTTTCCTTTGCTTCGTGCTTCTCTATTTTTTTACCGGATCTTTCGGAACAAGCTCAAAAATCTCATGCGACTCCATCGTGTCGATGAACCGGGAAAGCCAGTCGTAGTAAGCCAGTGCGTTGTCTATGCGGGTGATGCTTCTCTCCACGCGCGCCTTTAAATCTTCGGAAAGCTCTTCGTTCTGGAGCAGGGATTGGAGCTCCAGCCGGGACTTTTTCATCGCATGCACATTTTGCTCGGAAGCAGCTCTCCATTTCAAGGAGAAGAAATCAATAAAGGTCTGGTGCCAATCCAGATTGACCTCGTAGTGATCCTTCCGTGTGCCTTTTTTCCAGATTTTGTCCACCATCTGCAAATCCATCAAGGTGCGGACACCTGTGCTCATGCTCGTTTTGCTCATGCCGAGCGCTTCGCCCATCTCGTCCAAGGTCATGGCTTTATCCTGAAACAGCATTGTGCCATACAACAGACCAGTAGACATCGTAATCCCATACAGCTCCATGTTCTTGGCTAGTGTCTCGATGACCCGTTCCTGGGCCTTATTCAATTTTTCTTCATGTTTGTCTTCCATTTTGAAAAGAGCAGCTCCTCTGGTCAATTTACCTGTTAACGATTGTACTAATGAAGTTTGCGAAAGTAAATAAACGAATCTTACCGTATATGCTAGATATACTGAGAATACGGAACAAAAAGTACGTAAAGTTTTTTCTGAACAAAGATTACGCTCGAATATGGCCCCTTACCAAATTTGTGGAAACAAAGGGCCGACCGATACAATAAGAGGGTCAGATTCGTGCGAACAATTTATTCGGAGGTGACGTTATGCCAAAAATCAAGGTAGAGCAGTTGACGAAAGTATTCGGGCGTCAGCCGCAGCGCGCCCTTCCTCTTGTAAAGCAGGGTAAAACCAAGCAGGAGATTTTGAAGGAAACCGGTCTGACCGTCGGGGTCAACCAGGCCAGCTTTGAAGTAGAGGCGGGCGAAATCTTTGTCATTATGGGATTGTCCGGGAGCGGGAAGTCGACGCTGGTGCGGCTGTTGAACCGGCTGATTGAGCCTACAGAGGGAAAAGTTCTGATTGACCATGCGGATATCGTGCAGATGAACGAACAGCAGCTGCAAGAGGTCAGAAGAAAAAAACTGGGTATGGTCTTTCAAAAGTTTGCCCTTTTCCCCCACCGGACCGTATTGGAGAACGTAGAGTTCGGTTTGGAAATACAGAATATTCCAAAATCTGAGCGCGAGCCGAAAGCGCGTGAAGCTCTGTCGCTTGTCGGGCTGGCCGGCTGGGAAGACAGCTACCCGGATCAGTTGAGCGGCGGGATGCAGCAGCGGGTGGGACTCGCCAGAGCGCTGGCAAACGATCCGGATGTGCTGTTGATGGACGAAGCGTTCAGTGCGCTTGATCCGCTCATTCGCAAAGACATGCAGGATGAGCTTCTGGAATTGCAGGCGACGATGCAAAAGACGATTATCTTTATTACGCACGATCTGGATGAGGCGCTGAAGATCGGGGACCGGATCGCGCTGATGAAGGACGGGGCGATCGTTCAGATCGGAACGCCGGAAGAAATTCTGACCAATCCGGCCAATGAGTACGTGGAGAAATTCGTGGAAGACGTGGACCGCTCCAAGGTTCTTTCTGCCGAGCACGTGATGAAGCGGGCCCAAACGATTACGCTAGACAAGGGGCCGCGGGTCGCCCTGCAGCTTATGAGAGACAGCGGCGTCTCCAGCCTGTATGTGGTGGACCGCAAAAAAACGCTGCTTGGCGTAGTGACGGCCGATGCGGTGAATACGGCCAAGCAGGAGTCCTTGACGTTGGAGTCTGTGATGCGAAAAGAGATTCCGACGGTCTCGCCAAAGACATTGCTTCACGAGCTGTTTGACCTGGTCGCTTTTTCAGACATTCCGGTAGCAGTAGTCGGGGAACAAAACCGCCTGCTCGGTGTTGTCGTGAAGGGCAGCGTGTTGGGAGGTCTGGCAGGGAAGGTAAATCCGGAAGTGGGCAGCACTCCCCATGCCGATCAGACTGCCGCTGCGATGGAAGGTGCGAATAGCGGTGAGAATGCAGGGACGAATGCGATGAATCCTGCAAGCTTGAATGCAAGCGCGAATACGCGTGTGAATATCGGTGTGAACAAAAGCGAAAACAAGCAGGCTGCCGCGGACGTGAAAACGGATGAGGAGCATGCTTTCGCGGAAGAAAGGCAGGTGAAGTAGGATGGGAGAGCTTTTTCCTAAGTTGCCGGTAGACCGTTGGATAGAAAATGTGGTTGATTTTCTGGATGATCATCTGGGCATCGTCTTTGACATGATTACGACAGTGATCGGCGGTCTTGTCGATTTGTTTGCCCTGTTGTTTTCGGGGTTGCCGTCGTGGCTTTTGATCATCGTCCTGGTGCTGCTCGCTTATCGTGCAGGAAAATGGCCAATCGCCCTGTTCTCGTTTATCGGACTTCTTCTGATCGAAAATCTGGGGTATTGGGAGCACGCCATGGATACCCTGGCATTGGTTATGACTGCTGGTCTTATCTCTGTCATTATCGGTATTCCTGTCGGGATTTGGTGTGCGCGAACGGATAGCGTCCGCAATGTCGTGACGCCTGTTCTGGATTTCATGCAAACGATGCCGGCGTTTGTCTACCTGATTCCGGCGATCTTCTTCTTTGGTCTGGGCAAAGTGCCCGGGGTCATCGCCTCCGTTATTTTTGCGATGCCGCCGACGATCCGGCTGACCAATCTGGGGATCAGACAAGTGCCAGCCGAGCTGATCGAGGCTTCGGATGCATTCGGCTCCACGGCGTGGCAAAAGCTGGTGAAAGTACAGATGCCGCTTGCCAGACCAACCGTTATGGCAGGTATCAACCAAAGCATCATGCTCGCGCTGTCCATGGTCGTGATCGCGTCGATGATTGGTGCCAAAGGACTCGGGGCGGACGTGTACCGCGCCGTTACCCAGATCAAGATCGGTGCAGGCTTCGAAGCCGGTCTGGCAATCGTCATCATGGCCATTTTATTGGATAGGATCACCCAAAGCATGGGGAAAAAGAAAAACGCCTAGGAGGGGTCTTCATGAAAAAGAGATGGAGCACAGGAATCGCAGCCGTATTGGGAATTAGCTTGCTGATGGCAGGCTGCTCGGGAGCGCCATCCGCGGAGCTGCCAAAAGATAGCCAGGGCGGCCAGTCCGCAGAAGGTTCAACCGGCGGTTCCGGCGGTGTCGGAGCCCAGGTCGACTACAAAATCATCGGGATCGATCCGGGTGCTGGCATTATGAAAGCGGCAGAAAAAGCCATCGAGGAATACGACCTGAAGGATTGGGAGCTGGTCGAGGGCTCCGGTGCCGCGATGACCGCCGCTTTGACACAGGCGTACAAGGACAAAAAGCCAATCATCATCACAGGCTGGACACCGCACTGGAAGTTCTCCAAGTATGAGCTGAAATACTTGAAGGACCCGAAAGGCGTGTTCGGAGCAGGTGAAGAGATTCATACGGTTGTGCGTAAAGGGTTGAAGGAGGATCAGCCAAGCGCGTATGCTTTCCTCGACAATTTCCATTGGACGACCGAGGACATGGAAAAAGTGATGCTGGACATTGCAGACGGGAAAAAGCCCGAGGAAGCAGCAGCCGAATGGGTGAAAAACAACGAAGAAAAGGTAAACAAGTGGGTTGAGGGCATTCAGCCTGCGGACGGCAAGAAGATTTCCCTGGCGTATGTAGCGTGGGATTCGGAAATTGCCAGCACGAATGTCGTCAAGACCGTTCTGGAACAAAAGCTGAAGTACCAGGTCGAGCTGAGCCAGGTGGAAGCAGGTCCGATGTGGGCTGGCGTAGCCAATGGCGATGTGGACGGAATGGTAGCGGCATGGCTGCCGACCACTCACGCCGATTACTATGAAAAGCTGGGTAAAGACGTCGAAGACCTGGGCGCGAATCTGGAAGGAACCAAGGTTGGACTCGTCGTTCCTGCTTATATGGACATCGACTCGATTGAGGATTTGAAGAAGTAAGGACAAATCCGGTGAGAAAAGGCTAGGTAAGCGAGCAAGTAGGGAAGCGGATAAGCAAAAAAGCAAATAAGTTAGCGGGTAAGCAAGTAAGAGTGAGCAAGTAAGTGAGTAAGTAAGCAAACAAAGATGCAAGCAAGGTATCTAAAAGAAAGACAGCCCTGTTCCCGATTCATTCGGGTGCAGGGCTGTACTTTTTTGTATTTATAGACCTGGAAGCTGCAGAGGTGAGGAAGCTAAGGAACACGGAACACGACCTACCCGGGTTACTTCGGAAACGCGACCGTGACCTTGAAGTAGTCTCCGTCGATCTCAATCTCGAGACGTCCTCCCTGGAGCTCTACGATGCTTTTGGCAATCGCCAGACCGAGGCCGGAGCCTTCGGTATGCCGTGATTTGTCACCCCGTTTGAACCTCTCGAAGAGTTCTTCGGCATCGAAGTCGATCTCGTAGGCGGAGACGTTTTTCATGGTGAGGATGACTTCTGCGTTTTGCTCGGACAGGGAGACGTACACGCGCGTATTCGGCATGGAATACTTCAGCGCATTGACGATCAGGTTTTCCAGCACTCTCCACGTTTTGTTGCCATCCAGCTTGGCAAACATCTGCTGCTGCTCGACCTGCACGCGGAAGGTGAGCGAGGACTCCTCGATCTTGTCACTGAACTCCGCCAGGGCCTGATTCAAAAGCGAAGCCACGTTGACGTTCTCCACCTGCAGCTCCACCGCTCCGCTGGCCATCTTGGACGCCTCGAACAGATCGTCGATCAGCACCTTCAGCCGCTGGGTCTTTCTGTCCAGCACCTCGATATAGCTTGCGACCTCTTCAGGCTTCAGATTTTCCCCTTTTAAGAGATTGACATAGTTGACGATAGAGGTGAGCGGCGTTTTCAAGTCGTGGGAGACATTGGTGATCAGCTCCGACTTGAGCCGTTCGCTTTTTATCTGGCCTTCGACGGATTCCTTGAAGCCTTGCTTGATATTGTTCAGGTTGTCGGCCAGGCGGGACAGGTTTCCTTTTCCTTTGCCTGTCGCGATGATCTGGTGGTCCAGATTTCCGGCTGCCATCTCTTCGGCACCGCGGAAGATTTTGTTCATCAGGCTGATTCTCCTGAGAATGTACGGAAGCACGATAGTGACGTAAAACAGGCAGTAAGCTCCTGAAACCAACAGGAAGAGTTCTTCGCGACGATCAAGGGAAATGAGAGCGACCAATGCGCTCACGGGAAAGGCAAGCGACAGGCCAACCATCAGGATGAGCTTGACCAAGATGTTTCGATTGGCCAATACATCCGTGAGCAGTTCACGGTATTTGACAAACCAGCTTTTCTGCCATTGCCGCTGCCACAGCTCTCGGTCCCGTAGCATCCGAGCGGCCTCTATCAAGCAGAGCGTAACGTAGGCTGCGGCGAACGATTCCAGCCCGAGGATAATGAGCTGCTCGGGACGAAGAGGCAGCGAAAAAAACGAGACGGAGATGGCCAGCACAACCGCGCAGAAGACGGCAAAGAACAGCACGAAGATTCGCAGGTCAACGGGAATGCGCCGCAGCAAGAAGAGCGAGCCTTCGACAAAGGAGAGCTCGGCTGCGCGCTTGCGCAAATACAGGAACAGTCCGACCGCAGCTACAGCGGTGATGACGAGCAGGGCGCATTCCTTGAACAGCCTTTCGCGGATCGCCGCATAATACTGCGCGTTGGAGTGGATCAGGCTGTATCCTTCCACATTTTTCGGGACGTAGATGATCCCTTCCCAGTGATTGGTTTGAAAAAAGTGATTGATCCAACGGAAGCTGTTATCCGTTTCGTTGTCGCTGTTAGGAAAGCGGATGGAATAGACAGAGTTGGATTTCAGTTCTTCCACCGAAGGAGGGGTCGGTACATTGGTGTACACCTCGTCCCTGTTCTTGTTCACGATGTAGTAGCGGAATGACCCGCTCCGCAAAGCGATGCTATCCTCCAGATCCCTGTATTCCTGGTCCTTTGCGGCAACGGCTTGCTTCACCGCTTGCCGGAACGATTCTTCCTGAGACTGGCGTATCTTTTGCAGTTCCTGGTCTCTTGCCTGTTCCAGCTTGGGGACATTCGCCGCTTTTCCGGAAGCCTCGGCTTCCGCGATCAGTGAAGCGTAATGCTGGTTGATTTCTTCCATTTGCCCCGCAGAGCTGCTCGCGAAATCGCTCTTGAGCTGCTCGTATTGATCTTCTCCGAGCTTCTCCATATCTGTTTTGTCGGGATACCCCCGGTAGTTGAAATGAAGCCTTTTGACCATGTCGATAAACTGGCTGAGCTCCTCCTGGAAGCCATTTGTCTTGTAGTAGCGGTCCTGTTGAAGGTAATCGGTCCGCAAAGCGATGTCCGCCGACGCCAGGAAAGAAAGAGAGGTCATACACAGGAACAGCAGGGAAACCAGAATCAGCCCCAGCTTATTTTTCGATTTTGTATCCAATTCCCCATACCACCTTTAAATATTTCGGTTCCTTCGGGTTGATCTCGATCTTTTCCCTGATTCTTCTCACATGTACAGCCACCGTATTTTCGGCGTTCATGTACGGTTCCTTCCAGACCAGCTCGTATATTTCTTCAATGGAGAAGACACGGCCCTTGTTTTTCATCAGCAGCTCGAGGATTTTGTACTCCGTAGGGGTCAGGCGAACCTCCTCGTCATCGACAAAAACCGTCTTGGAGGTCGTGTTGAGGACTAGCCCCCTGACGTGAATTTCGTCTTCGCCCGCAACATACGTCCCCAGATGGGTATAGCGCCGCAGCTGCGATTTGACCCGCGCTACCAGCTCCATCGGGTTAAACGGCTTCGTTACATAGTCGTCCGCTCCGACGTTAAGCCCGAGGATTTTGTCCGTATCCTCCGATTTTGCCGACAGCATGATGATCGGAATGTTTCGGCTTTCCCGGATGGCAAAGGTCGCTTTGATCCCGTCCATCTGCGGCATCATAATATCCATGATAATGAGGTGCAAATCCTCGTTGTTTAACACTTCCAAAGCTTGAAGTCCGTTCTCTGCTTTGAATACCTTGATGTTTTCGTTCTTGAGATAAATTTCGATCGCGTCGCGGATTTCTGCTTCATCGTCCACGACAAGCACATTATACTTGGACACGCCAGCTTCCCACCTTACGAATCTTTCTTGTGTCTGTTCATTTCCCGAACCGAGGAGATATTTCTATCATACCGGGTACTTTTTACAAAAGGGCTTTGAAAATCCTTACAAAATTCTTACGAAAAGAAATGATAGGCGAAAAAGAAAACAATGACCCGCAAGACAGGGCACCTGGTAAAGTGTCCGGCTTGCGGGTCAAAGCTCAGCATTCGGATCATAGCTCAGCAATTTTCCGATGATGCTTTTTTATGGCAAACAATGATCGTGCAGAATTGTGCTGCGTTTTTATCAGCCGTAGCTCGCATAGGCGATAATGCCTTCTTCTTCGTCTAGAACGAGTTCCAGTCTGGCCGAATAAGGATCGCGGTGCATGTACGTCTGCAGCCAATAACGGATCGCTTCAATAATGTTGATTTTGATAAAGATCTGCTTGCGGTCGTTGGCGTACACTTCAGCGGAAAAACCGTAGTCCTCGTCCCACATCAGCTCGACGGCAACCTCTTGCGGCTGAATCTGCTTTTTGCTCGCCACATGCATGCAAATGGCGTTTATAATGTCCTGCTCAAGAATTTTTATCGTTTCCATGTATCCCATTCCTGCTTTTTACGCTGGTTTTTAAAGAGCAAGTAAACCTTCCGGATCACAGCGATCAACACGATGACCGCGAGGATGTTGATCATGAATCCGAGGATGGAGCCGAGTACGCCCAAATCGCTGAACAGGCTGCCAAACAGCAATCCTGCCAGACCGCCGACGAGCAGGCCTTTCATGAAACCGCCTTTGCTCGGTGCAGCAGTAGATGTATTTTTTACCGGTGTTGTGGAATTCGTGGTGTTGTTGTTCGTCGTCGCATTTACATTGGAATCCGCTTTGTTCGGCGTCGTTTTTGTAGGAGCGATAGACTTTTTGCCGGATTTGTAGCCTTTGGCATCGGCGTGATCGGTTACAAAGCCAGTTGGAGCCAGTACAAGGACAAACGCAATGACCAACATCAGTAATTTTTTCATTATAGGAAAAGTCATCTCCTTTTTATTTTCCGTCTATATATAAGTCTATGATTATTTTCCGGCTTATTCAACCGGTATTGATAGTAAATGATGATTTGTCACAGATTGTATGATATTTTTTTGTTCGCAAAATAGTCCTCATTTACTACGCTCAATAGGTTATGAGTATGTTATTATAATTTTGCTATAGTATTTTTAACCTAATTAAAAATTCTGAAAAAGGCAAACCCACTGAAAGGCGGGGACGCAAAGCCACGGGTCTAAGGCTGCATAAAAATGCGGCTACGACAGCCGGGTTGCCAGACCGAAGCAAAGAAGCTGTCGGAATGGCAGTCTTCTTTTTTTTGTGCCCAAAAAAGAAGGCAGGTCGTCGCGTGTAGGGGGATAGGGAGGGATCATATCCATGGGAAACAGTCTCAAGCAAAAACTGATTGTGGTGATGAGCATCCTGCTAATTATCAGTTTGATTTCTGTATCTGTTGCGAGTTACTGGAGCTCCTCGAGTATTCTGGAAACGAGCCTTGACAAGGAAGACGAGCTGAGCGCAAAAAATCTGTCTGAACAGATTGAAACGTTTTTTAACAGCAAAATTATCATTCTCGAAACGATTTCCAAAATGATCTCGGAAGACAACGATCAGGCAAAGGACCTGAAGCTGATTCAGGACGCCCAGAAGCAACACCCGGAGTTTGAAACCTTCTTCTTTTCCTACGACCTGACCGGAAACCGTGTCATCAACTTCAAAGGCGAAGTGACACAGGTTTCCGACAGGGAGCACTTTCAGGCTGCGGGAAAAGGCGAAGGGAAAGTGATCATCTCGGAGCCGGTCGTCTCCAAGCGTACCGGCAACAATATCGTGACGATCATCGTACCGCTGATGAAAAACAACAAGCAGTACGGGTACATGGGGTCTACCATCCCGATCAACGAAATTCAGACAACCGTTTCCGAGGAAACCTTTGGGCAGACAGGCTACGCTTTCCTCGTCAGTCAAAAAGGAACCTATGTCTGGAATCCAAATGAAGAGTTGATCCTGAAGGAGTCTCTGGCTACTACCGATATTCCGCAGCTGCAGGAGGCTTTCCAAGCGATCCAGAGCGGCGGAGAGGGAACGGTTCAGTACGAGGCGGATGGCAAGGAAATGTTCGCATCCTACGCGTCTACTGACCAACACTGGGGGGTATTTATTGCCGCTCCATCTGAAGAGCTGCATGCCCCTATCGCTGAATTGATGGTGAAGCTGTTGATCATCTCCGGCGTCGCTATCGTTCTCGCTATCGCCGTCGTTTATGCCGTGGCAGTCAGCATGGTCCGGCCTATTCAGCGTCTGAACCAGGTGGTGCAGGTGGTGGCGAAGGGCGACTTGACCAATAGCGTGACCGTGCAAGGAAAAGACGAGATCGCCGTGTTGTCCCGCGATTTCAACCAAACGGTGAATCATTTGAAGGACTTGATCCAGGGTGTCTCCCTGTCTTCGGATGAGGTGCTCTCCTTCACCAAGGAAGTATCTGCCGGGATAGATCAAGCGACCCAGGCAGTAAACCGGATCAGCAGCTCTGTTCAACAAATTGCTGACGGCGCCGCAGCGCAGGCTGGCAGTGCGCAGGAAGTCGCGCTTTCGATGAATGATATGGCCGTCGGCATCGTGAAGATTGCGGAGACATCCTCGCGGGTATCGGAATCTGCGCAGGAGGCGGCCAAACAGGCGGAGCAGGGCGCTACGGTGGTAGATCACGCCGTGCAGCAAATGACGAGTATCGGAGAGGGCACTGCCAAGGTGTCGACAGCCATCGAAAAACTGCATGCGCGGTCCCAGGAAATCGAAAGCATTCTTGACACGATCAGCGGGCTGACCTCACAGATCAATCTCCTCGCCTTGAACGCATCGATTGAAGCGGCACGGGCAGGCGAGCATGGCCGCGGCTTCGCGGTTGTAGCGGGTGAAGTGAAGAGTCTGGCGCATCAGTCTGAAGAATCGGCGGCGAAAATCGCTCAGCTGATCCAGGAAATCCAGCAGGATACCGCGGAAGCAGTCGAGGCGATGGATGCCGGGAATAAAAACGTGAAAGACGGTGTTGAGCTGATCGAGGAAGTGCGAGCCATTTTTGATCGCATCATGAGCGCCTCGCGCAATGTAGCAGACCACATCCTCGAAGTCTCCGCCGCTTCGGAAGAAATGTCGGCCGGTTCGGAAGAGGTAAGCGCATCGGTGGCAGAAATGCACGCCATCGCCAACCATGCATCCGAGGATGCAAAAAATGTGGCGGAAGCGACACATCAACAACTGCGTACGATTGAAGATATTGCCGAATCCGTCGGCAAGCTGCAAGATGTGGTGGATGAAATGCAGAAGAGGCTTGGGAAATTTACGCTGTAGCCATACGCTGTGGCCATTTTGGATATCAGTAGGAAAAGCCTCCTGCGAAAGGGGGGATGCCTCTGGGAGATAGCAGGAAACATCTGGAAAGTGTTGAGGCAGAAACAAAGACAAAAGCATTGGATCTGGAGGAGAAGAAGATGAAAAACTGGAAAAAACTCATGATGGCAAGTACTGTAGCCGCTGCTTTGCTTGCGACAGGCACAGTCGGCAATGCTTCGGCGATGAGCTCTGTCGCGGCGGCCAATCAAAATGCTGTATACGCGAAAAATACCGATCTGAAACAGGAAAATAAAAAGTTTGAGTCCCGCCTCGATGCGATCATTAAGCGGGGGTACATCCTCATCGGCACACCGGGTGACTACAAACCTTTCACATATTTGAATCCGAAGACTGGCGAGTTTGAAGGTTACGATATCGACGCCATGAAAGAGTTTGCGAAAAGTCTGGGCGTAGAAGCCCGCTTCGTCCAAACCTCCTGGCCGACATTGATGGATGACCTTTTGGCTGACAAATTCGATATCGCTGTTGGCGGCGTTACCCGCAATACCGAAAGACAGAAAAAGGCCCACATGAGCGAAGGCTACATCCAATTCGGAAAGGCTCCGCTGATCCGCAAAGAGGATAAAGACAAGTACAAAACCGTTGAAGACATCAACAAGCCGACTGTCCGCATTGGCGTGAATCCAGGCGGAACCAACGAAAAATTTGTTCGCGAGCACCTGACAAACGCGAAGGTGACAGTAGTGGAAAACAACCTCGACATTCCGGGCCTCGTAGCCAATGGCACTTATGATGTGATGATTACGGACACGCTGGAAGCCATGGTTTACCAAAAGGCAGACCCGCGCTTGTATGCGGCTTTGACTGACAATCCTTTCACCAAAAGCGAAAAAGCGTACATGATCCACCGCGGAGATTTTATCTTTGCCAGCTATCTGGATGTATGGATGGATGAAATGAAGCTGCAAGGCAAATTTGATGAGCTGTACAAAAAGTGGCTCCAATAGCCAAATATTGCTATAGTGGAAATATCGCTGCGTGTAGGCACGCAGCGATGTTTGCTAATTGACGAAAATGATGGTATGATATTATCTATGTTAAAAAGACATGAATACCCGGGAACGATTTTGCGGCCTCTCATGAGGTTTCAAGCGGAAACGGTTTTGAGGTTTTCTTGCTTTTTATCAATTGTTTACATGAGGAGGCCACAATCGTGATCGGAAAAGTAAAATGGTTTAATGCTGAAAAGGGCTTTGGTTTCATTGAGCGTGAAGATGGTGACGACGTATTCGTTCACTTCTCCGCGATCCAAGGAAATGGTTTCAAAAGCCTGGAAGAAGGACAAAACGTTGAATTTGACATCGTGGAAGGCAATCGCGGTCCACAAGCTGCAAACGTAAACAAACTGTAAATCCTTCTGATATAGACGCGAAAAGAGGGCTTATTCCATCAACAGGAATACAGCCCTCTTTTTCGGTCATTTTAAGTGGTAGGACATTTAGATTTAAGCAAAGGAGATTGACGCGCATTGGCAACATTTTATGATTTTGGGCTCCATCATCTGGTAGCCCGCGCCCTGAGTGACATGGGGTTTGAAGAGGCGACACCGATTCAGGCGGAGACGATCCCCACCGTCCTGCAGGGACAGGATTTAATCGGGCAGGCACAAACCGGTACAGGGAAAACCGCTGCTTTCGGCATCCCGCTCGTGGAAAGAGTGGATAGCGAAAAGGAACAGATCCAGGCGGTAGTCCTCACTCCCACCCGGGAACTGGCTGTTCAGGTAGCTGAAGAACTGAACAAGATTGCCCAGCACAAAAAAGTGACTGCTCTGCCGATCTACGGCGGACAGGATATCCAGCGCCAGATCAGGGCATTGAAAAAGCGCCCTGAAATTATCGTTGCTACTCCGGGCCGGTTCATGGACCATATGAACCGCAAGACGATTCGTCTGCACGGTGTGGAAATGGTCGTACTGGATGAAGCGGATGAAATGCTCAACATGGGCTTTGTCGACGACATCAAGGCTATCTTGCAAGAGATGCCGGAAGAGCGGCAAACCCTGCTGTTCTCGGCGACGATGCCGCGCCCGATCCAGGAAATTGCCCGCAATTTCATGAAAAACCCTGTTACCATTTCGATCAAGGCGAAGGAATTGACCGTTCCCAATATCCAGCAGCAGTATATGGAAGTGCCGGAGAAGCAGAAATTTGATGTTCTGTGCCGTCTCCTGGACATCCATTCGCCTGAGCTGGCGATTATCTTCGGACGGACCAAACGCCGCGTAGACGAGCTGGCAGAGGCTCTGAACAAGCGCGGATACGGTGCGGAAGGCATCCACGGCGACTTGAATCAGGCAAAACGCGACAGCGTGCTTCGCAAGTTCAAGGAAGGCACGATCGAAGTGCTGGTCGCTACCGATGTGGCCGCTCGCGGATTGGATATCAGCGGGGTTACCCACGTGTACAACTTTGACATTCCGCAGGATTCAGAGAGCTATGTCCACCGCATCGGCAGAACCGGGCGTGCGGGTAAAACAGGCTTGGCGATTACGCTGGTCACTCCGAGAGAAACAGACCACCTGCGTTATATCGAGAAGGCTACCAACCGCAAGATGGAAAGAAAGCCTGTTCCGACGCTTGCCGAAGCGATCGAGGGACAACAGCGTCTGACAGTGGACAAACTGATGGAGACGACAGGCAGCGGCGAGCTGAGCATGTACAAGTCGCTGGCTGAGCAGCTTTTGGATGAGGTCGATTCCGTAACGTTGGTAGCCGCTGCATTGAAGCTGCTTACCAAGGAACCCGACACCACTCCTGTCCGTTTGACAGAGGAAGCCCCTCTGCGCGTAGGCAAGAGAAAAATGATGGATCAGTCCAGAGGCAGAGGCCCTCGTACCGGAGCCAAGCGGAGCGGCGGAGGCGGAGGCGGCTTCTCGCGAGCGGGGCATGGAAAAGGAAGACCGGCCCAACACAACAGGAACAGAAGAGACTGGGATCGGGATCGCGACCGTGACCGCAATAGAGACTAGAGCAGCGCCAGAGCAACCTCTGCGCCGACTCTAGGCCACAAAAAGAGCCGCCAAGCGCTGATGCCGGGCGGCTTTGATTATTTGATCCGGAATGTGCAGGAGCTCTACACCCAGCCTCTTGCTCTCATCGCCTCTGCGATGCGTTTGAGAGAGATCATGTAAGCGGCTGTGCGGAAATCCGTTTTGTACTCCTGCGCGATTGAACGAACGGCCCAGTACGACTGGGTCATGACGTCGCGCAGCTTCTGGTTTACTTCGGCTTCGCTCCAGTAGTAATTCATCAGGTTTTGCACCCACTCAAAGTACGAGACGGTCACGCCGCCTGCATTGGCGAGAATGTCGGGGATGACCAAGACGCCGTTTTGGTGCAGCACTTTGTCTGCTTCGGGCGTAGTCGGGCCGTTGGCCGCTTCGGCGATGATGCGCGCTTTGACTTTATGGGCATTTTTCAATGTGATCACGTTTTCCAGCGCAGCGGGGACCAAAATGTCTACATCCAGCTCCAACAGCTCCTCTGGCTGCTGGAGGTGGAAACGGGCGTCGTAATCCAAAATGGTGGACGAATCCTTCAATTTCTCCACCTGGGCCAGATCCAGCCCGGCCGGGTCGTAGAGAGCGCCTTTGGAGTCGCTGACAGCTACGATCTTGCAGCCGAGCCCGGACAGCAGGTCAGCCGCGATGCGCCCTGCATTGCCAAAGCCCTGGATGGCGACGGTCGCTCCCTGCAGCGATTTGCCCATATCCTTCATCGCTTCTTCGATGGTGTATACACAGCCGCGTGCGGTGGCCTCACTGCGTCCTTTCGATCCGCCGATGATCAGGGGCTTGCCGGTAATGACGCCGGGGCTGTAAGAACCTTTGATCCGGCTGTACGTATCCATCATCCACCCCATAATTTGCGGGTTCGTATAAACGTCCGGGGCCGGGATGTCTTTTTCCGGACCGACGATGTCCGCGATCGCTTCCATAAAGCCGCGGCTGATCCGTTCGATTTCCGCTTTGCTGAACTCGTGGGGATCGCAAATAACACCGCCTTTGCCGCCGCCGTAGGGCAGGCTGACGACGCCGCATTTGAACGTCATCCACATCGACAGCGCCTTTACCTCATCCAGGGTCACATCCGGGTGAAAGCGGATGCCCCCTTTTGTCGGTCCGATCGCATCGTTGTGTTGGGAGCGAAAGCCTTCGAATACGCGGATACTGCCGTCGTCGAGCTTGACCGGGAAAGAAACGTACAATACCCGTTTCGGTTTTTTCAGTATTTCTACCACGCCGCGCTCCAATCCGAGCAGGGATGCTGCAGTTTCAATTTGGGTCTGCACAATTTCATACGGATTGAGGACTTCACCCGCCGATTGTTGAACCTCCTGGAAAATCGCCATAGTTCTCTCCCTCTTTTTTCTTTATTTTTAAATAATTTTAAATAGAGCAGTAATAGTAATCAGAACAATTCAAAAAAAGATGAACGGAATACAAAAGTATTTTATCTGTAAGGATTAATCGAAACAATATAGAATATAGATGAGATTAATGCCGAAATGAGATGAATAAAAATAGAGAGGGGGAGAACGGTGGAACTGAGGCAGATTCAGTATTTTATCGAGGTAGCCAAACGGGAGCATGTGACGGAAGCTTCCCATGCCCTCCATATCGCGCAATCGGCGGTCAGCAGGCAGATCGTCAATCTGGAGGCAGAATTGGGCGTCAATCTGTTTATCCGCGATGGACGCAACGTACGGCTGACCCCGATCGGAAAAGTGTTTCTGGAGCATATGGAGCAGGCGATGAAGGTGATTGACAAAGCCAAACGGGAGATCGAGGAATTTTTGGACCCGGAGCGCGGGACGATCCGCATCGGATTTCCCAGCAGCTTGGCGGCCTACACATTGCCCACCGTCATTTCCGCTTTTCGCGAACAGCATCCGCATGTGCAGTTTCACCTGCGCCAGGGATCGTACCGGCAATTGATCGATGCGGTGATCAAGGGAGAAATCGATCTGGCTCTCCTTGGACCGGTTCCCAAGGATGAAAAGCAGGTGATTGGCCATACGCTGTTTTTGGAGAAGATCGTGGCGCTGCTTCCTTCCCACCATCGATTGGCAGGGGAGGCTAGGCTGCAGCTCAGTCAGCTTCGCGAGGAAGGGTTCGTCTTGTTCCCGGAGGGGTTCATTTTGCGAGAGCTGGTCGTACAGGCGTGCGGTCAGCTCGGCTTTCGGCCGACCATCTCGTTTGAAGGGGAGGACATTGACGCGATCAAAGGGCTGGTGGCGGCCGGACTGGGGGTCACGCTGCTGCCTGAAATCACGCTGACAGACAATCGGCCCCGCAGCACCGTCATGATCCCGGTGACGGAGCCGACCGTTACCCGCACCGTGGGCGTCATTATCCCGGCTGACCGGGAGCTGCCGCCCACGGAGAAATTGTTCTGTGACTTTCTCAAGCAGTTCTTCAGCGTTTTAGAGGGATTTGATAGTTAGCCGCCGTTTTCTTGCGACGGAAAAAATACGCCGTCAGCAAATACGTCCATATCCAGCAGATCGCAATCAGCGCGAGCTTGTCCAAAAGCGGCGCCGTCTTGCTCAAAATAACGACGGTCATTCCGGCGGTCATCAGCCCGAGCATGGCCAGGCAAAGCCGGAAAGCTGCCCGCTGCCGCTCTTCCGATGCGATCGGCAAAAGCCGGATGGACGGAGGATGCACGATGGTGCGGATATGCTGTGTTACCTGTTTTCCGGCAGCAGCGAGGCCAAGCAGGCAAAGCGCGTACAGCAAAAGAGGCGCTTTTGCCCATGCGATCAGGGCGAGCGTCAAGAATGCCAAACGCAGATAAATCGCAAATGTCTCTCCGGTCCGAATGACGTGGCGGACGAGCACATAGAGATACGCATCGCCCTTGTCTCCGGTCAACCGATCAAAAAGGCGGATGGCCCACGTTCTGGGGCGCACCTTTTTCCGCTTGTGGGGGACATCGATAAACATATTCAGGATGGTGTAGTACAGGTCGATACGCTTGTTTTCCTTTTCGATCAGGAAAAGCCACGGCAGGTGGTATCGAGCGGCCTTGCTCATCGCCATGGCGGTCAGGATCACCATGAGCACAAGCGCAGCGGCCGCGTACACCCTATTGCTTGTCCAGAAGCCGTACAGAAACAGGGCGGCAATCCCCCATATGGCGACAAGGAGCAAAAAAGAATCGCGCTCCAGTCGCACGTGCCGCCAGTACAGGTCGCTGCACCACATTTTCAGCAGGATGAGGCTGCCGGCGAGCAGCGCCCATGAGCCCGGAGACAAGGCTGTCCTTTTATACACCGGATAGACGATCACGGCCAAAAGCAGCATGCCGGCAGCTTGCACCAGCAGACTGTAGACAAACGCAGACCGCAAATAGTGTTTCATCGGGTAAGGAGAAGGCGCCAGCATGGCCAGATCGGCTTTTCGCAAAAAAGTGCGAACGGAGGACGGAGCCACAAACACAGCGGTCAACAGGCAGGCGGCCAACTGGGTCCAGAAGGTGCCGGTCAGGGACTCGGCAACCCTCATGTACAGGAAAGCGGCCAGAAAATAAAGCACCACCAGGCCGAGCGAGTTGCTTCCGGCTACTGCTCTCTTGGCGTACCTCTGCCCTGTTTGCCAGGCGGCCTGCAGCCTTGTCGCGTAGAGTGGATCAAACGCCATGGCACATCACCCCCGCACCGCAGCCAAAAACAACTGTTCAAGCGTAGCATCCGGCAGCCCCGCCTGCTGGCGCATCTGCTCAAGCGTGCCGTGAAGCGACATATTCCCGCCGTGGACGATGACGAAGCGGTCCACATACGTCTCCGCAAGGCTCAGCACATGTGTCGACAGCAAGATCGCCGTCCCTTCCTGCTTGATTTCTGTAAGCTGGTTCAGCAGTGTCTCGGTTGCAAGCGGGTCCAGGCCGACGAACGGCTCATCCACGACAAGGACATCCGGCTTTACGAGAAAGGCGCAGAGGATCATCACCTTTTGCCGCATGCCTTTGGAAAAGGAGCCGGGAAAATGATGCGCCCTTTTGTCCAGTCTGAATAGCTCCAGCAGCCGTTTGGCCCGTTCCTGAAACTGCTGTTCCTCTAGCCCGTACGCTTTTGCCATGAACTGCAGATGCTCCCACAGAGTCAGCTCTTCGTACAATTCCGGCATTTCCGGTACATAGGCGAGCAGCGGCTGATCTGTGGAGAAGGCGATCGTCCCGGAAGACGGCTGCAAAAACCCGAGGACGTGCTTCAAAATGGTGCTTTTCCCTGCTCCGTTCAAGCCGATCAGTCCGACGATTTCACCGGATTGGACGGAAAAGGAAATATCGTGAATGGCGGGCTTTCCCGTCGAGTAGCCCCCTGTGACTCTCTCCAATGTAAGCATTTGGTTTCACCTCAAAGGCCGTGCTTTTTTCCAATATACGGATAAGGCCCTCTTTATCATATCACGAATGCGGGGGACAAGCAGAATGCCAAAAGAAGGAGGGGATTGCATATGGCAGCCTCTGAATCCGAACAGATTTCGGACAAGGAAGACAGAATCGTAAAGATAGGACTGGTCGGAGCCGGAAATATCGGCCAGACGCATTTGAACGCCTACCGGCAAGTCAGGAGCGCCCGGGTGGTGGCAATCGCGGGGCGCAATCGGGAAAGAGGGGAGCAGATGGCTGAAGAATACGCCTGCCGTTATTATCCTGCTCTGGAGGCTATGCTGGAGCAGGAGGAGATCGACATCATCGACATTTGCCTGCCTACGGATTTGCATGAACAGCATGTCGTACAGGCTGCCCGGGCCGGCAAGCATGTCCTGTGTGAAAAGCCGATCGCTCTCACGCCCGCTGCGGCTGAACGGATGCTGGAGGAGGTCCGGCAGGCAAATGTACTCTTTATGGTCGCGCAGGTATTGCGCTTTTGGCCGGAGTACGTCGCGATCAAGCAGTGGATCGATGCGGGGCGGCTCGGTCGGCCAGAGATGATCTATGCCCAGCGGCTTTCGCAGCCGCCTGACTGGAGTTCGTGGTTTCAGGACCCGGCGAAGAGCGGCGGGGCTTTATTTGACCTGCATCTGCACGATATCGACTTTTTGATCCACCTGCTGGGGCCGGTCGCTTCGGTATACGCTGTCGGCAAGCAAAGCGAAAATGGAGCCTGGAATCACGTGGTGACCAATCTCGTGTTTGCAAGCGGAAGCAAGGCAGTCGTCGAAGGCTCGCACCTGATGGGGAAGGACTTCCCGTTTTCCGTCGCGATGAGGGTGAATGGACCAGTGGGAACGCTCGACTTTTCCTATACGTCTGACAGAGCTTCCGGGAAAAAACAGAGCCATTTTTTCTGGTATGGCGAGGGGAGCAGACAGCCTGTTGCAATCGAGCCGGGTGCCCCCTTTGTCAATCAGCTGCAGTACTTCGTGGACTGTGTCAAAACCGGGGAAAGACCCCAGGTTGTCACTCCCGAGGAGAGTGTTCAGGTTCTCCGGGTCATGACGGCGATCCAGCGGTCGCTGGAGACGGGGGAGGTGCAGCGGATAGACTGGATGCGGTGATTTGGGACGATAAGCAAGAAAAGGGATTTGGAGGAATAAAGGCGCGGGCCGGAGACAAACTATGTGCGTAACAAGCCGTGGAAAGGGGGTAGGAAACATGAAGAAGACGACGACCAGAAGGATGTTGGGCGTGTTGGGGTTGTGCTGCATGATTGCTTTGGCAGGCCAACCAGCTTTCGCGGCGAATGACTCCGGTCGTGTGGACCAGCCTGCCAACCTGTCTCCGGCGCGGCAGCTTATCACCGTAGAGCAGGCCAAGACAATCGCATTGCAGCAGGTAAAGGGACGAGTCGTCCATGTAGAGCTGGAAACGGAAGATGGCGTGCCCGTCTATGAGGTCATCGTGATCAACGAGCAAAATCAGCCGTATGAAGTGGAAATCGATGCGGTGACAGGGAAAGTGCGCAAGGTCGAAAGAGAAGACGTGTGATCGAAAAAGACGGCTTAGGCGAGGGGTTCGCAGCAAGCCGTCTTTTCCGTTTTTGCTCTAAAGCTGCGCCAGGACGTGCCCGC
>k87-142762_pt1 | contig 21700 bp, 13 predicted proteins | sample MGYA00084031_6733416 | MGnify analysis MGYA00084031
ACGAAAAATCATTTACTGACAAATGAGACGTATAATGGTCTGGCAAACAAAGAATTGCTTCAGACCGCTAAACGATTATTCTCACGGATTGCTTCTGAGACAAAACAACTTTATCCAGTAAATGAAATCGTCTTTTTTGCAGGATTATTAAATGACTTCACGAACTCATTTGATCAGAATTTCTTTGAAGAAACGTTCGATACCCAGCTTGCTTATTTAGTAAAACAACTGATTCAAGAAGTAGGTGAAGAGACGAATGTCCATTTCTATGAAGATGAAACTTTGTACAAAATGCTTTTGACCCATTTGTCTGGTGTGTTTTCAAGAGCTGTTTTACAAGAAGAGACACTGACTAATCCGATTTTAGAAAAAATCATGGTTCAATATGAGGAAATTGCCAATGCAATCCGCAAAGCAGTAGAGCGGATTTTTCAAGAAAAGAAATTATCAGAAGAAGAGATTGCATATATGGTCCTTCATTTTGCAAATTCATTGGAAAAAAGTCCGAAAGAAAGCAATATCAGTATTGCAGGATTTTCACCAAGCGGCTTAGCTTCTACTAGCATGTTGGAACTGCGTTTGAAACGTTATTTTCCTTTCATTCAACAGATTCATTTCTATCGGATCGCTGATTTGAAAAAAATTGATTTACAAGAAGAATATGATATTGTTATTTCTACATCTATTCTACCAGGATATAATGGAACATATATTTTAGTCTCCCCGCTACTGCTGGAAGAGGAAGTCAAACAGCTAAAAGAAGCTTTTTCGCATATTGAGAAGAAAAAAAGGCAAAAAAATACGTATAACAGCAATAACGAGTGGATGCTAGAAGATACTTATGAGGAAACGATGCATTTCATGGAGCAAATCAATCAATTACTTGATCGTTTCTTTATTCAAGAACTAGATAACCCTGATACGGTCTCCGAAACGATTCGCAGCTTATTTCCTTATTTTCCTGAAGGACTAGTAACGGATGAAGAGGTAGTTCATCGCCGATTGCTTAAGCGATACGAACAAGCACCTATCGGAATTCCTCATACAAATATGGGGTTATTCCATACATCCAGCTCATTGGTTTCTAAACCGATCTTTTGTATTTTCAATTTGAAACAACCGTTGACAATTGACGGGATGGATAGACAGCCAGTCGATTTGTCCCGTATGTTAGTTATGCTGGCGCCTTCGCCAATCCAAGAAAAAGACGGGATTCTTTTAGGAAAAATCAGTGGAGCAATCATCATGAACGATTTGAACACAGAGATCTTCCGCTCAGGAAATAAAGAAATCGTTTATCAATTGTTAGCGAAAATCCTGATTGAAGAAATAAAGAAATGAGGGTGAAAAGATGATCCAGCTACCAGCAGAAAAAATATTGCTCGATCAATCCTATCAAAATTGGAAAGAAGCGTTGACCGAGATCGGTCAGTGGATGACCCAACAAGGGGGAATCAAACCGGCATATATCCAATCAATGATCGAAAGACAAGAAAAAGCGAGTGTCTATATCGGGAATTTCGTAGCCTTGCCACATGGGACTGACAAAGATGAAGAAGTAGTAGAAGAAGGGATCTATTTAGTCCAAGTGCCTGATGGTGTGGACTTTGGAACAAAAGAGGAACCAAAAATCGCGACACTCTTATTTGTAGTGGCTTTAAAAAAAGAACATCAGTTAGCTGTGCTACAAGATTTAGCCTTTTTCTGTTCAGACATCGACCAAGTAATGGCGCTCAGTGATGCGGAAACGATTGAAGAAGTCCAAATGATTTTTGAATATGGACATATATAACCAATGTTCTCAGTAAAAAAGCTGCCTTGCATCAAGTAATAACTTCAACCAAGGGAAAAATAGGAGACGGTGACAAGATTTTTGTCACCGCTCCTATTATTTTTGTGTTTTAATAACTCTTTTTTTTATAGATAGCGCCCATACCTATGAATAATAGAACGATACTCCATGTACCAAGTGTCAAGATACCATTCATGAAAGTAACCTGTTCTGAAGCTAGTGGCGAGAACATATCTCCTCCTACGATCACATTTTGAAAATCAACATAAGAAGTTGGCAAGTAATGACTGATTGATTCTATCCATCCAATCGAAGAAAACAAGCGATACTCTGCTAAGAAAAGACAAAGAAGTGTACCTAAAAGATTGACTAGAGAATGTTCAAATAAAGCAGATAGAAGAAAACTGATTGTACTTAAAAAAAGCACCCACAACAACAGGAACAGAAAACTCTGGGAAAGATACACATACATCGGAAGGATTCGTATCTCCTGACCAATGATCGTTCCTACAGGATAACGGAAGTCTCCCAAACCATTTTTGATTACTACTAGTATAGAGACGAACAAAAATGGAATCACGAGACTTAGCATAGCTGCACCATAATAAACGGTAAAACGGATGCTATGTTTCTTTACTATACTATCCGGTAATAGATTGACTAGAGAGATTACCTGCTTTCTTTTTTCATAAGAGATGATCGAGGAAAGAAACAAGGCGGTTATACATAAAATCAAAAAACTAGAAATCATTCCTGAAAAAATATTTTCGTAGTAATTCGCTAAAGGGAGGTGCGCTGGCAAGTCAAAAATTGAATATCTTTGGATCTGATGTTCGTTCATATAACGGAGCAACTCGACACGTTTTTGTTGTTCAATGATTGGAATTCCTTGTCTTTGACCAGAAATCAGTCGATCCAGTATATCTTTTTCATAATGATAAGTTGCTTCGACCATTTCCTGGACATTCCCTGTGTTTTTTGCATGTAAAATTGCTTCAATCAGTTTGTTGCTTTTCTCTAAACTTTCCACAAATTCTTTCTCATTCTCATCTTCTTTCAACGTTTCAATCAAACGTTGCGTTTCTTCATAGTTATGATTCAGTTCATCGAATTCTGTATAAGCAAGTTCATAATCAAAAAAAAGTGGGAATGCAAAGAGCACGACCAACAATAGAGGAAATAAAAAGTTTACTTTGTTTTTTAGTAAGAGATTGCGTTCAAATGTAAATAAAGTCATAGTTACACCTCATACAATTTACGATAAATAGCTAAAATCTCTTCCATATTTGAGGATTCTGTGACGATTTCTCCATTTTTTAGAAAACATGCTTTAGAACAAATCGATTGGATATTCGCGATAGCGTGGGAAGAAAGAAGAATCGTCTTCCCCTCCTCCTGCCATTGTCTGATCAGCCTATTCAAGACATCAATACTTCCTGGGTCTAACCCGTTCAACGGTTCATCGAATAACATGACAGATGAATCACTGATCAAGTAAGCAGCAAGCAAGACATGTTGTTTCATTCCTAGAGACATTTTTCCAATCGGCAAAGTAAGGTACTCAGTCATCTTCAATCGTTGGAAAACAGTTTGGCATTCTACTTTGCTCTGCCAATAGTATTTGATCAAAGTCAAATAATCAACAGCCGATAGATAGTCGGATAACTGATTCGTTGATTCTAGAAAAAAGAAAGACCGGCGGTAATCTGTATAAGCAGTAGGAGAGATGTTGTGAAGGGACAATTGATCATAAATTGTTGGCAGCAGTTGGGCAATGCCATTCAGCAAAGTTGTTTTGCCAAATCCGTTCGGGGCAATCAAAGCAGCTACTTCTCCTGATTCTACTAAAAGATCCAATTGTCGAATCACACGTTTTTTACCACGTTTCATGTTCATGTTTTTGATCAGTAATGTCATAATAAAATCTCCATTTTATGATTGTGTGACGAAAGCTGTGTTATAGACATTAGCTTCATTATTAGGAAATTTCCCATATATACAACACAGGCTTTGAAAAATAAAGAATTAACGAACTTGATATTCCCATGTGTAATAATAGGTATCTAAACTGAATCCTTTATCAATTCTGGTAGTATTTCGACTAATTTCACGTATACTATTCGTAAACCAATAGGAACGCCATGTTAACACATTAACTGCTCCCCAACCGATGGAAGGATCTCGATAAAAAGACTGTCTACCAGTCTTACGAACAATCGCTTCTCTTTGTCTAAATAAGTCTACTTCTTCGAACGGATGCTCTGCAGCAAAAGTTACATTAGGAAATAAGCATGTGGCGAGGGCAACAGAAACAATGCTAATTTTTACTGTTTTTTTCATTGTTATTCTCCCTTTCATTGTTATTCTCCCTTTCATTTTTATTTCAATACCATAATAAAACATTTACAAATAAAAAGAAAGCCATTACATTTGTTTTTTTAAAGTAATTTTAAATAAATTAAATAACTAAGTTATGAAAAAACAGTTTTTTATTTGAATTTTATTATTTAAAGACACTCTCAAACCTTTGGCACAAAGTTTCGTGCCAAAGTACGACTATTTCTCTTTTTAGTAAGCGGATACAATTAGAGTATCAAAAGGAGAGAGGAAGAGACAAAATGGAACGGACGATTCCCAAAAACAACATTTCGTTAAAAGCGAAGGTACAAAAATTAGGCAGTACCTTATCAAGCATGGTCATGCCAAACATTGGAGCACTGATTGCTTGGGGTGTGTTAACGGCTTTATTTATCCCAGATGGTTATTTGCCAAATGAAGCTTTTGCTACCATGGTAAGCCCGATGCTAACTTATCTGATTCCTTTATTGATCGGCTATACTGGCGGAAAAGTAATTGCTGGTGACCGCGGATCAGTTGTAGGAGCAATTGCAACGATGGGTGTGATTGTCGGAACAGAAATTCCAATGATGCTAGGCGCAATGATTATGGGACCTCTTGGTGGATATGCCATCAAGAAGTTTGATCAGCTGTTCCAAAAACGGATCAAATCCGGTTTTGAAATGTTGGTCAATAATTTTTCAGTAGGTCTTATCGGTTTTGGATTAGCGTTATTAGGTTTTTCTGCGATTGGTCCAGTTGTCGATGCATTGACTCAAGCAATGGCAAAAGGTGTAGAGATCATTTTATCTGCCCATTTGATTCCATTGACAAGTATTTTTATTGAACCAGCAAAAATCTTATTTTTGAATAATGCAATCAACCATGGGATTTTGACACCATTAGGAACTGAACAAGTAGCAGATGCAGGAAAATCTATTCTATTCTTGCTTGAAGCAAATCCTGGTCCAGGACTTGGTGTATTACTTGCTTTTACTTTGTTTGGCAAAGGAGCAGCAAAATCTTCAGCACCAGGTGCCATGATCATCCACTTTTTAGGTGGGATCCATGAAATCTATTTTCCTTACGTCATGATGAAACCGTTATTATTCTTATCAGTTATAGGCGGAGGAATGTCAGGAAGTTTCATTTTCCAATTGATGGATGCTGGACTAAGAGCGCCAGCTTCTCCAGGATCGATCATTGCGATTCTAGCGATGACACCGTTCAATTCTTACCTTCCTGTTATTTTGGGCGTGATTGTTGCCGCAGCTGTTTCATTCGGTATTTCTGCAGTGATTTTGAAAGCGGATGCGAAAGATACAAATGAAGACTTTGAAAAGTCTGTGCAAGAGACAAAAGCAGCTAAACAAGCATCTAAAGGTGCCCAAGGTATTCCTCAAGGAACTGCGCTATCTGGCGTACAAAAAATCATTTTTGCTTGTGATGCAGGGATGGGATCAAGTGCGATGGGCGCTTCGATCTTGAGAAAAAAAGTACAGGAAGCAGACTTGCCTCAAACGGTGACTAACCAAGCAATCAGCCAACTGACAGATGACTCGAATACATTGATCGTTACTCAGGTCGAACTACAAGAAAGAGCAAAACAAAAAGCACCGAGCGCGCGTTTTGTCTCAGTAGAAAACTTTTTGAATTCACCTCGATATGATGAAATCATTCAAGAATTGAGCAGCAAACAGGAACCATCAGTTTCTGAAATCAAGAACGAGCCAACAGAAGAGTTTCTTTCAGCAAACATCAAACAAATTAAAGAGATTCTACTTGTCCACGATGATCGGTCAGGGTCGGCAACAATGGGGATGACCGTGCTCAAAGATATATTAGACAAGAACCATTTAACTATCCCGTTACGAAAAGTCAACATCCAGGAGTTAAAAGGGGAGCCTGATTCACTGATCGTATCCAAAGAAAGTTTAGCAGAAAAAGCACAGATGGCTGCACCGCAATCCATTCATTTATCGGTTAATAGCATGGTCAACCCACAAAAATTTGAATCAATTGCACAATATTTGAAACACACAGCTTAAGGGAGGAAAACAGCATGCAAAGTTTGCCATTCGACATGATCGAACTCAATCGATCATTTAAAACCAAAGAAGAAGCGATCCGCTATTGCGGTCAAAAGCTTGTAGAAGCAGGATGCGTTGATGAGGAATATATCGATGCCATGGTAGAAAGAGACAACATGTTATCTGTTTACATGGGGAATTTTATCGCGATTCCTCATGGAACAGATGAAGCAAAAAAATATGTGAAAAAATCCGGCATCTGTGTCGTACAGGTGCCAGACGGTGTCAATTTTGGTACGGAAGAAGAAGAAAAGATTGCGACTGTTTTGTTCGGTATAGCAGGAGTCGGCGATGAGCATCTGCAACTTGTACAGCAAATCGCACTTTATTGCAGTGATATGGACAATGTTGTCCAACTAGCAGACGCGCTCAGCAAAGAAGAAGTAACGGAAAATCTAGCAATTGCTTAAGGAGAGAGAAAAATGAGAGCAGTACATTTTGGTGCAGGAAATATCGGTCGAGGATTTATTGGAGAAGTTTTGGCAGCTAATGGATTTGAGATTACTTTCGTAGATGTGAATCACATGATCATTGATGCTTTAAATGAAAGAAAAGAATACGAAATCGAATTAGCAGATGAATCAAAAGAAAGAATCACTGTAAAAAATGTCAAAGGAATCAACAATCAAACAAATCCAGAAAAAGTAATCCAAGAAATCGCTGAAGCAGATTTAGTCACTACCGCCATTGGCCCGAATATCTTACCTTTTATTGCCGAGTTGATTGCAAAAGGTATCCAAGAAAGAGAAATGGAAGGAAACACAACACCTTTAGATGTCATTGCCTGTGAAAACATGATTGGTGGTTCAGCATTTCTAGAAAAAGAAGTGTATAAATATCTTCCAGAAACATCATTTACTGACAAATATATCGGCTTTCCAAATGCAGCAGTCGATCGAATTGTCCCATTACAACACCATGAAGATCCTTTATTCGTCCAAGTAGAACCTTTCAAAGAATGGGTCATTGACGATAGCCAAAGAAAAAATAAAGAAATCCAATTAAAAGGGGTTTTATATGTAGATGATTTAGAACCATATATCGAACGCAAACTATTTAGTGTCAATACTGGTCATGCGACTGTCGCTTATACAGGTGCCTTGTTAGGTTACCAGACCATTGATGAAGCAATGCAAGATGCGTTAGTTGTGGCACAATTAAAATCAGTTCTGCAGGAAACAGGAAGTTTGCTGATTGCCAAATGGGGGTTTGATGCAGAGCAGCATCATGCGTATATTGAAAAAATCATCCATCGTTTCCAAAACAAATATATCTCTGATGCGATCACACGTGTCGCTCGGACACCATTACGTAAGTTAGGTTATCAAGAACGGTTTACACGGCCAGTGAGAGAACTACAAGAACATAACTTGACTTGTCCACATTTAACGGCAACAATGGGTATTATTTTTAATTACTATGATCCTGAAGATGAACAAAGCCGTCAACTGCATGAAATGAAAATCCATGAAAACTTAGAACAATTGATCCAAGAAGTCACAGGAATCAATGATCCGAAAACAATCGGGAATATCAAGCAAAACGTGAACCGTTATGCCAAGCAAGTCGCTTAAAATAGGATACGAAAAAGGGGAATGTGACGCAACTTTTGTCACATTCCCCTTTTTCGAATAACTAGGCTGTTTGTCCTTCAAGATAGGGCAGGTCCAACTCTTTACCGTAACGTTGTTCTAAAGCTAGGCGGATCAAGCGAGCTGCTAATTTCTCATTTCTTGCAAGGATAGGTCCGTGGAAATAAGAACCGAAGACATTTCGGTAAATGACACCTTCGGATTGATCTTCCCCATTGTTTCCTTGACCTTGTACCACTTTCCCCAAAGGCCGTTCACCTTCACCTAAGAAAGTCCGACCATTGTGGTTTTCAAATCCATAATAAGTTTCATTGAATTCTTCATTATGGATGACAATGTCACCGATAAATCGGTTATTTTCCTGACTTAATGTGTAGTGATCCAGTGCACTGATACCTTGGATCTTTTCTCCGTTGGCTCCCATGTAGTAGTGACCTAGCAATTGATAACCACCGCAAATGGCTAACATGACACCATCATTTTCGATATAGTTGATCAAAGAATCTTTCTTTTTCTGGATGTCTTTTGAAATGATCAGTTGCTCAAAGTCTTGACCACCGCCAAAGAAAACCAAGTCATATTTATCAGCATCAAAAGGTTCATGTATACTAACGATCTCCGTATGGCAAGAAACCCCCATTTTTTCTGCTACATATTTCAACATCAAAAGGTTTCCGTTATCGCCATATGTGTTCATCAAATTTCCATAAAGGTGGGCGATATTGAGTTCATAATTAGCCACGATTCATTCCTCCTTTGATAAATCCTTGAGCCGCTAGTTCTTTACGTAGCTGCAATACAGCAGTGTAAGTAGCTAAGATATAGACATGTTCAGTTGGCAATTCTTTGATTTTTTCGATTACTTCTGGTAATTCTTTTGTTTCTGTCAATTTATTTTCTGGAATCCCGGCAACTTTCAGACGTAAAGTCATATCTGTATGACGGTCTCCTCCAGAAATAACGGCTGGGATATCCATATCGGCAAAGTTTTCAAAATTACCATCCCAAATCCAGCTGACATCGATTCCGTCTGCGTAATTGGCATTCAATAAAGCCACTAAAGAAAATGGATAAGGAGCTAGACCAATCATATCGATTACTTGATTGATACCTACAGGATTTTTGACAAGTACTAATGTACATTTCTTTCCATTGATATTGATGACTTCTTGTCGGCCGAACACTTTCTCGTCATATCCTAACCCTTGTTTGATTTTATCAGGATCGACATTGAAGTACTCCGCCACTGCAGTAGCTGCTAAAGCGTTGTAGACGTTATACATACCACCAACTTCGATTCCATATTCATGACCATCGATCACAAAATCTGCTGAAACATTGTCCATCCGTACCATATCAGTCAATCGGTAATCCAGTTCAGGACGTTTGAAGTCACAATTTGGACAGTAATATTTTCCTAAGTTTGCATAAGTGATCATTTTATAATGCAGGATGTGATGACAATTTGGACACAAGACACCGTCTGTATTGTAATGCGCCATTTGTTCACGATCTTCTTCATGGTCAAAGCCATAATATTTTCTAGGATTAACTGTTTCGATCGAATTGAAGATCGGTGAATCACCGTTACTGATAATCGTTGCATTTGGTGACTTTGCGGCACCGTCTACAATCATTTTATAGGTCGTATAAATTTCTCCATACCGATCCATTTGATCACGGAAAATATTTGTAAATAAAAATAGTTCTGGTTTCATATATTCTGTGACTTTGCTCAAACTTGCTTCATCTATTTCTAGGACAGCAAATTTTTTCTGTCCTTTTTTTGGTTTTGCCTGCAAGAAAGTCGATACAATTCCTTGTACCATATTCGCACCAGTAGGGTTGGTTAGAACTTCATCGAATTGCTGGCGCAAAATATTGACTGTTAAAGCGGTAGTCAATGTTTTACCATTTGTTCCGGTAACAACGACGACTTGATAGTCTTTTGCCAAGCTATCTAATATATGTGGATCGACTTTCAGCGCTAGTTTACCTGGTAAACTTGATCCGCCTTTAAAAAAAGTTTTTAATGCCCATTGCGACGTTTTCCCAACTGCAATCGCAAAATGACTGCGTATTCCCATTATGTAACCTCCAAAAACGATTTGCTGACGAATAAATTCAACTAATCATACCATATGTTGAAAAAAAGGTTAAATTGCTTTTCTTATTCTTAAGAAAAGGTTATGTCAGAAAGAATAATGATAAAGATAGTATAGTTTTTAAACATCAAGCACTCGCTTCCTTTCTGGTTGGGTTTGGTCACAGGGATGAGTGCTTTTTGTGTACCTTAAAATCAAAAAAAAGGGCATTTGCTCTTTACGCTGGTATTAACCACTAGGTTCAAAGGGTCAGGTTTTACCTTCTCAACGCCGTAAGTTCCCCTTGCAAATCAAACATATTTAGTTCTTCTATCATTTTAGTTGAAAAGGTTATTATTTAGAATAGTTTGTTCAACTTAAAATGTATCTTATAAGGGTAAACACATGATTTTTTTCAGAATCCTTTTCGTGAAGGTAAAAGACTTTTAACCGTAAAATAAGGTTTTGTTCATGATAACGAGAGGTCGCTTCTTTCCATTTTTTTTGCTTATTTTCAGATAGATTTGGAAAAGAAAGATGAAATTGTTTTTTTTGATTCGACAATAAATGCCAAGTATTCTTGATCTATGAAAGTAACTTTGTAAATAAAGTAAAGTAGCATACTAGGATAAAGTAAAAATCATTCCATTGTATTTCTTATTATAAATAACACAACATATTTTTGACGTATACATAAAAAAACAATCATCAGATAATGGAATAGTGAGAAATAACAAATGTTTAATCACAGTCCATTTTTTTCTATCCACAGAAAAAAAATTTTGTTGATATAAGTATGAACTATTGAAATGTGTTTAAATACTTAATAAAGGAGAGCGTAAAAAAACAAGCAAAAAAGAAAACCATGTTGTTTTAAGAAAAGCGTGTGAGTAAGAACTAACACATACAAGGAAGTGACATAGACTAGTTCGAGTTATTGAAAAAAACAAGGAGAATGGAACTTACAGATTTAAAGAAATGAGACTGTCTTTTCTAGTAATTGAAATCTAAGGAGTGAAAAACAATGCCGAATGACATCAACCAACACAGAGCTAAGGTGGGGAAGTACACGAGTGAAACACAGACTCCATTTGGACTAGAACGCAACCAAAGAGCATTAAATGAGCTTGCTGCAAGCATGGGACAACGTCCAACAAGGGAAGGACTTAAGACTTTAAGCGGATATCTCTATGTCTACAGTATTTTGAGTGCGCTTACACTGCCGGATCCACCGCCGAACCAGTCTAAGAATGTTCAGAAGTCTTCGCGTTCTATTCGTAGGAGACAAGAAACACCAACAAATACGACAAGAGTAAGGGAGTTTCATCCAGAAAGCCTATCCCAAAATCAGTTTGTCACGTTGGCAAATGCCGCACGTCAATGGAGCCTTGAAATCCAGCAGTTAGCGCAAGGAATTACGATGTTTTCGAACCATCTACCAGATAAAGCGACTGAGTCTCAGAGTGAACAAGGTGTAAGAGAGAAGGAACGCAAGCAATCCGATTTCAGAAACATTCGTCAGACAGCAATCACTGAATCGCAGAAGTTGAATGGCGGTCGATCAGAGGAAACAAATGAAGCCACTCCATCATTTTCTAAACACCCTAATAAAAATAGTTCTGATTATTTTTCTGGTAAAGACGCTGCCGAGAAGCTAATACAGACTTTTCAAGCTTCATTTGAAGAAACCCAAAAGCAAAGTGGCCTGGTTCCAAGAGAGACCGCACCGCCCATCGAAAAAGCTTTTTGGGAAGATCTAACTACGACCTTTTACAATTTTTTCAGTCAATTTGAACACACGTCCTACACAGAAAACCAAGCAGACGTGTTAGGCAGTTCGGTGATGGATCATTTTATCCATTTGATGAAGCGGACGTTTTCAGATAACCCAACGCCGATAAACCAAGATGGACCTCTAAAAAGCGAATCTATTTTGAAACAAGAAGAAGCGTCTATCTCTGCACAGCTTTGGCAGTTAACTAATGACTTGGGAAACTTATTAAGTGGATTCGTCCAAAGCTTGGATGTAATCCAACACTTAGGCGCGCAAGCCATCCCGATTTCTGAGGAGCAGCAGAACACACCAGACGAAAATGTGGCAATGACTGAACCAATGATGTCAGATGAGTCGGTAGATAAGCGAACCAATCAGTTGGATAGCCCAACGTTATCTACTGTTGATCTTGAAACAGAACAAGTCCATCACATCAATGAGACGATCATCACTGATCAGTTGCCTTCCACACGTTATCAGGAACCGTTACCGGTCTTCTTTTATGATCGTGCCCTTTTTCAGAGAAAAAATGAAACAAGTCACGTGAATGAAAAAATTAAAGAATTTTTCATGAAAGAAAAGCTGGCGAACGACGCGACTCCTGAGAGTGAACTACCAGAGATTGCTCGAACATGGATGGAAAATAAAGATTTAGATAAATTAAGTCAATTGGAAAGAAAACATTTTTTGGCTTACACGCTCCTTAAAAATTATGGAATGGAAAACGTGCGGTGGGGAGAATTCATCTCTGCTAATAAATTACAGGACATCTTTCTGCAATGGAAAACCAATACGTGGTTAGAAGATTATACGTACAAAGCAATCACTGATAAGACGAGCCAGTATGATCTGTCTGGAGCAGATCCCGTCCTAATCACTTCTTTTAACGAATATCAAAAAGAAGGCAAACAATTATTCAATGAATTTATCAATAATTTACCAGGGACAATACCCAAAACGCAGGAGCTCTCTCCTATTTATTATAGTGAAGAGCTGTTTGATGCACGGGAAAAAACAGAAAAAGTGAATGAAGAAGTTTGGTACCTTCTTGTTAATCAAAATTTCGTGAAGGATATACAAACACGAAGGGAACTGGTCCAAAAGTTACAAGAGTGGATCCTTTCAGGAGAAAATTACGAGATCAAGCTAGTAAGACAACAACTAGCTGCTGAGGTGATTTGTCTAAATTACGGAATGACTGGGAAAAGATGTCTCCAATAGAGGCACGACTCTATTTGTTGCAATGGGAAAACAATAATGCACAGGCAGGTTATAGTTTTAAAACCTTCGACATACTTGAGAAGCAGGAAGTGGGCAAAAATACGACAGATCAAGCAGTTGAGACGGTATTTATCGAGCAAGAAATTGCGACTTTTCTTCAGGAAAATGACATTGAAGTCCCTCCGCCAAATAAAAAATTACTTCCTGAACTTGATGAGGATCAAAAAGAGAAGCAGCGTGAAAAAGTTTTCTATTTTTTGACTGAACATGGGATTGCTTGTGAGAATCATGAACCGCAACAGCTGATCAAAGGAATCACACACTGGCTTTTACTCAAGGAAGCACCTACGAAACCTACAAGTTCCGTCAGTACAGCTCTTGAGGAAGTAACTGCAAATCCCACAACTTCTGCCAGTACAGCACTTGAAGAAACGATACCGGAGACATTATACGATGTCAAAATCAAGCAATTAGCCAATATCCTCCTTGGAAAGAAGGAAGAAGAGTCCCTCTCAGAAGAAGAGGCAAGTGGGATTGTGTCTCGTTGGATAATAGAGATGGAGCTCGATAGACGATCTTCTACTGCCTTACCTGACACGTCAAGAGTAAAACGTTCTTTAGCTCCGCCAACATCCACACAGAAGGAAAATCCATGGCAATCTCAAAAGTTGATGAGCCAAGTAGAACGCCTTTTTCAGGAACAGGGTGTGTTATCTGGGGAGGTGACAAAAGAAAAGCGACTGGTTGCCATGGGTAAGTGGCTTTTACATCAGGATGATGACACCGTTTTTCGTACAGATAAACTCCACACCCTCGCACAAGTGATCTTGAAAGAATTGAATCTTTACGGAGGAAAAGAAGAAGAGAAAATCTCAGATAAAGATGCCGAAGTGACAGTGATAAAGTGGCTATTCGAGCATGTTCTTGGCTGTTCACTTGAAGAACATCTAGCTAGAAACATCGTTGCGATGCCCGATCCTTCTAAGATGACAGTCAATCATCTAAGAGCTCAGCTTGAGTACAGTCCATATGAGATGGGTCTGTCGTTTGATTACTTGCCGTTAAAAGAGAAGGCGGGGGCATTTACGTTTAAAACACTCTGGGAAGCATCACTCAAACAAACCTTGCCGAGTTTGTACCGACCAGACGATCTAAGTGAAGGCAAACGGCTGGTTTCTGATCAGAAACTGCTCGTGCAGTTGACAGGTGATAAGCTGCTAGAACGGGAAGAGTATCGTACAAAAATCAATGAATCAGAAAAAAGTTCCTTAGGAGCAGCTTTCTTGGATAGTGTGGCTGAGAAAAAGGAGCTCAACTTTGAAGATTTGCAGGTAATTTTTATGCCTGCATTGTTTGCGACAGCGCAACTGGAACCAGAGCGCCTGCGTGAAGCTTTGACCGAAGGAACCTATAAAGAAGTAGCCCTCAGCACCTTTATCAGCTATTGGCAAAAAGGCTATTTCAAGCTGGTTGAAAAACAAGAAACGATCGACCATCTATTTCAAAATTATCAAGAAGCCACCCTTAAATGGCGGCGGAAACAGGTGCTGGCAGAAGAAACGATTCGGGAGTGTTACAAGTCTAAAGCATCACTAAAAGGGTATCCGCCACCACTATTGGTATATTATGGCGCGCTGCCTGTCACAGAGACAGACGCTATCGCTCGCTATATCAGCGGAGGACATCCTTGCCCGACAGCGCACTGGGAAGTTCCTAATTTAGACGAATGGTACAAAGACTTGACTGGAAATGTGGCAGATGCTTATGCAAAATTAGATACAAAGCTGATCGAACTCGCATTGGAAACGATGGATCAAGATGAATCCCAGTTTCTTTTTTCAGAAGAGACGCAGATTTATGAGGCATCTGCAAAAATAAAAAGAAAAAAATTCAAGCGTATTCCTGTGATTGGATTGGGAGGAGATATTCAATATAAATCAGAAGCGGTTTATACGGATGCCGATCTGAAGAAGACTGATCTGTTTGTAGCTAAACGTGGGGATGAAGAACGTGTGTACGGATTGAAAAAACTGGAAAATGAAGGCGGATATGTCGTGTATCGTGTAGATCAAGACCCGTCATTATACGTCAAATATCAATTGTTTGAAATAAATAGTCATGAGCCGACATACGACACATTCTCTCTTAACGTGAATCTAAACAGTGAACGATTCAAAAATATGGATTTTCAAAGCAGTGAGAAAGGGAAGTCATCGGTATTTGCGTTAAGGCTCAGTCATAAACACCGCCACGAACTGTATGACAAACTTTATCAGTCAGGCGATGAAAAAACACCGCTAGAAAAAGCATTCGATGTACTCACACATGTTGTCCCTTTTTATGATTGTGTGACAGGAATCATCGAACAAGATATTGAAAAAGCGGTGCCTTCTTGTTTGATCGATGTTGCATTATTGATCCCAGTAGCAGGAGAGGCGGTTGCGCTCAGTACAAAATTTGGATTAGGTGTGGCAAGAGCGATTGCACGAGGCGGCTTAAGAAGCGCGTTACGAAACAGCGGGCATTTTCTTCCCACCTCCGTTGAATTAGGCAAACTCGGAGTTAGTATTGTGCGCTATATCGATCCAGGGGTTGAATTGATAACGGATAGCAGTAAACTGATGGCTAAAGGATTAGCGAAATTAAACACGAAAGTTCGAAGTACAGAAATAAAAAATCTTTTAGAAAAGCTAGAAAAACTGGAAAAGCAGACGCCAAGTATCTCAGAGAACTTTGTGAAGGCGCGGCTACCGAAAAATGGACCAGAAGTTCCGGTGAAACGTGTAGATGAACATTTATATGTACGGGTGACGGATCTACAAACAGGGAACGGCTTTGGTGACTACTATCTATTGAAGAACAACCAATTAGAAGTGTTTAAAGGTCCAGTCTCATTTTCAGAAGAACAGAAACGACTGATCGATATCGTGGCAATCAAGATAAAAGACAATCAAAAAGTGATTGATGAAAAAAATCTAAACCCTGCGGCTTATGGCGAAGGGCGGATCAGGACGGTGTTAGAAGAAGGAGAGCCGGACCAATTCTTGATAAAAATGAACGATCAGTGGGTTCCTGTTAGAGAAACGCCGATTGAGGGACATGGTGTGCGTTATGATGCGAAGATTGGCGAAGAATTGTTTCCTGTTAACTTTAATGGGATGGAGTGGTATTTCGAAGCAAAGACGTCCCCCTTTATGGCAGAGGAAGTCCGTACAAGCATCGGAAAACAACTTGAGAAGTTCGAAACTCGACAAGATCCAATGAATCTTTCTGCGCCAGATGAACGAGGTTTGATGCGAGATGATTCCGGAAGATCTTATATCAAGATAGAAAATCACTATGTGCCACTCATCTTATTGGATAAGGAAGCTGGACGATATCATTTAGTGAAAAAAGACGCGAACGAGCCAATGACGGTTTTGAGATTTCACCCGGAAAGCGGTCAATTCCAGGTTGAAACACCTTTGGAGAAAAAACTGTGGCAGGAAGAACGAGGTATCAGAGAAGCAAGTTATATACAAATTGAAACAGCTATTTCTCTGGAAAATTCACCCAAAATAGAACCGTTAAATCCAAAAATACAACCAGAGCCGTCACGTCCAAGAGGAGGATCACAGCCAGGATCATCAAAACCAGGAACATCAGGGCCCCGACTACAAAGCCAATATACGATTAATGGATTGCCTGTCATTCAAGATAGAGCTGATGAATGGAATAAGTTGAGACAAGCCAAGGTATACCTTCCACTTCCACAACAAGCAAGAAAAGTGAATTCGAAGGAAAAGCCGAAAAAATTATATGACTTCATCCCTACTCGACCTATCGAGGTTACAGTTCAAAAACAAATTGATAATTCGTTTCTTATGTATACACGCGAATATCTTAAATCCCATCCTCAGAATAGTTTTCGGGTATTTGCTGGTCTTGATGCAAGCAAGACACCAGATTTTCTCAAACCATTTCAAGTCGAGCTTGCACTAGAATTCGAAAATACGAAAATAATATATGACAATATGAAAAAAACATGCCAAAGATTGTCGAGAAAGAAAGCTATTTCTGACACTCGTGAAGGTAAATACCTGATTCAAATGTTCGAATTGGAGAATGTGCCTAATCAAGAGCAGATATTGAAGAAAATTATCGAGAGACTACGATCTATAGCAGAAAAAGGAGAGCAGTTCCTCCAAAAAACGGCAGATATTGGTTTTGAAAATGTTTGGATCGTGACTACTGATTTGAAACGAGACTATTTTTCACAATCCTATGTGTCAGAGTTTCCAAAAGGTTATATTGTAAATGCGTTTGTATTCCCACAAGATCCACAATGTAGAATATTCATTTTAGCAGACGCGTTCCATTTAGATCCCGGTATAATACCACATTTAGAGTTAAGATCAGTCCCATCTGAGACGATCATACATGAAACAACACATCTTAGTTCATACACGGACGATCTCATATTTTATAGGAGGAGACCAAAAAATTTTGCTAGTAGTGGACAAGACGTGCTAAAAGATTACAAAAATAATTTTAGTGATGCACTATCATCTCCTTGTTTTGAGAATTTCGTAGACCGATTAGCAGAATATCAGAAATTGCCGAAGCTATCGAAAGAAGCTGTGGCGAAAGCATTGACTTCTAATGAAAAGAAAATGAAAAAGAAAATGAATATGTTGCGAGCAAATTTACAGTTGGAGGATGCGGAAATGGTCACGACGATTATCAGAGACCTTTCCCAAGGAAGAGATTTTGACGTACGACCACGCGTGCGAAGAGACCTTAGCAGCAAGAAATTAGAAGAGGACAAAGGAATGATGTTTCTAAACTTGTCGTTAGGGTTTTTGTTCAATCCAGAACAATACTGGTTAAGTCCTCATTTGGATAAGACACAAGAAAAATCAGCGCTTGCCACAGAACATCCTGTTTCAACGCATACGAAGGAGAGCACACAGAAGGACACGACAAATACAACAGACGAAAAATGGGAGGAAACAGAGAAGCTGCAAAAGAGAAGCCTGCTAGATGCAGTAGACAAAGGTAAAAATAGAAGCCATACTGTCAATAACGACTTACACAAGCAAAACGCAGAGAGGAATCAAAAAAAAGTTTCCCTTAGTGCTTCGCTCAATTAAAAAGTCTATGACGTATCAGCTGGCTAATACTATTGATGAACATCGAAGAGAAGATGAACGATTTTCTTCGATGTTTTTTTGCTTTCTTACTTCATCTGTCGAACACAAAAAAAGCTTATCCGAACTGTCTTTTGACAAGGAACCAGATAAGCATATCAGTGGGAGGCTTTGCAGTTATCGTTACTTTTATCCGATAATGATTTTCTCACTTGGATATTCATAGCCCAGATCTCGGGTTTCTTTTGGTACGAACAGCATCAATGTATACAGCATTCCAATCCGCCCAATAAACATCAGGGCAGCAATCGTGATTTTACCTACAACAGATAAGTCGCCGGTAATTCCTAAGGATAAACCAGTTGTTCCAAAAGCAGAAGTTACTTCGACGATGATCGAGATCAGTGTTTGGTCCTCTGTAGCAGATAAAAAAACGATACAAAAGAAACACATACCAAGAGAAAGCATAAAGACAACGACTGATTTTCGCACATCATCTTGATCGATTCTCCGTCCAAAAATATTGATATTATCCTCACTCTTGAGGAAGGAGTATAGATACAAACCGATGATCGCTACAGTAGTTGTTCGTATCCCGCCTCCTACAGAACTAGGACTGCATCCGATAAACATCAGTAAAGAAAAAATAATCAGTGTCGTGATCTGAAAATCACCCAAATCGTGAATCTGGAGACCGGCATTACGAGTTGTAATCGAATAAAACATCGAATTGATCCATTTGACACTCATACTGGAATCTTGGAATAAATGGTCCTTTTCCAATAGATAAATTAAGATAGTTCCCGAAACAAACAAGATGACAAAAGCCAACACGGCTAATTTGGTAAACAAGGAAAAACGAAATGGAAGCTTTGCACTGGAACGTTTATATAACAGCCACTCCCGAAACTCCATCAATACAGGAAAACCAATTCCGCCGACAAAAATCAAAAACATGATCAGAATCAAGAAAAAATAGTCATGTGCAAAGGGCTTGATGGAATCCCCAGTGACGTCAAATCCAGAGTTCGTGACAGCCGATATCGCCTGATAAAAACCGTAAAAAACGGCATCACGCCAACGATCAAAATAGCCTCTGTAATAAAAATAAATAGAAAAGAATGTCCCAAAAAGTAATTGAAACCAGATTAAAATAGCAAAAGTAATCCGGATCAGTCGGACGATACCAGACAAACGCGGTTGATTCATATCTGTCATGATCAGCTGCCGCTGTTTCAACGTGATTCGTCGTTTAGAAAAAATGACAAAAGCAGTAGAAATCATCATGATCCCCAAACCACCAACTTGAAATAATACTTCTAGCAGTATAATACCGTTATCATTGAACACAGAATTGATATCAAAAGTCGATAGTCCAGTCACACTCACTGTACTGATTGCCATGAACAGCATGTCCACAAAAGAAACATGGCTATCTGGTTCGCGAAAAATCGGCAGATAAAATAGAACGAGTGATAAGACCGTCATCAATATATAATAAAAAACGATGATTTGGATCGATGAGAAATGATTGGCAGCAAACTTCTGTCCTCGCCGCTGCAGCCTTCGAAAGAATAAATCAACATGCACAGTACTATCCTCCTGACAATAGTCGTTTCTACCAGTATACAAGGGGAATCAGGAATACTCAAAGAAATTATTAAACAGATAACAATACAGCTTTCGATTAAAATAGAAATGGCTTATAATAAAGCAAATCCTAGAAAAAAGAAGGAGGAGGAATAACAAATTGATCAATGCCCAACAAATCGTAGAAAAAATGAAAAATCAAAAAATAAATTATGACACAGTTCTGAAAAAAATGATCATGCAATGGGAGAAAGAAGAAGTAAAGCCTAAGATATTAATACATACATGCTGTGCTCCTTGCAGTACGCACACGTTGGAATTCATGTCTCAATATGCAGATATCACGTTATTTTTTTCAAATTCGAATATCCATCCTAAAAGTGAGTATTTGCGGAGATTACATGAACAAAAACGATTTGTAGACCAATTTAATGAGAAAACTGACCATCATGTAGCGCTGATTGTTGATGAATACCGTCCAAGTGAATTCACCAAAATGGTTTTAACCAACCATCTTGAAGACGAAAAAGAAGGTGGTGCTCGCTGCAGTGCATGCTTCAATATGCGATTAGATCTTGTTGCGCAAAAAGCGCAAGAACTAGGATACGATTACTTTGGAAGTGCCCTGACGATCTCACCAAAGAAAAATGCAGCCTTGATCAATCAAATCGGAATGGATATCCAAAAGATTTACGGGACACAATATTTGCCAAGTGATTTCAAGAAAAACAAAGGCTATGAACGCTCTTTGCAAATGTGCAAAGAGTATGATATCTACCGCCAATGTTATTGTGGTTGCGTGTTCGCTGCCAAGCAGCAAGGATGTGATTTGAAAGAAATCAATCGGGAAGCAAAAGCTTACTTAAAAACATCGACCGTAGTTTTTGATGAAAATTAAAGAAATCTTTCGGAAAAACGTAAGAAAAAAATAAAGAATTTATGGTAGAAATAAGGTAGACTGTATAATTTGTCCGTAGTAAAGTAAGGAAACAAGAATAAATTTCAATGAAGGAAGAGATAAGATGCGAAAAGTAGCACCTATTTTGAAGCCAATCGCTGTATTAACAATCTCGACGATTGTCGCGACTACTACAGGTATTGTGAATAGTTCCAGCTACCGTGCACCAAGTTCAAGTTCTAGTACTGTAGAAGAAACAACACCAACTACTTCAGTCTCGACATCTGAACCAACAACAACGGAAAGTTTGAATGAAACCACTACGACAAGTACATGGGACGATACAACAACTAGTTCGTCGTATGATGAGACATATACAACTGACAGCTCAAGCGAAACAAGTAATACGGTACCAGATGGCACTCCATCGGATTCAACCAATCCAAGTACAAGTCCGGATACAAGTGCTAGCTCCGAAACGATACCAAGCAGTACGACTGTAGATGATAACACGCAAAATGATGATGCCGCACGTACAGCACAGCAAAACCAAGATTCAGGAAATACACAAACGTATAACCAGCAAGCAGGTGATTCTCAATGACATTTTTACTAGACCTTATCAATGGGGTGCATAAATTCCTTGGCTATTTAGACATCAGTCCTAAATATCTTAACCGTGGATATACGATTTTAAGTGTGATTCCCACGCTTTATTTATTGAGAATTGTTTATGGACTTTGGCAAAACCAAAACTATCTTCAATTTTTCTTATATGGACTTGCATTTCTAGTGCTTGTTTATTTTACTGTTTTAAATGTATTTTATTACTTTTTAGATAAAAACACGAAAGCCGATGTCACGCAGCTTTTTGTGAAGTATTTGCCTGATGAAGCGTTCAACATCCAGACAGAAGAAACAATCAATAATGGAAATTCGATCGATAAAGTGAATACACAAGAGGTCATGGTTTCTTATGACGAAGATTACCAATTGAAATTAGCCGAGAATATGCGGTATTTGATTGGAAATGGTGAGATCAAAACAAATGAACTCGGTCGCATGGATGGATTTTTGGTCGACAGAAATACGTTGTATCCTTATTACTATGTCAAGAAAACAGGAGAGAAAGAGTATGTTCTAAATATTGGACGAAGCTACTCGGACATGGAAAAAGTAGGGACCATTCGACT
>k87-165281_pt1 | contig 21544 bp, 22 predicted proteins | sample MGYA00084031_6733416 | MGnify analysis MGYA00084031
CCCTCGAAGACGTGAGTCACATAAAGGTGCACCAGGCTTTGGGGATCGTCAAGGAGTGCCAGCATCTGTCCGACGGCTCGCTTGCGCGCCTCTTCGAACCGCTCGGGGTCGACCCCGCCGTCGCGCGCTCGCACGAGCAGCTGGGTCACTTCGTCGCGAAACGCGTCGGGGTCTTCGGTCTCACAGCCCACGTAAAAGTGAGCGATGCCGGGGTAAGTCGACAGGCTGTAGCCGTACCGGGCCGCGATCACGCCCTTTTCGTACAGGCGCCAGTAATCTGCCGTCGACCTGCCCAAAACGGCGTCGAGGGCCAGCTCGGCGGCGATCATCTGCCGGTGGTACTCGCGGGTACCCTCCTTGGCGGCCAGCCTCCCTTTGAACCCCAACAGCACGCTGGGACGGGAGACCTTCATCTTGTGGCGCACCTCCGGCACGCGCACCTCCTTGGGCTCCGGCGGAATAACGCGCCGGATCGGCCCGCGGGGCTGGTACTGCCGGCGGGCCATGTCCCGCTCCACCACCGCGACCACCTCGTCGAAGGTTACGTCCCCGGCGACGACCACGATCATGTTGCTGGGATGATAAAAGGTGTCGTGGCACTGGTAGAGGAGCTCCTTGGTGATCTGCCGGATCGACTCGACGGACCCGATCACCCGGATGCGAGCCGGATGCTCCTGGTACAGCGATTCGATCAGGTTGTAGTAGACCATGCGCACCGGCGAGTCGAGCCCCATCTGGATCTCCTGTTCGATGATGCCCTGCTCCTTGGCGACGCTCTCATCGGTGAAGTAGGGCGTTTGCACGTAGTCGAGGAGGATTTCGAAGCCGCGCTCAAACTCGTCGACCAACGAACAGAGGTAGACGGTGTAGTACTGCCCCGTGTAGGCGTTGGGGCTCGCCCCCATGCGGGAGTAAAGATCAAGGACGTTGGTGCCATCGGGCTGGTCGAACAGTTTGTGCTCCAAGAAGTGGGCGATGCCGTCGGGCACCCGCGTCGGCTCGGACTCCCCCGGCCGGACGAAGACGGAGTCCATCCCCCCGTAATGCGTGGAGAACGTCAGGTATTTGCGCTGAAAGCCCGGTTTGCGCAGCAACACCACTTTGAGGCCGGGAGGCAGCGTCGCCTCCTGCACCTGTTGCCCCAGGCCGGGGAAGCTTCTGGTCACCGCAGGTGTCATCAGCAGTCCCTCTTTCTTGTCCGGATTGCACACGCAGTCGTACGCCGCCACTTTCGGCGTCTGCAGGGGGATTCCTGGCCACCCAAGAATAGCATACCCGTTCGCTCCAACCGACGAAAGGGAGGGATTCTCCGTGCTCCTCGTCCTCGACGTGGGAAACACCAACACCGGCGTGGGCCTTTACGAAGGCGATCGCCTCGTGCACAGCTGGCGGATTCGCAGCGACCTGGAGAAGACCTCCGACGAGTACGGCATCCTCATCGCCCAGCTCCTAGCTCACCGGGGCGTCCGCGCGGATGCGGTCGAAGGCGTCGCGGTCGCCTGCGTCCTGCCCCCTCTCCTCCCCGTCCTGGAGCAGATGAGCCGCGATTACTTCGGCACCCACCCGCTCTTCGTCGGCCCGGAAGTGGAGACGGGGCTGGTGATTCGCTACGAACAACCCCGGGACGTCGGAGCCGACCGCATCGCTAACGCGGTGGCCGCCAAAGCCAAGTACCCCCTCCCCGCCATCATCGTCGACTTCAGCACGGCGACGACCTTCGACTGCATCTCCGCGGCAGGGGAGTACGTGGGCGGCGCCATCGCGCCCGGCATCGGCGTCTCCTTGGAGGCGCTCTTTGAGCGGGCGTCGAAGCTGCCGCGCGTGCCCCTGGTCGACCCCGGCTCGCCCATCGGCACCAATACGACGATGAGCATCCAAGCGGGGATCGTCTACGGCACCGCCGGCGAAGTGGACGCGATCGTCAGCGCCATCGCCAAGGAGATGAGCGAGCGCCCCACCGTCATCGCCACCGGCGGCGTCAGCCGGGCCATCGCCCTTCAATGCCGCACGATCGACGTGGTGGACGAGACGCTCACCCTCGACGGCATCCGCCGCATCTACTTGATGAACGTCCCCCCCGGCCGCGCCTGATCAGGGTCGCGCGGCCAGCAGGCAAGCCACCTGTTCGATCACCGCCTCCGCCACCTGGTCCTTCGTTAGGAGGGGCAGCGCCTGGCGGCGGCCGTCCCGGTGGAGGAGCGTCACCTCGTTGGTATCCACTTCGAAGCCCGAGCCCGGCTTGGTCACGTCGTTCGCGACCACCAGGTCGGCGTTCTTGGCGCGCAGCTTCGCCGCCGCATGCTCCAGGAGCGCCTCGGTCTCGGCCGCGAAGACCACAAGCACCTGATCGGGCCGCTTGGCCGCCCCGATCGCCGCCGCGATGTCCGGATTGCGCACGAGCCGGATCTCCCAGCTGTCGCGCTCCCCTTTTTTCACCTTCGCGGGCGCCGCGTGTTCGGGGCGAAAATCGGCGACGGCGGCCGCCATAATAAAGGCGTCGCACTCGGCCTGCCGCGCCTCGACCGCCGCCTTCATCTCCAGCGCGCTCTCCACCCGCACCAGCTCGCAGCCGGCCGGGGGCGCCAAGGCGGTCGGCGCCGAGACAAGGATCACCTTCGCTCCCCGGCGGGCGGCCGCGGCCGCGAGGGCGTAACCCATCTTGCCGGACGAGCGATTCCCGATGTAGCGGACGGGATCGATGGCCTCCCGGGTCCCTCCGGCCGTGACCAAGATGGTCCGGCCCGCCAGGTCCAAGGGAGCTCCCCCTTCTTTTCGCCGCCGGGCCAGCTCCGCCGCCGCGGCCGCGACGATCTTCTCCGGATCGGACAAGCGGCCAGGGCCCACGTTCATGCGCGCCAACAGCCCCTCTTCCGGTCCTACCACGACGACGCCCCGCTCTTTGAGCCGGCGGATATTCTCCTGCGTGGCGGGGTGGCGCCACATGTCGCTGTCCATGGCCGGCGCCACGATGACGGGTGCCGTCACCGAAAGGAGCGCCGTCAGCAGCGCGTTGTCCGCCAGTCCCAAAGCCATCTTGGCCAGCGTGTTCGCGGTGGCGGGCGCGACGATGGCCAGCTCGGCCCCTTCCGCCACGTCCAGATGGGGCATGGTCGCCCGGTCGACCTCCCAGTCTCCGGGAAGGGCGAACAGGTCGACCAGAACCGGGCGGCCTGAAAGGGCCCGGAAGCTTGCCGGTGCGACGAAACGGGTCGCGGCCGGCGTCATCACCACGTCGACCGTCGCCCCCGCCTTGATGAGGAGGCGGAGCACCTCGATCGCCTTGTAGGCCGAAACGCCCCCTGTTACTCCCAGCAGGATCCGCCTGCCCTTCAGTACGTCCATGGCGCGCCTCCGTACGTAATCTGTATCAAACCTGTGGACGCGGGTTTTCGAGCCGGCGGCGTGCAACACCTGCCTGGCGCCTTGAGCCGGCCGAGCGCCGGGCGCTTCCGGCCGCACCTTTGCCGGAACTTTTTTGCTTCCCGGCCGGGGCAGGAGCCGGCGCGACCGCCCCGAATAACGTAACTCCGGTTTGTCATTGATTTGTACTTTGTTTGTCCACAAGTTGTCCACAAATTGTGGATAACTTCGTGGAAAAGTGGAGTGGGTGGCGCGTGCGGATCGAGATCCGGGGAGTCGAACGACTCTCGTTTCGCGAGCGGCAGGTGGTCGTCCTCAGGGAATCCGGTTACAGCAACCTTGAGGTCGCCCGCCGCCTTAAGCTCTCGGCAGGCACGGTCGCCACCCTTTTTAACCGCGCCAAGCGGAAGGGATACCAGGTCGTCATCGTCCTGGAGGGCGATCCGCTGGCTCTGTTTGAACCGGAGGAGGAGAGCGCCGCCGAGGTGGCCGAAGAGCCCGCAGACGACGCCGAAGCGCCGGAGGATGAGCCCGCCGAGTAGGGGGTGTGCAAGGCCGGGCGGGACGGCGCCCGCGCCCCGAAAAAGGAGCGCCGGCGCCGGCGCCCGAAATAATCATTATGGAAGTTATCTTGCAAGAGTTATCTTGAAAGGGACGCTTGCGCGCAGGAAGCTCGTGTCACCCTCGTGAGGGCACGTCCTGGGCTCCCGCGGGCGGCCGCTTCGAGGTGATGAACGGCGTGTTGGAGCGAGCAATCGAGTCGTTGGCGCGCTCGGGGCGCCTGGTGCGGGTGCGGGAGGTCCGGATCGGCTACATGCCGCCCTGGCGAGCCGCCCTTTCGGGCGCGCTGGCGGCCCTGCTCCTCACCTACGGCACGTACTACTGGTACGGGCTCAACACACTGACCAACCTGGGGCTGCGGTGGCTCGCGAACCGCGCGGTCGACATCGGTCCCCCGCCGCCCTTTAAGCTCTTCGTCTACGGACCGGCGGTGACCGCCGCGCTGCTGGTGGCCGGATCCCTGCTCGCCCTCGTCCGGCGCTGGTCCGTGCGGCACGGGCGCTTCCTCATCATCAACATGGGCCCCGTCGCCCAGCTGCGCGCGGGATGGCACGTTCCGGTCGGCGTCGCCTGCGCCGCCCTTTTGGGGCCGGTCTTCAGCTACACCTTCCACACCCTGCCCACGTCCTTGGCTTACCTCGTGCTGGCGGTCGGCAGCATCTCCTCCGTCATTTTGTGGGAGATCGCGCACGACATCGTACTGCCCCTCTTTTTGACGCGGGCCGAGCGGCTGCGCGCCCTGGTCGAACTCGATCTGAAAGAGGCCTTTGCCCAGGACGAGACGGCCGTGCGCTGGCGCGTGGAGCGCGTCCGCTTCGACGCCCGTTCGGGAAAGGCCATCCTGTACGGGGAGTTCCGCACGCCCGAGGCGCAGCGGCGCGTCCAGCAGGTGGCCCTGCGCGTCAAGGGCGTGCGCGATACGGAGCTCGTTGAGATTGGCCCGGAGAGCGCTCCTCCCCGCTGAGCAGCCGGGGCCGGCTTGCAGCCCTGCGGAGCGTCACAGGCGGGACGCGTCGCCCTCTTCGTGAGCCGCGAAGTGCCGCTTTTCAAACTCCGCCGCCGTCTTTTCGAAGCGCTCAAGGACGCGCCGGCGCGCCTCGTCGCCTGCCGGTTCCGTCTTGTACAGCCCCATCTGATGCATGAGGTTGAAGACCGCCGCTTGCTGCTCGCAGCGGTCGTACATAATGTCCTGCAGCAGTTCCCGCACGTCGTCACTGTCCGCTTCGAAAGCGGCTTGTTGGTACCGCTCGGCCGCGTGCTTCAGCGACTCGAGGCAGTCCGTCAGCACTGAGCTTTCTTGCATGTTCACGCTCTCTTCCTCCCTGCTCACTTAGTGAACCGGTTCGGTGCGCAAGCAGTCGATGAGGTCCTCGAAGTGTTCCCGGCTGCGATCGCCCAGCTGCCGGCAGAGTTTGCGCGTCGCTTCCTCGGCCGCGTGCTGGGCGTAGTGATGGAACTTTTCGTAAAGAGCCTCCTCGTAGCGGAGCAGCTCCTCCAACAGCGCGAGCTCCTTGTGCGTGATCTGGCCCATGCCGGTCCCTCCCCAAGGCGTAAGGTGATGCGCCCTTAACCTTCCCCGGCGCTGCCGGGTTCATGTAATCCTGCAGGACATCGAGAGCGGCGCGTGGAAGCCTCGTAAAGCCCCGATGAGTGGCGGGGCGATGGAATGCTGACTTGCCCGGTACATACCATAGTGATTGCCGGGGTAGACCAAGGGCGTGCGCGACCGAAGCGACGCGCTCGGGGGAGTAGTCGTTATGGGATGGAATCGAAACGAGGAGTCGTCCAACGGGAGAGTGAAGGACGTCATCTCCTACGAAGACGACGTATACGTGTGGGTCTACCTCGATCAGATCGACCGGGTGATACGGTACGAAGCTTTCGTCATTGGGTACGACGACCGGGGAGAGCCGACGACGCTCGAATTCGTCATCGAAGAGGGCGTCCTGGACAATATGCATGAAGTCCCTCTTTTTTGCCGCATGCTGCAGGAGCAGCAAGTCCGCCACGGCTACCAGGCGATACACCAAGGCGCCCAGACCTTTACCGCGGACGGCCGGCTCGTGGCGTCTACTCCGCTCAAGTACTTCTACGCCGACTTGACGCCCGAGGAGCTGGAAGAGGTGCACGCGTACTTCGCCGCGCGAGAGCGCGAGTTAAAAGTGGAGCGCTGCTCCCGCTGGACCCGGATGCTTCGGGCGCTGGGCTACGATGTCCTCCCCTCCCTCCTGTGACGCGTGGGGGCGGCGGCCAAACTCACCGCCCGGCGGCGCGCCGGCGCTGGCAGAGGCGCCAAAACCGACAGCAAAGGTGAACCGCCCGAGCGCGCCACCCCGCCTGTCCGATCAGGCGCCGCGCTAGCCCGTTCATCCCTTGCCCCTTCACTTTCGGGTCGGAAAGGTACAGGCCGAGGAGTCCTTCGACGACGGTGCGGTGAAAAGCCGGGTCCCGCAGCGCACCTGTGGCCTGACACGCCCGCTCCAGCATCCACGAGAGCCGCTCCTCCGCTTCCCGGGGCGAGCGATAGAAGCTGACAAAGTTCAAATCTTGCTCCCTGGCGTCCTCCTCCTGGTCGATGAGATAATCGAGGAGAATGTGCAGGCCGCAGATCCAGGGAAAGTAACCCTCGACCAGGTGCTCTACCTCCTCGATCGGACGAGGCCGGGCGGCCTCGGTCACCAGCGCGAAGACCGCCAGCGTCGAACCGGCCGCGGCCGCGAACTCCCACCAGTGCAGCGCCGCGTAGCGGCAGCGGTGCTTTTCAAACCAGGCCTGCAGCTTGGGAACGCGCTGGGGCAGCGGCAGGTGTTTGTAAACCTGCAGGTCGATGTAGAGCAGAACCAGCTCTTTCACCCGTTCCGCCACGCGCGCGTATCCGGGCAGCGCGGCGATCGCTGCGCGGCAGGCCGCCACCAGATCGGCCAGGTAGCCGCCGTCGTCGCGCTCGCCGTGATGCCGGTAGTAGTCTCCTGCGGGCGGCGCCATCGGCGTGACCGCGTCGACCATCGCCTGGTGCAGTTGGCGGAAGTCCTGGCCGCTGAGGCGGTCCGTGCGGTCGCACAGGGTGTCCAAGTAGTCGCTGATCGTTTGAAAAGGGACGATGAAGTGCACGACCGCGTCCACCGGCGCGGGGCTCCAGGCGGCGAAGACGCTGCCGCCCTGGCAGTGAAACCGCTTCAGGTCGATGCTTTCCAGCGCCTGCCGGCGCAGGCGCGGGCTGGGAATCGCCTCGGCGCGCGCACGCCACGCGTCCAACGCGCGATCGGCGCGGGGCAGCACCCAGCGCAGATGGCGTCCGGTGACGAATAGCGGCGCCAGCGGACCGCCGCGGCCATACGATTGCCGGATGGACGGGTTTGCCACTGCCGTTTCGGAAAACTCCTCGACCAAGCCAAGAGCAAGGGGAAGACCCCTTGAAAAAGGGACCTCCCCCTTGCAGTGAGTCCTAATTATACGTCACGAGGCTGCAGCTGCTGATTTTGCGGCTGCTGGAAACCCGAGCTGATGGCTTGCCGGAAGCCCTGCTGCACGCTCTGCGTCGCCTGTCCGATCAGCGACTGCTCGGCGGCGGCAATCATCCGGCGAACCATATGTCCTCCTACCGCACCCCAAAGCCGCGAGGGGATATCGCCACCGTACCCTCCGGTCTGCCCCTGATACCACTGCAGGAGCAGCTGCGCCTGGGGATCGTTCGAGGTGGTCGCTACCTCCTGAGCCACCTCATACTTGAAGCGGTCAAGAGCCTGGCCTGCCTGAGGCAGGAGCGGCTGATTTTTCTGCTGTCCTTGAGCCACGGTCTCACCACCTCCCTTCGACACCTAGTGTGCCACCGCCGGAATGCTCAATGATGCCACTTTCACCCTGTGACCGACGAGGCCGACGCGAAGCGGCTTGCGACGTACTGTTCAAGGATCTCAATGAACTCGGCGACGATGCGCTCGCCGCGCAAGGTGGTGTGCAAGCGGCCGTCGATGTAGACGGGCGCTTTCGGCTCTTCAAAGGTGCCGGGCAGGGAGATGCCGATGTCGGCGTGCTTGCTTTCGCCCGGGCCGTTCACCACGCACCCCATCACCGCGACTTTCAGCTCCTCGACGCCCGGGTAGAGGGTGCGCCAGCGAGGCATTTGCCGGACGATGTACTCTTGAATCTCCTGCGCCATGCGCTGGAAAAAGTCGCTGGTCGTGCGGCCGCACCCTGGGCACGAGCTGACTTGGGGGACGAAGCTGCGCAGTCCCAGGGACTGCAAGATTTGCTGCGCGACGCGCACCTCTTCGGTGCGGGAGCTGCCGGGACTGGGCGTCAGCGAGACCCGGATCGTATCCCCGATCCCTTCCGCCAGGAGGACCGCGAGCCCCGCGGTGCTGGCGACAATCCCTTTCATCCCCATCCCCGCCTCGGTGAGGCCCAGGTGGAGGGGGTACTGGCACATGGCGGCAAGGCGCCGGTACACCGCGATCAGGTCGGGCACGGCGGAGACTTTCGCACTGATGACGATCCGATCGCTGGGAAGGCCGCAGCTTTCTGCAAACTCGGCCGAGCGCAGCGCGCTGGTCACCATGGCCTCCAGCATTACCGCCCTCGCGCTGAGCGGCCGGGAGCGGCGCGCGTTCTCTTCCATCATCTCCGTAAGAAGCTGCTGATCGAGGGAGCCCCAGTTGACGCCGATGCGAATCGGCTTGCCCCACTCGATCGCCTGCTCGATGATCGCCTGGAAATTCTCGTCGCGGCGCTTCGCCCCGACATTGCCCGGATTGATCCGGTACTTGTCGAGGAGTTGCGCACAGGCGGGATACCGCTGCAGCAGCAAGTGGCCGTTGTAGTGGAAGTCTCCGACGATGGGCACGCCGACCCCCATATCCCGCAGCCGGCTTACGATTTCGGGGACGGCTGCCGCGGCCTCTTCGTTGTTGACCGTGATGCGGACGATCTCACTGCCGGCGTCGGCCAGCTCCTTAACCTGCTCCGCGGTCGCCCGCGCGTCCGCGGTATCGGTGTTGGTCATCGACTGGACGACGACGGGGCGTCCCCCTCCAATCGTCACCGCGCCGACCTTGACCGGAATCGACGTGCGGCGCGCAATCCCCCGATCCCAAGCGTTTTCCATCTCGTGCACGGGATAGACACCGCCTTACGAACCGTTTCGGGAGGATCATTCAAGGCCGGCTGCGGCCATACCTTCCCGCCCGCTTTTCGGTTCGCGTCAGTTCCCTTCCATCGACTCCTGCCGGTCGCCGGCGCCGCCCTGGCTCATTTCGCTTCCTTGGCCGCCCCCTTGCTGCTCCTTCTCCTTTTTCTCCCGCTCCATGCGGAGAATCTCTTCGTGCACCCAAAACGCTTCCGCCACGCGCTCGAAATTCTTCGGGTCGAATCCGCGCCAGTTGATGCGCCGGAAGGTCGCACCGGAAAGCTCCATGTGGAGAAGAGCGACATCCCTCAAGGGGTTTCCCCACACATCCTTCAGGGCGTTGCTGCGCGCCGTGTAGGACGTCTCGGCGATTGGCACCCGGGCGCGATCCAGATCCCGGTAGAAGCGGGCCGCGTTTTCAAGGAGCGGTTGCAGGCCCAGCTCCTTCGCCTCTTCTTCATAGCGAACGATCCAGCCCTCGGGCCCGGGGGTCGCCTCCACGAGCTTCCCTTCGGACGCGGCGATACGCAGCTTCTGGCGTTCCCGCTCCTCGGGCGAGGGCGGGGAGACGTCGATTTGCGGCGTCGATTGCGGCCCGGCCATCATGCGGCCCACGGCAAAGGCGGTCGCTCCCACAACCAGAATCACCGCGCCGAGCACCACCCAAAGCGCCTTCTCCCTCAATACCCCCACCTTCTTCGCTGGCACTCGGGTCTAGAGTGGCCCATTCCTGCCCAGGTCATAACCTCGATCGTGACAGCATTTGGTTGTATCGGGCCGGTGCTGCCCGCTTCCGGGGAACGGAAATTGAAGGCAAGGCTCAGGGGGATCACTCGATGGGGCAGGTACAGTTTCGCTACCAGCGCGACGCGGCGGTGAGGTACGCCCTCAGGCACTGGAACGACCCGAATCCTCGCTTTGCCAACATGGACACGATGGGCGGCGGCGGGGACTGCACGAACTTTACCTCCCAGTGCTTGCTGGCCGGCGGTTGGCCCCTCGATTACCGTGCGCCGGGCCATTACACCGAATGGTGGTACCGGCGGATCGGCGACGAGCCCTTCGACGCCCACTGGGACGACTGGTGGTCGTGCACCTGGTCGCTGCCCGAAAGCCAGTTTCACTACCTCACCTTTAACTACGGCGAGGCGATCGACCTGAAGCGGTTCCCCCACGAAGTGCGCCGCGTGCGGCTTGGAGATCTGCTCTACTACGACTGGCAGGGCGCCGGCCGCTTCGGCCACTGTGCGATCGTCACCGGGTACGATCGCTTCGGCCGCCCGCTCGTCACCTACCGCACCCTCGCTCCCCGCACTCCGGTCCGGGACGGCGTGTGGCACCTGCGCTTTCGAGCCGACGCCCGCCGCATCTTCGCGGTGTTGCTGCCGGACGTCGCGACGTACCGGCCCACCGTCCCCGACTGGAGCGAGCTCGCCCCGTGTGAGGCGGAGCGAGCTCGCTAGCGCCCCGTCCCGAGCCGCTCTCATTCGGCGCGGTCGAGGAGTTCGACAATCAGATCAAGGCGCTCGCCGGCAAAGCCCAGGGGCACCAGCATGCCCGGGCCGTGGGGCCGGCTAAAGGGCGCGGGACGCAGTTGCTGCCCTCGGCCCGGCATCACCCGGTGCGGCCGTTCGCCTTCGCGCCGGGGCGGCTCGGGCCTGGCGAAGCGCTCGATGATCTTTTCGCGCACCATCTCGCGCCGCCCATCCGGCCGCCCCATCCACCGCTCACCGAAACGAGCGCCGGGGCCGAAGTGGCGCCCCGCCTTCAGCCACGCTCCGCCCGGATGCAAAAGATTGCGGAGCGCGACGGTCTGCCGTTCGGTCAGGCCGCTGATGAAGGGCTCCATCAGCCCGCGCACTTCTTCGTACCGCTCGCGCGCGAGCTGGCGGATCTCCTTCTCCAGCGCGGCGACACGCTCCCGGTCACCGCCGAGCAGCGCATCGCGCCGCTGTTCGAGCAAGGGAATCAGCGCCTCTTGGAACGAGGCTCCGGCGGCCTTCACTCCCAAGAGCACCTCTTTGAGAGCGGTCCGCTGCTCCGCCGTGAGGTTCAAATCCGCGATCTGCTTGGCCACGGCGTTCTCCCTGACGAGCCGGCGCAGCTCCGAGTCGCCCGCGGCGGGCGCCGCAAACGAGGGCACGGCCAAAGCTGCGACGAGGAGACCGACGAGAATTGAGATATAGAAAGGTCGCACTGCGGCTTTCACGCTTCGATCACGCTCCTATCCACCTTCGCGCTTCGTTGAGAGTCGCTCGTACGATCGCCCGGCGCTGCGGGACGGGGCCGGGGGCGAGTGCAACTCCATTATGGAGGCTCTCTGTGATCGAGGCGTGAAAAAGTCGTGACGAAATCATGAAAATTGAGGGCTAGGCCGTGACACCCTCTCCCAGGCGGGCTTGGGCCGCCCGGCCGTCGATAAACAGGCGCCCGTCCTTCACAGCGACAAAGACCGGTTCGTTTTCGACAAGGCGGAGCGCCCGGTACCGCTCGTGGGGCAAAATCGCCTGGACCGGCTCGCCCGTCGGACTGGTGAGATCGACTTTGACATGAGGGCCGGCCCGCTGGATCCGGCGCACCGTGGCCCGAAAGGCCGGACGGTCGGGCGCATCCCGATGCAGTTCCAAGTTTTCGGGTCGCACCAGGAGCCGGGCTCCCTTCCCGTCCGCCTCGCAGCGCTTGACGGGCTCGATGGCCAGGTCGCCGAAGAGGATCTTCCCCGACTGAATGCGGCCGTGGAAAATATTCACGTTCCCGATGAACTGCATGACGAATTCCGACGCGGGGCGGTAAAACACGTCTTCGGGCGTGCCCACCTGCTCGATCGCCGCCTGGTTCATCACCACCACCCGGTCGGCCACTTCCAACGCTTCGTCTTGGTCGTGGGTCACGAAGACGCTGGTGATGTGCAGCTCGTCGTGGAGGCGGCGGAGCCACCGCCGCAGCTCGTGGCGGACCTTGGCGTCCAGCGCTCCGAAAGGCTCGTCGAGGAGGAGCACCTTCGGCTCCACGGCCAGGGCGCGCGCCAGGGCGACCCGCTGCCGCTGTCCGCCGGAGAGCTGGCTGGGATACCGGTCGGCGATCCCATGCAGCTGCACCAACTCCAGCAGTTCGTGCACTCTTGCGTGGATCTCGCGCCTGGAGGGGCGCTCCTTGCGCGGCCGCACCCGCAGCCCAAAGGCGATGTTGTCGAAGACCGTCATGTGGCGGAAGAGGGCGTAGTGCTGGAAGACGAAACCGACCCGGCGGTACCGCACGTGCAAGCCCGTCACATCTTCTCCGTCGAACTCGATCCGGCTCGCCGGGTCGGGATCGGGCTGCTCCAAGCCGGCGATAATGCGCAGCAGCGTCGTCTTTCCCGAACCCGACGGCCCCAACAGGGCGACAAGCTCGCCGTCCTCGATCGTGAGATTGACGTCCCGCAAAGCCGTGAAACCGCCAAAGTGCTTGTGAATGTTGACCAGCCGGATTCTCATGGCAGGCCCGACTCCCCCCTAGCGCGCAGCGTCAAACTCCCTTTTGGCCCTTCGTTCCACAATGGACTTCGCAATCAACGTAGCCAAGGCGACGAGCGAAAGCAGCGAGGCCATAGCGAAGGCGGCGGCAAAATTGTACTCGTTGTAGAGGATCTCGACGTGCAAAGGCAGTGTGTTCGTGTACCCTCTTATATGGCCGGAGACCACGGAGACGGCGCCAAACTCCCCCATCGCCCGCGCGCTGCACAGGATGACGCCGTATAGGAGCGCCCACTTGACGTTGGGCAGGGTGACGTGCCACAGCGTCCGCCAACCGCTCGCTCCCAGGGTGAGCGCTGCCTGCTCTTCCTCGACCCCCTGCTCCTGCATGAGGGGGATCAGCTCCTGCGCCACAAAGGGGAACGTAACAAAGAGGGTTGCCAGGATCACTCCCGGGGGTGCGAAGACAATCTTGATGTTGTGGGCGGCCAGCCACGGCCCCAGCCAGCCCTGCAGTCCAAACAGCTGCACGAAGATGAGCCCGGAAATGACCGGAGAGATTGCGAAGGGCAGGCTGATCAGCGCCTTGAGAAGGCTTTGGCCGGGAAAGGTGAATTTGGCGATGGCCCACGCGGCCGCAAGACCGAAGAGCGTGTTCGCCGGTACAACCACCGCCGTCGTAAGGAGCGTCAGTTTGATCGCCGCCCAAGCGGCCGGATCTTGGAAGCTGGCCAGGTAGGTGGAGAACCCCTTCCTAAGCGCCTCGACGAACACGACCGCCAAGGGCAGGCAGAGAAAAAGCAGGACGAACGCCAGCGCCAGCGCGATCAAAAGCCAGCGAACCCCTGGCGGTTCCCCTCGCGCAGGTCGCGCAGCGGCAGCCCGGAGGTTCATGTCCACCACGTCCCTCACCTCAGTAAAGCGCGCCCCGCCGCCGCGTCAGCAGCCACTGCCCCAGGTTCACCAGAAGGAGAATGCCCAGCGAGATCAGGAGCATCAGCACGGCGACGGCGGTGGCGCCCCGGTAATCAAACTGCTCGAGTCTTCCCACGATAAGCAGCGGCACGATTTCAGTCCGCATCGGCATGTTCCCGGAAATGAAGACGACGGAGCCGTACTCGCCCATCGCCCGGGCCAAGGCCAGTGAGAAACCGGTGATGAGCGCGGGCGACACCGAGGGGACGATCACGCGGGAGAAGCACTGCCAGCGACTGGCGCCCAGGCTCGCGGCGGCCTCTTCCACCTCCCGGTCGAGGTCTGCCAGCGCGGGCTGCAGGGTCCGCACGACGAAGGGAATGCCGACGAAGATAAGCGCGATCACGACGCCCAGGGGCGTGAAGGCCGCCTGAATCCCCAGGGCGTCCAGGTGCTTCCCGATCCAGCCGTTCGGGGCGTAAAGGGCCGTCAGGGCGATTCCCGAGATCGCGGTCGGAAGGGCGAAAGGCAAGTCGACGAGGGCGTCGACGATGCGCTTGCCGGGAAAATCGTAGCGTACCAGCGTCCACGCGAGTACAAAACCCATCACGGCGTTGACCGCCGCCGCGACGAACGAGGCCCAGAGCGTCAACCGGAAGGCGGCGAGCGTTCGCGGCGTGAGGACGATCGCCCAAAACTGTGTCCACGATAGCTCGAGGGCACGGACGGCCAGCGTCGACAGCGGGATCAAGACGATCAGACTGAGGTACAGAAGCGTATACCCCATGCTAAGCCCGAAGCCGGGGAGCACGAAGCGCCGGCGCAGCGCACGTTTCATGTCCCATCCGCTCCCTCGCTACCGCCCCGCGGCGTAGATCTGGTCGAAGACTCCTCCGTCGTCGAAGTGCTCCTTTTGCGCCGCATCCCAATCGCCGAAGACGTCGCCGATGCGAAACAACTCCAGATCGGGGAAGCGCTTTCGGTCTTCCTCGGCGGCGTACTCCGGCATGACCGGGCGGTAGTAATGCTTCGCGACCAGCGCCTGCCCCGCCGGAGAGTAGAGAAACTCGAGGTACGCCTCAGCCACCGCTTCGGTCCCGTGCTTTTTGACGTTCGCGTCGACCACTGCGACGGGAGGCTCTGCCAAGATGCTGAGCGACGGAACAACAATTTCGAAGTTGGCGGGACCGAACTCATTCAGCGCCAAGAACGCCTCGTTCTCCCAAGCAAGGAGGACGTCACCCAGGCCTCGCTGGACGAAGGTGTTGGTCGAGCCGCGCGCGCCCGTGTCCAAGACGGGAACGTTTCGAAACAACCGGGCGACAAACTCCCGCGCGCTGGCGTGAGCCGCTTCGACCTCTTCCCGGTAGCGGGGGTCGCCCAGTTTGGCGAAGCTTCCCAGCGCCTTTCTCAGTGCGAAGCCGTATGCGGCCAGGTAATTCCAGCGGGCGCCTCCCGAGGTTTTGGGATTGGGAGTGATCACGGTGACATCGGGCCGCACCAGGTCATCCCAGTCCCGAATCCCTTTGGGATTGCCGCGGCGCACGAGGAAGACGATGGTCGAGGTGTAGGGCGAGCTGTTGAAAGGGAGGCGGGACTGCCAATCCGGGGGCAGAAGACCGGCCAGCCGGCTGATTGCGTCGATGTCGTAGGCGAGCGCCAAGGTGACCACATCGGCTTCCAGGCCGCTGATCACGGCGCGGGCTTGACTTCCCGATCCGCCGTGCGACTGCCGGATGTTCACCACATCGCCGGTCTTCTCGCGCCAGTACCGGGCAAACTCTTCATTGAACTCCCGGTACAGCTCACGGGTGGGATCGTACGAGACGTTGAGAAGTTCGATGACCTTGGCGTCGCTGCCGGGCGCGATCAGCGCAGCAATGCAGAGCGCGGCCAATAGGACAATCAACGCCCGGCTCATGACGCGCGGAACACGCTGGATCACAATCATGTGAGCGCTCCCTTCCGTGGCATAGCGGAATCACCATATGGGACTGCCGTACTGGGTGTGCGGCGCACCGAACCCGATTATTCCGATGTGATTAATAGGTTAATTCGTGCTCCCCGCCGTGTCAAGGGGGGTTTGCGGGCGGCTGTCACAAAATCGGGCCAGCTCTGTCACACTTTTGCCACACAATGGCCTCCCACTTTTTGCGATAATGGGAACAGGAGGGACCGAGCGTGGAGAAGCAGCGGATCTTGGTCGTAGAGGACGACCCCAACGTTTGTGAGCTGGTCAGCCTCTACCTCAACCGGGAGGGGTATCAAGTCCACTGTGTCAGCAACGGCGAGGAAGCACTGCGCGCCTACCGCGCCGCCCCGCCCGACTTGATCGTCCTCGACCTGATGCTTCCAGGCGTCGACGGCCTCGAAGTGTGCCGCCAAGTGCGTAAAGAGAGCGAGACGCCGATCATCATGCTGAGCGCCCGCGGCGACGATATCGACCGCATCTTGGGGCTGGAACTGGGAGCCGACGACTACGTCCCCAAACCCTTCAACCCCCGGGAGCTGGTGGCCCGGGTGAAAGCGGTCCTGCGGCGCAGCCGTCAAAGCGGCGACGGGCGGGCCGGCGAGCAGCGCCCCCTGCAGTTCAAGGGGCTCACGATCGATCCGCTTGGCCGTGTGGTGGTTGTGGGCGAGCAGGAGATCCAACTCACTCCCAAGGAATTTGACCTCTTGTGGCATATGGCCGTCCACCCCGGGCGCACCTTCACCCGGCCCGAGCTGCTGGAGGCGGTGTGGGGGTACGACTATTACGGCGATGAGCGGACCGTCGACGTGCACATCAAACGGCTGCGGCAAAAGATCGAACCGCCCGGCTCCCCGGTCCGCTACATTCACACGGTGTGGGGCGTAGGCTACAAGTTCCTGGTCGACGAGGAGAGCCGATGAGCACGCTTTTCGCTCGACTGTTGCGCTCCTTTGTCGTCGTCATCTTGACGACGATCCTGGTCATTGGCGCCGCGCTCTCCTACCTGTACACGGAGAGCGTGTACAAAAGCAAAGAGCAGGATCTGATCGAGCACGGCCGGCGCATCGCCCGCATGGTCGAAGCGGGCAGCCCCATCGTCATCCTGCGCCCCACGGTCGAAGCCGTCGCTCAGACCCTCAGAGCCGACATCACCATCGCCAACCGGCAAGGCCTGGTCACCCTCACGACGTACGCTCCCGGCCGCGAGCAGGCGCTCCGGCTCAGCACCAGCGACGTGCTCCAGGTGCTGCAGCGGGGCGCGACCGTGACCCGGCGAGGGTACGAAGAGGCGCCCCAGGAGGCGGTGGTCACTGCGATGGTCCCCATCCGGACGCGCGAGGGGATCGCCGGCGCCGTGATCTTGCACGCCCCCATCCGGGACGCGGCCCGCACCATCGCCAGCGCTCGCCAGCTGCTCCTCATCGCGGCGCTCCTCGCGTCGTGCGCCGCGGTGATCGTCAGCTACGTCCTCTCGCGCCGGATTACGGCGCCGATCCGGCAGATGACGGCGGCGAGCCTTGAGATGGCCCAGGGCAATTTCGACCGGCGCGTGGAGACGGAAGACCGGGGGGAAGTCGGCGCGTTGGGGAAAGCGTTCAATCAGCTGGGCGCGCAGCTGGGGCAGACCATCCGCGAGCTGACTCAAGAGAAGCAAAAGCTTGCGTCGATTTTGACCAGCATGAGCGAGGGGGTCGTCGCGGTCGACTCCGACGGCCGCATCATCTTGGTGAATCCCGCGCTCTTGCGCTTATTTGCCGTCGAAGACCAAATCGTCGGCGCGTTTTTGGCTGCGGTCCCGGAATGCGCGTCGCTATGGCCGCACCTGAGCGCGACCATGAAAGACCAGCGCCCCAATCAAGCCGAGCTGCGCATCGGCGAACGAGTGGTCGTCTTGCACACCACCGTCTTGCGCGGCGAGGGCGACCGGGTCGAAGGGGCCGTCGCCATCGTCCACGACATCACCGAGCGCTACCAGCTCGAGAGGATGCGGCGCGATTTCCTGGCCAACGTCTCGCACGAGCTGCGCACGCCGCTCACGTCGATCCGGGGCTTCGCCCAGGCGATCCTTGAGGGAGTGACCGCGAACGAAGAGCAGACGCGCCGCTACCTGCAAGTGATCATGGACGAGAGCCTGCGCCTGACGCGACTGGTGAACACCATCCTCGACCTGTCGCGCATCGAGTCGAAGGCCATCTCCCTCAACTTTGAGACGCTCGACCTGGCTCACGCCGTGATGGACGCCGTCGAATCCATCGAACCCATCGCCCGCGACCGGCAGATCAACTTCGAGCTGGAGCTGCCTGCGCTTCCGCCGGTGCGGGCCGACCGGGACTGGACGGCCCAGATCTTCCTCAACCTGCTCGAAAACGCGGTCCGCCTGTCGCCCCAAGGGGGGACAATCGTCGTGCGTGGCAGCGTCAGCGAAAGGGAAGGACGACGCTACGTGCGCATCGCGATCTTGGACAACGGCCCGGGAATCCCCGAGGACGACCTTCCCTACATCTGGGAGCGCTTTTACAAGGTGGACAAATCCCGCCAGTACCAGCGCGGCGTAGGCACAGGCCTGGGGCTTGTCATCGTCAAAGAGCTGGTGCAACAGCACGGCGGCTGGGTCCATGCGGAGAACCGTCCCGAAGGCGGGGCCTGCTTCGCCGTCGAGTTCCCGGCTCTATAGCGCTTTGGCCATCGCCTGCCGGCCCGGATGCCGCCACACCATGAGAAACGCGTCGACCTGGGTCCAGAAGGCAACCTCCCCCATTTCGGCCTCGCGCGTGTCGTAGGTGTTGGGGTAGCCGATGCCGCCCCCGCCGACGGTGATAAGCCCCCCTTCCCGCATCGCTTTGGCGAGCTCCTGCACGTGGCGGGGCGCGACGGCCAGGCCCGTCCGCTCGCTGAGCCATTGCGCGATGGTCTCGTGGGTCGCCGCCAGCACGTTCCTGCCGGCCAATTTGCGCTCGTGGATCAGTTCGATGAAGGCGAGGACGAGCGCCTCCGTGACTGGGTCTGCCACCGGGGTGGTCATCGGCCCCCCACCTCCTGATCGTCGTCTACCGGCGCCGGAAAAGATGAGTGCTCGACCCGTAGACGGCCTCGGCCGCTTCCATGATCGTCTCCGAGAGGGTGGGATGGGGATGGATGCTCAGATGAACATCTGAGGCGACGGCCGCCATCTCGACTGCGAGAACGCCCTCGGCGATCAGCTCGCCGGCGCCCGGACCGGTGATGCCCACTCCCAGCACCTGTTCGGTGCCGGGGTCGACGATCAATTTCGTCACGCCGTCGGTGCGCCCCAGCGTGGCCGCCCGGCCCGAGGCGCCCCACGGGAAGCGCACCACTTTGACCTCCCGTCCGGCGGCTTGCGCGGCGCTTTCCGTTAGCCCGCACCAGGCCACCTCGGGATCCGTGAAGACCACGGCGGGGATCGCCTGCGGTTCAAAGGCGACGCGCCGGCCGGCGATCACTTCGGCGGCGACGCGCCCTTCGTGCGTCGCCTTGTGAGCCAGCATCGGCTCGCCGGCGACGTCCCCGATGGCGAAAATGTGGGGCTCCGCCGTCCGCCGCTGGCTGTCGACTTTGATAAAGCCGCGCGCGTCGACTTGGACCCTGGTCCGCTCAAGGCCAAGGCCCTGGGAGTTGGGCCGGCGGCCGACGGCGATCAACACGCGGGCGAAGGCCTCCTCGCGTTCGTCGCCGCCCTCCGTCCTGTACCGGGCGATGATCTTTTCGCCGGCGTCCGTCAAAGAGAGCACCTGCGTGTTCAAATGGATCGCCTTGAGGCGCCGCTTCAAGCTGGCAAGGAGCGGGCGAACCAAGTCCCGGTCGGCGCCCGGAAGCACCCCCCCGGTCGCCTCGACCACGGTCACCTCGCTTCCCAGCGCACTGTACACCGTTGCGAGCTCCAGCCCGATGTAGCCGCCGCCGATTACCAGCAGGGAAGGCGGCACCTCAGGCAGCTCCAGCGCAGCCGTCGAATCCATCACCCGGGGCGAATCGAGCGCGAGGTCGGAGAGCGCGGCGGGGCGAGAGCCGGTCGCCACGATCGCGTGTTCGAAGCGGATTTCCTCCCGCTCTCCCGCGGCGGTGGTCACCTCCGCGCGGTGCGCGTCAAGCAGGCGGGCACGTCCCTGGACGTAGCGGACCCCCCTCTGTTTGGCCAACGAGCTCAGGCCGCCGGTGAGTTGGCTGATCACCCGCTCTTTAAACGCACGCAGCGCGTCGAGATCGATCGCCGGCTCGCCGAAGCGGATCCCCCACTGCTCGGCCTCCCGCGCCTGGTTAAGCACCTGGGCGACGTGAAGCAAGGCTTTGGACGGAATACAGCCGCGGTAAAGGCAGACGCCGCCCGGAGCGGGCGCCTCGTCGACCAAGGTGACACCAAGCCCCAGGTCGGCGGCGGCAAAGGCGGCCGCATATCCGCCCGGCCCTCCGCCGACGACCAACACGTTCACTGCCTGATCATGTGCCATCGCCTCGTTTGCAACCTCCACTGCAAAGACTGAGCCCCTACACGGACCGCTCTATCCGTGGAGCGCGATCAAGAAGGGATCTTCGAGGGCCTCCTTCACCCAGCGCATAAAGCGGGCCGCGTCCGCGCCGTCGATGACGCGGTGGTCGTAGGAGAGTGCGAGGGGCATGACCGTTCGCGGCACGAAGGCCCCGTCTTGGTACACCGGCTCCACGCGGGAGCGGGCGACGCCGAGGATGGCCACTTCCGGGGCGTTCACAATCGGCGTAAAGCCCCTTCCTCCAATCCCTCCCAAATTCGAGAGCGTGAAGCAGCCTCCCTGCATCTCTTCGGCCGTCAGCTCGCGCCTGCGGGCTCGCTCCGCCACTTCGCCCAGCTCCAGGGCCAGTTCCAGGATGCTCTTTCGGTCGACGTCGCGAATGACGGGCACCAAAAGGCCGTGCTCGGTGTCGACCGCGACGCCGATATGGTAGTACTTTTTGTACACCAGCTCTCCCGTTTGGGCGTCCAGGCTGCTGTTGAAACGGGGAAAGGCTTTGAGCGCTCCGGCCACCACTTTGAGCAAAATCGCGGTGGGGGTGAGCTTGCCTCCCGCCGCCTCGACCCGGGGGCCGTACTCCCGGCGCAACTTCTCCAGTTCCGTCACGTCGGCCGCCTCGAAGTGCGTCACCTGGGGAACAGCTGCCCACACGGCGCTCAGGTGGGCCGCGCTGGCGCGCCGCACCCCGCCCAGCGGCCGCCGTTCGACCGGCCCCCAGCGGGAGAAGTCGGGCAGCGCCGGCTCAGCGGCCCGCGCCCCGGGTGCGCTGGAGCTTGCCGCCTGCCCCGCAAGGAGCGCCCGCGCCTTCGCTTTTACGTCTTCAATCGTAATGCGCCCGCCGGGACCGCTCCCTTCCACCTGGGCAATATCGACGCCGAGCTCCCGCGCCAAGCGCCGGGTCGAAGGCGCCGCCGGGATCAATTCCCCACTGGGACGCTGTGGCTGCGCTGCGTCCGCAGTCGTGGACGGCCGTGCGGCGTCCGTCGCCGCGGGCGCGGCCGCCGCCTCGCCCGGCTCCGCGCCTTGCTCCTCCGGTTCGGCCTCCTCTTTCGCTGAAGCAACGACCCCGTCCGGGCGCGCGGCCGCGTCCCCGGGCTTTGGCCGCGCCGCGGCGGGCTCGCTCTTTTCGCCCTCTTCCGCTCCGGCGGCGCTCACCTCGTTCAACGTCAGGATCACCTGGCCGGGCTGCACCTGTTCGCCTTCTCGCACCCGCACCTCGGCGACGATCCCGCCGGCGTCGACCGGCACTTCGGCGATCGCCTTGTTGGTCTCGATCTCAAGGACCGACTGGCCGGCGTCGACGCGGTCGCCCGGGCTCACCAGCACCTTCGCGACGATGCCGGCGTCCACCCCGTCACCCAGCGGGGGAAGCTTAAACTCCCTCATCCCGACACGTCCTTTCCGCGCGCTTTACGCGAACATAGGATCTGCCTTCTCAGGGTCGATCTCGAAGTCGGAGCGCGCCTTGGCGACCACCGACCACGGCAAAGCTTCGGCCTGCGCGAGCGAAGAGAGCGCGGCCAAGGCGATATAGCGCGCGTCGACTTCGAAAAAGTCCCGCAGCCGCGCCCGGGAGTCGCTGCGCCCGAAGCCGTCGGTGCCCAGCACGGTGTAGGGCCGGGGGACCCACCGGCTGATGACGAGCCCTAAG
>k87-351929_pt1 | contig 21434 bp, 15 predicted proteins | sample MGYA00084031_6733416 | MGnify analysis MGYA00084031
AGATAATGGAAGCTTTCGGCCAGATTTAGGACGCCGTCGTCGTTTGTGCCATCGTGGCCCAAGGATGTCGGGAAGTGTTGAAGGAAAGATTATCGCCTTTAGAAAAGTAGTATAGGGTGCCAGGGTGAGGAAGCTGCCTGGAGCCCAGTATTTTGGGGGTGCTCTTATGGTGATGCGACGAATCCTTGTGTGGACCGCCGTCCTGTTCGTGCTCTTTATATGGCACGCCGTCGACACGCGTCCGCTTCACGCCGCGACGGTTGTCGACGGGGATATTCTCGGCCTTGGTCGCATCGACATCGTGCGGATCGAGATTGAGCAGGGCGATTTGGTCACGATCCTCGAGCGCGGCGCGGAAGGGTGGAACGTCCTGGCGCCGGTGCAGGATCGGGCCAACCAGGAAGCCGTCCAAGAGCTCCTGGCGCGCCTGACTCGCCTCACCATCGCGGACGTCCTCGGCGAGGATCACCCGGCTTATGGGTTTAATCCGCCCCGGGCGACGATCCGGGTAACAGGCGCCGGGGGACAAGTGAGGGAGTTGCTCATTGGCAATCTGCGCTCCCCCGTGAGCCTCTTCGTCAAGAATGCGGCTGAAAATACGGTTTACGCAGTGAGCAATGTCACGCTGGCCCGCATTGGCGAGTATCCAATGGGGTTCGTCGACGGCACCCTCCTGCGGATCGACTCTTCTGAAGGGATCCAAGAGATTCAAGTGCAGCGCATCCCCCCGTTGGGCGCCGAAGAAGAGCCGGTGAATTTCACGGTGCGGCGCTCGGGTGACGGCTGGACGTTTGACACGGGAGCCGTCGCGTTTGACGTCGATGACTTTTTCCGTGCCGCCCGGCTCATTCAAGCGACCGGTCGTCTCGCCGACGACGAGTCGACAAGTCAACGTTTTTATCCCGCTCCGGGCACGGCACGGATCGTGATCGGCTACGCGGACGGCCAGCGCACGGTTGTCGACGTCGGTCTGAAGAGTGCGGACGGTCACCATTACTACGTGAAGGTCTCCGGCCGCGATGACATTTACCTTGTTCCCGGATTTCACGCGGAACATTTGATTAACCAGGCGACGGCGATCAATGACAGCCTCATCAACTTCGACTCCGACTTTGTGAAGCAGCTGCGGATCAAAGTTGGAGCCGATGGAAGGGAGGTCGTTTTCGACAAGAACCGCAACGGCGACTGGGAGTCGAACCGGGCTGTTGTCTTCGGCTTCATCCCGCTGCTCGAGGCCATCGCGTCCGTCGGTGCCGAACGCCTGGTTTCGACCAATCAAGACGATCCGGCCTTCGGCTTCGGCGTCGCGCCGGACGCCATCGAGGTCCTCATGACCTTCAACGACAACAACACGCTGGGACTTTCCATCGGCGGAAGCACCGACGACGGCGCTGGCGTGTACCTCAAGACCACAATGCGTCCGGGAGTGTACGTAGGGCGCCTAAGTGATGCGCAAGCAGTTGCCAACGCAGCGCAGGCCGTGCGGACGCAGCTGTTCCCGGCGAAAGCGAACGAGATTGCGTCAATTCGAGTGCAGCGCGGCGATCTTGACTTCACGCTCGAGGCGCAGGAAAACGGCTGGGTGAAAGCGGGCGCATCCGTCGCAGCCGATCCGGTGCAGCGGCTGATCACGGCGCTGGACGGGCTGAGTGCCGATTCGCTGCCGCCGTTGCCGGACGATCCGGCGGCGCTCGGGTTTTATCCCGCGGGAAGCGGCGTGCGCATCACCGTGACGTACAAGGATGGAGTCGAACGCGCGCTGGACATTGGGGCCGGCGTTCAAGTAGGATCGGGTTGGTTCGCCACGACCAGCTACTACGCTTCGGTCTCCGACCTCGACGTCGTTGCCTTTGTGAAGGAGCAGTCGGTGCGGACGATCCAGTCTGCGATCGATGCGCTCAAGTAGCACTTCGCGAGATAACGGAGGGAAGTGCGCGATGTTCTCCAGCGTCCACCTGCAAAGGATTGTTTGCCTCGCAGTTGTGTCCCTAGTGCTGCTGGCTGCGCAGGCTCCGGCGGCGTACGCGCAGTGTATGCGCAATGCCGAGAGCTCTGCTGGAGTGACGGAAAGCGGCGATATTGACTTTGTCAACCTCTTCGACTTGGTGCAGACTCTGGAACCCTTGTACGCGGAGACCATGAGCTGCTGGGAAGAGGAAGGCCTTAAGCCCGTGGAGGGGTTTCGCGTCGAGATCGACGGCGGGGCCTTCGTCTCGTACGAGGGGGAAGAGCAGCCCCAGGTGGTGAGCGAGTACGCGGGCCGGACGGGGCGGATCCTGCTTTGGGACGAAGAGGAGTCTATCGTCACGTGGGAGGTTGAGGTGCCCGAAGACGGGCTTTACCTCGTCGGATTTGAGTACCACCCGATGCCCGGAAAGCGGGCTTCGGCCATTCGTTCACTGACGGTGAACGGCGAGTACCAGTTCAACGAGTTGCGCCGCCTTCACTTCGAGCGTATGTGGCGCGATGAATCGTGGCCTCCGGCAAGGGACAACCAAGGCAACGACGTGCGCCCCAAGCAGGTGGAGGCGCCCCAGTGGCGGTATAAGCACATCGAAGACCCGGAGGGCTTGTTCCTCGATCCCTTCTTTATCGCTTTGAAGGCGGGCCGCAATACCCTCGCGTTCCAGGCGATCCGCGAACCGATGGCGGTGCGAAAGATTGTTGTCGAGTCGTTCGAAGAGCTTCCCACGTACGCCGAGGTGCTTGAAAGCTACCGGGCCGCGGGGTACAAGGAAGTCCGGGATGTTCAGATCAAGATTCAAGCCGAGGAAACGTACTTGAAATCGGACCCGACGGTTCGTGCAGAGTTCGGGTTCGATCCGCTGATCGATCCGCCCTCGGAAGGGTTCTACCGCCTCAACCAATTCGGCGGCTGGCGGTGGCGTAAAGGGAACCAGACCGCCTCCTGGAAATTTACGGTCCCCGAGTCGGGCCTGTACAAAATCGGATTCAAGTTCCTCCAGTCTGACCGCAACCTGCCCTCGGTGCGCACGGTGCGCATTGACGGCAAGATTCCCTTCCGTGAGCTGAAGAACGTCACATTCCCGTACACGCGCCAGTGGGATATGCTGCAGCTCGGGACTCCAAACGGGGAGCCTTACCTCATTTATCTCGAAGAGGGAGAGCACATCCTCGAGCTGGAAGTGAAGATCGGCAGGAACGCCGAGACCATTCGCTTGCTGGAGCGGATTGTCCGCGAGCTTTCGGGAATGGGCCGGGCGATCACCTACATCACCGGTCCGAATCCGGACCCCTACATGGAGTGGGAGGTGCACAAGCGCATCCCCGGGCTGTTGCCCACAATGGAGAGCGTGCGTGACCGCCTGCTCGCGGAAGCGGAAGAGCTGCGCCGGCATTCCGGCTCGAACCGCGTGGAGCTGGCCGAAGTGTTCCGGATGACGGCTCACCAGATCGACGGGATGCTGAAGGACCCGTACACGCTGCACACCCGGATCCGGGACTTCTCGGAGATGCAAAGCCGGCTCGCGCACTACGTCCTCGACCTGCGCTATTCGCCGCTTTACCTGGACTATATCATCGTGGCATCGCCCGAGTCGCGCTGGCCGCAGGTGCGAGCCTCCATTTGGGATAAGCTCCGCTACCAGGTCCTTGGTTTCTTGGAGTCGTTCCACAAGGACTACTCGGGCGTGGGCAACATTTACGACGAGGACGAGGCGCTGCGCCTTTGGGTGGCGTGGGGTCGTGAGTGGGCCATGGTTATCAAGGATATGATCGAGGAAGACTTCACGCCCCAGACGGGAATCCGAGTGAACGTGAACGTGGTGCCCAAGTCCGCGCTCGACCCGAACGCGCAGTCGGTCATCCTTCTCGCCGCGGCCTCCGGTCACGCGCCGGATATCGCGATGGGCGTCGACCAGCAGCTGCCGGTGGAATTCGCGATCCGCGGCGGCATCTTGGACATCAGCCAGTTCGACAACTTCGAAGAAGTGACGAAGCGCTTCCGGCCTGGCATGTTGACGCCTTACAGGTACCAAGGCGGCACCTATGCGCTGCCGGAGACGCAGTCCTTCAACATGATGTTCTACCGGACGGACATCATCGAGCAGGAGCTGAAGCTGAAGCCGCCGCAAACGTGGCAAGAGGTGCGGGAGATGCTGCCGGTGCTGCAGCAGCGGGGCATGGACTTCTTCTACCCCGGCGGCGGTTCGGCGGCAAGCTTCGCACCCTTCCTCTACCAGCACGGCGGGGACTTCTACACGCCTGACGGCCTGCGTTCCGCCCTGGATACGCCGCAAGCGTACGCGGCGTTCCGGGAGTGGACGGACTTGTTCGCCAACTACCGGGTGCCGATCGAGGCCAACTTCTACAACCGCATGCGTACCGGCGAGATGCCGATCGGAATCGCCGACTACTACACCTACGTGCTGCTGTCGACGGCGGCGCCGGAGCTGACGGGTTGGTGGAAGATGGTGCCGATCCCCGGCATCCGCAAGCCGGACGGGAGCATTGACCGGTCGGCGGGTGGTTCGTCGACGGCGGTGGTGATCTTTGCCGACACGAAGCGTCCGCTCGACTCTTGGAAGTTGATGGATTGGTGGACCAGCACCGAGGTGCAGACGCGTTACGCCGAAGAGATTGAGGCGCTGGTCGGCGTCGAGGCGAAATGGAACACTGCCAACGTCGAGGCGTTTTACAATCTGCCCTGGCCCAAGGGTGACCTGGAGGCCATTTTGGAGCAGTGGCAGTGGTTCCGGGAGAAGCCGATCGTATTGGGCGACTACTTCACGGCGCGGCACATTGTGAACGCGTGGAACGCTGTCGTGCTTGAAGGCGCGAATCCTCGCGAGGCGCTGGAGAAGGCGGTACAGGACATCAACCGCGAGCTCATCCGGAAACAGGAAGAGTTCGGCCTCGAGATCGATGAGGAGTTCAAGCGGCAGCTCTACCGTGGACTGCGCCGGATCGCGGTGGAGGAGTGAGGGACGGTCCGTCCCTCACTCCCGCCCTAGAAAGGTTGAGGGGTGATTCGAAGTGGCACAGGCAAACCCGACCGTGACGACCCGAGCCCACGTCGATCGGCCTTCGCTGTCGGCGCGGCTTGCGGAAACGTGGCGGCTCATGAAGAAGCACAAATGGGGTTACCTTTTCTTGGCCCCGTTTATGACGCTTTTTATCGTGTTTACCGTGGCGCCGGTCTTGACGGGGATCTACCTCAGTTTCACCTATTTTAATGTGTTGCAGCCGGCGAAGTGGATCGGTTTGACGAACTATCGCCTCCTCTTTCTAGAGGACGACATCTTTTTGAAGTCCTTGCACGTGACCGTCGTCTTCGCCGTCATGACGGGACCGGTGGGGTTCTTGCTCTCGTTCGTGATGGCCTGGTTGATCAACCAAGTGAAGGTGCGCATCATCTACATGGTGGCCTTTTACGCTCCCTCGTTGAGCGGTATCGGCATGGCGTCGATCATGCGCATCTTTTTCTCCAACGACCGTTACGGTTATCTGAACAACTGGCTGATCAACCTGGGGATCTTGGATGAGCCGTTTCCATGGCTTGCAGACATCGACACCATGCTGGGCGTCGTGATCATCGTCCAGTTGTGGATGAGCATGGGTCCCGGATTTTTGGCCTTCTTGGCCGGCTTGCAACAGATTGACGAGCAAATATACGAAGCTGGGAAAGTGGACGGCGTCCGGAATCGCCTGCAGGAGCTCTTCTTCCTGACGCTTCCCTTGGTGAAGCCGCAGCTGGTCTTCGGTGCGGTGATGGCCATCGTGGGTGCGTTCTCGATGTTCGACATCAGCGTCGGTTTGGTCGGCTTCCCGAGCCCGCAGTACGCAGCGCACTCGATTATGGCGCATTTGTACGACTACGCGTTCCTCCGCTTCGAGATGGGCTATGCGGCCGCGATCTCCGTCATCATGTTCATCATGATGTACGGGCTTAGCACCTTGTTCCGCAAAATGCTCTCGACAAAGGGGGAGTACTGAGGGCCGATCGAGGGAGGTTCGTTCGAGACGCCAGCGCTTGAAGATTTTGTAGGAGGCGATCGCAATGGGCACACTGGTTCCCAGCTTGCGCCGAAGGAACAAGATCGAAAGAGAGCCGATTTGGATTTACGTCTTTTTGACGATCGCTGGGACCGCGATGGCTCTGCCGCTCTACTTGATGGTGATTCAGTCCATCAAGCCGATCGAAGAGCTGTTTTTGTGGCCGCCTCGCTTTTATGTCATGCGGCCGACGCTTGAGAACTATACGGATCTGGTCATCGCGGCGTCGCGCGTTTGGGTTCCGTTCTCGCGCTACGTGTTCAACAGCGTCTTCGTGACCGCGACCAGCGTTGTGCTGTACGTGGCCATCTGCTGCATGGCGGCGTACCCGCTGGCGAAGATGCGGCAGATGCCCTTGGCCGGACCGATCTTTAGCGCTTGCTTGGCCGCGTTGATGTTCGCGCCGCAGGTGACGGTCATCCCGCGTTACTTGTTGATCTCGGGGCTGGGAATGGTCGACACGTACTGGGCGTTAATCCTGCCGGGATTGGGGTCGTCGTTCGGCGTCTTCTTTATGACCCAGTTCTTGCAGCAGTACCCCGACGCGATGATCGAAGCGGCGCGGATCGACGGCGCCAGTGAGTGGGGACTGTTCCAGAAGGTGATCATTCCCCTCACGAAGCCGGCGTGGGCGACGCTGATCATCTGGCAGGCGCAGACGGTGTGGCGCGACACCTGGTCCCCGATGGTTTTCGCGCACACGGAGGCGATGAAGACGCTGCCGCTTGCCGTGCGCACGATGTTTTCGGGCGAATTGGTCGTAGCGCGGCAGGGCGCGCAAGCCGCGGCCACATTCCTTGAGTCTGCGCCGCTAATCATCCTCTTCATCATCATGCAAAGCCGGATCATCAGGACGATGGCTCACGCGGGCATCAAGTAGGAGGTGAGTGGAGCGGTGACGGTTCGGTTTGTGCGCGAGGCTTCATCTGCCAGGGTGCTTTTGGCCTTGGCGATCGCCGCAGTCCTTTTGGGCGGATTTGCGCCAGGGGTGTGGGCGGATGGGTTCGGATTCCATGTGCAGCTGACGGAGAGCGCCCGGCCGGGGTCGTCTTCTTGGCAGATCGTGCCCTCGCCGAAGCCCTACGTGTTTGAGCGCTCGTTCGAGTTTTTGGGGCTGAACGGCCCGCAGGATCTTTTCTACCATCGGGCGACGGACACGCTTTGGATTGCGGACACCGGGAATAACCGGATTTTGCAGATCGACAAGAACGGGCAGTTCTTGCGGGAGATCCGCCAGATTGTGGGCGGCGACGAGGAGACGGTCCGGAATCTGGGCGGCCGGAATTTCCGGAATCCCGAGGGCCTTTTCGTCAACGAGGCCGGCGAGATCTTCGTGGCCGACACGGGCAACAAGCGCATCGTGTACCTGAATCCCGATGGAACGCTCGCCCGGATCTTGCCGGAGCCCCGCAACGCTTTGCTGGGAGCCGACTTCGATTACCGGCCGACGAAAGTGGTCCAGGACCAGCGTTCTTACCTTTACGTGGTGAACCGCAGCGACTACCGGGGCATGCTCCTGCTCGACCCGCAGGGGGAGTTCCGCGGCTTTTTCGCACCGAACACGGTTGGATTTAGCTTGCGGCGGGTGCTCATCCGGATGTTCGCGACGGAGGCGCAGCGGGAGAAGTTGAGTAAAGAGCTTCCGCCGCCTCACTCGAACGTGTTTATCACGTCGACGGGGTATGTTTACTCTTCGACGACCTACGCGTCCAACAACCAGATCAAGAAGCTGAACGGCGTCGGTACGGACGTTTTGAACCGCTCGGCGGTGGGCAGCAAGGCGTACGGTTTCGCGCTGCCGCGGGGCGGGCGGCCCGTGAACCCGAGCTTCGTTGACCTCACCGTGAACGACCAGGGAATCATTTCGGCGATCGACTCGGCGAACGGGGTCATCTACCAGTACGACGATGAGCGCAACCTGCTGACGATGTTCGGCGGAAAAGGGGAAGAGAACGGAAAGTTTGGCTTCCCCTCCAGCATCGAGACCGATCCGGACGGGCTGCTTTATATTCTGGACAAAGACCGGAACAACATTCAGGTGTTCCGCCCGACTTACTTTGCGCAGCTGGTGCACCAAGCCAGCGAGCTGTACGTCGAGGGCCATTACGATTTGGCGGAAAAGCCTTGGCGCGAGGCTCTGGCGCTGAACACCAACTACAACTTGGCGCACAGCGGCATCGGAAAAGCCTTTGACAAGCTGGGCCGCTGGGAGGAGGCGCTGGTTGAGTACCGCTTCGGCCGCGATCGCGACGGGTACTCGGCGGTCTTCGCCAAGCTGCGCCACGAGTGGATGCGCGATCACTTCGGCCTGGCCGTCCTCCTCTTTGCGCTGGGGCTGGTAGCGCTCTACGTTCTGATCCGCTTCTTCCAGTACCTGTTGCGCAAGCCCCACGAGCAGTGCGGGCCGGTGGTACGGGCGATCCAAATGGTGTGGACGGTGATGGTCCACCCGTGGGACGGCTACTGGCAATTGAAGCGGGAGAACCGGGGCAGCGTTGTGACGGCGGTGGTGCTGATCGCCATCGCCTTCGGACTGCGCATCGCGGACCTGATGCTTACCAGCTATCAAGTGGCTGATATCGATCCGCGCGATGCCAGCATTCTGGTGGAATTTGTGCGGATCATCGTGCCGTGGATCCTCTTTTGCATCTGCAGCTACGGGGTGACGGCGATCTTTGAAGGGGAAGGCTTCTTCCGCGACATCGTCATCGCGACGGGTTACTCCGTGGGGCCGTACCTCCTGACGAAGCCGGTCACCATCGCGCTCAGCCACTTGCTGACGCGGACGGAGAAGTCGTACGTGGAGTCGATCGACTTTGCGGCGATTGTGTGGCTTGGTATCTTGATCATCATGCACATCCAAGTGACGCACAACTACACCCTGCGCAAGACCTTCGGCACCGCGGGGCTCGCCGTATTCGGCATGGTCTGTTTCGTCGCAGCCGTCGGGTTGACGTACACGCTGACCGACCAGATCGTGTCGTTTGTACGTGAGGTCGCGATCGAGCTCACAATCCGAGGTTAGGAAGGTTTTGATGCCAGTGACACGCAATTACCTACGCCTCATCGTGATCACGCTGCTCCTGGTGGTGGCCGCCTCGGGACAGAGCTTCGCGCAGGGAATCGGCGAGGAGAGCGTGGAGGTCACGGTCGACATTCCGGAGGGCTACGCGTTGGTCGCCGAGAACGCGACCCTCCAACTCTTCCTCGATGCCGCGAAGACGCAGTTTATCGTGGTGGACCGGCGGACGAACAAGATCTGGAGGACCAACCCGCCCGGTCCCCACGATCGCATCCCGAGCGCGCTGTGGCGCACGCACGCGGATTCGCAGTTGACGTTCAGCTACACGGACGCGAAGCGGAGGCAGATCCGCGAGACGGACCCGCTGACCGAAGGGGCTCGGGTGACGTATGAGCCTATTATGAACGGAGTCCGGGTCGTCTACACGATGCCGACGCGCGGCTTTACGATTACAACCGACTACATTCTGGGCCGCGACTACCTGGAAGTACGAATTCCGGACAGCGGGTTTAAGGAAGAGAAGGACTTCTACATCGTTCACCTGGAACTGCTCCCGTTCTTCGGAGCGGCGACGGACGACGATGAAGGATATATGGTGTTCCCCGACAGCTCGGGGGCCATCGCACCCTTCACCAGGGATCACGGCCGGTACGCCAAGCAGTTCGAGGAGTATGTGTACGGGCCGGAGGATTATCCCTTCTCCGAGTACACCCCGATGCAGACGTTAAACCGGCAGGTGCCGATGCCCATCTTCGGGTTGGTGCACGCTGACGGGGCGTTCCTGGGCGTGATCACCGAGGGTGAGTACGACGCCAAGATCGTCGCCGCGCCTTCGGGGTACATCGTCGATTACTATCGGACCAACGCCAAGTTTGTGGTGCGCCGTGAGTACCTGGCCCCGCTGCGCCGGGGTGCCAACGTTCAGACGGTGGAAAGCTCGCGGATCCGCACCGACAGAGCGGTCCGCTACTACATCCTCGATGACACCCAGGCGAGCTACGCCGGTATGGCTCTGCGCTATCGGGAGCACCTCATTGATACGCTGGGCCTGCAGCCGGGCCGGGTTACCAATGAGAAGGGTATTGCCCCGATCCACATCAAGATCTTCCACGCCGTTCTCGAAGAGAGGATCCTCTTCGATAATCTGATCGTTCTCACCACCTTCCAGCAGGCTCGTGAGATGGTTGAGCGCCTGTTGGAGCTGGGCGTCGAAAACTTCGACGTGACGCTGGTGGGATGGACGAAGAACGGATACGCTGGACGGTACCCGCGGCGCCTGCCGGTGGAGAGCGCGATCGGGGGAGAGCGGGGCCTGCGTGATTTCGTCCGCTTCGCTGAGGAGCACGGGATTCGCGTCTACTTGCAGGATAACTACATTGACGCGTACGAAGTGAACGGCGGGTTCTCGACGCGCCGGGACGTGGCCCGCACTCCGGCGAAGCTGCCGATTACCGGGTCGACCCGCGGCTTTAGCCGGGGCCGCTATTTAATCAGTCCGCTGATCGCTTTGGAAAGCTACGCAGCGCGCGACATTCCGCAGATCGCCAAGTTCGGCGTCGCGGGCTTGGACTTCGAACGCTTCGGCTGGAACCTCTTGTCGGATCGAAGCGACCGGGCCCGGGCGGAGCGCGCGGACGTGGCCGCCGCGTGGTCGGAGATCGTACGGATGGCCAGGGAGCATATGGGAGGCGCCATCGTCCAAGGTGGCAACATTTACATGCTGCCCCTGGTGGACAAGGTGACGCGCACTCCGATGGAGGAGACGACGCACCTGTTTGCGTCCCGCAGCATTCCGTTCTACCAGATCGCGATTCACGGTATCGTGCCCTACTACGGGTGGAACAGCAACCTGCGCTCCGAGCCGGACCGGGAGTTCCTTAAGAGCATCGAGTACGGGGCGCTGCCCATCTTTGAGCTGACGGCGGAAGACTCGTCGCTCCTCAAAGAGGCCGTGCGTTACAACATCCTGTTCAGCTCCAAGTTCGACATCTGGGTAGAGAAGGTGCTGCAGGAGTACAACGTGCAGGCCGTTAAGATGGGATACCTGCAGGACATCGCCATCGTCGATCACCGTATGCTGGACGAAGACGTGTTTGAAACCGTGTACGAAGATGGCTCGCGGGTGATCGTGAACTACCGGAGCACACCTTGGGAGGGCGAAGGTGTGACGGTAGGGGCGCTTGACTACGTATTGATCGAAGGGGGGATCGGGAGATGAGGTTGTTCAAGCTCACGCTGCGGCAGCGACAGGCCTATTACGGTTACCTCTTCATCTTGCCGTGGCTGATCGGCTTCCTCGTCTTCGTAGCGAGGCCGTTTACGCACTCGATCAAGTTGGCCTTCAGCACCGTCGATATGATGGCGGGGTTCCGCCTCAACTACGTAGGCTGGGCGAATTTCAACGAGGCCTTCTTCATCGACGAGCGCTTCGTGCCGATCTTGATGACGGTGCTGCAGCGCAACTTGGTTGATGTGCCGATCATCTTGACGTTCGCGCTCTTTACGGCGTTCTTGGTCAACCAAAAGATCCGCGGCGTGATGTTGTTTCGGGCGGTCTTCTTCCTGCCCGTCGTGATCGCCTCGGGGTTGGTCGTGCAGCGCCTCTTCCAGCAGGGGGTCGGCCGGCTGGACGCAGTGGTAGCCTTGAACATCCCAACGCTGGTCTACATGTATCTGCCGCTGCAGTTTGCGGACATCGCTGTTGACGTGATGAACCGGCTGACGCTGATCCTGTGGCGTTCGGGCATCCAGATCCTCCTCTTCATCGCTGGTTTGCAAGGGATCTCGCCCACGCTGTACGAGGCCTCGCGCATCGACGGTGCGAGCGACTGGGAGATCTTTTGGAAGATCACTCTGCCGATGTTGTCGCCGATCATCTTGGTGAACACCATCTACACGATCGTCGACGGGTTCACGGACATCTTCAACCCGATGGTCAACTTCCTGCGGACGGTCGCGTTCTCCGGCTCCTTCAGGCTGGGTTACGCGGCGGCGCTGGGGTGGATCTACTTCCTCCTGGTGTTCATCTTGATCGGTACGGTATTCATTACCTCGAAAAAGTGGGTGTTCTACGGTGGCGAACGCGAGGGTTGATCAGCCGACGACGGTCGGCACGAGGGCGGGCCTGTCGATCGAGGCCAGGACGCCGACGCTGCTGATTTGGCGGCGGCGCCTGCAGAACCTGTTCTTTCTGGGACTGGTCTATCTGATCTTGGTCGACGTCGCGTTCTCGTTTTTGCTGCCCGTTATCTATATGGCCTCTACGTCGCTCATGACGGTGCAGGACTTCCTCGACCCGGGCGTCTACTGGGTGCCACGGGCGGTCTACTGGGACAACCTGGTCCTGGCCTATTTGAGCATGAACTACCCGGTGGGTCTGAAGAACAGCGCGACCATCGTGTTCTTTGCCACCATCGGGCAGGTGATCTCTTGCTCGCTGGCCGGGTACGGCTTCGCCCGATTCAAGTTCCCCGGGCGGGACTTGCTGTTCATGTTCGTCCTTTTCACCTTTATCGTCCCGCCGCAGACGATTATCGTCCCGCTGTTTATTCTCTTTAGGCAGCTGGGATGGATCGACACGTTCCTGCCCTTTACGGTGCCCGCGTGGCTAGCCCACGGGCTGCGGGGTTCGCTCTTGGTGCTGATCTTCCGGCAGTTCTTTAAGCGGCAGCCGTACGAATTGGAGGAGGCCGCGTACATTGACGGGTGCAGCCCCTTGCGGACCTACGCGCAGATCATGCTGCCGCTCGCGCGGCCGGCGCTGCTGGTCGTCTTCCTCTTCTCGCTGGTGTGGCACTGGAACGACTACTACGAGCCGATGATGTACCTCATGAAGCCGCAAAACTTCACGGTGCCGCTGCGCCTTTCCATCTTGCAGCAGGGGCTGCAGGAAGTGACGGGCGGCGAAGCCGGCGAGATCTTCAACGAGCCTTTGGTGATGGCCGCCTGCTTCTTGGTGATCCTGCCGCCGCTGATCCTGTACATGTTCGCTCAGCGGTTCTTTGTGGAATCGATCGAGCGGACGGGGTTAGTCGACTAAGCGAGCGGGAAAGAACAAGCCGGCGGTCCCTCTCATCGCTTACATGGAGCCAGCGCAGGCCCTCTTCGCCTCACGGCGGGGAGGGCCTGCGGCGCGTCAGGGAGCGATACTCGCCGCTTTTTGGCCGCAGCCGTCCGGTTCACCACCAGGAAGGGGGACGCATAGCCTAGGAGGTGGATCGCGCGGCGTGTTGTGGGAAGCGCCCTCAAACGCAACGAAGGAGGGGCGGTGGTAGGGCCGTGAGGAGAGCGAGGCACCGCGCCCAAGGAGGCTTGCGGATGTTTGCCCACGTTCCCGGGGGAGAGCGGCTCGCGGCATGGTGGCGGCGGGGTGAATGCGCGCGGGTATACGCCGGGCTGCGCCGCCTGTACGGCGGGGGAGAGGACGAGACGATCGCGTACGCCCTAGGGTGGAGCGCGCTCGTCGTCGGGCGTCCGCAGCTCGCCGTGGCGGTGGCTCAACGATTTGGCGCCGGGCAACCGTCGCGGCGATGGGCTGGAACAGGATGCGCTGGGGAGCCTTTGCCGCTACCGAGGGCGGCGTGGGGGCGCCTCGAAGCCTTCGGCCTGTGTGAGCTGGGTGACAGCTTTGGGGCGCTCGCGCGGCTGGAGGAGGTGGCGCAGGACCTTCCCCTGGGCCTGTGGCTGGAGGACGTCAGCGGGATTCTCCTGGCTGCGCAGCCCAGCGAGGCGTTGGCGCAGCGGGCTTCGCACCTGGAGCACCGGGCTGAGGCATGGGTCGCGGAGGCGGCTGGAACGTGGCGATCGGGCTGTCAGGCCCGCTCGGGAGCGGAGGAACTGCAGGGGATCGACGAGGAGGTAACCGGTACCTGGATCCGCCTGGGCCGGCTCGCGGCGGTGATAGGCGATTTATGGGCGGCCGCCGGCGACATGGCTTTCGCTGCTGCCGCCTGGGAGCGGGCTCACGAAAGGTTGAAGGAAGGGGCGCGCACTGGCCGGCTAGGCGGCGAACGGGTGGGCGGCCCGAAGCCGATTTGGTGGCGTCTGCTGGCCGCGTACGAGGAAGCGATCTATGCAGCTAACGCCGAGGGCGGGGATCCGAAGGCGCAAGCAGCTTGCACCAAGGCGCTCGCCCTGGGTTGGGACCCCCTGTTTGCGCACTACTGCGATCGCCTCGCGCAGGGGAGCGGTCCAGCAGAGCCCGGTCCCAGGCTGGCATTAGAGGGGGATTGCTCCCCCTTTGCACCGCAACCCCTCAACCTGCACTATCATTTGAACGCGGATCCGTGGGCCGGCGCGACAGACGGCGCGACAGCAAAGGAAGGAGCGCCGCCAGCGTAGGGACATGTGACGGAGAAACGGTCGGAAAAAGCGAAACGCCCTCGTATGCGATCACGTCGCGACGAGGGCGTCTTCTGTAACGAGCTGGCAGGGGAGACAGGACTCGAACCCGCAACCTTCGGCTTTGGAGGCCGCTGCTCTACCGATTGAGCTACTCCCCTGCGTTGCAAGCGCTGAAGTTATTATACCATCCATTGCCCGTGGGGTCAATCGTGTCCGTGGGCAACAAGGTGTGAGGGGAGAGTGCAGCGATCCCCGCTTCGCCCAGGCCAGCATACCGAGCCGCTTGATCACCCGTCGCTGGGAACGGAGCGCTCCCGAAACTGGGCGAAACGCTCCAAAAGATCCGGATCCTCCTCGAAAAACTCGACGAGCTGAATCAAGCGGGTGAGGGTGGTCGAACTCAAGTGGTGTTCGAGACCCTCGACGTCCTTTTCGACGGTGGGCTGGTCGTGTACGCCGAGGAGATTCAAAAAGCGCTCCAAGGCCTTGTGGCGCTTGTGAATCGAGCGTCCCACCCTCTCGCCCTCTTGGGTCAGAGAAAGGCCCCGGTAGCGCTCGTACTCCAGCAGGTTGAGCTCGTCCAACTTTTGAACCATGCGCGTCACGGTGGACGGCGTCACCTGGAGCGCTTCGGCGATGTCGGTCACGCGAGCGTAGCCCTTCTCCTCGATCAAGGCGTAGATCCGCTCAAGGTAATCTTCGGCGGTCGAACTTGGCATCTCGGTGCCCAGCCCCCCTTTCTACTCCTCGTTCGATTGTATCACATTCGGCCCTGAGATCCTACCCCGCTGCCGGGCTCGAAGCCGGGCAAGCACGCCGTGCGCCGGAGAGAACAAAGCGGCGATGGCGAACAGGAGGCCGGCGGCGGTCGTCATCGCCCCGGCGATCGAGGCGTCGAGCCACGTCGCGATGGCGTATCCGCCGATGGCGCTGAGCACGCCGCAAAGGACGGAGAGCCCTAGCATCGTCTTCAAGTCGTCGGTGAGGAGGTAGGCAGTGGCGCCGGGAACGATGAGCATCGCGACGGCGAGGATGGCCCCCACGCTTTCGAAAGCGGCGACGGCGGTGAGGGAGACGAGGCCCATCAGCAGGTAGTGAAAGGCGAGGACGTTGAGACCGATCGCCTTGGCTAGGCCGGGATCAAAGGCGCACACCTTGAGCTCCTTAAAGAAGAGGCCGACCACCACCACGTTGAGCAGGGCGACGAAGCCCATGCTCCACAGGGCCCTCGGTCCCAGATCGCGCCCTCCAACTGTGAGAATGTCCCAGGGAACGTACGCGATTTCGCCGTAGAGGACGTGGTCGAGGTCGAGGTGGACCCGACCCGCAAAGAGCGTGAGCAAGACGACGCCGAGCGCAAAAAAGGCGGTGAACGTGACGCCGATCGCGGCATCTGCTTGAACCCCGCCGTGCTCCAGGGCCTGTACGGCGACCGCCGTTATCAGCCCGACAATGGCGGCCCCGATAAACATGGGCACGATGCCGCGATCGCCGGTAATCAAGAAGGCGACAACGATTCCGAGCAAAATGGAGTGACTGATCGCGTCGCCCAACAGAGCCATGCGCCGCAAAACCAGGAAACAGCCGATATAGCCGCAGGCGGCCGCGACCAGCGAGGCGGTTGCGATGATGATGAGCGAATAGGTGTCCAAGGCGACGCTCTCTCCCTTACGAACCGTCCTGCGCCTCGGAAGGAAGGGGGTGCGCGGACGGGATGAGTTTCGGCTCGAGGCCGTGCTTCTTTAGGAGCGCCTCCAGCGCTTGCACCAGTTCGGGCGTCAAGAAGTGCTCGATGTCGTCCGCGTCGCGATCGACGTGATCGGCTCCCAGCTCCGCCTCGTGCATGAGGAAGGTCTCCCAAAGGCGATGTTTGCGGACGATCTCCCACGCCGCGGTCAGTCCCGCTTGCGTCAACGTGCAGCGGTAGGCGCCGTCGCCCTCCGGATCGAGGCGGAGAAGGCCCTCTCGTTCGAGGGCGCGAGCAATCCGGGGCACAGGCCGGCTCCGATCGCCGCCGGCAGCAGGGCCTCCCCCTCCCAGGAGGACGCCCCGTTCTAACGTCTTGGGGTCGGCGACGAGCGGATTGGTCACAGCCACTTCGTACCGCTCGTAAATCTCCCGCAGGAAATTCTCGCGCGCCACGCGCCGCCGCAGGCGCAAAAAGCGAAGGAACTTCGCCAACAGGCCGCGGCCGGGAGCCAGGACAAACGAGAGCAGAAAAAGCGCCGAGGCGCACAAGACGATGAGAGGGCCGGTCGACAGCCGGGGAGCCAGGGTGCTGAGCAAGGTGCCGCCGGCCCCGGCGACGCCGCCGATGAGCGCCGCGAGGGTCACCATCCAGCCCAGGCGTTCCGTCAGATAGCGGGCGGCTACGGCGGGGGTGATCAGCAAGGAGGCCATCAAGATCACTCCGACCGCCTGTAAGCCGATGACGACCGCTGCGACGATGAGACTCATTAACACCGCATCGATCGACCGCATGGGAAAACCGATGCCCGCACCGAAGGAGCGGTCGAAGCAGAGCAGCTTAAATTCTTTGTAGAAGAGTGCGGTGACGGCCAACACCACCACGGCGACCACGGCCATCACGAGCACATCGCGGCCCACCAAGGCGGCGGCTTGGCCGAAAAGGAACGAATCGAGGCCTGCCTGGCTTCCCGCTCCGCTGTGTTGGATCATGGTCAGCAAAGTGACGCCAAACCCAAAGAAGACCGTCAGGACAATCCCCAGCGCCGTGTCCTCTTTGATGCGTGTGAACTGGGTGATGGCGTCGATGGCTCGCACGCCGATCAACCCGGCGACGGCCGCGCCGATGAGCAGGGCAAGGATATCCTTGCTCTCGGAAACGAGAAAGGCGACGCAAATGCCGGGAAGGGCGGCGTGGGCGAGAACATCGCCAAGGAGGCTGCGCCCGCGCAGCAGCGCGAAGGTACCGATCACCCCGCTGCTCGCGCCGAGCAGCAGCGTTCCCGCCAGGACCCACTGCACATTCGGATCGCTGAGAATGGCCAGCACGAGCTTTCCGTCACCCCTTGCTTTCCGCGAGCGATTGGGCCGCGTCGACCATGAGGGTGAGGCGTCCGCCGTACGTCTTTTGCAAATTTTCAGCAGTGAATACCTCGCGCGTGGGTCCGCAGGCGATCAACCGCATGTTGAGGAGAATCACCCAGTCGAAGTAGCGCGCGACCGTCTGCAGGTCGTGGTGGACGACCACGACCGTCTTTCCTTGCGAACGGAGGCTGCCCAGCAGTTCCAAGATGGCCGTTTCGGTTGCGGCGTCCACGCCGGCGAAGGGTTCGTCCATGAAGTACACGTCCGCGTCTTGCGCGAGCGCGCGGGCCAGGAAAACCCGCTGCTGCTGGCCTCCCGAAAGCTGGCGGATTTGGCGCCGGGCGAAGGCGGTCATTCCGACGCGCTCCAGGCACTTCCAGGCGATCTCCTTATCTTTGGCGGTGGGACGTTTGATCAAGCCCAAGTGGCCGTAGCGGCCCATCAACACCACGTCAAAGACGTTGGTGGGAAAGTCCCAGTCCACACTCTCGCGCTGGGGAACGTACCCTACTCGCCGGCGTTGGCGCTGGTACGGCTCGCCGAAGATCTTCACCCATCCGGAGGCGGCCGGAACCAAACCGAGGATCCCTTTAATGAGCGTCGACTTGCCGGCGCCGTTGGGTCCGACGATTCCGACCAAGCGGCCGGGAGGGAGGGCGAAGTCGATGTTCCAGATCACGGGGCGCTTGCGGTACGCGACGGAAAAGTCGTGCACCTCGACCGCAGGGACGGAAGGGGGTCCTGCCGGGCTCGAGGGGAGGGCTTCGCCCGACGGCGGGCCCTGAATCGCTTCGTTTCCCGCCGCATCCTGCCCGTGACGCTCGGGCCGGACGCCTCGTGTGCGCTCAGTCGTTCCGTCCACTTCCTCCAATGGTCGCACCTCCTGACCTCACTTCAGGGCGCTCACGATCGTATCGATGTTATGCTTGATCATTCCGATATACGTGCCCGCCGGGCCATCGGGCTCACCCAAAGCGTCCGAGTAAAGCTCACCGCCGATGCGCACGGTGTGGCCACGCTGCGCGGCTCCTTGCACGACCGCTTCGATGGCGCGGCGGGGAACGCTCGATTCCACGAAGACCGCCTTGATGCCGCGCTCGACGATGAAGGCGACCAGCTCCTGAATATCCCGCAGGCCGGCCTCGGTATCGGTGCTGATCCCCTGGAGCCCGACGACCTCAAAACCGTAGGCAGCGCCGAAGTAGCCGAAGGCGTCGTGAGCCGTCACAAGGACGCGCGCCTGGGGGGGCACCTCTTGGAGCCGAGCCCTCACGTACTCGTCGAGCTCGTCGAGCTGGGCGAGGTACCGGGCGGCATTCGCCCGGTAATCTTCGGCGTGGGCCGGGTCTACCTCGATGAGCGCGTCCCGGATCCGCTGCACGGCGTACTTCCACAACGTGACGTCAAACCACACGTGAGGATCGTAGTGACCGGCGAACCCGGCAGGCTCTGCCAAAAGCTCTTCGGGAATCGATTCGGTCACGGCGACCGTCGGTTTTTGGCGCGCCATTTGCATGAACAGGTCGGCCATCCGGCCTTCAAGCGCAAGGCCGTTGTAAAGAATGAGGTGCGCCGCGGCCAAGCGCCGCACGTCGCCTTGAGAAGCCTTGTACAGGTGGGGATCGACGCCCGGACCCATCAAGCCGATCACTTCGGCGTGCTCTCCCGCGATGTTGCGAGCCACGTCGGCGATGATGCTGGTGGTTGCGACAACGTTCACCTTGGCGCTGGCCGGAGCGGAAAGCCCGTTCAGCGCGGCAAGGCTTGCTGCGATGAGGACGAGGCCGGTGATGATGCTAGCCTTAGCGAATGAATGGACTCTTGCGAGTCTTTTGCGCGACCGCTTGCCCGGTCGGCGATCGCTTTGACGACTGTGACCGTCTCCTTGGGGGCTTTGAGGCGTGCTCATGACCGGCTTCACCTGCAGCGTCACTCCCGGGAGTAAGGTTAATTCGGTTTTGCGAGCGAGCATTCCGCGAAGTCATCTTCGCCGGGCGGCCGCAACGCGGTTTACCGTTCCGCAAAAGTTGTACGCATACAACTTTTGCGAGACACGCTCCCGTTCGGCCCACCGACTGGGAGTCGCCGTCCCGGCATCATATGTTCCCGCGTTGAATGTTGTACGCCTGTCAAAGAGTTGTATTGATACAACTTTCTCGGTTGCTCAAAGTTAAGTATACCGCTGGGGTCTCGGGGAGTCAACGGGTCGGCGCCGCGGCGGCAAGAGTGGGCCCCGGTCCAAGCATCAGGGACGAGGCCGTTCGCGAACCACATCCGGGAAAAGGAGCCGCAGCGGCGGAGAAGAAATTCACGATAATATCTATTTCCGTGAATTTAGGGCGCCGCGGTGTCGGGGCGGCGCGTCCGCCTCGTTGGCCGCCTCGCTTGACGGTGCGTTTGCGAAGCCGCTGCCGAAAGGCTCCCCAGGGGCTCCATCGACGGACATCGGCCCGGCGGATGGCAGCGTCCGCCAGGATCTTGGATCCGCTGCTGCGAAGATGCTCTGTTGTCAAGGAGGCGGACGTCGTGGCACGATCGTTTAACGAAGCGAGCGAGTACTTTATTGATTCGCTGACGGGCCGTTCGGCGCGGACCAAGGTGGCCTACGAGAAGGATTTACTCCAGTTTAAGTTGTTCCTGGTGCTCTACCGCAAGCACCTCCTGCTGAACGCGCAGCCCGAAGAGCTTAGGCGGCTGCAGGAGGAGCTGCGCAAGACGGGCGGCAAGCTGATCGACACCGATTTTTCGGCGCGGCGCCACCAAAGGCAGGCGCGCCCGCGGGCTGTCCTCGACCGCATCGATCTTGCCGTCGATCAGGTGCGCAAGGAAGACATCGTCGCATACTTTGGGTACTTAGAATCCGAAAAGGGGCTGGCGTCTAACACGCTGCTGCGGCGGCTTGCTTCGCTGCGGCGTTTCTTTCGCCTCTTACATAAGGAAGGCTTCGGCATCGACTCGGGTGTGGTGGAAAAACTCGACGACATCAGCGTCCGGCGGGAACGCCGGCTGCCGATTGCGCTGGAGCGCGACGAGGCGCTGGAGTTCTTGAACGTGATCGAAAACCCCCGTGATCGCGCCATCGTGCTCGTGATGCTCTACATGGGCCTGCGCATCTCTGAAGTGGTCCAATTGAACGTGGACGACATCACCGAGCGGACCGAGGCGGTCACCTTTCGCGGCAAGGGCGGCAAGGAGCGGTACGTCCCGGTGCACCCCGCCGTCCGCCAAGCCGTTGCCTATTACAAGAAGGTCCGGCCCCAGGCTCCCCGGGACGAGCACGGCGAACCTCTGTTCGTAAGCGCTCACCGCCGCCGTATCGATCCGTCCACCGTGCGCCGGTTCATCAAAAAGTACGCGCAGCAAGTCGAAGGGTTGGAGCGCCGCAAGCGGCAAAAGATGAGCCCGCACAAACTCCGTCATACCTTCGCCACCCTCCTCTTAGAGGGCGAAGTCGACATCCGCCACATTCAGGAGCTTTTGGGTCACGAAAATCTGGCGACGACGGAGATATACACGAAGGTGAGCAAACGCGAGCTTCAAAGAGCGATCGAGCGCCATCCCCTGGATGCGCCCTACTGAGGCGCTCCCCGGATAAATTCCTGCGTTTCGAATTTCCCTGCTTCATCTGCGCCGCTCCCTTCACGTCCGCGGGGATACACCGCCGCTCCCGCTCCTTGCTGCAGCCGGCGATCGATCGGGCCGGCCGGTTGGCGGTCAAAGCGCTTTAGAGCCCGGTCTTCATCGACCGGGCTCTCCCGTCGGCACGACCAGCACCTCTCCCGGGCGGATCGGGCGCGATCCAAGCTCGTTGCGCACCCGGATCCAGTCGACCACTTCTCTTATATCGCGGTTTGCCGGTCCGTACTCACGCGCGATGGCCCAGAGGGTGTCGCCTGGCCGGACTACGACTTCCGCCGTCGACACCGCTGCGTCCATTAACGTGGGACCGCCTGCCAAAGAGTCCAGCACCGTTTGGACCCATGCCGTCTCTTGCGCTCCTGCT
>k87-554588_pt1 | contig 21277 bp, 18 predicted proteins | sample MGYA00084031_6733416 | MGnify analysis MGYA00084031
GGCCCCCGGACGCGACGACCGGCTGGTGTCCATCTCCCAGGACGCGGTGCGGCCCGCCCTCCCGGTGGTGGCCCCGCTGCGCGAGCGCCGCACCCCGCATCTGCTGCTGGCCCACTCCGGGACGCTGCCCGCGGAGGCGGTCGAACGGGTCCGCCGGACCAAGGGCGTCGCCGCCGTGGAGGTGGTCGACGCCGCCCAGGTGCAGGTCGCCGGGCGGCGGGTGGGGCTGCTGGGGGTGGAGCCGTCGACGTTCCGCGCGTTCGCCCCGCCGGCGTCGGCCGCCTCGGACCAGTTGTGGCAGACGGTCGCGGCCGGGGATCTGGTGGTGTCGTTCGAGCTGGCCCGCGCCGCCGGGCTGACGCTGGGCGGCACGGTCCCCGCCGGCCGCGTCTCGGCGCCGGGCCAGGCCAGGCTGGGGGCGTACGCGTCGCTGGGGATCAAGAACGTGGACGCCGTGGTCTCCCGTGCGCGGGCCCGGGAGCTGGGCCTGCCTGCCGGGAACGCGCTGATCGTCAGCGTGTCGGGCAAGACCGACCCGGCCCGTCTCGGCGCCCGGCTGCGCAAGGCGCTGCCGCGCGGCACCAAGTCCTCGGTGCTCGCCTCGACCGCCCGGTCCAGGACGCGGCAGGCCCCTCAGGTGACGGGACGGCCGGACGGGCTGCGCGGCGACGTCACCACCATCACCGGCAACCAGATGACGCCGCGGATGCGGAACGTGGTGCTGGAGATCAACAACCGGTTCGGGCCGTTCCCGGTCATCGGCTGCTTCCGCACCGGCGCCGACGCCCAGGACCATGCACGGGGACGGGCCTGCGACTTCATGGAGAGCACGGGCGGGCGGATGCCCAGCGCCAGCGCGCTCCGGCACGGCGACCAGGTCGCCGCCTACGCCGTCGCCAACGCCTCCCGGCTGGGCATCCACTACGTGATCTGGAAGCAGCACATCTGGAACGTCCGAGGCGGCGGCTGGCGACGCATGGAGGACCGCGGCTCCCTCACCCAGAACCACTTCGACCACGTGCACATCTCGGTGTTCTGAGCGGGGAGCGGCCCGGTCGCCGCTCGTCTCCCCTGACGCCGGGCGCATCCGAGGCGCCCGACGCGCCGACCGCGCCCTGTGCCGCGGGCGGGCTCGTCACCACGGCCGCAGAGGACATGCCCGACGGTGAGATCGACACCTCACTGCTCCCGCCCATGGCCCCCGACCCGGTGCGCGACGGCCCTCACAACGCCGGCCGCCCGGCCGATGATCGCCGCCGCCTGCACACCGGCCTGCAGCACCGCACCCGAAGCGGCGTCATCGGTCGCCCCTCACCGGGGACCGCCGAGAAAGGCCGTCCTCGCCTCACCCGTACAGGGCTGCTCGTACAGGGCTTCGCCTCCGTACCGGACCTCCTCGGGCGGCCTCGGCACAGGCCGGAACGACCTGTGCCGCAGGCCGCGATGACCGGAGCGGCCCTCGCTCCCGACAGCCCGCTCTGCGGCCGCAGGCTCGCCCCGGAGCGGGCCTGGGAACACCCTTGGCCGGCGACGTACTGGGAAACGATCGATCACATCCTGGAGCACGACGAGACAGTCGCCCGTCGCTTCCGAGCAGCCGCCGCCTCAGAACCCCCGAGTCAATGAAACGCCTCCCGCAAGGGCTCTCGTTTCCGGGAAGCCCGACCCGCCCGCAGACCCGTCGTCCGTGAACGGAGGGGGAAGCCCGACGCTCCTGCCTGCCGCCGTCCAGGACGAACCGCGCAGGCCGGGGTCAGGGCGTGAAGGTCGTTCGCCCGATCGAGGGCGCTCCGCCTCCCGAGTCCCGGCCCTGGTCGCTCCCCGCCGAAAGCCGCTGCGCGACCCCCCTTCAGGGGGTGCCGAACAGCGTCCGAGGCGGCACGGGGACGTTCACGTCCTCGCCGTGCAGGGGGGCGACTCCGGCGCTGAAGCCGGCCAGGGCGTCGGAATCCATGCAGCGGGCACGGATCGCTCCCCCGGCCGCCCGGCGGGTCAGCTCCGCGTCGGGCAGCTCGGCGTCGGAGGCGGCCAGGACGAGGTTGCCGAACCGGCGTCCCCGCAGCACTCCCGGATCGGCCAGCAGCAGCGTGTGCGCGAAGACGCCGCGCAGCGTGGCCACCATCCGCCGGGCGAACTCCAGGCCGCGCCCGTCGGCGATGTTGGCCAGGTAGACGCCCTCGGGCCGCAGCACGCGCCGCACCTCCCGGGTGAACTCCTCGGTGACCAGGTCCTTGGGGACGGTCGTGTCGGCGAACGCGTCCAGCACCACCAGGTCGTCGCAGGCGTCGGGCAGCGCCGCCACCCCGCTGCGCCCGTCGGTCACCCGCACCCGCAGGCTGCGCACGGTGCGCAGCGACAGCCGCGTGCGCACCAGATCCAGCAGAACCGCGTCGGGTTCCAGCACGATCTGCCGGGAACCGGGCCGGGTCGCCGCCACATAGCGCGGCAGAGTGCAGGCGCCGCCGCCGATGTGGACGGCGTCGATCGGCTGGCCGGGCGGACGCACGCAGTCCACCACGTCGCCCATCAGCCGCATGTACTCGAAGCTCAGATGGGTGGGGTCGGCCAGGTCCACATAGGACTGCGGGACCCCGTCGAGGGTGAGCAGCCAGCCGCCGGCGCGGTGGGGATCGGGGCGCAGCTCGACCCGCCCGTCGGCGCTGCGCTCGACCTCGGGCGCCGCTTTGCGGATGTCTCGTCGCCGGCCCATGGGCCTCCTCTCCCTGTCCGGTTCGCGGGGTGCCGCACGGCCATGCCGCGCCGCCCGTCATGTCGGGAACGCCGACGACCGAGTCCGACCGACGACTTGCCCGCCCGCTTTACCTCAAGTACATTCCCCCGAGACCGATTCGTGACCAACCCCCACCAGGAGGTCCGGTCGAGGCCGCCGCGCGTCCCGCGGTGCGGCCGCGTCGTCGGAACGTCGAGGACCCGAGCGTAACGGGCGGGCCCGGCCCCGGGCGCCGGGACCGGAGGCCGACCCGACCGGCGCTCCACGGAGAGCCATGGACCCGATAGGCAGAAAGCTGCTCGAAGTCGCCGAGAAGGAACTCGGTTACACCGAGAAGGCCGGCGGCTACACCAAGTACGGGAAGTGGTGGACCGAGCACGTCGACGCCGACCACGACCCGTACTTCACCACGGCGCCCTGGTGCGACATGTTCCTGGCCTGGGCGGCCGACAAGGCGGGGGTGACGGAGCAGGTCGGGCGGTTCGCCTCCACCGTCGAGCACGCCAAGTGGTTCGCCGCCCACGACGCATGGGGCGGCGAACCCGAGCCCGGGGCGATCGTGTTCTTCGACTGGAAGGGCTCCAACGACATCGAGGCCGTCGACCACGTGGGCATCGTCACCGCGGTCGACGGCGGCAAGATCCACACCATCGAGGCCAACGTCGACGGCGTGCATCTGCGGAAGAAGGTTCGCGACGAGAGCGTCATCGCCGGCTACGGCTACCCGTCGAAGGTGAAGCCGGCCGCGCAGACCGCCAAGTACGTCCCCAGGCACGCCGCCCCGCCGCCCTCCCCCCGGCAGCTGACCGAGGCGCCCGGCGAGCAGGGGCGGGCCGCCGCCACCCGCGAGGCCGCCAAGGCCTCCGACGAGGGCGAGTCGCTGCTGTCGGGTCCGCAGGACGCGGTGCTGACGGGGCTGATGGCCGTGGCGGTCGTGGGGTCGGTGGCGCTGTCGGTCGGCAAGGCGGTCGCGGCGAAGATGCCCACGAGCTCTCCGGTGCGGATCCGCAAGCGCGGCAAGCACCACCGCCGTCCGGTGGCGCTGCCGCCCGACGTCACCCCCGAGCAGCTGGACCGGGCCGAGGCCGTCACCGCGCCGATGCCGGCGGTCAGCGCCGCGGTGGCCGCCGAGGCCGAGGACCGCGAGTTCTGGGGCCGGATCGAGCACCTCAAGGAGGACCAGGAGCTGGCGTTCTGGGACTCGTTGCACGCCGAGCTGGCCGAGGCCTCGGAGCGGCACGCGCTCCCGGCCGGCCACCGGATCCCGTCCTCGCTCAACGCCTGAGCCGGATGCCGATCCGCCGGTGTGCGGCCGTGCGGGCGCCCGCACGGCCGCACACCGGGCGTCCTTTGTCAGTGCAGGCCGTGGCGGATGCGGGCGGAGTGCATCCGCGCCGCCGGCCCGGTCCGTGCGTGGGCCCGCATCAGGCCGCTGCGTTTGGCATGGGACCGGGTCCGGGTCATATGAACCGCACGGCGCCATGCGCTGCGATGACGCATCCGGCGGCGCCGCCACAACCAGGCCACGACCGCCGCGGTGGCCACGGCGGCCAGACCCGCGCCCGCCGTGCCCGCCCTCGGGCCGGACCTGCCGGCGAACTGGCTCTTGACCTCGCTGAGCTTGTGCTGGGCCCGGGCCTTCACGTCGGCCTTGGCGGCCAGCGCCTCCATGGTCTCGCCGATCTCCGCACGGGTGCGCTCGATGTCGGCGGCCGCCCTCGACTCACTGGTGGTCATCGCGTGCTGTCTCCTCACGTGCAGTACGGCTCGCCGAAGGAGTTCCCTGCCGCGACACTGCGGACGAGTCCGACGACACGCGCTTTGCCGCAACTCGCCGTGATTTTGAGGGCCCGGATGCGAACTCGTTCCCTTGCGCCCGCTCCCTCGCGCGCCGCTCCTCAGGTCACCGGGCGCAGGTGCGGGCGGCGGCGCAGCCTGATCGACGCCAGCGTCATGGCCAGGACGGTCAGCGCCAGTGCGCACACCGTGCCGTGCGTCAGCCCCCGGGCCAGGTAGCCGCCGTCGGTGTGGTCGACCGCATAGGTGGCGATCTCGCGGCTGAACCAGAACGGCAGCAGCCGGGCCGCCGAGCCGGCGGGGTCCATCATCATCTGCAGCCCGACCACGGTGAGCAGCAGCAGCGTCCCCTCCAGCTCGCGCGGCACCAGCACGCTGAGCACCAGCCCGAACGGGGCGGCGACCGCCACCGTCAGCAGCATGATCAGCGCGATGGCGCCGTGCTCGACCCGGTCGGCGTCGACCCGGATGAGCAGGAAGTACGGCGCCGACAGCACCAGCCCCAGCGTCCACAGCGCGGCCAGCCGCCCGGCGTACAGATGACCGGTTCCGTACCCGGACAGCCGCAGCCGGGGCTCCAGCCCGCGGGCGGCGCTGCCGCTGAACAGCGCCGCCGTGCTGAGCGCCCACCCCAGCCCCAGGCACACGAACCGGATGGACTGGCCGAGGTGGTCGCCGCGGCGGCTCAGGTAGAACGCCAGCGGCAGCATCAGGATGATCACCAGCACGGCTCGGCGTCGAAGGATCTCCCGGACCGTCATCTCGGCCACTGTCAGCACCTTGATCATGCACGCGCCTCCGTCGTCCGCGCCGGGGTCAGGTCGAGCACGGTGTCGACCCGGTCGAGTTGGTCGAGCAGATGGGTGACCACGACGATCGCCTTGCCGGCGTCCCGCCACGCCCACAGCTGACGCCAGAAGTCCACGTAGGAGCCGCGGTCGAAGCCCTGGTACGGCTCATCGAGCAGCAGCACGTCGGGGTCGCCGAGTCCGGCCATGACCAGATTGAGCTTCTGCCGGGTGCCGCCGGACAGGAACCGGGCCTGCCCGGCCCCGGCGGGATCCCAGTCCAAGGCGGCGGCGTATGCGCGGCCGGCCCGGACGGCGGCGCCGCGTCGCATGCCGCGGCCGGCGCCGACCAGCGCGAAGTGCTCGTCGGGCACCAGGAAGTCGCTGGTCCCGCCGTCCTGGGGGCAGAAGCCGAGGGTGCCGCGGAGGCGGACCTCCCCGCGGTCGGGGGATTCCAGTCCGGCGCAGATCCGCAGCAGGGTGCTCTTGCCGCAGCCGTTGGCCCCGACCACCGCGGCTATCTCCCCGGCCCGCACGGTCAGGTCCACTCCGGACAGCACGGTGCGGCGGCGGTGGCGCTTGACGATGCCGCGGGCCTCCAGCCGGACCGGGCCGGGCGCGGACCGGCGGTGCGGCGCGGACCGCACGGGTGATCCGACGCTCTCGGCGACGGCGGCGGCATAAGCGTCGGGAGGCCCGAACGCCGCCAGCGGGGCCTGCCGGCTGTCGCGCAGGTGCACGGCCGCCTCGGCGACCACGTGCCGGGCCAGGGCGGGGTCGATCCCCCGCCGTCGCAGCTCCCCGTCCAGGGCGTGCAGCCAGGCATCGGTGTTCATCGGGTCGCCACCTCCCGCAGCAGCGTGTCCACCCCGCGCGTGAACGTCTCCCAGTCGGCCGCGGTACGGCGCAGCATCTCGCCGCCCGCCTCGGTGATCCGGTAGTACTTGCGGGCCGGACCCGACTCCCCTTCACGCCATTGCGCGGTGACCATGCCGGTGCGTTGCAGGCGCAGCAGCACCGGGTAGAGGGTGCCGCCGCGGATCGGTCCGAGCCCGGCCGCGTCCAGGGACTGCGCCAGCTCGTAGCCATAGGACTCGCGGCGGAGCAGGACGGCCAGAACGCACAGGTCCAGTACTCCGCGCAGCCATTGGCCGCGTCGTTCGTGATCCACGCGCGACAAGCTAGCACAGCCATCTAGATAGCACCGCAAACTAGTTGGAATCCGCCGTCGGCGGGATCAGCGGCGACGCGAGGCCGCCGCCGCGGCGCGACGGCGCCGGCGCATCAGCGGGCGGGTCGGAGGTCGGGGGGCGCGGGGGATGCGGAGGACCGAGCGGCGGATCACCGGGCGGCGCCGCGCCGAGCGGTGCGCCAGGGGTCCCCGCCCGGCGGCGTGCAGCTCGTCGATCAGACGGTCGAGGTGGACCAGCAGCTCGCCGTGCAGCGGCCAGTGGCCGGAGTCCTCGCGCAGCAGGCCGCCCAGGTCGTCGCGGCGGCGGCGGGCGCGGGACAGCCGGCTCGCCAGGTCGCCGGTGCACCGGGCGGCGTCGGCGGCGGTGGCCGCGGTGACGGCGCGGGTGTAGAGGTCGGTGCCGCGCGACAGCTCACGCAGCGCGGCGGCCAGCCGGTCGCGCACGTCGGCCTCCCACATCGCGGCGCCGAGGCCGGCTCGGTCGGCGTGCACCAGGGCGGTGCGGTCGGCCATGGAGCGGGCGAGCCCGCGGATGCTCACGGCCGCGTGTTCCAGGTGCTCCAGCGCGGTGCGCAGCACCGGCCCGGCCCGCCCGGCCGAGCCGACCCGGGTGCGCGGGTTGAGCCGGGCGCTGTCCTCGGCCTCGGTCAAGGCCCGGTCGACCTCGCGGATCTGCCGGGCCAGTTCGCGGGAGCGGTGCAGCCAGCGGTCGGCGGTCCTGCGGTCGGGCTCGACCGCCAGCCCGTCGGCCATGTGCTCCAGCAGCGTCCCCATCGACCGGCCGAGCTCGGCGACGGCCTCGGCGGCCGGCCGGACCCGCACCGGAGAGGTCAGCAGCCCGGCCGTCATCCCCACGCCGGCGCCGATCAGCGTCTCGACGATCCGGTCCAGCGCGGCGGTCTCGCTGCCGAGCTGCAGGATCAGCATCGCGCTGATCGGCACCTCCAGCATGTGGTCGCCCAGCCGCAGCAGATGCCCCAACGCCAGCGCGGCGGCGACGGTCGCTCCCAGGCTCCACCAGGTGAAGCCGACCAGGTCGACCAGGACGACCGCGACGATCACCCCGGCGGTGACGCTGACGATCCGTTGGACGCCGCTGCGCAGGGTCTGCAGCAGCGAGACCTGCACCACCAGCAGCGCGGTCAGCGGAGCCAGCACCGGCGCCGGCTCATCCAGCAGCCGCAGCGCCATCAGATACGCGGCCACCGCCGTCGCCACCAGCCTGGTGATGGCGACGGCGGCGGGCTGCGCCCTGCGGACGGCGATCCGGATCAGCCTCGGCGGGGCGACGGTGCGAAGACGACGGCGTACGGCATGGCGTACGAGCACGATGCGGGAACCTCGGCGGAAAGGGGTGATCGAACGGAGATCGAACGCGATCGAGGGATCGGAACGGGTCGGACGGACGCCCGATCGGGCGGAATCAACGACCCTCTAGGTTCGAACACCGCTCTCCGGCCGTTATTCCCGCTCGATTCCCGTGTCCGATCCCCGCCGGTGCGGCGTTCCCGCATCGTGCGCCGGACCTCAGCGCGAGACGCGCACCTCCCGCAGGCTCTGCACCGGGTGGTCGCCCTCGCTCTGCAGCCGGTACTCCTGGCCGAACATCTCGCGGTGCTCGTCGATCACGCGCTCGCTCGGCGGCTTCTCGTCGCCGTGGATGCGGCTCTGCATCCGCTCGAACCGCTCGTGCGCCTCCCGGACGTATCCGGCGCCCAGCGTGGTCAGGTCCACCTGGGTGGCCAGCAGTTCGCGGATGTACTCCTTGTTGGGCTCGAAGGTGACCGGCGGCGGCAGCTCCCGGGCCAGGATCGACTCCGGCTCGCGTCCGTCGTGCTTGCGCATCAGCTCGCAGGCCAGCCGCAGGTGCTCCAACTCCATGTTGAGGTGCAGCTCCCAGACGGCCTTCACCTTCGGATCGCTCTCGGTCTCCATGAACGAGTGGTACATGTAGCACTCGTTGTACTCGTGGTGGACCAGGCGCTCGTACCAGGTCTCACCGGGGTCGACCAGCGATTCGTAGTGGGTGACGTGCTCCTCCTCGATGAGGCCGATCTCCTGGTAGAGCTGGCGCGCGATCGGCTCCATGTACTGGGGACCGACGTTCATGTAGAAGTTCATGGTCTGCTGCTCGGCCGCCATGATGGTCAGCGCGTGCAGTTTGGAGATCGGCTGCGCCTGGTTGCGGTCATAGGGGGTGCGCACGTTGTCCATCGGGTCCCGGTGATGGAGCATCGTCGGGCGGCCCGGCATCACCTCGGTGAGGTTGTCGACGAGCTTCTCCGCCTTGCGGTGCTCGATCATCTCGTACAGGTTGGCGTACCGGTACAGGTGGTCGAAATCCTCCAGCACGCCGAATTCATAGGCCTGCTTGAGATAGGGATCGGGCTCCATCCGGGCCACCCACCCGGTCAGATCGACCGCCACCTGCTCATAGGCGATGGTCGTCTCCAGCACCGAGGATTGGCCGGGCAGCAGCCAGTTCACGGTCTTCTGCTGCTGCTGTTCGATGTACCGGTCCTCGGCGAGCTGCTGTTTGACCTCCATCTCCGGACAGACCCGGGAGAAATGGTGGCTGAAGAAGATCGCCTCGGTCTCGATGCCGTTCATCGTGATGATGCGGCATTTGGTGTAGGGGTCGGCGCGATCGGGGTCGACGGGCTCGACGTTGAGCTCGCGCCAGTTGCGCAACTGCCGGTCCAGCGGGATGCCTCGGTGCTCCAGCGGGTTGAACGTCATCGTTTCGCTACACCTCACTGTGTCGTCGGTCGCTCGCCCGCCGTACCCGGTGATCGGTCGGTCTTCACCCATCCGCACCGCAAATTTGATTTGGTCACAGACGCGCCGTACCGCAGGCATGATCCCGGTCTGCACCGGGTAGGGGGCCGCGCGCATCCGACGACCGTTGTGAGGAGTGGAGCGATGGCCCAGGCGACGATGGTGAAGAACGACGTGGTCGATCTGCTGGTGGCCCAGCACTCGCAGATCCGGGACCTGTTCGCCGAGACGATGGACTCCGCCGGCGATCGGCGCAAGGACGCGTTCCGGCGGCTGGTGCGGCTGCTGGCCGTGCACGAGACCGCCGAGGAGGAGATCGTCCATCCGCTGGCCCGGCGCAGCCTGCCCGGCGGCGAGGGCATCGTCGACGACCGGCTCGCGGAGGAGCGGGAGGCCAAGGAGCTGCTGGCCGAGCTGGACGGGATGGACGTGGAGGACCCGCGGTTCCTGCCCAAGCTGGACCGGCTGCGGATCGCCGTGCTCACCCACGCCCGGGCGGAGGAGCGGTACGAGTTCTACCGGCTGGCCGACGAGTTCGACGACTCCCAGCGCGCCGCGCTGGCCCGCGCGGTCAAGGCCGCCGAGGCGACCGCCCCCACCCGCCCGCACCCGGGCACCGAGAGCGCGACCGCCAACCTGCTCACCGGTCCGGTGAACGCGATGGTGGACCGGATCCGCGACATCCTGCGCAAGGGCTGATCGGCCCGCCGCTCCCCGGGCGCGGAGCCGGTTCAGCGGGGGAACCGCGGCTCCACGATCGTCTCATCCGCCACGGCCTCCCGGTGGAGGCCGCGCGCCTGCGGCAGAAGCCGGAACAAGACCGGCGAACCCTCCCGGTGCGAATCGGACAAGGTTTCGGACTCGCCGAGCACGGTCACTATCCGTCGCACGGAGTGATCGCTTCCTTACGCTTTGCATCGGGGGTTTCTCAGGCGATGAAGACGATCAACAGCGCGCGGCCTTGGACGGTGGCCGCGGGCTCGACGGCGGCGGTCACCGCCGCCCTGGTCACGGCCGGACTGGTGATCAAGGAGATCGCCGGTCCGGAGCTGCACGTGGCCGCCGTCCGCGACAGGGCGGTGCTCAACCGCGAGGAGGCGCGCGCCCAGACGGTCGCCGTCACCACCGACAGGCCGGGGAAGGTGCGGGCCCGGCTCGACGGCCGGCCGCTGGAGCTGCGGTCCCACGGCGGCAGGCTCGTCGCCGACCTCGGCCCGCTGCCGGAGGGCGAGCACAAGCTGACCGTCACCGCGCCCGGCGGACTCCCGCTCACCGGCGGCACCGTCACCCGCACCTTCCGGGTGGACGCCACGCCGCCGTCCATCACCGTCGACGCGCTACGGCCCGCCGCCGCCGACGGGAGGCCCGCCCATCTGCAGGCGCGTTCGCTGCGCGAGCCGTTCACGGTGACCGGCCGCCTCCGCGGCGGGAGCCGGCTGCTCCACGAGGGACGTCCGGTGAAGCTCGACAAGGGCCGCTTCACGCTGCGGTACCGGACGCCGCCGGACGCGGTGCGGCTGACCGCCTATGACGCCGCCGGGAACCGCCTCGAGCGGCACATCCCCGTCGTCGTCCCGCATCCGGAGATCCGCGCGGTGCACGTGACCGCCCTGGCGTGGGCGTCCGAGACGCTGCGCAACCGCGTGCTGACGATGATCCGCGAGGGCCGGATCAACGCCGTCCAGCTCGACATCAAGGACGAGGACGGCATCATCGGCTACGCCTCGCAGGTCCCGCTGGCCCGCGAGGTCGGCGCGGCCCGCCCCATCTACGACGCCCGCAAGGCCATCGACGAGCTGCACCGGATGAACGTGCGGGTGATCGGCCGGATCGTGGCCTTCCGCGACCCGCAGCTGGGCCGGGCGTCCTGGAAGGCGGGCAAGCGCGACCGCCTGGTGCAGACCCCCGGCGGCCAGGCGTACGGGGCGCACTACGGCGCCCAGTCGTTCACCAACCTGGCCAACCCCGAGGTCCGCAAGTACAACATCGACCTCGCGGTGGAGGCGGTCAAGCTCGGATTCGACGACATCCTGTACGACTACGTGCGCCGCCCGGACGGCCCGCTGAAGTCGATGCGCTTCCCCGGCCTCAAGGGGTCGGTGGAGGACAGCGTGGCGTCGTTCATCGCCGAGACCCGACGGCTGGTCCGCCCCCACGGGGCGTTCCTTGGGGCCTCGGTCTACGGCATCGCCGCGACCCGGCCGCTGGAGATCGGCCAGGACATCGCCAAGATCGGCAAGCACGTCGACTACGTCGCGCCGATGCTGTACCCGTCGCACTGGGCGCCCGGGGAGTTCGGGATCGGCAACCCCAACGCGCAGCCGTACAAGACGGTCTACGCCTCGATGCTGACCTTCCACAAGGTGCTGCGCGGCACCTCGGCGCAGGTCATCCCGTGGCTGCAGGACTTCTCGCTGGGACACCCCTACGGGAAGGCCGAGGTCAGGGCGCAGATCGACGCCGCCGCCAAGACCGGCAGCAGATCGTTCCTGCTGTGGGACCCGGCCTGCCGCTACCACCCCGAGGCCCTCGAGCCCCGTGAGAACTGGAAGAGCGCATGAACGCAACGATGACGCGCCTCGCGGCGATCGTGTCGGCGGGGGCGCTGGCGGTGTCGGCCTGCGGAGACTCCACCGAACGGGCGGGCGACGCGGCCGGGAAGGCCGCCGGGAAGACCGCCGACGCGTCCGCCCGACCGGTGGACCCGGCGTCGGTGCGCGCGAACGAGCTCGGCCGGGTGCCGGTGCTGATGTACCACCAGATCGTGCCCAAGCCCGCCAGCGTGTACGACCGGACCCCGGCCGAGTTCCGGGCCGAGCTGGAACGGCTGGCGCGGGAGGACTATGTGCCGATCACCGCGACCGAGTTCGTCACCGGGCGGATCGACATCCCGGCCGGCAAGCATCCGGTGGTGCTGACCTTCGACGACTCCACGATCAGCCAGTTCGCCCTGGGGCCGGACGGCGCCCCGCGGCCGGACACCGCGGTGGGGATCCTGCTGGACGTCGCCCGGCGGCATCCGGGGTTCCGGCCGGTGGCGACCATGTTCGTCAACTCGGCGCCGTTCAACGACCCGGACGGGCGGCGGACGCTGACCTGGCTGCACCGGAACGGCTTCGAGATCGGCAACCACACCGCCACGCACGTCAACCTGGGCTCCTCCAACGCCGCCACGGTGCAGCGGGAGATCGCGGCCAACCAGAAGGCGATCACCGCCGCCGTGCCGGGGGCGACGGTGCGGACGCTGGCGCTGCCGTTCGGGATCAAGCCGAACCCGCCGTCGCTGGCGGTGCACGGTGAGCACGGCGGAGTCCGATACCAGCATCTGGGGGTGTTCCTGGTGGGGTCGAACCCCTCGCCGTCGGTGTTCGACGCGTCGTTCGACCCGCAGAACATCCCGCGGATCCGCTCGCAGGGTCCGAAGGGACCGGACGCGAACTTCGCCTCCACCCGGTGGCTGAACGACCTGGCCTCCGGCAAGGTCGACCGCTACACCTCCGACGGGGACCCGACGAAGATCTCCTATCCGCGGGGGACGACCGCTCAGATCGCCCCGGCCTGGCGGAAGCTCGCCCGACCCTACTGAGCCCGGGCCGCCTCCCGCTCCGACGCTCCGCGGGCCCGGTCCCGCCGAAGACGAAGGTCCCGCCGCCCGGTCGCGGCGGGACCTTTCCTTCGGCTCTCCTCGGCCGGGTCTCAGTCCTTCGCCGGTCGCCTGCGGAGCGCGGCGGCCCCGCCGGCCAAGGCGGCGATCACCAGCACCGCCAGGATGACCCACCACCAGGAGGCTCCGCCGTTCTGATCGTCCTGCGACCCCGCCGGGACGGCGGCGGGCGTCGACGCGGTCTCCTGGGACGGCGCGGACCGGTCGGCCGGGGTCGAGGGGGCGGCCTGCCCCTCGACGGTGAAGGCGAAGCGGCCGGAGATCGGGTGGCCGTCCCGGGCGACCACCCGCCAGCCGACCGTGTACTCGCCGGGCGGCAGCTCCGCCGCCAGCGGCTGGGTCACCACGGCGCCCTCGGCGACCGCCCCGCCGCTCTGGTGCTCGGCGCCGTCCGGGCCGGTCACCACGACCCGCGGCTCGATCGACCGGTTCACCTCGTCGGTGAAGGTCAGCACGACCTCCTTCGGCGGCGCCACGGTCTGCCCGTCGGCGGGCGAGGACTCCTTGAGGGAGGTGTGCGCCTGAGCGGTCGGGGCCAGCCCGATCAGCAGGGCGGCCATCAGGGCGGGCAGCAGTCTGCGGGCATGCGTCATCGTGTCCTGGTGTCCTTTTCCTTCGTTCGGCCGGTGTCCTCTGGTCGTCACGCGCACCGAACGAGAGGCGGCCCCCGCAGCACCACCGAGTGGCGGATCTCCGTCCTCCGCGGCCGGGACGGCGTGTCGGGGTGCGGCGGAAGCCGGCGATCGGGGACCGGGAGCGGCTCCGGCGGCGCGGGCAGCGCGGCCAGGGCGAAGGCGGCCAGACGCCGGGCCAGCGACCAGGCCAGCCGCTCGCCCCGGCGCAGCCACCACGCCGCCGCGACGGCCGCGAGGAGATGCGCCAGCGTCATCCGAGGGCCGCTCGTCCCGGCGGCCTGCCCGACGTGCACGGCGTGCGCGGCGGCGGGCGGCCCCTGGTCCGCCTGCACGGCCGAGAACAGCACGTGCAGCCCGAACTGTCCGCCCAGCAGCCCGCCAAGGATGGTGGGCAGCGAACGCTCGTGCCCGGACAGCACCCAGGCCACCGCCGTCGTCCCCGCCCAGCCGATCGCCGCGGTGAGGACGGCCGCACGCGCGTCCGTCGCGCCCGACGCCGCGCTGTGCCCGATCAGCGTCAAGGACACGCACACGGCCGCGAAGACCGAGGCGCGCAACAGGCGGGCGGGCGGACGTACGGGCATGACGGCTCCATCATGCCACCCGGGCCCCCACCCCACTGTCGAACACAGGTTCGATCTCTGGCCTAGACTCGGCGTCATGACGGCGTTCCAGGCGTCCCTGCTCGGCTGTGACGAGGACCCCCGGCCCGGTCCGCTCGGCGACACGGTGCACCGCACCCCGCTGGCCCACCGGGCCTGGATCGACCTGCGCCCCGGCTGGCTCCTCGGCGCCGACGACCTCTTCGAGCACCTGTTGACGGTCGTCCCCTGGCGCGCCGAACGCCGCCGCATGTACGACCGGATCGTGGACGTCCCCCGTCTGCTGGCCCGCTACGACGAGGGCGCCCCCCTCCCCCACCCCGTCCTGCGGGAGGCGCTCGAGGCCCTCAACGCCCACTACGCCGGCGAAGCCGGCTGGCCCTTCCGCACCGTCGGCCTCTGCCTCTACCGCGACGGCCGCGACAGCGTCGCCTGGCACGGCGACACCGGCGGCCGAGGCGCCACCGAGGACACCATGGTCGCCATCCTCTCCCTGGGCGCCCCTCGCACCCTGGCCCTGCGCCCCCGGGACGATCACCGCCGGACCGTCCGCCGCACCCTCGGCCACGGCGATCTGCTCGTCATGGGGGGTTCCTGCCAGCGCACCTGGGAGCACGCCGTCCCCAAGACCGGCCGTCCCGTCGGCCCTCGCATCAGCGTCCAGTTCCGTCCGCGGGGCGTCCACTGATCCCTTGACGATGCGCGAACCGCTCCCGGGATGCGCTACTCTTTCTTCCGACGGCACGCCCCGAGCGGCCGCCAAGGGCGATTAGCTCAGTGGGAGAGCGCTTCGTTCACACCGAAGAGGTCACTGGTTCGAACCCAGTATCGCCCACACAGGTCAGCCCCCTAATCCGATCATCGGACTAGGGGGCTGAGTGTCTATCTGGGTGACTATGGCTCCCCGTTGGGCTCCCGTACGGCGGTGAAGATGCGATCCATCGCCGTCGCGCCATCGTCGATGACCGGCCGAATCTGATGCCGGTACACAGTCTCTGTGACACCGGTTCCGCTGTGTCCGACCAACCGGGAGATACTTTCCAGTGGGATACCTCTGTCGGACAGCACCGACACGAAGCTGTGCCGCATCTCCCGGGGCGTCCACTCTGCGGCAACCAGACCGGCCCGAGCGATCACGCGCCGGAACTCCCGCCGGACGTTGCCGGCGCTGAGTCGCCCGCCGGTCCGCGTGGCAAATACCAGCCCGTCACCCTGCCAGTCCTCCCGGGTCGCCTCCAGATGTACCCACAGCGCTTGCAGGGCATCGACGCAGCGCTGTGGGAGCTTGAGCGTCCGGCGAGACTTGGCGGTCTTGGTGTCCCCGCTGGCACGCACGGACCGCCAGACGTGAACCGCGAACTCCTCGTGTTCCCATCCGGCCTCACCGACTGGCCGCCACTCCTACGGCCTACGTGGCTCTCCGCCAGCCGGAACGGGTTCAGGAGTACGCTGACCAGGCGATGCCTGTCTTCGAGTCGTCACAGTCCTGCTGGAGCCAGTCCTTGGTGCGGCTGGACATCGCCACTGCCCTGGTGGTTGCCGAGCGGCCAGAGCCGGAACAGGCCGGACGGCTCGTCACAGACGCCTTGACCATCTCGGCTGAGCGTCCAATCACCTCGGTACTCAGCCGAAGCCGAGAGTTCTTGTCCGTCGCCTCGCGTTGGAGCAAGTTGCCCGAGATCGTCGAAGTAGCCGAGACCCTGCGAGCCACGGAGCGCCGGTGACCCAAGGCTCAACACTGTCCCCCCAGCATGAGGATTGGCTCCGCTTTGCGGAGCTGACCTCGATGAAAGATCACTGGGATCGCCCAGGCTGGACCCCGGATCGACAGGCCTACTACTGGTACCTGACGTTCAGTTCCCCCGACCTACGGGAGCTTGCCGGCTACTGCCAGGATCAGCTACGGCTGTCCTACCTTGACCCGGTGCCGCTCGATGGCCTGCATCTCACGCTGCCAAAGATCGGCTGGTCAGACGAGCTGTCGGCCGATGAGGTAGACCTAGTGGCGGCAGCAGGCATGCGCTCATGCGCCGACCTTGAGCCCTTCACGCTGACGGTGGGGCCACTTGCCGGTTCACCCGGTGCCGTACGCTTCAGCGTCGCCCCCTGGGAACCGGTCGTGAAGCTGCACCAGCGTCTGCAGAAGGCCGTCAGGACCGTACGCGGGGCAGCATGCAAGGAAGCAGAGTTCCGGCCGCACATCGGAATCGCCTACTGCAACAGCAAGGTGCCTGCCGAGGAGCTGATCACAGCGGTGGAGTCCCTGCGGGGCCTGCCGCCAGTCGATGTCCAGGTCTCCCAAGTGGAACTCGTATTGCTCCGCCGAGAAGACCACATCTATAAGTGGTCAACCGTCCACACGGTCCCCTTGGCTGGCCTGGACATCTGAGCAGACAACCAGCCCTCAGAGCACCACCAGGCGCAACGGCGTCTGTGAGAACTTTCTGTACGTCTTCAAGGCGGCCCGGCAAGCGGGCCGCACGGGCGGCCGACTCGGCGCCGGCTCCCGCCCTCCGCTGGCGCTCCACCGGGAGACCGGCCGACAGCCGGTCGGCTCGCCCGCAAGAGGAGGACCAGTTCCGGGCCGCGCTCAGTCGCACGTACCGTGCAGGCCGCCGGGTGGCCGAGCGCCGGGGGCTGGGCGTGGGTGCCGCTGACCGGTTCCCGCCTTGCGCGGGGACCCCTCGCGGGGGCCGCCCCTCGGGCCATGCGGGCAGGCGGCAGCGCCAGCCCGTTCGCCGGTTCAGGCTAGCGGCCCCCGCCCCCGCGCAAGTCCGGAACCGTCCAGCTCCAGCGTGCAGGCCGTCGAACACTCCCTGGGGTGACCAACTGGGTGACAACCGGCGCGGACCACGCTGGACCCTCACAGACGAACATGGACCGTTTCGCCAGGTCAAACGGACTACGAGCGTGATCAACCGTTCGATGATCTTCGTTCACACCGAAGAGGTCACTGGTTCGAACCCAGTATCGCCCACCAGAGTTTCACCAGGTCAAAGGCCGGTCCCATACAAGGGGAACCGGCCTCTTCCGTTGTGCGGGCGTCGATCCGGGCGGATGCCTGACCAACTGCCTGACTAAGTGGTCCGCCTGCCCTCCGGGGATCCACCCGGCCTCCGGGAAGATGCGATCCATGACGGTCGCCTCCTCCTCCATCACGGGCCGGATCTGCCGCCGGTACGCCTTCTCCGTGACCGTCGTCCCGTTGTGACCGACCAGGCGGGACATGTGCTCCAAGGGCACGCCGCTGTCCGACAGCACCGACATGAAGCTGTCCCACATCCCCCGAGGGGTCCACCCGGCGCCGACCGGCCCGGCGCGATCGATCACACGCCGGAACTCCCGCCGGACGTTGCCGGCGCTGAGCGGGTCGCCGGTACGGGCGGCGAACACCAGGACGCCGTCCGGCCGGGCCGCCCGCGCGTCGCGAGTGCGGTCCCACAGAGCGGCCAGGGCGGCGACACGGCGTTGCGGAAGCTTGAGGAGCCGCCGGGACTCGGCGGCCTCGGCGTCTCCCCGGGCCGTGTGCTCCGAAGGCCGGACCGCACCCCTCCCCGCACGCCGGCCGGGAGCGGCAGGGGCCAGCCCCTCACTCCTGGCAGACGCGGCGGAACGGGACCTGCGGCATGTACCGCTTCCACTCCTGCTCGGTGATCTCGCCGGCCTTCTCGCACAGCGCGGCGCGCACCCGCTGCGGGGAGACGGGGCTGGTGCGGATGTGGCCGTCCCTGGCGACGCTGTGCAGGACGCCGCCGTCGGCGGAGAAGACCAGGTCCTTGACCTCGTCGGCGTGGGTGGCGACGATCAGTCCGAACTGGCGGCCGGTGGCGGTGTCCCAGAGCCGCACCCTCCCCTCCCTGTCGCCGGTGGCCAGCAGCGAGCCGTCGGGCGAGAAGGCCGCGGCGGTCACGAGCGGCACGCGACGCTCGTCCTGCAGGGCGCTCATGGCGGGGCCGAGGGCGCTCCGGCGGTTCACGTCCCACAGGACGGCCTCTTGCGAGTCCGTCACCCCGAACGCCTTCGTTCCGTCGGGGCTGAGCGCCCACAGCCGGGTGAACGGCAGCGGACCGGACTTCACCCGGCCCGAGGGATACTCGACGAGGCCATAGCCGCCCACGGCGACGAAGCGGCCGTCGGAGGTGAAGGCGACGGTCGCCTCGGACAGCTCGCCTTGGACCTCCGAGGCACGGATCTCCATCCTGTTCAGGACGTCCCCGGACGCGACGCTCCACGTCCACAGCTCTTCTCCCACCACGGCGCTCACGGTCCTGCCGTCGGGGGAGAAGGCCGGGGGCACGGGGCTCAGCAGGGAGCCGACGGGAGGGCGCAGGGAGGCGACGCGGCCGCGGGTGCGAGTGTCCCAGACCTCGATCCTGGCGTCCGTGTCCTCGCCCACGCGGATCGCCAGGCGGCGTCCGTCGGGACTGAGCGCCACATCACGGGCAAGAAAGCTTCCATAGGGCAGGTCGGTCTTCAGCCGGCCGGGTTCCATGGCGCGACGGCGGACGTTCCAGAGGTCGGCTTCGCCGTCGTCGAAAAGCACCAGCAGTTCCCCGTTTCCGCTGAACCTCGTGGCATCACCGAGCCTTCTGGACTCCGAGATGGGAAGCCGGGTGCGTTCGGTGAATTCGGCGACGTCCATCGAAACCACGCTGCCGTTCCCCATCACACAGCGCAGGGCGCGGTCGTCGCGGCCGAATCGACAGTCGACGGCGACCTGTTTGTCGATCCGGTAGTCCATGATGGGCTCGCCGCCGCCCGCCTGCAGGTCCCACATGGTGAAGCCGATGGCCATGTAGCGCCCGTCGGAGCTGAACGCCGGGACGTCCGGCCACTGGAAGGGGAAGGCCTGGTCGAGGACGAGTCGCGCACCGGTGTAGGAGGACACGGTCACCGGGTCGGCGGTCAGGTCGAAGGACCAGACGTCCTTGGCCGTCACCAGGATCAGGTTCCGCCCGCGCGGGCCGAAGGCGACCTTGCGGATCTGCTCGTCTTCGAGGGCGTCCGGGAGCCAGGAGGCGGGAACCTTCGCGCCCCTGGCGAGGTCCCACAGTTCGAATCTGCGGTCGAAGGAGAGCGCGACGTAGCGGTCGTCAGGGCTCACCGCCCACTCGATCACCTCCTCGTCCCAGTCCAGGAGCACCCGCCGGGACCGGACGTCCCACAGCTCCGCCTTTCCGTCCTTGCGGACCTGGGGTTCGCCGTTCGGCTTCAGCACCATGGAGCCGCTGTCGACCATCAGCAGGTTCCCGCTGTGGCTGAACCGGAACCGGTGCTGCCCGGGACCCAGATCCCCGCCGATCGGGCGTCCGGTCGCGACGTCGAACAGCTGACCGTTGTTCGGGGTCACCCTGGTGACGGCGGTGCGCCCGTCCGGGCTGAGGGCCACGGGATGGGGGACGCGGGTGTCGGCGGGGAACTCGCGGATCTCCCGGTGGGTCTCGGCGTCCCACATCCGCACGGCGGTGCCGGTGCCGGAGATCACGGTGTCGCCGTCGGGGCTGAGCGTGACCGCGTTGCGCCGCGTCCCGCCCGGCGGCACGAAGACGTCGTGCTGCCACTGGTACAGGGCGCTCAGCATGGCCTGGTGGGTCTCCTTGTCGTCGGCCAGGGCGCCCGCCGCGACGGCCAGCCGCCGGCCGGTGCGCGGATCGGTGCCGCGCAGCTCCTGGGAGCGGTCGGCGAGTCGTACGGCGACCGCCTGGTCGCGCTGGCGGGTCACGGTCCGGTGCTGCTCGACCACCACCGCCATGGCGGCGATCGTCACGACCAGCAGCACCGCCAGCGCCCCCGTGACCAGGCCGCGCAGCCGGATGCGACGTCTGGTCAGGGCGGCGCCGGCTTCGAGGAAGGCCCGTTCGACCGCGTTGGGCATCAGATACCGGCGGCCGGTGGCCGCCCAGTCGAGGGCCAGGCGCAGCCGGGTGCCCTGGTAGAGGTCGCCGCTCTTGCGGCCGCCGGAATCCCAGATCCGGGCCGCCTCCGCCAGCGACTGGTGGATCGGCAGCCCGTCGCGATCGGCGTCCACCCATTCGCGCAGGCGGGGCCAGGCGCGCAGCAGCGCGGCGTTCGCGATCGCCACGGTGTCGTCCTCGGCGACCAGCAGTCCCGCCGCGGTGAAGGCCTCGACGACCCGTCCGGCGGCCTCATCGTCGGCGAAGTCGGCGGCGTGCGCCTTGCGCAGCGTGTCGGCGGCGCCCTCGCCCGGCAGCACCATCCGCAGCAGCACCCGCGGCACGGCCTCCTGGGCCGCCGGATCCAGCCGCGCGTAGACCGCCTCGGCCTCCTCGCCCAGGGAGAGCGGCGGAGCCGCATCGGTGAGCGCGCCGCCGGCGGCCTCGCTGCCGGCGGCCAGCAGCACACCGGTCTCCGCGTCGCCTTCCGCGCCGCCGATGAGCGACATCAGCACCTGCCGCGCGGTGGGACGCTCGGCGGGATCTTTGGACAGCGCGGCGGCCACGACGGAACGCAGCGGCTCGGGAAGGACGTCCAGGTCCGGCCGGCGGTTCATGATGTCGTCCATCAAGGCCGGAATGCCGTCGCCCTCGAACGGGGGACGGCCGAGCGCGGCGAACAGCACCACCGCACCCCACGCCCACACGTCCGCGGCCGGGCCGGCACGCCCGCCGGTGATCACTTCAGGCGCCATGTAACGCGGGGTGCCCTTCATCCCGGTGCGGCTGCGGGTCATGTCCTCGGTGCGGGCGAGGCCGAAGTCGATCACCCGCGGCCCGTCGGGGCCGAGCAGCACGTTGGCCGGCTTGAGGTCGCGGTGCACCACCCCCGCCTGGTGGATCGCCGCCAGCGCCGTGGCCACCCCCACCGCCAGCCGCTGCAGCGCGTCCCCGGTGTAGGCGCCGCCGCCGTCGACGGACCGTTGCAGGTCGGGACCGGGCACGAACTCGCTGACCACGTACGGCGGGGTCGACTCCAGGTCCGCCTCCAGCACCCGCGCGGTGCAGAAGGAGGCCACCCGCCGCAACGCCCGGACCTCCCTGGCCAGCATCTCCCGGCGGGCGTCGGCGAGGAGCTCCCCGTGCAGCGTCTTGATCGCCACCCTGGTGCCCGCCGGGTCGTAGGCCTCGTAGAC
>k87-1198634_pt1 | contig 21267 bp, 14 predicted proteins | sample MGYA00084031_6733416 | MGnify analysis MGYA00084031
ATACAAATCGTAGAGCTCGGCTGATGAGGGCTGGCAATACCGTGACATGCCCTTCCCCGGCAAATTCCTGAAACTCCACATATACCCCAAAATCAGCGAAGGCGGAAAGGCGTTCTGCCAGTTCTTCAGCATGAGCGTTAATTCGGCTTTTGTGGCTTCTTTCCAACTCTCCAGCCGCCAAAAGTACGTCAACGTTGAGCGTTTCTTGTTTGATACGAGCAACAAAACGTTGTTCTGCTTCAAGCAACAGCTGTTTACTCCAGTGAATCGAAGGACTTCCGGCAATATACGTTCTGAAAGCCGTCGGCTTCGTAAAAAGCACCTGCAAAACAAAGAGGCCACCGAGGGAATGGCCAAAAATGGCCTGCTTCGTCCGATCGATTGGCAATTCTCGCTCTATTTCAGGCTTCAGTTCTGTTTCAATAAACTCCAAAAAAGCCTCTGCTCCTCCCATTTCCGGCCATGCGGTTCCATCTGGACGAACAAGTAATCCGCTTTCCGGAACAGACATAGTAAAATCGTAAAAACGAGCAGGAGAAAATGGCTTTTCAGTTGGATAACCAATACCAACAATCACCGCAGGAACAACTCCTGTGCGATCAGGACGTCCTGCCTGCACACGCATCGCTTCCACCATCGTCCCAAATACCGAATTGGCATCAAGTACATAAATCACTGGAAATCCCAAAGGAGGTGGATCCGCATCAGGTTGTGCGACAAAAATCCGATATTCACGATTCCGATAGCTAGAATACATCACTCGCTGCTTCGTTCGCGGAATCGTGAATTCACTAACGCCTGCTGTATGAACAGCTGAAGAACATAACTCCTCTTTTTTAGAACCCACCCCGACTCCCTCCTTCCTTTCTCATCAAATCATCAGTCACCTTCTACGACTTCCTTGATGTGTCTGAATATAACCACTTCACTGCGTTCGGAAATCGTCTAATAAAAAAAGGGCGAGCATGAGGAGTCCCCTCCTCTATAACCAATTTGAGTCTTTTATTGTTTCGCTGTTGATTCATTAATATCGCATAGGCTGCTTTTGTTCTCGAAACCATTTCTCGTTGCACATTTTGCTTTTCAATGCCCTCTATGCTTCCTACATCCATATAAATCTTTACCTCAGGGGCAACGATATGCGACTCCATGAAATGAAGAAACCCTTCATACCAAAATGAACCTGAAAGACAGCCAATTTTGCCAAATACATGCGGATATAAATAAGCCGCATACATTGAGATAAGGCCTCCAAGCGAAGCCCCTATCAATCCCGTTTGCTGCTGATGTCCATCTGGTTGGTAGGAAGCATCGATATATGGTTTCAGTTCTTCGACGAGAAAGGCAAGATAATGTGAGCCCTTTCCGCCAAAATCGGCAAACCGTTCAGATAGCGCCTTCGCATGCCACGGTGTATATTCATCCAATCGGTTCTTTGTCTCAATCCCCACAAATAAAAGCTCGGGAAGCTCCCCGCGAGCAAACATAAGCTCAATCTGAACTAGAGCATCGCTTTGAGAGGGATCAAACAAATATCCTCCATCCTGAACATAGACAACTGGATATCGACTAGCGCCTTTGACATAAGAGGGAGGAAGATAAATCAACAGCTTTCTCCCCCTCCAACTCTCCGTCGCCAATGTTCCCCGAATATGGCCTTCCTTTAACATATGACAAACCTCGGCCTCATGCTTGGTCAAAAATCATCGTTAATTGCGAAGCTGGAATACGCGACCGAGCAGGTGGAATTTGGGCAGGATAGCCGATATGGAGATTGCCAACCACTTTCTCTTTGGGCTGAATCTCCATCGCTTCTCGAAAAATAGGATCATGCAACCATCCAGGTGTCTTCCACACCATGCCGATCCCTTTTTCCCATGCAAGCAGACCAAAATTATGGATCACACAACTTGTTGATGCATAATCTTCTTCTCTAACTACCTCATTAGGGTTCTCTCTCATCACTACCGTTAAAATCATCGGAACAGACATGATTTTATCGTAAAATTTTTGACCGATTTCCTGCTTTTTTAATGGATCCTCTTCTTTGTTTTCTTTGATTTTCCGCACGGCATCAGCAATTTTTTTAAGGCCTTCTCCATATGTTAAAATGAACCGCCAGGGCTGAGTCAGACGGTGATTAGGAACCCAAACAGCTGTATCAAGCATCTCCATGACAAGCTCAGGTGATACAGGACGATCTTCAAATAGATGAACAGAACGACGCTCCCGCAATAATTGGCTCAGCTCCATAAGTCACCCTCCATTTTTCAGTTTTCGAGATGTCTCTTGTCTCTTACACTTTTGTTTTAAATAGCAAGTACACGAAGTAAGGAATACCAATGATGGCAATGACAATTCCAACAGACAGTTCGACAGGCGCAAAAACTGTTTTAGCAATAAAGTCTGAAACCACTACCAACAACATGCCAATCGTTCCGCTAATGGGAATGACACGCTGATGATGAACCCCGACGAGACGCTTGGCAATATGGGGAGCAATCAAACCAACAAAACCGATGTTTCCAGACACAGACACACACGCACTGACAATCCCAATACTCGCCAATAGCAATAGATTTTTTTCCTTTTCAGTAGAAACCCCTAACCCTTTTGCACGCTCTTCCCCTAATTGGAACAAATCGAGAATATAAGCTTTGCTGATAATAATGGGAACAAGCAAAATCATCCATGGCAACATGGCAACAACATATTGCCAATTGGCGTTCCAAATGCTTCCCGCAAGCCATACTGTCGCCATTTCAAAATCCTGTGGATTCATCTTTAACGATAAATATAAAGATACCGCCCCAAAACCAGCCCCCGCGGCAATTCCTACAAGAATGAGCCGCTGCGTATCCAAACGACCGTTTTGTCGCGCAAACAGATAAATCAGCAAAGCAGCACCCAATCCACCAGCCCATCCAAACAGTGGCATCGCTAAAATCGATAGCCAATCACTTTCCGCTGTCCTGCGACCTCCAAAGAAAAGCATAAAAATGACGATCATGGCTCCAGCCCCAGCATTAATGCCCAAAATTCCTGGATCAGCCAAACCGTTTCGGCTAATTCCTTGGATAGTCGCCCCAGCTACTCCTAATCCAAAACCAACCAACGCGGCAATGACAATACGCGGCAGTCGGAAATCCAAAATCACCAAATCATGTTCCGGAACCGGATCCATTCGCAGCAGCGTTTTTAAGACATCTTGAACACTTAGATCAAATACTCCATTTGTTAGACTAATATAAATCGCCACTAATATCATGACAATATTGCTAAATAGTACTAACCAATAGCGCTTAGCTGGATGACTAAGCACCCTTTCCTCCCCCTCTCGTATAAATTAAATAGAGGAAGAAAGGCACACCAATCAAAGCTGTAACGACCCCGATCGGTGTTTCAAACGGATAATTCAAAAATCGGCTTAAAATATCGGAAAGCGCCAAAAAGATCGCTCCAAGAACACCGGCACAAGGAATGATTCGGCGATAATCAACCCCTACTAAAAACCTCGTCATATGAGGAATAATTAAACCAACGAAGCCGATATTTCCAGCCAAGGCAACAGAAATGCCTGTTAAGATAACCACGCTGGCGATCGCCAAGGCCTTGATCACCATCGTTTTCTGACCTAAGCTGACCGATATTTCCTCTCCTAACGACAAAATCGTAATCGATTTAGAAACCATAAGGGCAATAGTAAGACCAACAATGGCAAAAGGCACTGCCAATTTAATGAAATTAGGGTCCATTTGATGCAACCGAGCATTGTACCAAAAACTTACATTCTGCGAAACTTGAAAATAAGAAGAGAGAGCGGCTGATATGCTGCTCAAAAATGTTCCAATAATCATTCCAATAATCGCCATTCGAACAGGCGACATTCCATTGGGCAGGATGGAGGCCATCCAGAACACAAAGCCTACCGCAACCGCTGAACCAACCAATGAGTACATGATCATCTCAAGCGAAGAGGCGCCCGGCTGAATAATCATACAAAGTGTAATCGTAAAAACCGAACCATCTGAAACCCCCATAATGGAGGGAGACGCTAAATAGTTCCTTGTCATCCCTTGCATAATCGCTCCTGAAATCGCAAGGAATGCACCAATCAAAAGAGCACCGATCACTCTTGGCAGTCTCGAATGCCTGACAATTTGATGATTCACATCATTCGGGTCAAAATCAAATATCGCTTTCCAAACTGTCACCTCATCTATATTTTTGACCCCATATAAAATAGATGCGATGATGATCAACACCATCGCAACCGGTGAAAGCCATAAAATCAGGGCTGACGGAGAAATCCTTAATTGCATATTGACGCTACCCTGCCTTGTATTATTCGTTGCCGAGTTTCTCCACAACTGCTTTTAAGAAATTGATTTTGCTCCACGCTGTGCCGCCTTGTGCAAGCGGGTCGACAACGTTGACGAACACTTTATCATTTTTTACAGCATTGATGCTTTTCCAAATTGGATTGTTTTGTAGCTCTTCAAGTGCTTTAGGATTGTTTTTATTTTCATCTTCTGAGAATTGCACAAAGATATAGTCCGGATTCATTTCGCTAAATTTTTCTAAAGAAATGACTTCCTGAGCTTTCGCATTTTGAATTTCTTGAGGTACTGTGAATCCTAAATCCGTATATAGCGAAGGGTTGAAAAATACATTTGGCGGATAGATCATAATATTACCGCTTCGAATGCGAACAGCCACGACTTTCTTATCTTTTAGCTTGTCTCCCAGCTTCGCGTTCGCTTCTTCTAAGTCTTTTTTATATTGGTTTAATACTTCTTCAGCTTTATCTTGTGTTCCAGTCACTTCTGCCAACACACGCAAATTGGCTTCCCAATCTGTTGAGATGTGAGAAATCGGAATCGTCGTTGCTATTTTCTCCAGTTTTTGCGCAACATCTGGCGGGAATTTTGTCGTTGAGAAAATAACGTCTGGTTTTAATTTTAAAATTTCCTCAATATTAGGCTGCGCTTTTTCACCGATAGAGACAGTAGAGCCTGTAATGTCCTTAAACATTTCTGGGAATTTGCCACCAACCGTAATGCCTCCAAGCGGCTTTACTCCTAACACAAGCGCATCTTCCATCGTTTCCATGCTTCCCGTGATAACGATTTTATCCGTTTTGACCGGAACTGTATAATCCTTTCCAAGATACTGAATCGTATGTTTTTCATTCGAATTCGCTTGTGTTTCTTGTTTTGTATTCGAGCCCCCTCCTGATTTTTCAGGAGCTGATGATTCTTTCGCACTACAAGCGCTTAATACAAAAATCAGTAGAGCGATGAGGCCTAGATAAAGATAGTTTCTCTTCATGTCTCTCTTAAGTCCTCCCCTTATCCTCCTTTTGATAATGATTATCATTTATGATTATAATTTGGATCTCCCACTCTGAACATGGACAGTATCCGAAATTCATTTTGGACAAATTCCAGAAAAAAGCTTTAACGATTCATCAATCATTCGATCATGGGCATATGCCGAGTACTCCATCCACGGATCGGAAGAAAGCACATAGACTTGCTGATGGCGAACCGCTTTCAGCTCTTGCCATGGAAGGGAGTATTGCAATTGATTCCAAAAAGCTAACGTTTCTTCTTCCTGCCTAATTAATAGCAACAAACGATCCATATCGATTTGAGCAAGCTGATCAAGCGTAATCGGTTCATTGTAAGTACCGCGCTTAGGATACGCAGCATTCATTTGCAAATCCTGATAAAACACCTCTGATATGCTACGATTGCAATGAGCATATAAATGCTGATTCGAGATGCGCACGACTAAAAATGTGTCCTCTCCGACTTCCTGCTTTAGCTGTTGTCTAGCAAACTTCACTTTTCGTTCATACATTTGAAGCCAACTTTCTGCTTCCTTCTCTTCCCCCAAAAATTCAGCCGTCAGCATCAGCTGTTCCCGCCAATTTTTCTCAATCCATGGAACATAAAACATAGGAGCAATCTGTTCAAGTCTCTCCTTCTCCATCGTTTTGAGATCGTCTGTGCTAATAATCACATCCAGCTGCTCATGAGACAGTGTCTCGATTTTTGATTCCCAATGCTGATTTTTGCGATAAGCACTAAGAGGGACAGAAATATCGTCACGATACATTTTATAGTAATAAGCGGTCCATTTCGGATGAAGCGGCGCCGCATAAGGAATAATCTTTAAGGCAAGCAATTGGCCAGTAATCGGAGAGGTATAGGCAGCAATTTTCCTCCGGCGGCTTTTCATATAAGCGGTCGGTGTAACTCCTACCTTCTTTTTAAATTTACGGCTAAAGTAAAATTCATCATGATAGCCAACCTGATGGGCGATATCACGCAGTTTCGCGTCGGATTGAGCCATCAGACGCTTCGCCTTATTCAGTCGAAGCTCTGTTAAATAATCCATTGCGCTCATTCCATACGTTTTTTTGAACAAATCAACAAAATATTTAGGACTAACATTGGATATCCTTGCTAATTGCTCAATCGTCAAATTCTCATAAAAATAGCGTTCCATATAGTTCTTAGCAGCCTCTAGCGATGTTCGCGATTCTTTAGGCAAAGGGGAACGATGCTTCATGATATAATAAAGCAACTGTTGGAAAGCAAGCTGACAGCGAAACCGTTCGAGCTCGTCCTCGCTTCGCCAATGATCATAAATTTCGTCACATAATAAGATCAGCCGATCCGCAGGAAACACAGGGATTTCCCCCTGTAACGGGAAAAGACATTCCCCGTGATGAGAGAGGCATTCATATCTTGAACCTTTCCTTTGAAACACGTCAAACTTAAACAAGAACATTTTACTTCTTGCTTCTATTTCAATTCCATATGTATCATCAGGCGAGCATATATAAGCGGTATTCGGCCGCAGCCGATACCTGTGACTATTTAACATAAAATGTCCTTGTCCATCTTTAACGATCATCAGTACATGAGAAGTTGTAAGCTGCGGTTCGATCTGCCAGCCGTTTTCTTCTTTGATGAACTGCATCTCCCGCATTCTAAAAAACGACCGATCCCAAGCAAACTCCGTGGTCTCTTGCCTGATCATTTCAGATTGAGCCATGCTCTCCCTCCTTCTTGCTTCTTTATCTATACATGAAAAGAACGAGTTAATTCGATCTTTGACTATTCATTGTTATTTTGTTTTTTGATAATGATTATCATTATTATAACAGTATATCAAACCATTCCTTGTTTCACAATATCCTCCCATTCAAGTTCCATTCGTTGATTATCGATAACAACCGAAGCACAGGCGTCCGCAGGCACACAGCCAAAAAACAAGGCTGGTCTCCGGTTGAGAACAACCATATCCATCCCTGCCCAATCATTCATTGTTCCATCTTTCTATAATCATCTTTCCAGCCAAATCCTTTCCTCAGCAACATTCGAGCATCATATCGCTCTATTTGTTTTCCTGCTTCACCCAACAAAGCTAATGAGGCCACATAACCATTATCCATCTCTAATGGATACATCGCTGCACGGTTGAGACAACCAGGATCGCCTTTCAAATAAAGTAACCGTGGAGTTTGATGAGGCGCAGATACGATCACATGCAATGGGGAAATTTGCAACCCTTTACCCGTTGCTTTCAATATCGCTTCTTTCCTTGTCCAATATGTATAAAAAACTCTCCTTTGCTCCTGAGGTGATGCTTGAAACAAATGATATTTTTCTTCCTCTGCCAGTACTTCATTCGCCATTTGCCTGATATCTAAAGCGTAAGAGTCATCGAGCCACTCAACGTCGACACCAACGGGGGTGCCGGCTGTAAAAGCCACAAGAACTCTCTCGCCGGAATGAGAAATCGACCATTGGAATGAACGGTCAGGCAACTGCGGACGGCCATGAGCCTTGCGACAAGCCGGGCAAGTGCGATCAATCGGCACTTCATGTGGAGCCATATTGAGCTGTGCTGCTAATACAAAGCGACTTAATACACACCCGATGATAAAATGAGCTCGATCTTGTTCTTTCCGAAATGATTGTACTCTTTCCTTTTCCTCCGGGTTCAGCAATTGAATATGCCACGGTTGTAGATCACGGATGTCAGCGAGCCAAACCTGGCATGCATGCTTCGTCAAATGAGGAACAGAATCCGCCATTTCCCATTCCATCACAGCAAGCATTCCCCTCTCTCATTTCCGTTTTGCTTGATCGTAAAGCAAATAAAAGAAGAGTTAAGCAGGTGTTCTAACGGTTGGATCATTTCCTGCTCAACTCCGATTTGGTACAGCTCATTGCGAAGTGAAAATTGTTCAATTTTTATTAAGCATATAGTGAAAGGGTCCAAAGAAGTCTCTCTTCTATACTTCACTTGATCCACGTTCTACGCTCTATTTTTTGATTTCTCGCAAGCTGTTAGGCCTCATATCCGTCCAGTGTGTGCGAATATAATCTTGGCAAGCAGAACGTGTATTTTCGGAAAACACAACTTTCCAACCGGACGGAACTGCAATGGAGGACGGCCAGAGCGAGTACTGGCCTTCCTCATTGATTAAGACAACATAGGTCCCATCTTGATTTTCAAAAGGGTTGGTCATGTTCTACCTCTCCCTTCATTCATCGGACTGAAATCACTTTCTTTCTTAATTGATCAGCAAGAATGCGGCCAATTTCAGCCAATGGACCAGGCTGGCACATATCCTTATGACGGCATTCGATATCATATTGAATGATTCGACCATCGATATATGGCAGCCATGCCTCCGGCTCAATTGGGTCAAACCATTCTGGAATAACGGTTGAACGAAAGAATAGGAGATCTCCCTTATAGCGCCGCGGCATATATTCACTTAAAATCCGGACAGAATTGACATACGTATTTTTAAGATTGAAGATGGTTGACTCTTCTAAGCTAGCTAGCGCACTACCGTCACTCCGAAGCATCTCAATCGTATTTTCCAAATTCAACGGCTTCCCATCCATGTTATCCGGATCATATCCCCCTAAAGCGAGCAATGCAATCAAAGCCTCTTGCTCATCCGGGGCCTTAGCAATCGGTAAAAAGTGGCTAGGGTATGCGTCTAACATCACTAGAAGGGCAATCTCGTCTCCTTGCTGCTGCAGCTGTGTCGCCATTGCATGTACGACATTTCCACCTAGCGACCATCCTAATAAGTAATATGGTCCTTTCGGCTGGACTGTCTTTATTTGCTCAATATAATCCGCAGCCATCTCATCTAATGTCTCTGGCAATCGCTCAGCTTTCGCAATCCCTCGAGCCTGTAATCCGTATATTGGATATTCCGTTCCGATCGATGTCATCAATCCTGCATAGCACCAGCTAAGACCTCCCGCTGGGTGTACGCAAAATAGTGGAGGCTTTGTACCGGAAGCTCGCAATGGCAACAATATATCTAAAGCATGATGACTGCTTCCCATTTCTAACTTCTCAGCAAGGCCCGCAACGGTAGGAGCTTCAAATAAATCACCAATGCTCAACTCAACTCCAAACGTCTCACGAATACGACTCATTAACTGAACGGCCAAAAGTGAATGGCCCCCAAGTTCAAAGAATCCATCGTCAATGCCGACACGCGGTAAGCGGAGTATCTCCGTAAAGAGATCACATAACATCTCCTCTTGAGGTGTTCGTGGCCCGCGCCCACTTACTTCGATCGATAAATCAGGCATTGGTAACGCTTTGCGATCCAATTTACCATTTGGAGTTAACGGCAAAGCTTCGATCATGACAAAAGCGGATGGAATCATATAATCAGGCAGGCTAGCCGCAACATATTTCCGCAACTCGGACGATTTAAACTCGGCATCCTTTGCCGGCACAATGTAGGCCACAAGCCGTTTATCCCCCGACTGATCTTCCCGAACAATGACGGCGACTTGGGCAATTTGAGGATGTTTTGCTAAAACGGCCTCAATCTCTCCCAACTCAATTCGATAGCCTCTAATTTTGACTTGATGATCGATTCGGCCAATATAATCCAACGTCCCATCTATGCGCCATTTTGCTAAATCGCCCGTCCGATACATTCTTGAACCCGGCGGTCCAAATGGATTAGCAATAAAGCGTTCAGCGGTTAAATCAGGACGTCCTAAGTATCCTCTTGCTAGTCCAGCTCCAGCCACATACATCTCGCCAATCACTCCAGGCGGAACCGGCTGCAGATGATCATCTAATAAATACACCTCTAAATCAGGAATATTGCCACCGATTAAGCTATTCCCTTTCAGAGAAAGAACCGTGCGATCCAATTCAATATAGCTGACATGCACCGTCGTCTCCGTAATCCCGTACATATTAATCAGTTTCGGCTGATCCTCAGGATGCCGCTCATACCAATCTTCTAAACGGCTCAACTCCAATGCTTCTCCACCAAAAATCACAAAGCGCAAGGAAAGCTGCTTCGATAATTCGCTGTTTTCCCGATCAGCCTGCATCAGCTGATAAAAAGCGGATGGCGTTTGATTAAGAACTGTGACGTTTTGCTCGACCAACAATTGAAGAAACTCCTTCGGTGAACGGCTTACATGGTGTGGAACAACTACAAGACGTCCGCCATATAAGAACGGTCCCCAAATCTCCCAAACAGAGAAGTCAAACGCATAAGAATGGAATAATGTCCAAACATCCTTTTCCGAAAATTGGAACCAATGCTCGGTCGAATGGAACAGCCGGACTACATTTTGATGTGGAATCATTACGCCTTTTGGTTTTCCTGTTGAACCAGAGGTATAGATGATATAAGCCATATGATATGGCGACAAAGCTTCGATTCGATCCGTATCATTCGGATTCGTTTCTGGATAGTGGCTAATTTGTCTCATAACAGGCTCCGCATCGACTACGATATGCTCCACATTCGGCGTATGCGGAAGCTTCACTGCCATTTGCTGATTGGTAATCACATACATCGGCTGTGCATCTTCCATCATATAGGCAATGCGCTCTTCAGGATAATTCGGATCTAAAGGCAAGTAAGTGCCTCCTGCCTTCAATACCGATAAAATGCTGACCACCATTTCCAATGAACGCGGCAACGCAAGAGCAACTACTCTTTCTGGACCTACTCCTTTACTGATGAGAAAATGAGCCAACCGATTTGCTTTTTTATTTAGCTCAGTATAGCTAAGTTTTTGATCTTCAAAAACAACAGCCGTCGCATCTGGAACTCGTTCGACTTGTTTTTCAAATAAAGCTGGCAGTGTTTCCATAGACATATGCGGTTGACGATGCTCTGATTGATTCAGAAGGAGTTGATGTTCTTCTGGCAGCAGCATATGAATTTGCCCAATCGGCAATTCAGGATTCTCCACTACTTCTTTAAGGAGCTGACGTAACCGCTTGGCAAATCGTTCAACGGTCTCCTGCTGGAATAAATCTCGGCTATACTCAAATAAACCTATTAATCCAGCCGGCGAGCCATCTTCCATCCGGTTTTCGCGAAGCTCGAGCGTCAAATCAAATTTGGCAGAGCCGACACTGCGAACTTCTAATCGACTTTCCACCCCTTGCAACTCCAGCTTTGGCTCCGGTGTATTGTGAAATACAAACATGACTTGAAATAGTGGGTGCTTGGCCCGAGAACGAACTGGATTTAAAATCTCTACTAATCGTTCAAACGGCACGTCTTGATTTTCATAAGCGGATAGATTCACTTGCTTCACTCTAGCAAGCAGTTCTCGAAAACTCGGATTTCCCGATGTATCCATACGCAGCACAAGCGTATTAACAAACATTCCCACAAGGTCTTCCAAGGCATCGTCATTTCTTCCTGCAATTGGACTGCCAATTGGAATATCTGTTCCCGCTCCCAACCGGGTGAGAAGAGTAGCAAATCCCGCTTGAAGCACCATAAATAAGCTTGTTTTATTCTCACGTGCCAAAGCTAATAGCCGTTGATGGAGCTCCGCATCGAGCTCGAATTCGACAACGCCGCCTTCATAACTGGACTCCGCAGGACGCGGATAGTCAGTCGACCACTCCAGTTCTTCAGGTAAATCGGCAAGCGTCTGCTTCCAGTAATCCAACTGTTTCGCAACGAGATGATCCGGACGGTTTTCGTTTCCTAAAAATTCTTGCTGCCAAAGAGCATAGTCAGCATACGTGACCGGCAAAGGTGGCCAATCTACTTTTTGCTGCTGGCAATGTGCGTGATAAGCACTAGCTAAGTCACGAGTCAGAGGAGTTAACGACCATCCGTCTGCTGCAATATGGTGCATTAAAAGCAACAGCACATATCGATACTCTCCAATTACAAATAGCTGTGCTCGAATTGGTGGTTCTTTTGCTAAATCAAAGCTATAACGCACTGCTTCATCTAGCACACGAGATAACTCATTTTCGCTAACTTCTTGAACGATCAGCTCTGGACGTGCATGATGCGGTTCCAAAACGATTTGCCTTGAAGTACCCGAACGATCTGGAAAAATCGTACGTAACGTTTCATGCCGTTCCACCACATCATATAAAGCTTGTTGCAAAGCAGCAATCTGAAGCTCACCTGTTAAATGCACAACGACCGGTATATTATACGTAGGGCTTGGACCTTCTAAATGATGTAAAAACCATAAACGTCGCTGAGCAAATGATAGAGGAATTTTGTCTTTATGAGCATATGCTTTCACTGGTGGTTTCCCGTATGCTGCTTCTTTTAGATGATGAACAAGGCTCGCCACTGTCGGTGATTCAAACAGCTTGCCGATGGCCAACTCCACGCCCAACACATCGCGGATGCGGCTGATTAAACGCGCAGCGAGCAACGAATGGCCTCCCAGTTCAAAGAAGTTATCGTCAATACCCACTGCTGACAAATCAAGCACTTCAGCAAAAAGCTCACATAAAATTTCTTCTTGCGGTGTTCGAGGCTTGCGTCCCTTCATTGTCATCGTCCAATCGGGAACCGGCAGCGCCTTGCGATCAATTTTTCCGTTTGGAGTAAGTGGAAATTCTTCTAAAATCATAAAGGACGATGGGACCATATAGTCTGGCAGCTTTTCACTGACATAATGCCGCAGTTCAGCCAGATCAAGCGATCCTTTTGGGTCGCAAGGAATGAGATAAGCCACCAATCTTGGATCGCCTGGATGATCTTCACGAGCCACGACTATCGCCCGTTCTACCTCATCGTATTTGGTTAATACGGCTTCAATTTCACCGATCTCAATGCGGAAGCCACGCAGCTTCACTTGATAATCAACACGCCCGATATAATCTAAAGAGCCATCCTTGCGCCAGCGCACAAGATCCCCTGTCCGGTACATTCGACTGCCTGGTGGACCGTATGGATTAGCGACAAAACGTTCGGCAGTCAAATCCGGCCGTTTCAAATATCCTCTCGCTACCCCCTCACCAGCAATATATAATTCACCAACTACTCCAGGAGGAACAGGCTGCAGATGGCGATCCAAAACATACACTTGTGTATTCCAAATAGGTTTACCGATCACAGGAGCATGAATGTCATCCTGCTGCAAAGTCGCCATCGTGGACCATATCGTTGTCTCTGTTGGTCCGTATAAATTCGTGATCTCGCATCCGAGCTGATCCAAAGCTGATGCAAGGCTGCTTAGCAATGCCTCTCCCCCAACAAGCACCCTCAACCTGGCGATGCTGTCAGGATGATACGTCACAAGCATATGCCAAAGTGTCGGTGTCGCCTGCATGATTGTAATCTCTTCCTTAGAAAGCAGCGCAGCGAGTGTTTGCGGATCTTGAACGGCTTCTTTTTTCGCTACAATTAATCTTGCTCCGCTCATTAATGGGAGAAAGATTTCCAAAGCAGCAATATCAAAGGCAATCGTTGTCACTGCCAGCCAGCGGTCACGCTCATTGAGCCTAAATTTGTCTTGCATGGCAAATAAAAAGTTATTTAGATTTTGGAATGGCACAACCACTCCTTTTGGCTTTCCTGTTGAGCCTGACGTATAAATCACATAAGCCGGATGAAGAGCAGAGCGCTCACTTCCAACATTCGTGCTAGGATAGCGTTTGATTGCCTCTTCGGTTTCTGGATGATCAAGCACAATCATGGACAACGAAGAAATCGCCGATAACTTCTGGTTTGTCGCTGAATTTGTAATGATGCAAAGCGGTTCAGCATCATCAAGCATAAAAGCTAAACGCTCTTTTGGATATTCAGGATCAATCGGCAGATAAGCTGCACCCGCTTTTAGCACCGCTAGCATCGCGATCACCATATCAATGGAACGTGGCAAAGCCAATGCTATATACTGTTCGGGGCCTGCTCCCTTTTCTACAAGTAAACGGGCCAAACGATTGGCTTGTTCATTCAGCTCTTTATAACAAAGCATCTGATTTTCGCAAATGATCGCAATCGCTTCCGGATACTGCTGTGCTTGTTTTTCAAACAGCTGTAAAAAGCTTTCTTCTGAATGACGCTGTGCCGTCTCGTTCCATATTTCAATTACTTGGCGGCGTTCTTGCTCAAGCAGCACATCTACACTTCCAATGGTCACGTCCTCTTGCAGCGATGTGAGCGTCTCCAAAAGCTGTAAAAACCTAGATTGATGAATGGCAAGGTCATCAGTTTGATACATTTCCGGATTCGCATCAAAATCAATTCTTAGGCCATTTCCATCTGTTCGATCGTAGACATTAATCGCCAAATCATCCACAGGCCCGGCTGCAAGGTTATGTGTAGTCCCTTGATATCCGTCAAATCGCAATCCATAGTCAAACGGCATAATATTGACTTGCACACCAAAGAGTCGTTGATTTTCTCCTAATAGTTTCAGATCGCGGCGCAGCTGCTCATGGCGATATTTATGATGTTTCTTGATTTCTTTGATTTCTTGACGAACAACGGTTAATAGCTGTGACATTTTCATATCTGCATGCAGATGCAGACGAAGCGGCACAAGATTCATCACCATAGCCGGTACATACAATGCCACGGAGCCTAAGCGATTCATCATCGGCAAGCCAAGAATCACATCTGTAGCGCCTGTCAACCGATGAAGATAAAGAGCAGTTGCTGCAAGGAAAAGCTCATGCCATCCTGCTTTCCAATATTGAGCCGACTGTTTCAACCGTTCCGTTTGAGCAACAGATAAATGAACGGTTTTTCGAATAAACGTATGCGAAGCGCGCGCCGCTCGATCAGAAAGGCTTACGGCTTCAGGCTGATCTCGAAAACGCTCTAGCCAAAATTGACGGTCACGTCCATATTGCTCAGAAGCATGATAAACCTCCTCTTCTTCAATCACTTCGCGAAATGAAGCAAAGACGTCATCATCTATCACGCGCTCATTCATGAGCGCCGTATAAGTCTCCGCTACTTTTTGGGCAATCAGCGAAAAGCCAAAGCCATCGATGGCAATATGATGAATGCGCTGATACCAGAAAAAGCGCTGATCAGAAATCTTAAATAACGCTTCCGTAAAAAGCGGATCGCATGTTAAATCGACCGGTTTCAATAGATCTTTTTTCATCCAAAGCAACGCTTCAGACTCCGGATTTGTGGCTGTACTCATATCAATGAAATAAAATGGGAAATCCGACGAAGGATCGATGATCTGCCATGGCCCATTTTCATCTTCACCAAATTGAGCGTGCAATGATTCTGCTTTAACCAACACGTGACGCAATGCTTGTTCAAAGCGAGCCGGATCAACCGGCCCGTGAATTTCGATGTATTCTCCTGTATTATAGATGGGATTGGTTGGATCCAGCTGTTGAGCAAACCAAATACCCGCTTGCGCCCCAGATAGAGGCAAACGCAGACGCTGATTCATGGATTCGGCCTCCTTATACTACGCATCTTGATTCGATAGCACCTTTTCTCGTGGAAAATATAATAAATTCCACCAATCGGAAAGAGTTGGCCGCGCAGCAAGATCCGCAAAGGTCACTTTTGCTCCTGCTCTTCTCCATTTTTCTACCAAACTCATTATGCGAATGGAGTCCAATCCTCTGTCGATTAAATTCTCTTGATCGGAAAGATCAGCTGCTTCTGCTTGCAGAAGCTCGGCTACTTGGCGCCGTACATCTTCTAAGCTGAGTGGCAACGGATTTTGCGTTCTTTTTAACACATCAAGAAGCTGCTGCGTAGACATGGTAAATGCGCAACGACTGGCCGCATACTGGATCGCCATTTGGTGATGTTCACGCGAAAAATCAGCCACTGCATCGGCGATAAAAAAGACTTGGATATCTTGCATAAAAGCATCACTAGCTGTTAATAAGCAGCCAATATGAGCGTAAACTCCGCAAATAATTAACTGATCTCTCCCTTGTTCTTTTAAGATTTCAGAAAGGGGCGTCTTTTTGAATGCGCTATACCGCCATTTGGTCAGAACGATATCGTCGTCATCTGGCGCTAGATCATCAATAATGCCTTTTTGATAAGAATCGTCGGCAATGCCCTTTCCCCAAAAATCTTGAAGCAATCCGCGCTCTTCCGGAGTTTGCCCTCCTGGCTGTGCCGAGTAAACGACAGGTATTCCTAACTTTTTGCATTCCCGTTTAATCTGTTGAATATGGCTTACAAGCTCTACTAAAGGAGACGCATTGGGAGTAAAAGCGTCAAGAAAATAATTTTGCATATCATGGATCAATAAAACAGCCCGCTTAGGGTCAAGTTTCCATAACACTTTATTTTTTGGTAATTCTGACAACGAAGGCATTGGATAAGCTGGAATAGCTGGAATGCCCATATGACCACTTCCTTTCTCAGCGTTATACCGTTGTGTTTTGAGATGCTTGCAGCTTTTCGGCAATCATTTTGCGCAATTCTCTTTTGTTAATTTTTCCAACAGGTGTCTTTGGAAATGAATCAACAAACTCAATTCGATCCGGTATTTTAAAGGCAGCTACCCCACGTTCGCGCAAAAATGCTCTCAATTCGGTCGCTTTCAAGGACGCATCACGCGGAATAATAAACGCGCATGACCGTTCACCAAGAAATTCATCAGGCATAGAGACAATCGCCGCATCACGCACCGCAGGATGAGCAAGAAGGTGATGTTCCATTTCCTCAGCAGCGATTTTTTCACCGCCCCGGTTAATCTGATCTTTTACGCGTCCTTCTACCACCAAGTAACCGGACGGAGTCATTCGCACTAAATCACCTGTTCGGTAAAATCCATCAGAAGTAAACGCTTTTGCATTATACTCCTCCGCTTTGTAATAGCCGCGGATCGTATAAGGTCCCCTTGTTAGCAGTTCCCCCACCTCTCTCGGCTCCACTTCGCGGTCTTCCTCATCAACAATTCGGATTTCATCGTATGGTGACATCGGCTTTCCTTGCGTATGAATCACAATTTCCTCTGGATCGTCTAATCTCGTATAATTCACGAGCCCTTCAGCCATGCCGTATACTTGCTGCAGTTTGCAACCCAACACAGGCTGGACTCTTTTGGCCACCTCTGCACTAAATTTAGCGCCGCCGACCTGCAATACTTGTAAGCTTGATAAATCATATTGCCGCGAAGACGCGGCATCAAGCCAAATCCAAACGAGTGGCGGCACAAGCGCCGTAATGGTGACCTCCTCCTGTTGAATCAGAGGAAACGCTTCATCTGGGCTAGGGCTTTCCGATAACACCACTTTTCCGCCAGCATACAACGTTCCTAGCACTCCTGGTGAGCTAAGCGGGAAGTTATGAGCCATTGGCAGAACAGCAAGGTAGATGCTGTCTTGATTTAACCGGCAAATTTCCGCACTCATGCGCAAACTGTAAATATAATCATCATGAGTGCGCGGAATCATTTTTGATAACCCTGTACTGCCGCCCGACAATTGAAAGAACGCAACATCGCTAGAACGGACAATAGGGAGCTCCATTGGCTCGATAAACAAGTCTTCTAATGATCGAAACTCTTCTGCTTCTCCTGCGACAATGACATGCTTCAACGTTGGAACAGCTTTCTTTACCTGCCGGGCAAGTGCTCGAAAATCAAATCCCGCATGCTGATCAGCAATAATATAGGCAACCGCTTCACTAAACTCACAAAAATAGCGAATTTCACTGAATCGATGGGAAGGCAAGGCAAAGACAGGGAGTGCACCCAATCGGAATAAGGCAAAACATACTTCAAAAAATTCTACTTGATTAGGCAATTGAAGAACCACGCGATCCTTCGGGCGAATCCCCATCTGATAAAATCCCGCCGCAAGCTGATCGGCTCGCTGATCAAGCTCTTGATATGTAAGCTTTCTTTTTCGAGAGGTGGCGGCAATCCGTTCACCATGTTTCATGGCTCGTTGCCGCAACATACCGCCGAACGTTTCACCAGCCCAGCATCCTTCCTTACGATAAAAATCTGCCAATTCTTTTGGCCACGCAACGCATCCGCTTAACATGGCTTTCTCCTCCATACTTTACTTCAGAATGTCGTCATGTAATCCCATCGCTAACAACATGGTGCGAAACTTAGCCGATGTTTCCGCCAATTCTTCCTCCGGCTTCGATCCTTCTACAACACCAGCACCGGCAAACAAACGAAGGGTACGATCTTCAATTTCGGCACAACGAATTGTCACGATCCATTCTCCATCTCCCTCTTCGTTGCACCATCCTACCATTCCGGTAAAAAAGCCGCGTTCAAACGGTTCAATCTCTTGAATGGCCTGCTTCGCTACGGGTGTCGGTGTCCCGCAAACCGCTGGGGTCGGATGAAGCGCAAACGCCAAATCAAGCGAAGTAATCGACGATGAAGACAGTTCGCCACGAATAACCGTGGATAAATGCCACATCGTTTCTGTATGAATGAGCGAAGGCTCTTCCGGCACATCCAATGTCTTGCAAAACGGTCTGAGCGCATTTGCTACTGCTTCGATGACAACTGCGTGCTCATGGCGATTTTTCTCTGAAGACAGAAGCTCCTGAGCGCGTCGCCGATCTTCCTCTGGATCGTTGCTGCGAGGCGCTGAACCTGCTAATGGATTCGCGATCACCTGCATACCAGATTTGGCAACAAGCAGCTCCGGGCTTGCTCCAACAAGCGTGCGATTCCCTGTGATTTCGTGGGTTACTTCATCAGTACGTCCAACTCGATCTGGCAAGGCCATGGCAAATGTATAGCCTGTTGGATTATGTACAGCCAGCTGCCGCAAAAGCCGCGGAATATCAACCTTTTGGGCTGAAGTCAGCTGAAGGGATCTTGATAAAACAATTTTGCGAAGATCCCCTGCTTTGATGCGCTGCAATCCTTGTTCCACCGCATCCTTATAACCCTCTGGTGACGGAATGGGGGTTACCTCATATTCTTGATCTACCTGTTGTTCAATCGGCACCTTCCATTGACCAAAGGACAGAGGACCGGCCCATTCCACTTCTGAAGGAACCACCAATTGAGCGGGATACAAATGGTCAAAAGGAATGGCGCCCACAGCTATAGGATGATTGCTAATTCCCTGCTGTTTTACCCTTTTTAACACTTGTTTGATATGATCAATTATTTGTGCTTTTTCATTCTCATAGCCAGTCGTTGGCACCACCGCAGCCATTCCTTGGGCTAACAGAGTGTGACGCGGCGAAGCTAGAAAAAACGATGTCCCCGCTTTATATTCAGCGAGCAGCTGTTCAGCGGTAGCACGATTCATTGTTTTGGTTTGCATCCGTCGTTCCCTCCATGGAATGTTATGAATCCAACGTAGCGCCTCCATCTACTCTGAGATCATGCAGTGTAATATGGCGTGATTGCTCAGAAGCAAGGAATAGAACCGCATCAGCAATATCTGAAGGCTGTGCCAGCTTTTTCAAAGGAATGCCAAGGCGGTATTCCTCTAATGAGCCAGCGATCACTTTATTGGCCCCATTGTCATCTGTCCACATCGCTCGCTGCATATCCGTTTCAGTCGAACCAGGAGAAACGACGTTGCAGCGAATGTGATAAGGAGCTAACTCTAAACCAAGACATTTCGTAAACATCGTTGCGGCCGCTTTTGATGCTGCATAAGCAGCCATTGACATCCGTGGTGTCGTCGCTGCGTTTGAGCTTACTGTGACAATCGCGCCTGAGCGCCGAGGAATCATACGCTGGCTCACTGCACGAGACACATAAAAAACACCGGTCGCATTAACCTTGAATACCTCTTCCCAATCTTGATCCGCCAAGCTGCTGACAGGCCCTGTCCGCAAAATGCCGGCAACATTAACTAAAATCTCGATTGGACCTAAACTATGCTCCACTTTCTCCACTACTTCATCCACTTGCGTGCGATTCGCTACATCAGCTAAAAACGATTGCACCCGATACCCTTGTCCTTGTAATTCAGAAACAAGAGCATCTAACCGCCCACCGTTTCGGTCAACAGCCGCAACTAGTGCTCCATGCTTAACAAAAGCCCTTACTACCGCCTCCCCAATTCCTTGGGCAGCGCCGGTAACAAGAGCCACTTTTCCCGCTATTCCCCATTGATCCATTCTTTTCACTCCTTTCTTACTCATGGGTCAATGGATGACAACCAACGAAGCAAGCCTTCCGATTATCTTTGCTGATTTCAGCTAACCGCATTGAACATTGTTACTTGAAACCAAACAAATAGGAGTGGCCACCATCATTTTCGATAATGATTATCATTATCAAAAAACAATTCACTAACTATGCTACATAGACAGAATCTTCCTGTCAATACATTTCAAACAAACGCTACATTGGCCCTATTCTATAGATAATGGTGTTAGCATGAATCGGTAATTTCATTATGTCAATCAGCCTAATAGGATTATATTACCTTTTATTCATCTAATACCCTTATAAAACAAAAGTAATAAAAATGATAATTATTATCAATTGAATTATATGTGATTTTCTGTTTGCTGCACATGGATACATTCCAGATTTATAAATAGACAATTTCCCCAATACAAGAAAGATGATGGATAAAGAATATGCTAGAACAAAAGAAAAAAGGCAGGGCATTCTCTGATTTGGACCAAAACACATTCCAGAGAAAGGAATATCCCTACCTATGTCTAAAAATATACCGAATGGTAGTAAACTACCCACCTCCTACGCTTCGTTTAGAGGTGGAGGCTTCAAGCGACTTATGCGTGCTCGCTGAACAGTAAGCCACACACAAGAACCCTTTATGCTTCCTTCGCTTCGAAGGTATCCGTTCGAACCAGACTATCATATTCGTTGGCTATCGCCAACCGAAATTCATCTCCCACTACTTACTGGGCTGTCGCCCTTCACATTCCTTGAGGTGGAAGGCTTCTTTCGGATATTCTGTTAAAATCAACTGTATTGCCCATACTATCAAGTTTATATCCTTTGCATATCACTTATTTTCAGGATAGCTTATTTATAAAGTACAAATTCAAAGTCG
>k87-253315_pt1 | contig 21233 bp, 16 predicted proteins | sample MGYA00084031_6733416 | MGnify analysis MGYA00084031
CCGACGGCGAAGAAGACCGGCTCCTCCCCGCTGTCGTTGTGCGTGTAGACGATGCCCTTGTGCGTGCGGGAGACCGCCAGGCCGCTGGACTCGGTGATACGAGGGTCCTTGAACCGGAACAGCAGCCGTTCCCGGCCCTCCGCCGTGACCGCGGCGGGCTGGGCGGCGTCCGTCTCGCCGTCGCCCGGCCCGGCGGTGACGGCGGAAGCGCCCGCCGTACCGGGCAGGACGCTCAGCACAAACGCGCAGACCACCACCGCGGCACGGGCGATCACCCCCGAACGGTTCCCCATACCGCCCATCATGCCCCGTCCGGCGCGCGACGCCTGTGCGACATCGGCACGGCACGCCGGAAAACCTCCGCCCCCCTCTCGACGGGAGTTCACTCCGGGTTCCTAGGGTGGGTTCATGGACTATGTGAACCTCGGCCGCAGCGGCCTCTCCGTCAGCAGGCTCTGCCTGGGAACGATGAACTTCGGTCCGCAGACGTCGGAAGAGGACGCCTTCGCGATCATGGATCGGGCCCACGAGCTGGGGATCAACTTCTTCGACACGGCCAACGTCTACGGCTGGAAGAAGGGCGAGGGGGTCACCGAACAGATCATCGGGCGATGGTTCGCCAAGGGCGGCGGGCGCCGCGAGAAGACCGTCATCGCCACCAAGCTCTACGGGTCGATGGGCGACTGGCCCAACGACGACAAGCTGTCCGCGCTGAACATCCGCCGCGCCTGCGACGCCTCGCTGCGCCGGCTGCAGACCGACTACATCGACATCTACCAGGCCCACCACATCGACCGGAACACCCCCTTCGAGGAGTTCTGGGAGGCGATGGAGGTCTTGCGCACCCAGGGCAAGATCCTCTACGTGGGCTCGTCGAACTTCGCCGGCTGGCACATCGCCAAGGCGCAGGAGCGGGCGAGACAGCGCGGCTTCTTCGGCCTGGTCTCCGAGCAGAGCCACTACAACCTGCTCACCCGGACCGTGGAGCTGGAGGTGCTGCCCGCGTGCCAGGACTACGGGATCGGCGTGATCCCGTGGAGCCCGCTGGGCGGCGGCCTGCTCGGCGGCGTGCTCCGCAAGATCGAGAAGGGCCGGTCGGCCTCGGAGGTCCTCGTCAAGGAGCTGGAGAAGCGCCGCACCACGATCGAGCAGTACGAGGCGCTCTGCGACGAGCTGGGCGAGGAGCCGGCGAACGTCGCCCTGGCCTGGCTGCTGCACCAGCCCGCCGTCACCGCTCCGATCATCGGCCCGCGCACGATCGAGCAGCTCGAAGGCGTGATCCGGGCTACGGAGATCACCCTTGAGGAGAAGACCCTGGCCCGCCTGGACGAGCTCTTCCCCGGCCACAAGACCGCGCCGGAGGACTACGCCTGGTAAGGCACGACCGTCCGGCGCGCCGCGCACACGAGGCGCGCCGGACGGCGCCGATGCGGGAATTCAGGTGAGCAGCGCGCCCACGATCACGATGAGCACGAGCACGGCGAGCACCGTGGGCAGCAGCCAACGCCGAGGTCGCTCCACGCCCGGAGCCTAATCTTCCCCCCCGCGGAGTGGCCGGCCCAGCGGCCACGCGGCGCTGCTCTCGTATCGGACGGACGGGCCGAGGTGGCTGCGCATCAGGTGCACCTCCGTCGCCGGCCACGGCGTACCCCGGAACGACGCCAGCGCCTCCACCAACGGCCGCGCATCGACACCGGAGCGGGATCTCGCCAGGCTGAGGTGCGGCCGGAAACGCTTGTCGTCCCGCTGCGGCACCCCCGCCCGGCGACCGCCCGCGGCCATGGAGGCGGCCAGCCTGGGGAGCACGCCCTGCCCGCCGTCCAGCCCCGTCCACACCACCCGGCAGCGGTGGGCGGAGGGGAAGGCTCCCGCGCCGGCGAACGCCAAGGTCATGGGGGCGTGGCGGGCGGCGGCGCGGGCCAGCCGTGCCGTCAGCTCGGGCAGGATGCGCTCCGGCACCTCGCCGTAGAACGCCAGCGTTATGTGCCAGTTCTCCGGCGGCAGCCAGCGCAGGTCGGACCAGGAGCGCCGGTGCCCGTCGAGTGCACGGTCCACCTCATCGAGCGACTCCTGCGGCGGCAGCAGTGCCGCGAACAATCGCATGCGACTCCCTCCTGCGGGAGATCGTCTTGGCGAGCAGGAGAGCGAGGCCGGTGCAGGCGATGCTCAACGTTCCCGCGATCATCAGGCCGACCCTCGGCCCGCCCAGCTCGGTGACCCAGCCGATCAGCGGTGCGCCGATCGGAGCGCCTCCGGTGAACACCAGCATATAGATCGCCATCACCCGGCCCCGCATCTCGGGGGCGGAGGCGAGCTGGACCGTGGCGTTCGCCGCGGTGTTGACCGTGATCATTGCGATGCCGGCGGGCACCAGAACCGCCAGGTAGACCGGGTACCACGGGGCGAGGCCGGAGGCGATCTGGGCGATGCCGAACGCCACCGCCCCGCCGATCAGCAGACGGCGGGTGGGCCGGACCCTACGGGCGGCCAGCAGCGCCCCGGCCAGCGCGCCCACCGCGAAGGCGCTGGAGGCGATGCCGAAGGACGACGCGCCGGCACCGTACACGCCCTTGGCCATGAGCGCGATGGACATCGAGAAGCTCTGCATGAACATCGACATGAACGCGACCAGCGTGATCGGCGCGAGCAGCTCGTGATGGTCCAGCACGTACCGCAGTCCCTGCCGCAGCTGGCCCTTGGCGCGGGGCACCGGATCCGCCGGGTGCAGCTCGGATGCGCGCATCAGCAGCAGGCTGGTGATCACAGCCGCGAAGCTGAACGCGTTGATCAGGAAGATCGGGCCGGTGCCGCCCAGAGCGTAGATGAGCACGCCGGCGAGCGCGGGGCCCATCACCCGGGCGAGGTTGAAGCTGGAGCTGTTCAACGCGATCGCGTTCGGCAGGTCCTTGCGGCCCACCATCTCCACCACGAACGACTGCCGGGCGGGCATGTCGACGCAGGCGATGATGCCGACCGCCAGGGCCATGGCGTAGACGTGCCAGACCTGGGCCGCGCCGGTGACGGTGAGGATGCCCAGGGTCAGCGCCAGCACGCCCATGAGGACCTGGGCGATGATGAGCAGCTTCCGCTTGGCGTATCGGTCGGCTATGACGCCGCCCCACAGGCCGAGCAGCAGCTGCGGCGTGAACTGCAGCGCGGTGGCGGTGCCGAGCGCCGTGGCACTGCCGTCGGTGAGGTCGAGGACCAGCCAGTCCTGCGCGGTGCGCTGCATCCAGGTGCCGACGTTGGACACCACGGCGCCGGAGGCGAACAGGCGGTAGTTGCGGTTGCGCAGCGAGCGGAACATGCCGCCCTTCTCCGCGCTCCCGGCGGCACCGCCGGTCTCCGCGGGTTTGACCACCCTGCGACGCAGCCGGATACCCGGACGCCGTTCGCGCCGCCGGTGCGGGCGACGGCGGCTCTCCGCGGCGGCTCCCCGGGTCGTGGACGCCGCCGCGCCGGATTCCTCGGGCTCCTCGGGCTCGTCCTCCACGGACGGCCGGCCGGCGGGGATCAGAGCCTGCTCAGCTTCTCCAGGATCGGAGCCGCCTCCCGCAGCACCGCCCGCTCCTGCGGCGTCAGGTCCTTCAACCGCTGGGTCAGCCACGCCTCCTTGCGCCGCCGCTCCTCTTTGAGCAGCGTGGACCCGGCCTCGGTGACCTTCACCGTGACCTGCCGCCGGTCGGTCGGGTGCGGGGTGCGTTCGACCAGACCGCGCTCGACCAACACGGCGATCACACGCGTCATCGAAGGCGGTTGCATCTTTTCCAGCTCGGCCAGCTCGCTCGGGGAGATGCCGGAGTGGCGCTCTACCGCTGCAAGCACCGCGAGCTGTGTCGGCGTCGGCGCCTCCGGCGCGGCCTGCCGGCGCAGCCGCCGGTTCAGCCGGGCCAGGGAGACGCGCAGTGCGGACGCCAGTCCAGCGTCGCTGCGCAGATCCGCAGCGCGCTCCTTCATGTGGTTCGTTAGCATGAGTCATTACCTTTGCTAACTATATACGATGGCTTGATATTCCCTCCCGCCACACGTGTCCGAATCATCCGGAACCTTCGGGTTTCCATGGTGCCGCACTCGGACAGCAAAGAGCCCTCGCCGTCAAGGTGAGGACGAGGGCTCCTGCCGGGTCAGACGCCCAGAAGCGCGCGGATCGGGCCGGTGGTGAAGTAGACGATGAACAGCGCCGCGACGATCCAGAGCAGCGGGTGCAGCTGCCGCGCCTTGCCCCGCAGCACCTTGATCACGACGTAGGTGACGAAGCCCGCACCCATGCCCGCCGTGATCGAGTAGGTGAACGGCATGAGCACGATCGTGAGGAACGCCGGGATCGCGATCTCGTAGTCGCTGAAATCGATCTCCCTGACCTGGGTCATCATCAGGAAGCCGACGACCACCAGCGCGGGCGCGGCGGCCTCGGAGGGGACGATCGCGGTCAGCGGGGCGAAGAACATCGCCAGCAGGAACAGCAAGCCGGTGACCACGCTGGCCAGACCGGTCCGCGCCCCTTCCGCCACACCCGCGGCGGACTCGACGTAGGTGGTGTTGGACGACACCGAGCCCGCGCCGCCCGCCACCGCGCCGAGCGAGTCCACGATGAGGATCTCGCGGGTCCGCTCCACCGTGCCGTCCGGGCGCAGCAGGTTCGCCTGGCGGCCGACGCCCACGATGGTGCCCATCGTGTCGAAGAAGTCCGCCAGCATCAGCGTGAACACCAGCAGCACGGCCGCCACCACGCCGATCTTCGCGAAGCTGCCGAAGAGGCTGAACTGGCCGAGCAGCGACAGGTCGGGGATGCCGAGGAAGGTCTGCGGGATCTCGGGCGAGGTCAGGCTCCACGCGTCGGGATTGACCGTCTCGCCGTTCACGACCTGAGGTCCGAGATCGGCGAGCGCCTCGATGATCACGGCGAGGACCGTCGCGCCCAGGATGCCGATCAGGATCGCGCCTTTGACCCTGCGCGTCACCAAGAACGCGATGGTCAGCACGCCGAGCACGAACACCAGCGTGGGCCAGCCGCTCAGCGTCCCCGTCCCGGCCGCGCCGAGCTGCACCGGCACCGAGCCGGAGGGGGTGCGCCGCACGAAACCGGCGTCCACGAACCCGATGAGCGCGATGAACAGGCCGATGCCGACGCTGATCGCGGTCTTCAGCTCGGCGGGGATGGCGCGGAACACCGCCACCCGAAACCCGGTGACCACCAGGAGCAGGATGATCAGACCTTCCAGCACGACCAGGCCCATCGCGTCCTCCCACGACATCTGGGAGGCGATGCTGTAGGCCACGAAGGCGTTCAGGCCCAGCCCGGCGGCGAGCGCGAACGGCGCCCTGCCCACCAGGCCCATGAGGATGCTCAGCACACCGGCGACGAACGCGGTCGCCGCGGCGACGAGGGGGAGGTTCGGCTCGGAGCCGTCACCGAGGAACTGGCCGGTCGCGTCCGGCACGGTGGCGATGATGATCGGGTTGAGCACCACGATGTACGCCATCGTGAAGAACGTCGCGAACCCGCCTCGGATCTCGGCCGCGAGAGTCGAACCACGAGCGGAGACGTAGAAGTACCGGTCAAGCAGGCCCGCGAACCCGGAGCGCGCGGGCGGCGGAGAGGAGTTGTCTGGCAGGGCGTCGGTCTTGCTCACGGGTTCTCCTTGGTCGCCTCCGGCGGGGGCGGCTGCGGGCTGCTGGGCGCAGCGGTTCGCTCATTCACGTGCGCAGAGTGTCAGCACCCACCACGGCCGGGAAGCCCTGCCGGATGATTTTGATGGTTCCGAAATGCATTTGTGGCTTATCTAACGGGACGGTGCCCGGCGGGTGTCCGCGTCCACGCCCCGTCGCCTACGCTGGATCGTGTGAGCCAGCCACGCCGCCGAGACCTCCAGCCGCTGCAGACCAACGACAGAGCCACCATCCTCGTGGGGATCGGCGCGTGGGCGATCGCTCTCGTGGTACTGCTGATCGTCCAGCCCGCACCCGCCGACCGGTGGTGGATCTGGACGTGCGTGTCCGGGATCGGCGGCGGCCTGTTCGGGCTGTGGTACGTCCACCGCCGCGACCGCCGCGCCGCGCGTCCCCCGGAGCGGACATCCGCCGAATCGACCACGACCGCCTCGCCGCTGTCCGACCGTACGTGACCGCCGCCCGCCGAACGGCCTAACCCGGTAACTGGTCGAGGTCCGACTCGGCCAGGAGCAACGGGACGGCGGCCGGGTCACGCAGCAGCGCGGAAACCGCCAGGCGGTCGCTCCACTGCCCGCAGGCCCAGGCCAGGCCACGGGCCAACCCGTCCACGCCGCTGCAGTGCACCACGCCTTCGTAAAAGCGCCACGGCACCGATACGCCGTCCACCAGCAGCTTCTCGTGCTCGACGTAGGTCTGCGGGGCCGTGGGCAGCAGCCGGCGCACCGCGGCCGGCACCTCCCGCACCGTGCCCTCGGACGTCACCTCGCCCGCGGTGACCTCACCCGCGAGCGGCAGCTCCAACAGCTCCGACAGCGCCTCGGCCAGGTCGAACGGGGCCAGCACCAGCGGCCGGTCGGCCACCAGCGGCAGCAGGTCGGGCGCCTCGACCACGACCGGCGTGGCGGCCGGGTCGTCCGGGTCGGCGTCGGCGACCACGATCTCGCCGCCGCGCACCGCGCGCACCGCCCGCGGCGGCGCCACCCTCTCGGGGTCCACCGCGGCCAGCGCGATCCACAGGGCGCGCAGCTGAGCGCGGTCCACCTCGCGCTCGGGATCGGCCATCAGGTCGAGCAGCTCCTCCGGCCCGCCGTGCTCGGCCAGCAGGTCGGCCAGGGTCGTACGCACGCCGATCATGGCGAGCGCCTCGGCGTCCAATCCCGCCGGGGCGTCGTCGTACAGGCCGTAGAGCAGCGGATCGCCGTCCGGCAGCCGCAGCGAGGTGGGCAGCCTGCCGCCGAGCACCGGGTGGGTGCGCAGCCACCACGCCGTGTACGAGGGCACCTCGACGACCTCGCCCGCGGCCAGCACGCGCAGCGGCCGCAGCGCGGCGCGCAGCGGCGGACGGGTGAGCAGGGCGAGCGCGGCCGGCCAGTCCTTGACGTACTCCAGGTCGCGCACGGCGCTGAACTCCGGCGCGACCGGCGGCACGTCGAGGTCGGGCAGCAGGTCGAGCACCGCCTCCAGCCACTCCTCCTCGCGATCGAGACCGTGGTCGCACTCGTCGGGGTCGAGCAGCACGTCGGCGTCGTTGGCCACCGCGAACCCGTCGAGGACGCCCGCCGCGGCGAGCACGCGCGGGCCGTACCGCTCGACCAGCTCCGGCGCGGCGGTCCCGAACGGGGAGTCCTCCACGTCCACCACGCCCGCCAGCACGCCGTCGGCGAGCAGCAGCTCGCCCGCGGGGTACAGCTCGCCGTCGGCGCCCCGCAACGCCAGGTCGGACAGCCACGGCGCCTCGCCCGCGGTCAGGCCCGCCGCCTCGACCAGCGCCAGCACGGCCCGGGACACCGGCTCGGGATCGGGGGAGTCGAGCGACTCGGCCACCGCCGCCCGGGTCAGCGGGTCGTCCAGGACGGTGCGCGGGGTCGCCTCGGCGGCCCCCAGGCGCAGCAGCAGCGGATGGGCGGCGTCGGGATGCACGATGCGCAACCCGAGCGGCTCCAGCGCCGCGAGGTCCAGCCCGCCGCCGTCGGCGGAGAGCAGCAGCGTGCCGCGCGGGCCGCGGACCAGCCGGCCGTCGGCCAGCGGAACCGGCAGCGCGCCGACCGCCTCGGGGTCGTCGGCGGGCAGCACGTCGTACAGCTCCCGCCACCACGCGGGGTCCTTGTCCGCGACGGCGTCGCCCGACAGCATGTCGATCACGTCGGCCAGGTCGATGCGGCGCACGCCCAGCGTGGCCAGCGCCGGGTGGCGCGGCGGCCAGTCGGCGGGGAGCAGTCCGGGCACCATCGGCGCGACGAGCTGCAGGAACTCCGCGGGTCCCGCCACCACGGCGGCCTCCCGCGGGGTGACGACGATGCCGTCCTCCGCCGTGCCGTCGGCGGGAGCCTCCCCGGCGGCCCGCGCGGTCTCCTCCCGGTCGGCAGGCGGGGACAGCGCCGGCAGCAGCGGCGTGTCGGGCAGCCTGCGCAGGATCGCCCGGCGGAGCGCCGCGTCCAGCTCGCTTCTGCCCATCAGCCCCGGCACCAGGTCGAGCAGCCGCGGCGTGCGCGGGAGCGTGGTGAGCAGTTCGACGTAGGCGTCGGCGGCGCGCTCGACGAGGAAGTCGGTGAGCGGACCGGAGGCGACGTGCCGCCGGTCGGTGGCCATCGGGAAGGTCGCGATCAGCAGCGCGGGCAGGTCGATCGGCTCGTCGCTGGGGGTCGGCGCGTGCAGCACCGGCGGCACCGTGTCCGGCAGCGTCCCCTCACGCGGCACCGCCCAGCGCACCATCCACCGGGGGCGGGCGCGCTCCTCGGTCGGCCGGTCGGCGAAGAGCTCCGCCACCTGCTCGGGTGTGAAGTCGCCGGACGCGGAGACCACGTGCCAGCCCTCGGCGACGACTGTGCGCTCCTCGCCCTCCACGTCGATCTCGATCGCGGACAGGGCGGGCATGCCGAGCAGCAGCGCGGGGCTGGTCTCCGCCAGCATCGCGCGGACCGCGTCCTCGGCGGCCTTGTCGCGCAGCGGGAGCCGTACGACGGTGTCGAACCCCTCGGGCACGTCCACCGCGTCGGCGGGGAACGGCAGACGCAGCAGGGGCACGTGCCCGTCGCGGTCGGCCAGTTCCTTCGCCAGGGCGGGCTCGGCGGCCACCAGCGCGGCGGTCTCCTCGCGTGACCAGCGGACCGCGCCGCTGGCCCAGGAGCCGATCTCCGGTGCGTCGCAGACGGAGACGACCGCGGCGAAGCCGACACCGAAACGGCCCGCGGCCTCCACCTCGTCACGCTTATCGGACACGCGCAGGGTGCACAGGCTCTCGACGCCTTTGGCGTCGAGCGGGGCGCCGGTGTTCGCGGCGGTCAGGACGCCGTCGCGCAGGGACAGCCGCAGCCGCCCCCGGATGCCCGCCCGGCGCGCCGCGTCCGCGGCGTTCTGCGCCAGCTCGACGATGAGGCGGTCGCGGTAGCCGCCGAGAGCGAAGTCCTCCTCGGCGTTGGCGTCCTCACGGAACCGTGCCGGAGACGCGGCCCAGGCGGCGAGCACCGTGGCCCGCAGGCGGTCGGTGGCGAAGATGTCGGTCATGTGGTCGTCGGCTCACACTGGTACGGCGTGACCCCGCGGGCCACGGCGGGTGAGAGGGGACGGGCGCTCAGGAGTGGCCGAGCGGCTCTGCGGTGTCGTCGTCGACGGAGCCGGGCAGATCCTCCTCGCCGGTGTCCTCCTCGTTGGGATCGATGAAGTCGAACTCCATCTCGTCGAGAATAGGCGGGGTCTTCTCCACGCTGGGCGGCGCGGTCGCCGCCTCCGAGTGGGCTCCGCAGCCGTGGTCGGCGGAGACCACCCGCCCGTCGTCCGGAGCGTACTCGTTGGCGCACACGCCGAAGCCCAGCCGCAGCGCGCCCGCGAGCGGCCAGTAGAAGCCGCAGGTGGAGCACTGGGCGGGAGCGGCGTGCGCGATGGGCGTGTGCGGCCCGGCGTCGCCGGAGTGCCAGCGCCGCACCGCGCGGTCGCGGCCGATCGCCGACAGCACCCTGGCCCGGCCCAGGCCGTACTCGAAGATCATCTGCTTGTCGAGGTCGTCGTCGGTCGCGGTGTACCCCGGGACCAGGCGGTCGTCGTCGGCGGGGGTGGGCAGCAGGTCGCCGACGCCGAGGTCGCCGGGGCGCAGCCGCTCGCTCCACGGCACCCACTGCGGCGGGCGCAGCGCGCCCGGGCCGTGCACCAGGACGGTCTCGCCGATCGTGACGTTCCTCGCCCGGGAGGCGCGCATCACCGTGACGGCCCAGCGCCATCCGCGGTAGGCAGGGGAAAGGCAGGCGAAATAGTGGGTGACCACGCGGTCGCCCTCAGCCTCCACACCGAGGTGCTCGCCGACCTCGCCGGGACCGGCGATCTCTTCGGCGGCCGCACGGGCCAAGTCGACGGCTGCGGCACACGCCTTGTCGGCGGGCTTGCTACGAGTGCGCGCGCGGATCACCGAACCACCTCCGCCTGCCCGGCTCGCCGAAGGTCACTGCAGTCCGCTGGCACGTCCACACTTCATTGTCTCCCATCGCCGGACCTGTTCAGCACGTCCCGAGCCCGGCCATCACCCATGATGGGGCCTCACCCATGATGAACCGTCATCGGCCCATCATGGCCGCCCGGCCGAGTCGCCGCATCACCGCCCCGCCGCCGGGCGGTCACGGGTTCGTCCGTCTCCGCGTCCGCCTGTCCCGGTCTCGCGGACGCCCTTTCCCGGGCTTCGGGTATGACTGAAAACGTGGCAGGTGGCTGGAAGCGCGCGTGGAGCGCCGCGGGCGACGCCTCCCAGCGGTTCGGCAGGGCCGCGCGGCGGACGGGCCGGGCGGCGCTGCGCGCGGGCAGGTCCGCCGCCGAGGGCGCCCGCAAGGCGGGGCTCGCGGCGGCCGGCGGCACGCGCCGCGTCGGCCGGGCCGCCAGGAGGCTCACCCACGCGGGCGAGGCCGGCCGTACGGGTCTGGGGCGTCTCATCGAGCTGAGCGCCGCCCACTCCGCGGGCGACGCGATGGTCGCCATCGCCCTGGCCGACACGTTCCTGTTCGGCCTGCCGGTGGACGAGGCACGCGGATACGTCGCCGTCTACCTGCTGATCACGATGGCGCCGTTCGCGATCTTGGCCCCTTTCGTCGGGCCGGTGCTCGACCGTTTCCGGTCGGGCCGTCGCTACGTGATGGCCGGCACGCTCCTCGCCCGTGGGCTGCTGTGCTGGGCGCTGGCCGCGGCCGTGGTGGCGCAGGACGCCGTCACGCTCTTCCCGGCGGCGCTCGCGGTGCTCGTGCTGTCCAAGGCGTACAACGTGTCCCGGGCGGCGATCATGCCGAGCGTGCTGCCGGCGAACACCACGCTGGTCACCGCCAACGCGCGGGTGGCGCTGTTCACGCTGGTCTCGGCCGGGCTTGTGGTGCCCATCGCGGCCGGGCTGACCGCGCTGATCGGCGCGGAGTGGGTGCTGCGCGGCACGATGGTGCTGTTCCTCGTGGCGGGCGTCAACACCGTACGGCTGCCGCGCCACGTCGACGCGCCCGACCCGGAGGACGAGGAGGAGGGGCGGCGTAAGCACCGCTGGCGCACGCTGTTCAACGTCGGCCCCGCGGTGGGCGAGGCCGTGCGGGCCAACGCGGCCGTCCGCCTGTTCTCCGGATACCTGCTGTTCTTCCTGCTCTTCCTGGTCCAGGAGGGCCACCTGCCCGGCATGCCGACCACGGCGACGCTCTCGCTGCTGGCCGCCGCCGCGGGCGCGGGCGGCCTGATCGGCGCGGCCGTCGCCTCGTGGGTGCGCGCCCGCTCCCCTCAGATCACCGTGCTCATCACGCTGGCCGTGGTGGCGGCGACCGGCGTGGTGACCGCGTTCCTGTTCGGCCTGTGGGCCGCGCTGGCGGTCGCGCTGGTGGCCGCCCTGGCCCAGGAGCTGGGCAAGCTCGCCCTCGACGCGATCGTGCAGCGGGAGATCGGGGAGGAGGTCCGTTCCTCCACCTTCGGCGTGGTCGAGGCCCTGCTGCAGATCGCGTGGGTGGCCGGCGGGCTCGCCGGGCTGGTGATGTCGCTGCTGGTCTCCGCGTCCACAGGGCTGTGGATCATCGGTGGCGCATGCGCGGCCGTGCTGGTCCTGCTGCTGGTGGCCAGGAAGCGGCGGCCGCGTGCGCACGGCGATGCGGTCCGGGCCGAGACGGCGCGGCGCGAACACCGCCCGTCCCCCGATCCCGGACCCGCCGAGGCGCCGGCGGCCGACGGCGACACGATCACGGAGGTGCTTCCCCGCCCCCCGTCCGACCGTCCCGACGGTCCCGGCCACACCAAGCCCCTCACCAACCCGTACGGCTAGCGCGGGCTGCCCGTGGACGTCCCCGACGGGACGTCAGGGGTCGAGGTCGTCGGCGAGGGCGCGGAGAACAGAGGCGATCTTCTTGGCGTGCGCCGGCTCGGGGTGCCTCCCCTTGCGGTAGGTCGTCGAGATGGCGTCGAGCAGTTTGATCAGATCCTCGACGATGACCACCATCTCGTCGGGCTTCTTCCGCCTGGCCTTGGCCTTCGCCTTGACCAGCGAGGGAGGGTGCTCCAGCACACGGATCGACAGCGCCTGCTGGCCACGTCGCCCTTCGGCCACCCCGAACTCGACCCGCTGGCCGGGTCTGAGCGACCCCACGCCACTGGGCAACGCGGAGGAATGCACGAATACCTCACCGCCGTCATCGCGGGTGAGAAAGCCGAATCCCTTGTCGGCGTCGTACCACTTGACCTTGCCAGTCGGCACAGGGGTGACCTCGTTCAGACTGTCGTGAAAGGTGATTGGAAATAGGTTATGCCCGCTAGGGCCCAATAGCGACCGTGAATTTCACCGACAAATCGTTACTTTTGGGTGATCGTCGCCCGCCAGAGGTCGAACCATCCGGCGAACTCCGTCAGATCGGTGAGCACAACGTCCGCTCCGTGATCACGTAGCTCTCCTGCGGTGTAGGGTCCGGTGGCCACGGTGACGCTCGCCGCGCCGCCCGCCCGCGCCGCCTCGATGTCGGCGACGTGATCTCCAACATATGCCGCCGCGCCGAAAGACGCGAGGGCGGCTCCCTTCGCCGCACCGAACAGCGAGCCCTCGAGCGCGTCCACCTTCAGGCCGAGCGCGTCCAGCGTGTCCCGCGCGGCACGGGTGTTCTTCCCCGTGACGACGATGATCCGACCGCCCGCCTTGCGCACCGCCTCCAGCGCCTCACGCGCCCCCGGCATGAGCGTGGTGGCGGGCACCGCGATGTCCCGGTACATCTCGCGGTAGAGATCGGCCGCGACCGGAATCTGCTCGGGCGGCAACCAGTTGGCGAGTTCGACCTCCAGCGGCGGCCCCAGCCGGGACGCGACCAGTTCCCCGTCGATCGGCACCCCGAGCCGCGCCGACAGCGCGTTGTACAGCGCCGCGATCCCGGCACGGGTGTCCGCGAGCGTCAGGTCCAGATCGAATCCCACCGCACACACCCCAGCAGGATGCCAAATCCTCACCGGCTACCTGTAACGAGGCTGGTCACGGACGGCGCCGTCCCGCCGTCCGGTGCCCCGGCAGGGCGGCCCATACCATGAGGTGGGACGAGAAGGGAGCGGCACGAAGGTCCGGCGGCGGGCGTGCGGTCACGGCCGGGGCCCCACCCGGCGGGCGCCGAAGACGTACGCGGCGAGCACGGCGATGGACCGATCGAGTGACTGAACCGATGGACATGGACTTCGTCGACTGGCTGCGGGCGCGTGACGACGAGCGGCTGCGCGCCCTGGTCGCCGCGCGCCCGGAGCTGGTGACCCCCGTCCCCGCCCACATACCCGGCCTCGCCTCACGCGCGACGAGCCTGTCGGCGACCGGCCGGGCGCTCGACCGTCTCGACCGGTTCGCGCTGGCCACGCTGGAGACCCTGGCGGTGCTGCCCTCGCCCGTCTCCCTCGCGGAGCTGCGCACGCTCGCCCTGGCGTACGGGCCGGACGACGCGCTGGCACCCGCGCCGGGCGTCCGCGAGGCGCTGGAGGCCCCGGCGGGGCTGGGACCGCCCGCCGCCGAGGTGTTCCGCCACCACCCGCCCGAGCGCCTCAAGGCGCTGGTCGACGACATCGAAGAGATCGCCGAGGGCGATCCCGCGGACGGCGCCGACCCGCGAGAGCGCCTGGCCGAACTGCTGGGCGACCCCGCCGTGGTAGCGAAGCTGCTCGCCGAGGTGCCGCCGAAGGCCCGCGCCGCGCTCGACGCGCTGACCTGGGGGCCGCCGACGGGCAGCATCCCGGACGCCGGACGCGAGGTACGGCCGGCCACCGCCCGCTCCCCCGTCGAGCACCTGCTGGCCCGCGGCCTGCTCGGCGCGACGGGCGAACGGATGGTGACCCTTCCCCGCGAGGTCGCGCTCCACCTGCGCGACGGCCGGCTGCACCGGGACCTGCGCACCCGGCCGCCCGACCTGCGCGGCGCCGAGCACGACCCCGCGTTGTGCGACCGGACGGCCGCCGGGCAGGCGTTCACGTTCGTCCGCGCGGTGGAGGAGCTGTGCGAGCGCTGGAGCGTCGAGCCGCCGGGCGTGTTGCGCACGGGCGGGCTGGCCGTACGCGACCTCAAACGCACCGCCCAGCTTCTCGAACTGCCGGAGTGGGCCGCGGCCCTGGTCGTGGAGGTCGCCTTCGCCGCAGGGCTGATCGCGTCGGGTGGCGGCGTGGAAGGCGAATGGCTGCCGACCCCCGCCTACGACACCTGGCTGACGCGGCCGGGCGAGAGGCGCTGGGCGGCGCTGGCCGCCGCGTGGTTGGCCACCGACCGCGTGCCCGGCCTGGTCGGCGAGCGAGACGAGCGCGATCGGCTGCGCGGTGCGCTCCATCCCGACCTGCGCGGGGGCGCCGCGCCCGAGATCAGATCCGCCGTGCTGGGCGTGCTGGCCACGGCCCCCGCCGGGCTGGCCCCGACCGTCGAGTCGGTACTCGATCGCCTGGAGTGGGAACGGCCCCGCCGTCGAGGGGCGTTCCGCGACCGCATGGTGGAGTTCACGCTGCGCGAGGCGGAGCAGCTCGGCGTGACCGGGCTGGGCGCGCTGTCCGGGCACGGGCGCGCCCTGATCGACCGGAACGACGAGAGGAACGCCGAGGAGAGCACGGCTCGGGCCGCCGAGACGCTCGCGCCGCTGCTGCCCGAGCCGGTGGACCACGTGCTGCTCCAGGCCGACCTGACGGCCGTCGCGCCGGGCCCGCTGACCAGCGAGCTACGCCGCAGCCTGGCTCTGGTCGCCGACGTGGAGTCCACCGGCGGCGCCACCGTGTACCGCTTCAGCGAGCATTCGGTACGGCGGGCGTTGGACGCGGGGCAGGGCGCCGACGAGCTGCTGGCCATGCTGGAGCGCCACTCGACGACGCCCGTTCCGCAGCCGCTGCGCTACCTCGTCACCGACGTCGCCCGCAGGCACGGACGTGTCCGGGTCGGCACGGCGAGCGCGTACATCCGCTGTGACGATCCGGCCGTGCTCGACCAGGTGATGGCCGACCGGCAGTCGCTCCCGCTGCGGCTGCGCAGGCTCGCGTCCACCGTGATCGCGTCGCGGTCGTCCCGTGCCGTGCTGGTGGACGCGCTGCGCGCGATGGGTTACGCGCCGGTCGCCGAGTCGCTGGAGGGGGACGTTCTGATCTCGCGGCTCGACGCGCGGCGGACCGACGCCGTGCCGCCCCCACGCCCGCCCGTGGGCGGGAGCGGGCCGGATCCGGAGACGGTGGCGGCGGCGGTGCGCGCGCTGCGCGCGGGCGACGCCGCCCATCTGGCCCGCCGGCCGCCCGTGGCCGCTCCGGACGGTGAGCTCCCCCGCTCCCCGGCGAGCGCCACCATCTCCGCGCTGCGGGAGGCCATCCGGACGGGCGGCCGGGTGTGGATCGGATACCTGGACAATCAGGGACAGGCCACCGGCCGGATCCTGGAACCGGCGCGGATGGAGGGCGGCTACCTCACCGCCTACGACGAGACCCGCGCCGCCGTCCACCGCTTCGCCCTCCACCGCATCACGGGGGTCTCCGCGATCGAGTGAGCGGGAACGGCGGGCGATCCGCGGAGGACCGTTCACCCTCTCTTAGGTAAATATCGTGGTATTTGTTGACGTTACCCGCGCGCAGCGGATCGGGAAGCGCTCAACGGATTGGGAAGATCGCCAGTGACCAGCCACCCGGAGAACCCGCACGGCTCCGATGACGGGCGGCCCGAACCAGGGGCCGACCAGCCGACCACCCCCTCCTGGGAGCAGCCCTCCGGCCCGCAGGACGGAGGGAACGGCGGTTACGCTCAGCCGGGATACGGCGCCCCAGGCTACGGCCAGGGCGGCTATCCCCCACCGGGATACGGCGCCCCCGGCTACGGCCAGGGTGGCTATCCTCCGCCGGGCTACGGGTACGGCTATCCGCACAACCCCAAGTCCGACGGGGCACGCACGCACGCCATCGTGGCGCTGATCGTCAGCCTCTTCTTCGCGTTCAGCTGCTACGTGACGCTGGGAGGGATCGCCGGCGCCATCCTGTCCGGCATCGCCCTCAGCAAGGTCGACCGCGATCCCGATCACGCCAACCGCCTCCTGAAGTGGTGCTGGATCAGCATCGCGATCAACGTGGTACTGCTCGTCCTCGGCATAGCAGCCTTCATCATCGCGGGGGTCAGCGGCGCCTTCGACTGACGCTCCCGCCACGGACCCGATGGCGACGCGCGGCCGCGTGTGACACCATCCTGAAATCGTCGGCACGCCCGGAGCCGCCATCCCAGCGGCCGGGAGGCGAAGGCGTCTCCACGGGCCGGGACCGTTTCCGGCCCGCGCGCCGCCGTCCACCGCGTCACGAGGGTGTCCGAGATCGAGTGAGCGGGAACGGCGGGCGATCCACAAAACACCATTCCTCGCTCTTCCGGACAAACATCGTGGTATCTGTTGACGTTATCCGCATGCAGCGGATCGGGAAGCGCTCAGCAGATTGGGAAGATCGCCAGTGACCAGCCACCCGGAGAACCCGCACGGGTCCGATGACGGGCGGCCCGAACCAGGGGGCGACCAGCCGGCCGCCCCCTCCTGGGAGCAGCCCTCCGGCCCGCAGGACGGAGGGAACGGCGGTTACGCTCAGCCGGGATACGGCCAGGGCGGCTACCCCCCACCGGGATACGGCGCCCCCGGCTACGGCCAGGGTGGCTATCCTCCGCCGGGCTACGGGTACGGCCATCCGCATCCCAAGTCCGACGGGGTGCGCGTGCACGCCATCGTGGCCCTGGTCATCAGCATCATCTTGGCGTTCAGCTGCTACGTGACGCTGGGAGGGATCGCCGGCGCCATCCTGTCCGGCAGGGCGCTCAGCAAGGTCGAATACGAGCCCGATCGCGCCAGCCGCCTCCTGAGGTGGTGCTGGATCAGCATCGGGATCAACGTGATACTGTTCGTCCTCGGCTTCAGCACCCTCATGTACGTGGGGCTCAACGGCGCCTGAGACTGACGCTCCCACCACGGACCCGATGGCGGCGCACGGCCGCGTGTGACACCATCCTGAAATCGTCGGCACGCCCGGAGCCGCCGTCCCAGCGGCCGGGAGGCGAAGGCGTCTCCACGGGCCGGGACTGTTTCCGGCCCGCGCGCCGTTGGACACCCGTAGCAACCGAACCGGGGGAGCATCTGTGAACGACGGCCCGCTCATCGTGCAGTCGGACAAGACACTGCTGCTGGAGGTCGACCATGCGGCGGCGGACGCCTGCCGCAAGGCCATCGCGCCCTTCGCCGAGCTGGAGCGGGCTCCGGAACACGTGCACACCTACCGGATCACGCCGCTGGCGCTGTGGAACGCGCGAGCGGCCGGGCACGACGCCGAGCAGGTGATCGACGCGCTGATCACCTACAGCCGCTACCCGGTCCCCCACGCGCTGCTGATCGACATCGCCGAGACCATGGCGAGGTACGGCAGGCTCCGCCTGGAGAAGCACCCCGCCGCCGGACTCGTGCTCACCACCACCGACCGCGCCGTGCTCGAAGAGGTACTGCGGTCGAAGAAGGTCCGCCCGATGCTCGGGGAGCGGATCGACGACGACACCGTGGCCGTGCACCCTTCAGAACGCGGCACGCTCAAGCAGGCCCTGCTCAAACTGGGCTGGCCCGCCGAAGACCTCGCCGGGTACGTCGACGGCGAGCACCACCCGATCCGGCTGGTGGAGGACGGCTGGGCGCTACGCCCGTACCAGCGCGAGGCGGCCGACGCCTTCTGGCACGGCGGGTCGGGCGTGGTCGTGCTGCCCTGCGGCGCGGGCAAGACCATCGTGGGCGCCGCCGCGATGGCGCACGCCCAGGCGACCACGTTGATCCTGGTCACCAACACCGTCAGCGCCCACCAGTGGAAGCGGGAGCTGCTGCGGCGTACGTCGTTGACCGAGGACGAGATCGGCGAGTACACCGGCACGAAGAAGGAGATCCGGCCGGTCACGATCGCCACGTACCAGGTGATGACGACCCGTCGTAAGGGCGCCTACCGCCATCTGGAGCTGTTCGACGCCCGGGACTGGGGCCTGATCGTCTACGACGAGGTGCACCTGCTGCCCGCGCCGATCTTCCGGATGACCGCCGATCTGCAGGCGCGCCGCCGGATGGGCCTGACCGCCACGCTGGTCCGCGAGGACGGCCGGGAGGGCGACGTGTTCTCGCTGATCGGCCCCAAGCGCTACGACGCGCCGTGGAAGGAGATGGAGAACCAGGGCTGGATCGCACCCGCCGACTGCGTGGAGGTGCGGGTCACGCTGACCGACGAGGAGCGGCTGGCCTACGCGATGGCCGACACCGAAGAGCGCTATCGATTCTGCGCGACCACGCCGTCCAAGCTGCGGGTCACCGAGGCGCTGGTGCGCCGGCACCCGGGCGAGCAGGTGCTGGTGATCGGACAGTACATCGACCAGCTCGACGAGCTGGGCGAGCTTCTCGGCGCGCCGGTCATCAAGGGCGAGACGCGGGTGCGCGAGCGCGAGCGGCTCTTCCAGGCGTTCCGCGAGGGTGAGCTGAAGGTCCTGGTGGTGTCGAAGGTGGCGAACTTCTCGATCGACCTGCCGGAGGCGTCGGTGGCGATCCAGGTGTCGGGTACGTTCGGCTCGCGGCAGGAGGAGGCCCAGCGGCTCGGGCGGGTGCTGCGTCCCAAGTCGGGGGGCGGGGGCGCCCGGTTCTACTCGGTGGTGAGCAGGGACACCGTGGATCAGGAGTTCGCGGCTCACCGGCAGCGCTTCCTCGCCGAGCAGGGGTACGCCTACCGCATCGTTGACGCCGACGACGTGCTCGCCGGCGACTGACCCTCGGCCAGCGCACGTCGAACACGCCGTCTTCTGTCAGCTTCTGTCAGGTTCTGTCACGTCCACGAAAACCCACGGCTCCTGGACAGTCGAACCACCCCCTCGGCCGACCCAATGACCAACTCGGACTTATCCCATAATCCAAGTAAGTCACCGCCACTCCCCGTTTCTATACATAAATAAAGCTATTTTGACGGACAGTGCCGGATTCGTCACTGGGCGAGCGTTCCTCCGATGAACAACGTCGCCACCGCCGCCACCCACGCGGCGGCCGACACTCCCATCACCGCCGGAAACCGGTGCTTGGGCGCGGCCAGCCAGCCGTACACCGCGACACCCCCGGCGACGACGGCGAAGACCCCGGAGAACGTGGAGGCCGTCTCCAACCGCCGGGCGCATTCTGCGGAGGATTCGCCGTCGGCGCAGAACGCCTCCAGTCCCCACCCGGCGAACACCGACAGCCCCCACAGGGCGGCGAGAAGCAGCACGGCGACCGTGGGGATGACAGGAGAGACGATCACCCGACTGCGCACCATCTTCTGGCCACCCCTTTCCGCGCACGCCCGCCCGGGCGAATGATACGGCCGCCCCTCGACGCTGGCTAAGCTAGAGGACTCTGTCCCCACCGTCCCCCGCAGAAGGAGCTCCTCGGCATGCCCGCGCCCACTTCCGCCTCCGACCGGATCGGAGACGACGACCCCGCGGACATACCAGCGGATATATCGGACGTTCTCCTCGCCGAACGCGCCCACCTGGCCCGTTCCCGAGCCGCCCTGGCCGCGATGCGCGCCCACGCCCGCTCCCTGTCCGCCGACGCCGCCGGCGACTGGGTATCCCAGCAGATCCTGCGGAGCCTCCTCGACGAACGGGTCGCCGCGCTCGCCGACCACCCCGACACCCCGCTGTTCTTCGGCCGTCTCGACAGCGACGGAAACGGCGAACGGACCGACGACGATGACCTGCCGCCACGCCTGTACATCGGCCGGCGCCACGTGCACGACGAGCACCGCCGTCCCCTCGTCATCGACTGGCGCGCGCCCGTCTCCCGCGCGTTCTACCAGGCGAGCACCACCGACCCGATGGGCATGCGGCTGCGCCGCCGCTTCGGCTACCAGGGCGGCGAGCTGACCGCCTACGAGGACGAACCGCTCGACCGGCCGGACGGCCGGAGCCCGTACACCTCGAAGATCCTCACCAAGGAGATCGAGCGGCCCCGCACCGGCCCGATGCGCGACATCGTCGCGACCATCCAGCCCGACCAGGACGACCTCGTCCGCACCGACCTCGACCGGACCGTGTGCGTGCAGGGCGCGCCCGGCACCGGAAAGACCGCGGTCGGCCTGCACCGCGCCGCCTACCTGCTGTTCACCCACCGCGAGCGGCTGTCCCGCTCCGGCATCATGATCGTCGGCCCGAACCGCGCCTTCCTGTCCTACATCTCTTCGGTGCTGCCCGCCCTCGGCGAGGTCAAGGTCGACCAGACGACCGTCGCCGGGCTCCTCGGCGACCACGACGCGCCCGAGCCGCCGCAGGTAGCGGCGCTCAAAGGGGACGCCCGGATGGCGACGGTCCTCAAGCGGGCGCTGTGGCTGCACGTCACCAAACCCACGGAAGGCCTCGTCTACACCTCGGGCGGCTCCCGCTACCGCGTCCCCGATTACGAGATACGGGAGATCGTCGCCTCGCTGCGCGGCACCACCCGCTACGGCCCCGGCCGTGCGGCTCTCGCCCAGCGCCTCGCCCACGCCGTGCTCATCCGCATGGAGCAGCGCGGTGAGGCCCCCGACGACCGGGTGCAGGACGCGGTGGCCCGCTCGCGGCCGGTCCGGCAGCTCATCGACAAGGTATGGCCCAAGCTCACCCCCGAGCAGGTCCTCTACCGGCTGCTGTCCGACCCCGCCTTCCTCGCCGCCGCCGCCCGCTCCGACCTCACCGAACAGGAGCGCGAACTGCTGTCGTGGCCCAAACCCGCCCGTTCGTGGCGGTCCGCCCGATGGTCGGCCGCCGACGCCGCGCTCCTGGACGAGCTGGCCGACCTCATCGAACGCACGCCCTCGCTGGGGCACCTCGTCGTGGACGAGGCGCAGGACCTGTCGGCCATGCAGCTCCGCGCACTGGGACGGCGCTGCCGCAACGGTTCGGCGACCGTCCTCGGCGACCTGGCCCAGGGCACCACGCCGTGGTCCGCCCGCTCGTGGACCGACGTGCTGCACCACCTCGACCAGCGCGACGGCGAGGTGACCGAGCTGACCCTCGGCTTCCGGACACCGCGTGAGGTGCTCGACTACGCCGCCCGCCTGCTGCCCGCCATCGCCCCCGGTCTCGCCGTCCCCCG
>k87-1642714_pt1 | contig 21160 bp, 10 predicted proteins | sample MGYA00084031_6733416 | MGnify analysis MGYA00084031
CGACGCGGTCGGCGTTGGTGGCGAAGCGCGGATCGTGCGGCAGGTAGGGAACGCCGAGGCCCTGGCAGAGCGCGGCGAACTGCCGGTCGTTCCCCACGGCGATCACGATCGGCCGGTCCGCGGTCGGAAAGACCTCGTACGGGGCGATGGACGGATGCCGGTTGCCCATGATCCCGGGTACGACGCCGGCCACCGTGTACCCCGCGCTCTGGTTGACCATGCTGGACAGCAGGGCCGACAGCAGATTCACCTCGACCAGTTGCCCTTCCCCGGTCGCGGCGCGGTGCCGGAGCGCCGCCAGCACCCCGACCGCGGCGTGCAGCCCGGTGAGGACGTCGACCAGCGCGACGCCTACCTTGACGGGCTGGCCCGGCCCCGGACCGGTGACGCTCATCAGCCCGCCGACCGCCTGCGCCAGCAGGTCGTAGCCGGGCAGCCCGGCGCCCTCCCCGGAGCCGAATCCGGTGATCGAGCAGTACACCACCCGGGGGTTGATCTCCCGCGCCTGCGGGTAGCCCAGGCCGTACCGCGACATGGTGCCGGGCCGGAAGTTCTCCACCACCACGTCCGCCCGGCGGATCAGCTCGCGGGCGCGCCGTTGGCCGTCGGGGCTGCGCAGATCGAGCGCGACTGAACGTTTGTTGCGGTTGACGGACAGGAAGTAGGTCGCCTCGCCGCGGAAGAACGGCGGTCCCCAGGCGCGGGTGTCGTCGCCGCGCTCCGGATGCTCAACCTTGATCACCTCAGCGCCGAGGTCGGCCAGCAGCATCGTGGCGTACGGCGCGGCGAGCACCCGGGAGAAGTCCGCCACCAGCACACCGGAAAGCGCACCCTCAGCGTCGTCCGCCATCGGCTTCTCCTTCCAGGCCGTCCCCGCCACGAGCCGGGGTGTCGACGGGGAGCGGGTTCATTCTCCGAGGGCGAGCGGTCGGAATAGCTGGCAGACGCGGGTTGTTCCACATGTCGGAGACGGGACCAGCAGCGACGAACGCGACAAACCGCGACAACCGTTAGGCTTTGCTCATCTGGGGGAAACACCCGCGGCCCCGGCACAGCCGTGCCGGGGCCGCGTTCGTAATGACCAATGTCAGGGCACGGTCTTCTCCACCGCCGCCGGCCCTTCGTTCTCCAGTTCCCGCCGGACACGTTCGATCCGCTCCGGTGTCGGGTCGGCTCCTCTCGCCACGATGACATCCTCGGGATCCCACGGCTGCTCGGCCCCGGTGCGCGCCGGGCCCGGGCCGCCGGTCCCGCCGCCGTACGGGGCGTCGATCACGTCTTCCGTGGGCGGGTAGTCCGCGGGCACTTCGCCGGGCTCGTTGAACGTGGAGGGGTCGCTCCCGCCGCCTGTCACCAGCTGGGGCACGGTGGTCTCGTCCTCCACCGCGGCCTGTGCCTCCGGCGTCTCCTCGAGCGGTTGGCCGATGGGCGGGTTCTGATCCTGAGTCATGGTGCGCCCCTCCCGTCAGAACGTCTCTGTGTCGCCTACCCCGCATCGGCGGCGCCATTCACGGGCCGGATCGCGGCTGTTCCTCAACCGCGCCGTCCGCTGGGGCGACGGTCTCCTCGTCTCGCACATCGGGCTCCCCGGCCCGGCTCGGCGCGGCCATCGCCGAAGCCGCCACCGCGCCCCCGACCGTGGGCGCCCCGAGGGCGGTCGGCTGTGGCGCCGGCTCCGTCACCAGCGGGCGGGCGACCGGCCGCCCCTCGTCCTGGGGGCGGCGATCCGACCTGTCGGTGTGCCGTTGCTCGTGCATCTGCGGCTCCCCTCGCTGCGTGGCGCCGTCCCTACCCCATACCCGCCGAGGCCGCGGTCTTTCTCGCGAGCTGGTCACAATTTTGGTTGATTCCAGACAACCGGGTTGAGTAGGGACATTGTGCTCGTTCCCTCCCCGGACAACGCCCGGTGGAGAGAGGGACCTTGATGAGTAACCAGCACCGCGACAGGCCCCGCACCACGCCGGACCGGGAGCGTGACGACCTGGTCACAGAGCTGAGCCAGTGCGAGAAGCCGGAGAAGATGGTCTGGCACTCAGTCCGATGAGGACTCAGCCGCCGGGTGGCGAAAGGTTTCGGCCTGTCCACAGTAGGCTGAATCCAGACTGGGACGAAGCACCACGGGCACCCTCCTTGATCGGAGGGGTCCACTCGGTCTGGACGCAGTGGTGGATTCGCCCACAATTGCGTATCCTGCCGGGGGTGCCTGTCCCTGCGAGGGCGATAGCGTCCGATCCGAATCCCCACCGGGTCAGGCGCCGTGCCTGCCTGCTACCCACCCCTCCGGCGAGGTCCGATGAGCACGCGCAGTTGGCCGATCCGATCGAAGATCCACGCGCTCGTCATCGTGCCACTCGCCGCGCTCATGGCACTGTGGATCTTCGCCACCACGCTCACGCTCGGTCCGGCGCTGAATCTGCTCGCCGCGCAGGCCCTGCTGGACAACGTTGGAGTTCCGGGCGAGGCCCTGGTCCGCGAGCTGCGGCAGGAACGGCGACTCACCCTCATCTTTCTGGCCGGCGGCGGGGAGGCGGATCTTCGCCAGCAGCGCGAGCGGACCGATGAGGTGATCGCCGAGTTCCAACGGCGCGCGACGAGCGAGAGCGTGCGCGACAAGGCGAGCGACCTGCTCAACGCGCGGATCGACCAGACCCTCGCGGCCCTGGGCATGCTTCCCACCGGGCGCAGTTCGGTCGACCAGCGCCAGATGGACAAGACCGCCGCCCTCAGCCTCTACAACAGTGTCGTCTCGTCGCTCTTCCAGACCTTCTCGGCGATGGTCGCGTTGCCCGACGAGGAGATCAGCCGCCGGGCTCGGGCCCTGACCGCGCTCGGACAGGCCCGCGAGCTGCTCAGCCAGTCCGACGCGCTGCTCGCCGCGGTCTTCACCGCCGGCCGGTTCGACGAGGGGGAGCACGGGCAGCTCGTGCAGCTCATCGGCGCCCGACGCTTCCTGTCAGAGACCGCGGTGGCGGACCTGCCGCAGGCGGACCGCGCCGCCTACCGGCGGATGACCGAGACCGAGGCGTTCGTCCGCCTCCACGAGATGGAGAACGAGCTGGCCGGCCTCACCCGCTCTCGCGCCCTGCCGGACATCGACGCCGAGGCGTGGCAGAGCACGCACGAGGCCGTGCAGCAGCAGATGCGCGAGTTTGAGCTGAGCGCGAGCGACCGGCTGGCCGAGGAGAGCATCCCGGTCGCGGTCGGCGTCCTGTTGCGCCTGGGCTTCGCCGGCGTCCTCGGGTTGGTCGCCGTCATCGCCTCCGTCGTGGTGTCGGTACGGATCGGTCGCAACCTGGTCCGCCGCCTCACCGGGCTGCGCAGCGCCGCGCTGGAACTGGCCGAGGAGCGGTTGCCGACGGTCGTCGCGCGTCTGCGCCGCGGCGAAGAGGTCGACATCGCCGCCGAGACGCCCGCGTTGGAGTACGGCGACGACGAGATCGGCCAGGTGGCCATGGCCTTCCGTGAGGTGCAGCGCACGGCGGTGCAGTCCGCGATCGACGAGGCGCACCTGCGCCAGGGACTGAACCAGGCCTTCCTCAACATCGCCCGGCGCAGTCAGGCTCTGCTCCACCGTCAGCTCGCGCTGCTCGACCGGATGGAGCGGCGGACCACCGACCCGGAGGAACTGGAGGACCTCTTCCGGGTCGACCACCTGGCGACGCGGATGCGTCGGCATTCCGAGGACCTCGTCATCCTCGCCGGAGCCAGCTCCGGCCGCACCTGGCGCAACCCCATCCCGATGATCGACGTGATCCGGGGGGCGGTGTCCGAGGTCGAGGACTACGTCCGGGTCGACGTCACGTCGGTGGAGCCCGCGGCCACGGTCGGGCGGGCCGTCGCCGACGTCATCCACCTGCTCGCCGAGCTGGTCGAGAACGCCACCCTGTTCTCGCCGCCCCAGACCCGGGTGCGGATCTCCGGGCAGTCGGTGCCCAACGGGTACGCGATAGAGATTGAAGACCGCGGCCTGGGCATGACGCCGGAGGCGATCGAGGAGGCGAACGAGCGGCTGGCCAACCCGCCCGAGTTCGATCCCGCCAGTAGCGCGCGGCTGGGCCTATTCGTCGTCTCGCGCCTCGCGGCCCGGCACGGGGTTCAGGTGCGGCTGCGCCCGTCACCGTTCGGTGGAATCACCGCGGTCGTCCTGCTCCCACCCGACCTGGTCGTGCCGAATGAGACGGACGACCCCGTCCTCGCGCGGGCGCCGGAGCGGAGCGCCGTCGGCGCGGCGCAGGGGACCGCCAGCCTGTCCGTCGGAGCCGATATCGATGCGACCCAGGAACTCCTGCGGCCGCCACTGCCGTCGTCGACGGCCCCGCCGTCCGAGCCTCACGCTGACCCGGCCAGCGCCCAGGATGTTCCGACTACCGGCCGCGGACGGCCGGCGAGTTCCGCGTCGAACGATGAGGCGCCCGAGCTGACGGGCGACGGCCTGCCCCGACGGGTCCGGCAGAACCGGATCGCCCGCCGGGTCTCGGCCGCGGCTCGATCGGTGCACGACGCGGGGCCCGCCTTCCGCTCACCCGAGCAGGCGCGAGCGGCGATGTCCGCGCTCCAGGCGGGGACCGTGCGCGGCCGCCGGGACGCGGAGGCCCTCCCCCCGATGCCGCGCGCGCCCGAGACGCCAGCGGACGCGGTCGCCACCCGGCCCGCGGAGACGACGTCCGAACCGTCCGAACCGTCCGGACCGGCGAGTCGGGCGGTCGTGACGCCGAGCGCGCCGTCCTCCTTGGCCGGCGATGGGGCTTCCCCCGACTCTGAAAGGGACGAGTAAAGGTGCATATGACCAGGAAAGCCGCCAACCTCGACTGGTTGCTCGACGACTTCGTCGGGCGCGTGCCGAGCACGCAGCAGGCCGTCGTGCTGTCCGCCGACGGACTGCTGATGGCCTCGTCGCGTGGACTGAGCCGGGAGGACGCGGAGCACATGGCCGCGATGGCTGCTGGCTTCCAGAGCCTGGCGAAGGGCGCCAGCCGCCACTTCCAGGCCGGTCCGGTCCGCCAGACCGTCGTGGAGATGGAGTCCGCCTACCTGTTCGTCACGGCTGCCGGGAAGGGCGCCTGCCTGGCGGTGCTCGCCGGAGCGGAGGCCGACATCGGTCTTGTCGCGTACGAGATGGCGATGCTCGTGATGCGGGTGGGGCAGAACATGAGCTCACCGGAGCGGAAGGCGGCGGTGCCGTCCGATGCCGGGTGACGGTGTCGATCGCGAGTGGTCGGACGACGACGTTGGTCCGGTGGTCCGTCCCTACACCCTGACGCAGGGTCGGGTGCGGCCGGCGGCTGGCGGACTGGACCTCGTCGCGTTCGTGCAGGCCATCTCCGGTGAGGCGGGGGCAGCCGCCAAGCGCCTGCAACCGGAGCATCGGGCCATCATCGCTATCGCCCAGAACTCAATCTCTGTCGCCGAGATCGCGGCACGCCTCGACCTCCCGCTCGGTGTGGTCCGGGTGCTGCTTGGCGACCTGCTCGCGGCCGGGCTCGTGGAGGTTTACGAGCCGGCCGCCAACCAGTTCCCTGACGATGATGTACTCAAGGCGGTGGTCAATGGACTCCGGGCGCTCTGACCAGAACGGTTCCCCGCAACGGGCTCCGCTCGCGCTGAAGATCCTGATCGCTGGTGGTTTCGGGGTCGGGAAAACCACGCTGGTCGGCGCGGTCAGTGAGATCCGGCCTCTGCAAACCGAAGAGGTCCTGACCGACGCGAGCGTCGGGACCGACGACCTGTCCGGAGTTGAGGCCAAGGCCGCCACCACGGTCGCCATGGACTTCGGACGCATCACCATCAACGACGACCTGCAGATCTATCTGTTCGGCACGCCGGGGCAGGACCGGTTCTGGTTCCTGTGGGACGAACTCGCCTACGGCGCGCTCGGTGCCGTGGTGCTTGCGGACACCCGGCGTCTCGCCGACTGTTTCCCGTCAGTCGACTACTTCGAGCAGCGCGGCACCCCGTTCATCGTCGGGGTCAACTGCTTCGAGGGCGCCCAGCGCTACAGCACCGAGGCAGTGCGCGAAGCCCTCGACCTCGACCCCGACGTGCCGGTCCTGCTCTGTGACGCCCGCAGCCGGCAGTCGGGGAAGGAGCTGCTGATCGCGCTGGTCGAGCACGTCGCGAAGCGGCGCGGCTACACCGTGTCGACCAGTTGATCATGCGACTCCGGCTCACGCTGGGATGCGGACGGGATGCATCCTGACGGGACATTACTGATGCAGTTACTTCCCGTATTTGTTGATCCATTGGTGGTCTCTGCTGCGTAACTATCAGCCGAACGGGCGTAGCAAGCGGCTGGCGATCTGCGCAAGATAGTCTGCGTGCCGGGCCGCCACCGCAAGCCGAAGAAGCATCGTGGACTGGGCGTCATCGCGTCCGCGATGGCGCTGTTCATCGTCGTCGCCGGTGGTTGGTTCGGTTATCAACGGCTGGCCGCGTCCGGTTGCTCCGGTGAGGTGAGATTCAGCATCGCCGCCGCACCCGAGATCGCGCCGGCCATCCAGAGCGCCGCCGAGGAGTGGGCCGCGAACGGTGGGCGGGTGGACGGCAGGTGCGTGGCGGTCGACGTGACGCAGGCGGACCCGGCCGAAGTCGCCGCCGCCGTCGCCACCAAGCACGGCGTCGCCCTGGCCGGCATCGGCGGGGCCAGCGGCTCGGTCGACCTGCCGGACGTGTGGGTCCCGGACTCCTCGACGTGGCTGGTGCGGCTGCGTGGAGCAGCGTCGGGCTTCGCGCCCAGCAACGGCACCTCCATCGCGCGCAGCCCGGTCGTTCTGGCGATGCCGGAGCCGGTCGCCGAGGAGATGGGCTGGCCCGACCGGAAACCCAGCTGGCGCGACCTGCTAGCGCAGATCACCAAGAACACCTCACTGCGGGCGGGCATCGTCGAGCCGACCCGCGACGCCGCCGGTCTGTCCGGCCTGCTCGCTTTCAGTTCCGCCGCGCAGGCCGCCAAGGACCCGCAGACCGTCACCACCGCCCTGCTTCGGGCGTTGGCGATCGGCAAGTCCGCACTGCGCGAGGACCTGTTGGCCCGGTTCCCACGGTCGGCCGACGCGGCGACGATCGCGTCGGCGTTGAACGCGGCGCCGCTGTCCGAAGAGGATGTGATCGAGTACAACGCTAAGCAGCCGCCCATCCCGCTCGTCGCCATCTACCTCGACCCTGCGCCACCCCCGCTCGACTACCCGTACGCGATCATGCCGGGCGTCGACCCGGTCCGGGCGGAAGCGGCTGAGGCCCTGTTCCAGGCGCTGGACAGCGCCGCATTCCGCGACCGACTCGGCGCGCAGGGCCTGCGCGCGCCGGACGGCAGCTGGGGTGGCGACTTCACGCCGCCACCGGGGGGGCCGAGCCCCGGCGGCAGCCCCTCCGCCGGGACCTCGTCCGCCCCCGACAAGGGCGGCGAAGCGGCCGGCATGCTGGACGTCGCCGTCATCGACCGTGTCATCTCGACCTGGATGGCGGTCACGCTGCCGGGCCGGATGCTCGCCGTGATGGACATCTCCGGCTCGATGTACGCGCAGGTGCCGACCGCGAACAACGCTACCCGGATGCAGGTCACCCTCGCGGCAGCCCAGCGTGGGCTGGAGCTCTTCGACGACTCGTGGGCCGTCGGTCTCTGGGTCTTCTCCACGCAGTTGGACGGCAACCGTGACTACCGCGAGATGGTGCCGATCGGCACGCTCGCCAGCCAACGGGGCCGGATCCGCGAGGCGCTCGGCCGGATCGTGCCGAAGCCCAACGGCGACACAGGTCTCTACGACACCCTGCTCGCCGCCTACCGGGAGGTGCAGGACGGCTGGGAGGCCGGCCGGGTCAACTCCGTGGTGATGTTCACCGACGGCAAGAACGAGGACGCCCACGGGATCAGCCACGAGGACCTGCTCGCCAAGCTCAAGGAGATCGCCGATCCGGAGAAGCCGATCCAGGTGATCATCATCGGTATCGGCACCGACGTGGGTCAGGCCGAGTTGGCGGCGATCACCGAGGTCACCGGAGGCGGCGTCTTCATCGCCGAGGATCCGGCGAACATCGGCGACATCCTCCTCAAAGCGATCTCCCTGCGGCCGGCCGTGGTCCGCTGACCTGCGCCACCGCCGCCGCCACCGCTTCCGGTCGCAGATCCGCCATGCAGGCCGGGCCGTCGGGGGAGAGCGGGCAGTGCGCGTTCCACCAGCAGATCTGTTCCGTGATCGAGGTTGGCTGCCGGTAGCCGCACTCCGGCAGCCCCTGGAGGTCGATCCCGGCGGGCACCTCCCGCCCGATCCCGTACCGCAGCGCGAGGGTGGGTCCGAACAGCGCCACAGTGCGGGCGCCCACCGCCGCGGCGAGCCGCACCGGCCCGGTGTCACCGCCCACCACCACGCCGCCGGTGGCGGCGACCGCGGCCAGCATGGCGGCCAGTTGGCGCAGGCTCCCCCTGGGCAGGGCCGTGCCGGACGGCACCGGGACCGGGCCGACGACCAGCAGCGGGTGCCCCCGGTCGGCCAGGAGGTCGGCGAGCCGGTCCCACCGGTCCCGCGGCCACTGCTTCACCCGCATCCCGGCGTCGGTGACCAGGACCACCGGCGGGGCGTTCGCCGCGGACGGCAACCGCGCGGCCACCAGCCGCGCCCCCTCGGCGAGCTCCGCCGGCCGCAGGTGCACCCGCGGCGGCGTGTCCAGGTCCTCCTCGTCGAGCAGGCCCTCGGCATGCAGGATCCGCAGGTACCGGTCCCCGACGCGCTCGTGCGCCGGGGGCCGGCGCCACAGGTCGGTGACGCACCGGGCGCCCGACGCGGCGAGCAGGTCGGGGATGCCGTCGTACCGGGTGGTGGTGACCGCCAATGCCGGCGGATGGGCTGCGAGCACCTCCAGCACCGCTTCTCGCTCCGCGCCGGGCCGGCCATGCTCGGGGGTGTAGACCTCGGCGACAGTGGGGTCGCCGCGGAGCAGCTCGGCGGCCGGCTCATGGGTGAGCACGCGCAGGGCCGCGTCGGGGTGACGCCGCGCCAGGCCGTGTATGGCGGGCAGCACCATGAGCAGGTCGCCGATCCCGCCGAGCAGGTCGACGACCAGGATGTCGTCGTACCGTTCAGCCATCGGACAACCCGAGCAGGCGGTCGTAGAGGCGGCGGTGGGCGGCGGCCACGCTGGGCCAGGAGCGCCGGCCCGCGAACCGGCGCCCGGTGACGGACAGGCGGTGGCGCAGGCCGGGGTCGTCCAGCAGGCGCCCCACCGTCGCGGCGATGGCCGTCGCGTCCCGCCGGGCCGGAATCACTGCCACGGTGTGGTCCGGTCGCAGGTGCGGGTCGGGCGGCTCGGCGGCCGTCACCGCCGTCGGCCGGCCGTGCGCGAGCGCGGCCAGCAGCGCGCCGCTCTTGGTGGTCACACCGGTGGTGAACGGCAGCACCACCACGTCGGCCGCGTGCAGCGCGGCGGACACCTCCGGCGCCGGGAGGTGACCGGTGAACGTCACCAGGTCAGTCAACCCGTGCCGGCGGCAGATCTCGTCGAGTTCCGCGCGGAACGCCTGCGCCTCCGCCTCCGGCAGCGCCTGCGAGGTGAACCCGCCGACGACGAGCAGCCGGACGTCCGGACGTGCCGTGCGCAGCGCCGCCAGCGCCTCCAGCAGGTAGCGCACCCCCTTGACCGGGTGCACGAACCCGAAGAAGACCAGCAGTTCGCCGTCCGGTCCGAGCCCGAGCCGCCGCCGCCACCGCCGCCGGGCCTCCTCCGCCCCGCCGTGGTCGTCGACGTTCGGCGCCAACGGCACCCGCACCGGCTGCCGGCCGGTCCGCCCCGCGAGCTCGTCGCCATGCTCCGGATTGGTGACCACCAGGGCGTCACTGGCCGGGACGAGTCGGCCGGTCTCCCGGCACCACAGGCCGGTGCACTCCAGGCTCCGCCAGACCGCGGTGGGCATCCTGCGCGGCCAGGACCACCGGCCGTACTCGTGCAGCGTGGTCACCAGCGGCGCGGCCCGGGGCAGCAGGAGCGGGAGCAGCCCCGGCGCGGCGGAGAACCGGTACGCGGACGGGGCGAACTGCACGTGCACCACATCCGGCCGCAGGCGCCGGACGGCCCGCGCCGCCTGCGCGGCGGCGGGCAGCCACCGGCCGTTCACCGGCTGAATCGGCACCGACAGCACTGTCACACCCACCCCTTCCAGCGCCTGCGCCAGATGCTCGACGTAGTCGGCGACGCCGTCCCGGTCCGCCCCGCCCGGCCCGTGCACCAGGGCGACCCGAATCCGTCTGTCGCCAGCCGCAGTCACCGCCGTCGCCTCCAGGGGTGCTCCTTCCTGCCGAGGTCGCTGTTGCGCCGCCCTTCCCCGCCCTTGGCCGCGGCAAACGGTTTCGTCCGACGGCCGGCTTCTCCCGGTGCTCCGACCGGTTTCTCCCGGTGGCTCCGGGGTAGCAGCGCGCCCGTGACGATGCCGCACCCGGCCGCGCTCGCCGGTCCCCCGATCGACTGGAGACGGATGGGCCGGGTGCTGGTCGTACGCCCGGACAACCTCGGGGACGTGCTGATGACGGGCCCGGCGCTGCGCGCGCTACGCCGCGCCGCGCCGGACGCCCGGATCGATCTGCTGGCCGCGCCCGCGGGCGCGGCCAGCAGATCGATCCGGGCGTCCGGCGCGGCGCGGCGTAGCGCGCGCAGCGCCGGGCCCGTCATCAGCACGTCCCCGAGGTTGTCCGGGCGTACGACCAGCACCCGGCCCATCCGTCTCCAGTCGATCGGGGGACCGGCGAGCGCGGCCGGGTGCGGCATCGTCACGGGCGCGCTGCTACCCCGGAGCCACCGGGAGAAACCGGTCGGAGCACCGGGAGAAGCCGGCCGTCGGACGAAACCGTTTGCCGCGGCCAAGGGCGGGGAAGGGCGGCGCAACAGCGACCTCGGCAGGAAGGAGCACCCCTGGAGGCGACGGCGGTGACTGCGGCTGGCGACAGACGGATTCGGGTCGCCCTGGTGCACGGGCCGGGCGGGGCGGACCGGGACGGCGTCGCCGACTACGTCGAGCATCTGGCGCAGGCGCTGGAAGGGGTGGGTGTGACAGTGCTGTCGGTGCCGATTCAGCCGGTGAACGGCCGGTGGCTGCCCGCCGCCGCGCAGGCGGCGCGGGCCGTCCGGCGCCTGCGGCCGGATGTGGTGCACGTGCAGTTCGCCCCGTCCGCGTACCGGTTCTCCGCCGCGCCGGGGCTGCTCCCGCTCCTGCTGCCCCGGGCCGCGCCGCTGGTGACCACGCTGCACGAGTACGGCCGGTGGTCCTGGCCGCGCAGGATGCCCACCGCGGTCTGGCGGAGCCTGGAGTGCACCGGCCTGTGGTGCCGGGAGACCGGCCGACTCGTCCCGGCCAGTGACGCCCTGGTGGTCACCAATCCGGAGCATGGCGACGAGCTCGCGGGGCGGACCGGCCGGCAGCCGGTGCGGGTGCCGTTGGCGCCGAACGTCGACGACCACGGCGGGGCGGAGGAGGCCCGGCGGCGGTGGCGGCGGCGGCTCGGGCTCGGACCGGACGGCGAACTGCTGGTCTTCTTCGGGTTCGTGCACCCGGTCAAGGGGGTGCGCTACCTGCTGGAGGCGCTGGCGGCGCTGCGCACGGCACGTCCGGACGTCCGGCTGCTCGTCGTCGGCGGGTTCACCTCGCAGGCGCTGCCGGAGGCGGAGGCGCAGGCGTTCCGCGCGGAACTCGACGAGATCTGCCGCCGGCACGGGTTGACTGACCTGGTGACGTTCACCGGTCACCTCCCGGCGCCGGAGGTGTCCGCCGCGCTGCACGCGGCCGACGTGGTGGTGCTGCCGTTCACCACCGGTGTGACCACCAAGAGCGGCGCGCTGCTGGCCGCGCTCGCGCACGGCCGGCCGACGGCGGTGACGGCCGCCGAGCCGCCCGACCCGCACCTGCGACCGGACCACACCGTGGCAGTGATTCCGGCCCGGCGGGACGCGACGGCCATCGCCGCGACGGTGGGGCGCCTGCTGGACGACCCCGGCCTGCGCCACCGCCTGTCCGTCACCGGGCGCCGGTTCGCGGGCCGGCGCTCCTGGCCCAGCGTGGCCGCCGCCCACCGCCGCCTCTACGACCGCCTGCTCGGGTTGTCCGATGGCTGAACGGTACGACGACATCCTGGTCGTCGACCTGCTCGGCGGGATCGGCGACCTGCTCATGGTGCTGCCCGCCATACACGGCCTGGCGCGGCGTCACCCCGACGCGGCCCTGCGCGTGCTCACCCATGAGCCGGCCGCCGAGCTGCTCCGCGGCGACCCCACTGTCGCCGAGGTCTACACCCCCGAGCATGGCCGGCCCGGCGCGGAGCGAGAAGCGGTGCTGGAGGTGCTCGCAGCCCATCCGCCGGCATTGGCGGTCACCACCACCCGGTACGACGGCATCCCCGACCTGCTCGCCGCGTCGGGCGCCCGGTGCGTCACCGACCTGTGGCGCCGGCCCCCGGCGCACGAGCGCGTCGGGGACCGGTACCTGCGGATCCTGCATGCCGAGGGCCTGCTCGACGAGGAGGACCTGGACACGCCGCCGCGGGTGCACCTGCGGCCGGCGGAGCTCGCCGAGGGGGCGCGGCTGGTGGCCGCGCGGTTGCCGTCCGCGGCGAACGCCCCGCCGGTGGTCCTGGTCACCGACGCCGGGATGCGGGTGAAGCAGTGGCCGCGGGACCGGTGGGACCGGCTCGCCGACCTCCTGGCCGACCGGGGGCACCCGCTGCTGGTCGTCGGCCCGGTCCCGGTGCCGTCCGGCACGGCCCTGCCCAGGGGGAGCCTGCGCCAACTGGCCGCCATGCTGGCCGCGGTCGCCGCCACCGGCGGCGTGGTGGTGGGCGGTGACACCGGGCCGGTGCGGCTCGCCGCGGCGGTGGGCGCCCGCACTGTGGCGCTGTTCGGACCCACCCTCGCGCTGCGGTACGGGATCGGGCGGGAGGTGCCCGCCGGGATCGACCTCCAGGGGCTGCCGGAGTGCGGCTACCGGCAGCCAACCTCGATCACGGAACAGATCTGCTGGTGGAACGCGCACTGCCCGCTCTCCCCCGACGGCCCGGCCTGCATGGCGGATCTGCGACCGGAAGCGGTGGCGGCGGCGGTGGCGCAGGTCAGCGGACCACGGCCGGCCGCAGGGAGATCGCTTTGAGGAGGATGTCGCCGATGTTCGCCGGATCCTCGGCGATGAAGACGCCGCCTCCGGTGACCTCGGTGATCGCCGCCAACTCGGCCTGACCCACGTCGGTGCCGATACCGATGATGATCACCTGGATCGGCTTCTCCGGATCGGCGATCTCCTTGAGCTTGGCGAGCAGGTCCTCGTGGCTGATCCCGTGGGCGTCCTCGTTCTTGCCGTCGGTGAACATCACCACGGAGTTGACCCGGCCGGCCTCCCAGCCGTCCTGCACCTCCCGGTAGGCGGCGAGCAGGGTGTCGTAGAGACCTGTGTCGCCGTTGGGCTTCGGCACGATCCGGCCGAGCGCCTCGCGGATCCGGCCCCGTTGGCTGGCGAGCGTGCCGATCGGCACCATCTCGCGGTAGTCACGGTTGCCGTCCAACTGCGTGGAGAAGACCCAGAGACCGACGGCCCACGAGTCGTCGAAGAGCTCCAGCCCACGCTGGGCTGCCGCGAGGGTGACCTGCATCCGGGTAGCGTTGTTCGCGGTCGGCACCTGCGCGTACATCGAGCCGGAGATGTCCATCACGGCGAGCATCCGGCCCGGCAGCGTGACCGCCATCCAGGTCGAGATGACACGGTCGATGACGGCGACGTCCAGCATGCCGGCCGCTTCGCCGCCCTTGTCGGGGGCGGACGAGGTCCCGGCGGAGGGGCTGCCGCCGGGGCTCGGCCCCCCCGGTGGCGGCGTGAAGTCGCCACCCCAGCTGCCGTCCGGCGCGCGCAGGCCCTGCGCGCCGAGTCGGTCGCGGAATGCGGCGCTGTCCAGCGCCTGGAACAGGGCCTCAGCCGCTTCCGCCCGGACCGGGTCGACGCCCGGCATGATCGCGTACGGGTAGTCGAGCGGGGGTGGCGCAGGGTCGAGGTAGATGGCGACGAGCGGGATGGGCGGCTGCTTAGCGTTGTACTCGATCACATCCTCTTCGGACAGCGGCGCCGCGTTCAACGCCGACGCGATCGTCGCCGCGTCGGCCGACCGTGGGAACCGGGCCAACAGGTCCTCGCGCAGTGCGGACTTGCCGATCGCCAACGCCCGAAGCAGGGCGGTGGTGACGGTCTGCGGGTCCTTGGCGGCCTGCGCGGCGGAACTGAAAGCGAGCAGGCCGGACAGACCGGCGGCGTCGCGGGTCGGCTCGACGATGCCCGCCCGCAGTGAGGTGTTCTTGGTGATCTGCGCTAGCAGGTCGCGCCAGCTGGGTTTCCGGTCGGGCCAGCCCATCTCCTCGGCGACCGGCTCCGGCATCGCCAGAACGACCGGGCTGCGCGCGATGGAGGTGCCGTTGCTGGGCGCGAAGCCCGACGCTGCTCCACGCAGCCGCACCAGCCACGTCGAGGAGTCCGGGACCCACACGTCCGGCAGGTCGACCGAGCCGCTGGCCCCGCCGATGCCGGCCAGGGCGACGCCGTGCTTGGTGGCGACGGCGGCGGCGACTTCGGCCGGGTCCGCCTGCGTCACGTCGACCGCCACGCACCTGCCGTCCACCCGCCCACCGTTCGCGGCCCACTCCTCGGCGGCGCTCTGGATGGCCGGCGCGATCTCGGGTGCGGCGGCGATGCTGAATCTCACCTCACCGGAGCAACCGGACGCGGCCAGCCGTTGATAACCGAACCAACCACCGGCGACGACGATGAACAGCGCCATCGCGGACGCGATGACGCCCAGTCCACGATGCTTCTTCGGCTTGCGGTGGCGGCCCGGCACGCAGACTATCTTGCGCAGATCGCCAGCCGCTTGCTACGCCCGTTCGGCTGATAGTTACGCAGCAGAGACCACCAATGGATCAACAAATACGGGAAGTAACTGCATCAGTAATGTCCCGTCAGGATGCATCCCGTCCGCATCCCAGCGTGAGCCGGAGTCGCATGATCAACTGGTCGACACGGTGTAGCCGCGCCGCTTCGCGACGTGCTCGACCAGCGCGATCAGCAGCTCCTTCCCCGACTGCCGGCTGCGGGCGTCACAGAGCAGGACCGGCACGTCGGGGTCGAGGTCGAGGGCTTCGCGCACTGCCTCGGTGCTGTAGCGCTGGGCGCCCTCGAAGCAGTTGACCCCGACGATGAACGGGGTGCCGCGCTGCTCGAAGTAGTCGACTGACGGGAAACAGTCGGCGAGACGCCGGGTGTCCGCAAGCACCACGGCACCGAGCGCGCCGTAGGCGAGTTCGTCCCACAGGAACCAGAACCGGTCCTGCCCCGGCGTGCCGAACAGATAGATCTGCAGGTCGTCGTTGATGGTGATGCGTCCGAAGTCCATGGCGACCGTGGTGGCGGCCTTGGCCTCAACTCCGGACAGGTCGTCGGTCCCGACGCTCGCGTCGGTCAGGACCTCTTCGGTTTGCAGAGGCCGGATCTCACTGACCGCGCCGACCAGCGTGGTTTTCCCGACCCCGAAACCACCAGCGATCAGGATCTTCAGCGCGAGCGGAGCCCGTTGCGGGGAACCGTTCTGGTCAGAGCGCCCGGAGTCCATTGACCACCGCCTTGAGTACATCATCGTCAGGGAACTGGTTGGCGGCCGGCTCGTAAACCTCCACGAGCCCGGCCGCGAGCAGGTCGCCAAGCAGCACCCGGACCACACCGAGCGGGAGGTCGAGGCGTGCCGCGATCTCGGCGACAGAGATTGAGTTCTGGGCGATAGCGATGATGGCCCGATGCTCCGGTTGCAGGCGCTTGGCGGCTGCCCCCGCCTCACCGGAGATGGCCTGCACGAACGCGACGAGGTCCAGTCCGCCAGCCGCCGGCCGCACCCGACCCTGCGTCAGGGTGTAGGGACGGACCACCGGACCAACGTCGTCGTCCGACCACTCGCGATCGACACCGTCACCCGGCATCGGACGGCACCGCCGCCTTCCGCTCCGGTGAGCTCATGTTCTGCCCCACCCGCATCACGAGCATCGCCATCTCGTACGCGACAAGACCGATGTCGGCCTCCGCTCCGGCGAGCACCGCCAGGCAGGCGCCCTTCCCGGCAGCCGTGACGAACAGGTAGGCGGACTCCATCTCCACGACGGTCTGGCGGACCGGACCGGCCTGGAAGTGGCGGCTGGCGCCCTTCGCCAGGCTCTGGAAGCCAGCAGCCATCGCGGCCATGTGCTCCGCGTCCTCCCGGCTCAGTCCACGCGACGAGGCCATCAGCAGTCCGTCGGCGGACAGCACGACGGCCTGCTGCGTGCTCGGCACGCGCCCGACGAAGTCGTCGAGCAACCAGTCGAGGTTGGCGGCTTTCCTGGTCATATGCACCTTTACTCGTCCCTTTCAGAGTCGGGGGAAGCCCCATCGCCGGCCAAGGAGGACGGCGCGCTCGGCGTCACGACCGCCCGACTCGCCGGTCCGGACGGTTCGGACGGTTCGGACGTCGTCTCCGCGGGCCGGGTGGCGACCGCGTCCGCTGGCGTCTCGGGCGCGCGCGGCATCGGGGGGAGGGCCTCCGCGTCCCGGCGGCCGCGCACGGTCCCCGCCTGGAGCGCGGACATCGCCGCTCGCGCCTGCTCGGGTGAGCGGAAGGCGGGCCCCGCGTCGTGCACCGATCGAGCCGCGGCCGAGACCCGGCGGGCGATCCGGTTCTGCCGGACCCGTCGGGGCAGGCCGTCGCCCGTCAGCTCGGGCGCCTCATCGTTCGACGCGGAACTCGCCGGCCGTCCGCGGCCGGTAGTCGGAACATCCTGGGCGCTGGCCGGGTCAGCGTGAGGCTCGGACGGCGGGGCCGTCGACGACGGCAGTGGCGGCCGCAGGAGTTCCTGGGTCGCATCGATATCGGCTCCGACGGACAGGCTGGCGGTCCCCTGCGCCGCGCCGACGGCGCTCCGCTCCGGCGCCCGCGCGAGGACGGGGTCGTCCGTCTCATTCGGCACGACCAGGTCGGGTGGGAGCAGGACGACCGCGGTGATTCCACCGAACGGTGACGGGCGCAGCCGCACCTGAACCCCGTGCCGGGCCGCGAGGCGCGAGACGACGAATAGGCCCAGCCGCGCGCTACTGGCGGGATCGAACTCGGGCGGGTTGGCCAGCCGCTCGTTCGCCTCCTCGATCGCCTCCGGCGTCATGCCCAGGCCGCGGTCTTCAATCTCTATCGCGTACCCGTTGGGCACCGACTGCCCGGAGATCCGCACCCGGGTCTGGGGCGGCGAGAACAGGGTGGCGTTCTCGACCAGCTCGGCGAGCAGGTGGATGACGTCGGCGACGGCCCGCCCGACCGTGGCCGCGGGCTCCACCGACGTGACGTCGACCCGGACGTAGTCCTCGACCTCGGACACCGCCCCCCGGATCACGTCGATCATCGGGATGGGGTTGCGCCAGGTGCGGCCGGAGCTGGCTCCGGCGAGGATGACGAGGTCCTCGGAATGCCGACGCATCCGCGTCGCCAGGTGGTCGACCCGGAAGAGGTCCTCCAGTTCCTCCGGGTCGGTGGTCCGCCGCTCCATCCGGTCGAGCAGCGCGAGCTGACGGTGGAGCAGAGCCTGACTGCGCCGGGCGATGTTGAGGAAGGCCTGGTTCAGTCCCTGGCGCAGGTGCGCCTCGTCGATCGCGGACTGCACCGCCGTGCGCTGCACCTCACGGAAGGCCATGGCCACCTGGCCGATCTCGTCGTCGCCGTACTCCAACGCGGGCGTCTCGGCGGCGATGTCGACCTCTTCGCCGCGGCGCAGACGCGCGACGACCGTCGGCAACCGCTCCTCGGCCAGTTCCAGCGCGGCGCTGCGCAGCCCGGTGAGGCGGCGGACCAGGTTGCGACCGATCCGTACCGACACCACGACGGAGGCGATGACGGCGACCAACCCGAGGACGCCGGCGAAGCCCAGGCGCAACAGGACGCCGACCGCGACCGGGATGCTCTCCTCGGCCAGCCGGTCGCTCGCGCTCAGCTCAAACTCGCGCATCTGCTGCTGCACGGCCTCGTGCGTGCTCTGCCACGCCTCGGCGTCGATGTCCGGCAGGGCGCGAGAGCGGGTGAGGCCGGCCAGCTCGTTCTCCATCTCGTGGAGGCGGACGAACGCCTCGGTCTCGGTCATCCGCCGGTAGGCGGCGCGGTCCGCCTGCGGCAGGTCCGCCACCGCGGTCTCTGACAGGAAGCGTCGGGCGCCGATGAGCTGCACGAGCTGCCCGTGCTCCCCCTCGTCGAACCGGCCGGCGGTGAAGACCGCGGCGAGCAGCGCGTCGGACTGGCTGAGCAGCTCGCGGGCCTGTCCGAGCGCGGTCAGGGCCCGAGCCCGGCGGCTGATCTCCTCGTCGGGCAACGCGACCATCGCCGAGAAGGTCTGGAAGAGCGACGAGACGACACTGTTGTAGAGGCTGAGGGCGGCGGTCTTGTCCATCTGGCGCTGGTCGACCGAACTGCGCCCGGTGGGAAGCATGCCCAGGGCCGCGAGGGTCTGGTCGATCCGCGCGTTGAGCAGGTCGCTCGCCTTGTCGCGCACGCTCTCGCTCGTCGCGCGCCGTTGGAACTCGGCGATCACCTCATCGGTCCGCTCGCGCTGCTGGCGAAGATCCGCCTCCCCGCCGCCGGCCAGAAAGATGAGGGTGAGTCGCCGTTCCTGCCGCAGCTCGCGGACCAGGGCCTCGCCCGGAACTCCAACGTTGTCCAGCAGGGCCTGCGCGGCGAGCAGATTCAGCGCCGGACCGAGCGTGAGCGTGGTGGCGAAGATCCACAGTGCCATGAGCGCGGCGAGTGGCACGATGACGAGCGCGTGGATCTTCGATCGGATCGGCCAACTGCGCGTGCTCATCGGACCTCGCCGGAGGGGTGGGTAGCAGGCAGGCACGGCGCCTGACCCGGTGGGGATTCGGATCGGACGCTATCGCCCTCGCAGGGACAGGCACCCCCGGCAGGATACGCAATTGTGGGCGAATCCACCACTGCGTCCAGACCGAGTGGACCCCTCCGATCAAGGAGGGTGCCCGTGGTGCTTCGTCCCAGTCTGGATTCAGCCTACTGTGGACAGGCCGAAACCTTTCGCCACCCGGCGGCTGAGTCCTCATCGGACTGAGTGCCAGACCATCTTCTCCGGCTTCTCGCACTGGCTCAGCTCTGTGACCAGGTCGTCACGCTCCCGGTCCGGCGTGGTGCGGGGCCTGTCGCGGTGCTGGTTACTCATCAAGGTCCCTCTCTCCACCGGGCGTTGTCCGGGGAGGGAACGAGCACAATGTCCCTACTCAACCCGGTTGTCTGGAATCAACCAAAATTGTGACCAGCTCGCGAGAAAGACCGCGGCCTCGGCGGGTATGGGGTAGGGACGGCGCCACGCAGCGAGGGGAGCCGCAGATGCACGAGCAACGGCACACCGACAGGTCGGATCGCCGCCCCCAGGACGAGGGGCGGCCGGTCGCCCGCCCGCTGGTGACGGAGCCGGCGCCACAGCCGACCGCCCTCGGGGCGCCCACGGTCGGGGGCGCGGTGGCGGCTTCGGCGATGGCCGCGCCGAGCCGGGCCGGGGAGCCCGATGTGCGAGACGAGGAGACCGTCGCCCCAGCGGACGGCGCGGTTGAGGAACAGCCGCGATCCGGCCCGTGAATGGCGCCGCCGATGCGGGGTAGGCGACACAGAGACGTTCTGACGGGAGGGGCGCACCATGACTCAGGATCAGAACCCGCCCATCGGCCAACCGCTCGAGGAGACGCCGGAGGCACAGGCCGCGGTGGAGGACGAGACCACCGTGCCCCAGCTGGTGACAGGCGGCGGGAGCGACCCCTCCACGTTCAACGAGCCCGGCGAAGTGCCCGCGGACTACCCGCCCACGGAAGACGTGATCGACGCCCCGTACGGCGGCGGGACCGGCGGCCCGGGCCCGGCGCGCACCGGGGCCGAGCAGCCGTGGGATCCCGAGGATGTCATCGTGGCGAGAGGAGCCGACCCGACACCGGAGCGGATCGAACGTGTCCGGCGGGAACTGGAGAACGAAGGGCCGGCGGCGGTGGAGAAGACCGTGCCCTGACATTGGTCATTACGAACGCGGCCCCGGCACGGCTGTGCCGGGGCCGCGGGTGTTTCCCCCAGATGAGCAAAGCCTAACGGTTGTCGCGGTTTGTCGCGTTCGTCGCTGCTGGTCCCGTCTCCGACATGTGGAACAACCCGCGTCTGCCAGCTATTCCGACCGCTCGCCCTCGGAGAATGAACCCGCTCCCCGTCGACACCCCGGCTCGTGGCGGGGACGGCCTGGAAGGAGAAGCCGATGGCGGACGACGCTGAGGGTGCGCTTTCCGGTGTGCTGGTGGCGGACTTCTCCCGGGTGCTCGCCGCGCCGTACGCCACGATGCTGCTGGCCGACCTCGGCGCTGAGGTGATCAAGGTTGAGCATCCGGAGCGCGGCGACGACACCCGCGCCTGGGGACCGCCGTTCTTCCGCGGCGAGGCGACCTACTTCCTGTCCGTCAACCGCAACAAACGTTCAGTCGCGCTCGATCTGCGCAGCCCCGACGGCCAACGGCGCGCCCGCGAGCTGATCCGCCGGGCGGACGTGGTGGTGGAGAACTTCCGGCCCGGCACCATGTCGCGGTACGGCCTGGGCTACCCGCAGGCGCGGGAGATCAACCCCCGGGTGGTGTACTGCTCGATCACCGGATTCGGCTCCGGGGAGGGCGCCGGGCTGCCCGGCTACGACCTGCTGGCGCAGGCGGTCGGCGGGCTGATGAGCGTCACCGGTCCGGGGCCGGGCCAGCCCGTCAAGGTAGGCGTCGCGCTGGTCGACGTCCTCACCGGGCTGCACGCCGCGGTCGGGGTGCTGGCGGCGCTCCGGCACCGCGCCGCGACCGGGGAAGGGCAACTGGTCGAGGTGAATCTGCTGTCGGCCCTGCTGTCCAGCATGGTCAACCAGAGCGCGGGGTACACGGTGGCCGGCGTCGTACCCGGGATCATGGGCAACCGGCATCCGTCCATCGCCCCGTACGAGGTCTTTCCGACCGCGGACCGGCCGATCGTGATCGCCGTGGGGAACGACCGGCAGTTCGCCGCGCTCTGCCAGGGCCTCGGCGTTCCCTACCTGCCGCACGATCCGCGCTTCGCCACCAACGCCGACCGCGTCG